>WNGO01023880.1_pt1 | contig 10146 bp, 10 predicted proteins | sample 5400511 | NCBI WGS metagenome assembly WNGO01 (sample SAMN13153380, study PRJNA577476) | soil metagenome | isolation source: 20 cm soil or saprolite under Garry oak tree replicate 2 | place: USA:California | collected 2016-06-15
CCGGCGATGGAAGAGGTCATGCCGGCGGTGTTCGGCGAATTGCTCAAGGTGCGCCGCATCCTCGAAGACAAATACCGCGACATGCAGGACATCGAGTTCACCGTCGAGCGCGGCAAATTGTGGATGCTGCAGACCCGGACGGGGAAGCGCACCGCGCAGGCGGCGTTGAAGATCGCGGTGTCGTTTGTCGAGGAAGGCGTCATCGGTCGCGAGGAGGCGATCCGCCGGATCGAGCCGAATTCATTGGATCAGCTCCTGCATCCGATGCTCGATCCGAGCGCCAAGACGACCGTGCTGGCGCATGGCCTGCCGGCCTCGCCCGGCGCCGCCTCGGGCAAAATCGTGTTCTCGGCCGATGAAGCCGAGTCGGCGGCAAGCCGCGGCGAGAGCGTCATCCTCGTGCGCATCGAGACGAGCCCCGAGGACATTCACGGCATGCACGCGGCCAAAGGAATCCTGACCACGCGCGGCGGCATGACATCGCACGCCGCCGTCGTCGCGCGCGGCATGGGGCGGCCCTGCGTCTCCGGCGCCGGCGATCTGCGCATCGATTACGCCGCCCGCACGATGGCGGTGCGCAACCATCTCGTCCATGCCGGCGATTTGATCACGGTCAACGGCTCGACCGGCGAAGTCATCCTCGGCGAAGTGCCGACGATCGAGCCGCAATTGTCGGGCGATTTCGCGACCTTGATGGGCTGGGCCGACGCGCTGCGCAAATTGCGCGTGCGCGCCAACGCCGAAACGCCCGCCGATGCGCGTGCCGCGCGCAGTTTCGGCGCCGAGGGGATCGGCCTGTCGCGCACCGAGCACATGTTCTTCGAGGCCGACCGCATCGGCGCGATGCGCGAGATGATCATGGCCGATCAGGAGCGCGGCCGGCGCGCCGCGCTCGCCAAATTGCTGCCGATGCAGCGCGCCGACTTCGCCGAGATCTTCCGCATCATGAGCGGCCTCCCGGTGACGATCCGCCTGCTCGACCCGCCGCTGCACGAATTCCTGCCAAAGACCGATTCCGAATTCGACGAATTGGCGCAGCTCTCCGGCAAGAGCGTCGCCGAGGTGCGCCAGCGCACGCACGCGCTCTACGAAGCCAACCCGATGCTCGGGCATCGCGGCTGCCGGCTCGGCATCACCTATCCCGAAATTTACGAGATGCAGGCCGTTGCGATCTTCGAAGCGGCCGCCGCGGTCATGCAGGAAACCGGCGAGAGAGTCGAGCCCGAGATCATGATGCCGCTGATCGCGACGAGGCGGGAGCTCGACATCCTGAAGGAGATCGTCGACCGCGTCGCGCGCGAGACCATGGAAAGATCCGGCGTCGCGATCCCGTACTCGGTCGGCACGATGATCGAATTGCCGCGCGCCGCATTGCTCGCCGGCGAGATCGCCGAGAGCGCCGCGTTCTTCAGCTTCGGCACCAACGATTTGACGCAGACGGTCTACGGCATCTCGCGCGACGATTCGGCGAGCTTCAGCGGCGCCTATCAGAAGCTCGGCATTTTCGAGCACGACCCGTTTGTGACGCTCGACACCACGGGGGTCGGCGAGATGATCAGGATTGCCGCCGAGCGCGGCCGCAAGACCCGCCCCGACATCAAGCTCGGCATCTGCGGCGAGCATGGCGGCGACCCGGCGTCGATCCAGTTCTGTCGCGAAATCGGGCTCGATTATGTCTCATGCTCGCCCTATCGCGTGCCGATCGCGCGCCTCGCCGCGGCGCAGGCCGAGCTGACAGGCGATGCGGGAGGATCCACCGCATGATGCGCGCGCTCGCGGCCATTTTCGTGCTGTCGCTCGCCGGCGCCGCCGCGGCTGAGGCCCAGACGACGCCGATGCCGGTCCCGCCGCCGGTCAGCCCGGCATTGCCGCAAATACCGGGCTCGGCGCCGTCGCCGATCCTGACGCAGCCCGGGCTTGTGCATCAGCCCTTCGGCGGGACCACGGCTCCGATCCCGCCGCCGGCCGCGACCGCGCCGATCGATCAGCAAAAGATGCAATCCTACCGCAGCGATTTGCTCAGCCAGCAGCGCGCGCTCGACCGCCAAGGCGTCAGCCCCGGCTCGGAGCAGTATCGCAATATCCAGCAGCAGCTGAACCAGCCGAGCCGGTAGCGGCTCTATTGCTCCTGCTCCGCCTCGACCCGCATCCAATCCGGTTGGATCGGAGTGAGGGTCGCGCCACCCGCCGAAAGCGGCTGGCCTGCGGCGACCGCATCGAGCCGTAGCAGAGCGAGGCCTACACCGTCCCGGCTCGACCGCATTTCGCCCGCATCCTTTCCCCCGAGCGCCACTTCCGTGCCCGGCGGCGCGGGGCCGTCGATCCGCACGGGGAACAGGCGCTTTTTGATCAGGCCGCGGTATTTGGTGCGCGCCGTCAGCTCCTGGCCGACATAGCAGCCCTTTTGCCAATCGACGCCGTTCAATTCGTCAAAGCCGGATTCGAGCAGGATCGATTTTTCGAGGACGAGGTCGCGGCTGCCGTCGGGGATGCCGAGCGCCAGGCGATGTCGGTCATAACCGGCGAAATCGGTTTCGGCGAGCCCGGCGCTTTCAAGCGCCCCGCGAATCTGGTCGCGCGGCAGGATCACGCGAGCGCCGAGCGCCGCCAGTCGGGGATCGACAAAGGCCAGCCCTTCCCGGAACGGCCGCGCCGCGCCGGCCTGCTCGGGCAGACCGAGCGCCTCGCGAGCGCCTTCGCCGAAGACCGCCGCTACCGCAAGGTCCGCCAAGTCATCGATCGCGACCTTGGCGCGCAGCCGGTACATCGACAACCGCCGCTTCAGATCGGCGAGCCGCGCCGCCTCCGCATCGAGCCAGATCGCGTCGCCCGCCGCGGCCATGATGAAATCGTGGAGGTATTTTCCCTGTGCGGTCAGGAGCGCGGCGTAAACCGCGCGGTCGGGCGCTACCTTCTCGACATCGTTCGAGACCAGGCCCTGCAGGAAAATCAGGCGATCCGGGCCGGACACGGCGAGGATGCCGCGGCCGTCAAGTAGGACAAAATTGCTCTGCACCATCATTCGATTGTGGGTTTGTCGCTGTCGCACAGCACTGCAGGACTAGAGGTAGAGGGAGGCCGGTTGCTTGGCAAGCCGCGGGTCGCCGGGCTATTAAGGCGCCCAGATCTCATCATGCTCTAATGCGCATCCTGTTCGTGACCGCGACCCGCATTGGCGACGCCGTGCTGTCGACCGGTCTTCTGTCCCATTTGATCGCGCGCTTTCCCGCGGCCCGGCTGACGATCGCCGCCGGCCCGGCGGCGGCGCCGCTGTTTGCGGCCGTCCCTGGGCTCGAAAGGCTGATCACCGTGCATAAGCAGCGCTGGGCCGCCCATTGGACGGCGCTCTACGCGCGCATCTCGACCCGCCGCCGAGCCCCATGGTCTGGACAAGCCCGGCGCATGACCGGGCCGCCGAGGCGCTCGTGCCGCCCGGCAGCCCGGTCTTGGCGATCGGCCCCGCCGCCAATTGGCGCGGCAAGCAATGGCGCGCCGAGCGCTTTGCCGAGCTGGCGCAGCGTCTGACCGCCTCCGACGCGCCGTTTGCGGCGGCCCGGGTCGCGGTCTTGGCGGCGGCACACGAGCGGTCGCAGGCGATGCCGCTGATTGCGGCGCTGCCGCCGGCACGGGTCATCGATCTCGTCGGCCGGACCGATCTCCTGACCGCCGCCTCCATCTTGCGGCGCTCTGCCCTGTTCATCGGCAACGACACCGGCCTGATGCATCTCGCCGCCGCTTCCGGCACGCCGACCCTCGGTCTGTTCGGCCCGAGCCCGGTCGAGCGCTACGCGCCCTGGGGGCGATGCACCGGCGTCGCCATGACGACGCCCTCCGGCGCGGCGCTGTTCCCGCCCGGCTTTGATCACCGCACCACCGACACGCTGATGGACGGCCTGTCGGTCGCCGAGGTCGAAAGGGCGGCGCGCGATTTGTGGCATCGAGCGCTCGGCCAGGCGGCATGACGATAACCGATCCCGCCATTGCCGAGCCGCTCGCCGCGGCGCCTGCCATGCCGCGCCTGTCGGCGCTTGTCGTCGCGCATAACGAAGCCGCGCAGCTCGCCGAATGCCTGTCGCGCCTGAAATTCGCCGACGAGATCGTCGTCGTGCTCGACCGCTGCACCGACCGGTCGCGCGATATCGCGCGCGACTTCACCGATAACATCATCGAAGGCGCGTGGGAGCGCGAAGGCCCACGCCGCAATGCCGGCATCGCCGCCTGCCACGGCGAATGGATCGTCGAGATCGACGCCGACGAGCGTGTTTCGCCCCAACTCGCCGCCGAGATCGGCGCCGCCGCCAAGCATTCCCCGGCCGACTGGCATCTGATCCCGGTGGACAATTACGTCGGCGATCGGCTGGTGCGATGGGGCTGGGGCGCGTCCTTCGGCCGGTCGGCCTATGCCGGCCTCTTTCGCAAGCACGCAAAGCTGTGGGGCGATGAGCGCGTGCATCCGGCGGTGCGCCTGTCGGGAGCGCAAGGGCCGCCGCTTGAGGCGCGTCTCGACCACTACGTCGACCGCGACATCTCGGACATGCTGCGCCGGCTCGACCGCTACACGAGCCTGCGCGCGCAGGATCTGCGCGACAGCGGCGATATCGGCAGCTTCGCGCATAATCTGCGGCGCATCGTGTCGCGCTTCTGGAAATGCTATGTCGCCCGCCGCGGCTATCGCGAGGGCGCCTGGGGGTTTCTGATCGCGCTCTGCGCCGCGCTCTACCCGATCCTGTCTTATCTCAAGGCCCGCCTCGAGCGCGAGTAATGGCGCATGTAGTCATGGCGGATGACGGCATCGCCTTCGACGGCGCGACGGCCGAGGCCGGGCCGCTCGGCGGCGCCGAGACCGCGTTTGTCGCGCTCGCCGAAGCATTGGCAGCGCGCGGCCATCGCGTCGAGGCGCGGAGCAATTGCCGTGCGCCGCTCTGCCATAACGGCGTCGCCTGGGCGCCGCTCGCGAGCGGCGTGCCGGACGCCTGCGATCTCTATATCGGCAATCGCGGTCACCGCGTGATCGGGCTTGTCCCCGAGGCGAAGCGGCGGCTGTTCTGGCTGCATAATCCGGCCGGCTATCTGAAGAAGCCGCGTTTTCTCGGACCGCTCCTGCGCCATCGCCCCACGCTGATCGTGACCGGCGAGTACCACGCGAGCACGGTTCCCGCCTGGCTGCCCTGCGAACGACAGATGATCCCCTACGGCATCCTCGACTCCTTCCGGCACGCCGAATTGCGCGAGCCGCCGCCGCCGCGCGCTGTTTTTACCTCGAACCCGCTACGCGGCCTCGATTGGCTGCTCGACCTGTGGACGGCGCGCATTCACCCGGCGCTGCCGCAAGCCGAACTGCACATCTTTGCCGGTCCGACGGTCTATCGCGGTGTCGCGGCCGAAAGCGAAAAGAGGATGGAGACCGTGCTCGCGCGCGTCGAAGACATGCACGCGCACGGAGTTCGCCGCCACGCGCCGGTCGGGCGCGAGATGCTTGCCTTGGTGCTCGCCGGTGCGCGCGTCATGCTGTATCGCGGCGACCCGGGCGAGACCTTCTGCCTTGCGCTCGCCGAGGCGCAGGCGATGGGGGTGCCGGCGGTCGTGCAGCCGCGCGGCAGCGTCGTCGAGCGCGTCATCGATGGCGTGACCGGTCATATCGCCGGCGATGACGACAGCTTTGCGGCCGCGGCGATCGCTCTGTTGCGCGACGACGATCTCTGGCGGCGCTATCACGCCGAGGCGCTGGCGCGGCAGCGCGGTCAGAGCTGGGACGAGGTCGCCGCACAATTCGAAGCGCTGATCTAGTGTGCCGAATCCGAAATTCGCTGCATCTCGGGCTTGGCTTTGGGCGAATTTCGGATTCGAAAGCACACTAGCAACCCATTAAATCTAGTGTGGTTTGGATTTGAAGTTCCCAAACGCGGCTGCCATAGAAATGATGGGAACTTCAAATCCACCACACTAGCGCGATGCGGCAGATCCTGGTTATCCGCTATGGCGGCTTTGGCGACATGATCCTCAGCATGGGCGCGTTTCGCACGATCCACGCCCATCACGCCGCCGATCGGATCACCGCGCTGACGACATCGCGTTTTGCCGATCTCCTCCGACATAGCGGCTATTTCGACGAGGTGCTGCTCGACGAGCGGCTGAAGCCATGGCAGATCGGCGGCTGGCTCGCATTGGCGCGAGTGCTGCGCGGCAAGCATTTCGACCGGATCTACGATCTGCAGCGCAACGAGCGCACCACGATCCTTTATCGGGTCATCTCGTTTGGCCGGCATCTGGAATGGTCCGGGGTTATTCCGGGCTGCTCGCATTACGTGCGCGACGACCCCGACGATCGCCGCCACATCGCCGATCGCGTCGCCGAGCAACTCGCTGCCGCGGGTATTCCGGAAACGAAGCCGGCCGATCTCGGCTGGCTGACCGGCGATATCGGGCATTTCGATCTGCCGCCTTCCTATGCGCTGATTGTCCCGGGCGGCGCGCCGCATCGCCCGCAAAAGCGCGCGCCGGCCGAGGCCTTTGCCGGGCTCGGCCGTCATCTGATCGGGCAGGGGATCGCGCCGGTCTTGCTCGGCACCGATAGCGAGCGCGACCAGATCGATGCGATCGCCGGCGCTTGTCCCGGGGCGATCGATCTCTCCGACCGCACGAGCTTTGGCGAGATCGCCGAACTGGCGCGCCATGCCACCGGCGCGGTCGGCAACGACACCGGCGCGATGCACCTCGCCGCCGCGGTCGGTTGCCCTTCGCTTGTGCTGTTCTCCGCCGCCTCCGACCCGAGCCGCGTCCGCCCGCTCGGCCGACGCGTCCATCTGGTCGAGACCGACACGCTGCGGACATTGTCGATCCCCGCGCTGATCGCCGCCTGGGAGGAATTGCGCGCCGACCGCTAGGCAGCGCGATGGACCGCTAGGCAGCGCGGCGGGCGGCGATGACGGTGCGGTAGAGCTCGAGCAGTTGGTCGGTGACGATGTCGCGCGAGAACAGCTTCTCGTAATCGCGATAGCCGTTTTCGACGATTCGCGCGGCGAATTGCGGGTCATCGGCGATTTGCAGAATGCGCCGCGCCAAGACCGCGTCATCGTCGATCGGAAACACGGCGCCGTTCTCATTGTCGCGGACGTATTGCCGCGCGCCGTCGGCCAATGCCGCGACGAGCGGCCGCCGCATCGACCACGCCTCGGCGATGACGGTCCCGAAGGGCTCGTACCGGCTCGGCAAGAGGCAGATGTCGCAGGCCTCCAGCAATGCCTTCCGGTCAGCGCGTCTTGCGGCACGCCGAGCGAGGCCCGGCTGACCGGCGGCGCGTCGGGCATTGTCCCAAAGGTGTGACAGACAAAGGCGCGCTGCGGCGCGACCCCGCGCTCCACGATGTAATCGCGAATACGCGGCGTGACGCCGATCAGGTAATCGGCGGTCGTGAAGTATTTGAGATTGTAATAGCCGCCCATCCAGCCGATCACCGGGCACGGCATGCGGGCCGGCACGAACGACGCCGCTCGGCTCATCCAGGCATGCACGAGATCGGCGCCCCAAGCCGTCGCGGCATGCCGGATCGCCGCTGGCCCGCCGACCAGCCGCGCGGCCGGACGGAACGCGAGCGTCTCATACGGCACCGAGGCTTCGCCGAGCCGCGCCACTATCTGGCGATGCGGCCGGCACAGCACCTTCTGCTCGATGCCGCGCTCGGCCAACGCGGTGATCGCGTCGAGCGAGAAGGTTTCGGCGCCCCCGGTCGCGGCGCCGGCGACGACATGCAGGACGCGCATCACGCAATGAGCCGCCAGCGCAATGTCTCTCCCGCGCGGAACGGCATGACCGCCAGGTCGCCCTCGCCGATCCGCTCCGGGACGGTCCATTCCTCACGGCACAGCGTGACACGCTGGTCGTTGAGCGGCAGCCGGTAGAAGGCCGGGCCGTTCAGCGACGCAAAGGCCTCGAATTTGTCGAGCGCGCCGTCTTCCGCGAACACCTCGGCATAGAGTTCGAGGGCCGATACCGCGGTGAAAACCCCGGCGCAGCCGCAGGCGGTCTCCTTGGTCGGGATCGCATGCGGCGCGCTGTCGGTGCCGAGAAAGAACGCGGGGTTGCCCGAGGTCGCGGCATGGCGCAAGGCGCGGCGATGCGTCTCGCGCTTGGCGATCGGCAGGCAATAGAGATGCGGCCGGATGCCGCCCTGAAAGATCGCATTGCGATTGATGATCAAATGATGCGCGGTGATCGTCGCCGCCACATTGGGTCCGCCATTCTCGACATAGGCGACCGCGTCTTCCGTCGTCACATGCTCCAGCACGATGCGCAATTCCGGCAGCCGGCGGCGCAGGGGGTCGAGCACGCGCTCGATGAACACCGCCTCCCGGTCGAAAATATCGATTTCGGGATCGGTCACCTCGCCATGGATCAAGAGGGGCATACCGATCGCGGCCATGCGCTCCAGCACCGGCATCACCCGATCCATGTCGGTGACCCCGTGCGCGGAATGCGTCGTCGCATGCGCCGGGTAGAGCTTGACCGCGGTGAACACGCCCTCTTGATGGCCGCGCGCCACCTCGGCGGGATCGGTCGCGTCGGTCAGATAGCAGGTCATCAGCGGCGTGAAATTGGCTCTCGGTGGGAGCGCTGCCAGGATGCGCTCGCGATAGCCGCGCGCCGCCGCGACATCGGTCACGGGCGGCACAAGATTTGGCATGACGATCGCGCGCGCGAACTGGCGCGCGGTCCACGGCAAGACCGTCCGCAGCATCGCGCCGTCGCGGAAATGGACATGCCAATCGTCCGGCCGGCGGATCGTGATCGTGTCGGGAGTTGGCGGCATCGAGGGCATCCTAATCGGGGCACTTTTGAATAAAACGCGACTCGGCACCGGCCAGCCTGATGCCCTGGTCGGTCTTCTCGATGACCTGCTCGTAAGTGTTTGTCGTCGGGTTGGGCAAGGGGCCGCCGTCACGCTCGCCGCCGACAATTCGCAACCGCAGCTTCAGCTGGCCGGGGCCGGCCGGGGCGGCCTCCAGCACTTCCGAATTTACGGTTGTCGCGACCCCGTCTTCGGCATTGACGGTCGTAAAGCTCGCAGCACCTCCGGGCGGCGCGGCGACGACGATGCGTAGAGGAGCCGCCTTGCGGTCTGCGCCGGCCGTGCAATAGCTCGCCCAGGTACCGACGAGCCCCCGGCTTTCGATGGTCGCGGCGGGGTTGTCGGCGGCGCAGATCGGCGCGGCCGCGAAATTCGCCGTCACGACAAGCAACAGAATTTTCCGCACAACCGCTCCGTCCGCTTCCCCTCGAATGCCTATATCAAGGCCTATATCGAGGGCCTATATCGAGGATAGAGCGGCCCGCGATCGCTTGCTATCGTCGCGCCGCAGGACTGGAGGACAGGTCATGACCGGGTGCATCGTCGGCTGGGCGCATACGAAATTCGGCAAGCATGATGGGCTCGACGTCGAATCGCTGATCGTCGAGGTGGCGCAGGGCGCCCTCGCCGATGCCGGCGTGTCGGCGGCCGATATCGACCAGGTCTATCTCGGCACGATGAATGGCGGCTTTGTGAAGCAGGAATTCCCGGCCTCGCTCGTGTTCCAGGCCGATCCCGCCTTCCGCTTCAAGCCGGCGACCCGGGTCGAGAATGCCTGCGCCACCGGCTCGGCGGCGATCCATATGGGGCTCAACGCGATCGCCGCCGGCAAGGCCCGCATCGTCCTCATCGTCGGGGTCGAGAAGATGACCGAGGTGTCGGGCGCGGTCGTCAACGACCTCTTGCTGCGCGCCTCCTACCGCAAGGAAGAGGACCAGATCGAGGGCGGCTTCGCCGGCATCTTTGGCCAGATCGCGCAGAAATATTTCCAGCGCTATGGCGATCAGTCCGACGCCTTGGCGCGCATCGCGGCGAAAAACCACAAGAACGGGGTCAGCAACCCGATGGCCCAGATGCGGCGCGATCTCGGCTATGAATTCTGCCGCAATGTCTCCGACAAGAACCCGCTCGTCGCCGGCCCCTTGAAGCGCACCGATTGCTCGCTGGTGTCGGACGGCGCCGCTGCGGTCGTGCTCGCCGACATGCAGACCGCGCTGGCGCTGAAAAAGGCGGTGGCGTTCCGCGCCGCCGAGCAGGTCAACGATTTCCTGCCGATGTCAAAGCGCGACATCCTCGCCTTC
>WNGO01008799.1_pt1 | contig 10145 bp, 9 predicted proteins | sample 5400511 | NCBI WGS metagenome assembly WNGO01 (sample SAMN13153380, study PRJNA577476) | soil metagenome | isolation source: 20 cm soil or saprolite under Garry oak tree replicate 2 | place: USA:California | collected 2016-06-15
GAACCACAATGCCGATCCCAAACTCTTCGTCTGGACAAAGTCCGCAGGCCAAATCCTCGAAAAAGTCGCCCGGGCGAAACAAGCGTTAGAGTCACAACACTAGAAACAGACTCTGGCTCGACCAATTGAGAGCGACGAGTTGGGCGGCAACAACAGGCCCCACAATAGCCCCGACCCGCCCGACACCTAGGCTCCAGCCGACGCCGGTCGCGCGAATTTCTGTCGGATAGAGCGTCGACGCGAGCGCATTGAGCGCCGGTTGAGCACCTACGATACAGATGCCCGCGACAAAGATGACGAGATATAGCAAAGGTAACGACAAGCTTGGCTCGCCGATCGCCGCAACCGCGAGACCCGCGATCAGAAACATCGGTACCAGGACCCGATAATATCCCTGCCGATCGATCAGCGGCCCCAGGAAGATCGCACCAATGAGGCCGCCGAGTTGCAGCGTCGTGCCCATCAATACAGCGACGGACGAACTGAATCCCATGCGGGTCGAGAGTAGCGGCAGCCAGTTTGCGAGGAAGAACAGGTTGAGCAGATTGGCGAAGTTGATCAGCCAGAGCAACAGGGTCATCACGGCACGGCCATCGCGGAACAATTTCGTAAATGAGCCACGTCCGCGAACCTGCTCCACCCTGTCCAGATGCAAATCGCGGCCCAAATCAACGCCCGGCGCTATGCGGCGCAGCAATTCCTTGAGCCTGTCATGCGTCCCTTGTTGCAACGACAGGAACAGAAGCGACTCGGGCAGTCGCCAATACATGACGCCAGCGATTCCTAGTGGCAGAATGCCCCCGATCAGGAAGACCGATCGCCAACCTCCCCACGGGATCAGGGCCGCGGAGAGCAACCCACCTGCGATTGCCCCGCCGGTGAAGCCGCACGAAATCCACATCAAGAGCGAGGCGCGTTGGCGTTGCGGGCTGTATTCACTCGCAAGTGCGGCAGCATTTGCCATCACCCCGCCGATGCCGAGTCCCGTCAAGAAGCGCAGGAACACAAGTTGCTGCACGGATTCCGCCGCAACTGTCGCCAGCATGCACAGGCTGAAGAAGGTCGTCGATCCGACGAGCACGGGCCGTCGGCCGACACGATCGGAAAGAATGCTGAGCAGCATCGAACCGCCCAACATACCAAGGAGCCCTGCGCCAAAGATCGGGCCGAGACCTTTTGGGTCGATGTGCCAATCCTGCGTCAAGGCGGGCGCGACAAACCCCATCGCCTGGATGTCGAATCCATCCATAAGAATTACGGCGCCGATCAGAACCATGATCTCCTTTTGGAAAGAGCTGAGGGGATGCGTATTGATCAGGCCGGCAATATCTGCGGCGGCTGGGTTGCCGGAATCCGGCGAACGCAGGACGGCGGGTTCCGCGGAGGGCTCCTCGGCAGAAATGCTCTGACCAGGAAAGGTCATCAGGTGATCTCGGTTCGCGACGTGAAGCATGGCTATTGGTTAGATCGGCAAGGCCCCTCTTCGCCGTCGATCACGGCCGGAGCCGGCGCCGGACACGATTGCCTAGCTAATGCCTGACGCAGAATTCTTCTTGATCAGGATGCGCGCGTTTGGGACGCACTTGCCTACTGTGACGACGCTCGTCCATGACCCGTAGCCAGCGACGCCAACTCGGCGGGATTGCCCGGCGGGTTGTTGCCGCGCCAGACGACATGCATGTCCGGGCGAAGCAAAATCAGATCTCTCTCGAAGATCGCGCGCGCCGCCTCGCTTGCAACGTGCAGCACGCCAAACGGAACCGACCTTGCGCGAAACGTCTCTTCCAAGGCCGCCGTCTTGTGCTGGCCATTCAGGCAAAGCAACGTGTAAGCCGTGGTCGGAATTCGATCCTGGATCGGCGTACCGTCCTCCAGCCAAACATGTGGCAACCTTGCACCTGGCCAACTGGTCGGCCGGTAGTCGCGGAACAGGTGCTCGGGACCGCCCGGAATATTGTCGATGATGGGCGAGTCGACATAGCGATAGCCGAGTTCGGCGCCAATCATCTCGTTGACCTTGCGTTGCTCGACGTCAGCAACCTTGGCAAGGTTGTCGCGTACCGCTCGACCTGTCACAGTGTCGTCTCCGATTTCCGGACGCCATTGCGAGCGCCATTTTCGGTAACCGAGCGTGGCGTAACGAGAAGCCCCGATATTCCGGTCACCCACCTGGCGCCGCTCGATCTCATATGAGTCCAGCAATTCTGGGCCGCCCCACCCTTCGAGCGTGGCTGCCAGCTTCCACGAAAGGTCAAACGCATCACCAACACCGGTGTTCATACCGAGTCCGCCGGCGGGAATAACCAGGTGTACGGCATCGCCGGCCAGAAACACGCGCCCGGCTCGGTACCGATCCGCCAGGAGAAGGTTCTGACGCCATTCGCCGCAATAGAGCATCTCGTAGCGGACCGGTATCCCAACGGTCTTCTCAAAACGCTGATTCATTTCCGCGTCTGATTCGACAGCGGCATGGAGCGTCCAATGCCGCTTCGAATCCTGCATAATCAGAAAGGTCGCCCATTCGTCCGCAACCAGGTAGTGCCGACCTCGGCCAGGCCCTTCACCCAGTGGCAGACGATCGTGGAGCTCGTCGCAACGATAAAGTCCCTGACGAAATTTAGCCAGGTTGGCTTCGCCTCTGAGTGGTATGCCAAGCTGCTTCCTCACCGAACTGGATCCACCATCGCAGCCAACGAGATAGGCCGCCCGTATTTTCCTGGACCGTCCGTCTGACGATCGCACGGTCGCTACGACACTTGGTCCATCCTCTTCGAACTCCATGAGCTCGGTGCCGTACCGAACAGTCACCGTCGGAATTCGCTCCGCGGCCTGCTTCAGCACGGGCTCCAACGTGTACTGCGAAATGAGCTGGTAGGGCTCGAGCGGGGTCGAGCCGTCATTGATCTTGCGTATCTGCTTCCTGGCCATATCGACCGACGGGTATTTCAGATGTAGCAGAGGCGCCCGGGTCATCGTCAGGATGATATACACATCCATGACCGAGTCAGTTGTCAGCCCCGCTGCGCGAAGCTCATCGGCCAACCCTATGCGACGGAACATCTCCATCGAGCGGGCATTGCAGCGCTCCATTTTCGGAAGAAACTGCGGCTCAAGCTCTTTTTCAAGCAGGATGCAGCGCACGCCGCGAAGCCCGAGGTCCAGGGCCAAAGTGAGTCCGACGGGTCCGGCGCCGACAATGATAACTTGAGTATCCATTCAATCACGTCCCACAACGTCGCGCCGGTGGCTAACACCCACTCGCAAACCGACGTCAGGCGCTTAAGGTGCTGTGGGCTCTCAACAGATTCCCGCCAGCGCTTGCGCCGGCGGGACAAGTTCTTGGAGGAGCCACGCATCGGCCGATTGACACGCAGACGGCCTTTGCCCACTTTGGTCTCACACAGCCAAAGCATGGACTAATGCAATCATTGTGCATTGATCAGAAGCGGCGCGATTTGGACGAAAGCGATCTCCTCACCATTTGCTCGCTCTTGGCGAGCCGACTATGCTTCACGGGTCGTCGAACCCACCCGGACGATCATGATCACAAAGGAATTTGGCGTCCACGTAACCGCGCCGAGCCACCAGCAATGGCCGGGCCTCCTTCGTACCATCTTGAATATGCGATGGGAGACTGAACCTGGATGGATCGAGCTGACATCCGACTCTCCGGTACTTTGCGTCGTGCTAAGTGAGACAGGAGGTCGCTGTCAGACCCGAATACAGCCCGAACAGCCCGCGCAAGGTGACTATTTTGGAACGGGACACCTGAGCTTCGTCGCGCCTTCGCAGCCGCTTACCATCTATGGACAAACGATCCCGATATATATGGACTTTCTCTCGCGCGCGCGTTGCAGCTTGCACTCCTCGGCATGCCGCGCCGGCGAATGAAGTCCAGGACCTCAGTCAAGCTTACGGGCGCGCGCCTCGCTGAGGTGCTCGCTTATATCAACGATCATCTCGATCAAAGTACGACCGTCAAGGATCTGGCGCGGATCAGCAACCTGTTGCCCACGCAATTTGGCCGTTCTTTCCAGGACGCGACCGGTATGTCTCCGCAGCGTTGGCAAATGGACGCTCGCATCAGGAGTGCCCAGCGACTCATGGTGGACGACCCCACCGAATCCCTGGCTGCGATCGCGGCTCTCGTCGGCTTTTCAGACTCCAGCCATTTCTCCCGAGCATTTTTGGAGATTGTGGGTACAACACCGAGCGCCTGGCTCCGCCAACGCATCTGAGGGTCGCGGCCTTGGCCGCCGCGATTAGTCCAGCCTGCTCCGCCGCCAGGCGTGTGGCGAGACCCCGTTTGCGGCGGTAAAGGCGCGGGTGAAGTGGCTTTGCTCGGAGAATCCCGCTTCCAGCGCAATATCAACCAGGCTCTTCTTCCGATCCTCGAGCATGCGCTTCGCATACTCTATGCGGGCAGCAAGGTGCCATTTGTGTGGGGTCATTCCGGTCGAAACCTTGAAGGCCCGACCGAATTGAGATGCAGATAGGTCCGCCAGAGATGCCAGCTCCGACAAGCGAATAGACCTGGAAAGATTATCGTGCACGAAATCCGTCACCTGCGTTAGCTGCCGCTTGGTGAGGCCTAGGCGCCGAGAGGTCGCCGGATGGTTGGTCGTACAGAGGTGGGAGATTCGCGCGATGACGGCCGCGACGACACTGTCTCCGAACAAATGGAAACTAGACAACTCGTCCTGGCTCGAAGCGAGGAGCCGCGCCAACACCTGAAGGTTCTCGTCGAAAAACGTGAGGCGTGGTTCAGCGAGCCCCGCAACCCGGAATTCGCCGCCCATCACTTCGAACACCCGGTCGACATCAAGCACCAGCCGGACCGCATCGACCCGAACTATCTGATCGGAATAGCACCATACCGGCAAGCCAGCAGGAATGAGGCTTGTCTGGCCGATTCGCCTATGCCGCCGCAGGTTCGATCGATTGGCGCTGCTGTGTAGCTGTAGCGAAGGTCGAGCCTCGCTGAGGCCACCTGCCTCGTTCCAAACTATCGCAAGCATTGGGTGACGGTTGCTGAGCCGGTGCCAAGCGCGACCCGGCAGAGCGTCCTGTTGGACGCAATACACCTCGATGCCGCACAAGGTATGGCTCCGTACCCGAGTGGCTCCCAAATTGTGCGGGTGGCTGCTGCCGTGATCCACGGATGCCATCCTCTCCTCCCAGGGCGAGAGCGGCCGAGGAAGCGATGCTCTACATCGATTCCGCACCGCCTAAGTCCGTTGATCGAACATACATTTATGAGACCGTCACAATACTGAGATCGGAAGGCTAGGTCAATCTGGAAGCGGCAGCGACATCTTAAACGGCAGCCTTCAGGCAACCATTGCCGAGTCCAAACACGCCGATTGCGATCAAGCCCGGTCCCTAAGCCCGCGATTACCTTGGCCCGGCTCACCCCTATGGGAGCCTGCACGCGCGCCGACCCCGGCGAAAGCGAACGGATCTGTGTTGCCGCGTTTCAGTGTCCTCCTCTTCTGCGGAGTAACAAATTGAAGAACAAGATTGCCTTGGAAGAGCATTTCGCAATCGATCTTACGATTGATCAATCGAAGATCTATTCGCAACCTGTGGTTTGGGAAAGGCTGAAGTCGAATCTTCTCGACATCGAACAGCAGCGGCTGGAACGAATGGATGAAGGAGGCACCGCGTTCTTAATCCTCTCGCTCAATTCGCCAGGCATCCAGGGCATTCCAAATGTAAAGGAAGCCATTGATGTTTCGCGCCGCGCCAATGACATCCTTGCCGAGCATATCACGCGCCACCCGACGAAGTTGGGCGGATTTGCGGCCCTGCCGATGCAGGACGCCGAGGCGGCAGCCCGCGAACTCGAACGCTGTGTCAAGACACTTGGATTTCACGGCTTTATGGTGAACGGCTTCTCTCAGGTCGGCAACGCGGAAACAGTCGAGTATTACGACGCTCCGCATTTCTTCGACTTTTGGAAGAGCGCAAATGCGCTCGGCAAGCCATTTTACCTGCATCCGCGGGATCCGCTGCCTTCACGCGCGCCAATTTACGACGGTTTCCCCTGGCTGACCGCGGCCACCTGGGCCTTCACGATGGAGACCAGCACTCATGCGCTGCGTCTGATGTCATCGGGACTTTTCGATCGAAACCCGAATTTGCGGATGATCCTCGGTCACCTGGGTGAATGCATTCCGTTCAACATTTGGCGGATCGATAACATCGTCGCAAAGGCGCCCCGCGGCATCCCATGCAAGCGCGCACTGGGAGATTACTTTCGCGAGAACGTGTATGTAACGACGAGCGGAAATTTCCGGACGCCGTCACTCCTCTCGACGATGCTGGAGCTTAGCAGCGATCGCATCTTGTACGCTGTTGATTATCCATTCGAAACCTTTGAGGATGCGCGCCGCTGGTTCGACAATTGTGAGATCAGCGAGACCGACCGAAACAAGATCGGCCGTGAGAACGCGCGTCGACTATTCGGTCTTTCCTGATGGAACTCACCGCGAAGACGTACAGATCGTTGAAGTCCCCGCTTGCCGCTGAAGCAAGGAGGCCAAACCGATCAAGGAACAACTTGGCGCTGGTAAGATTGCTTTGGGATTGATCCGATAATATGCACACCGGCATGGATGGAAGATGTCCACTCGCATCATGGTCAACGGCGAATCCCGCGTAGTCGACGCCGCCCCGGATACGCCCCTGCTCTATGTTCTGCGTAACGACCTCGGACTGAACGGGCCAAAATTTGGGTGCGGACTCGGGCAGTGTGGAGCTTGCGCCGCGATAGTCGGCGGCAATCTGGTCAGGACCTGCACGACACCGCTTGGGAACGTCGGGAGCGATCACGTGACCACGCTGGAGGGATTGGGTTCGGTGGAAAATCCTCACGCCTTGCAGAAGGCTTTCCTCGCCGAGCAGGCCGCACAATGCGGTTATTGCACGAACGGAATCATCTTGGCCGCGAAGGTCCTTCTGGACCGCAATCGCAATCCAGACGACGACGAGATCAAGAACGCACTCGCCGACCATCTCTGTCGGTGCGGTGTCCACAATCGGGTAGTGCGCGCCGTTCGGCGCGCGGCATTGGAGCTCCCGCGATGACGGATCTCGTGCTGTCACGGCGGCGTTTTGCCCAGGGGCTTGGCATCGTCGTCGCGACATTCGCATGGACGGCTCGCTCGGCGATCAGCCAAGCGCCGTCCAGCCTGCCCTTCAGTCTGCGCAACAACCGTAGACTGGAAGGCTGGGTTCGGCTCGAGCCGGACAACTCCGTCGTCATCTTCACCGGCAAGGCCGAGCTCGGTCAGGGCATCCTTACGGCTCTCGCCCAGATCGCCGCCGAAGAGCTCGATGTCGAGTTCGACAAGATCCAAATGGTGTCCGCCGACACCACGCGCGGGCCGGACGAGCAGTACACCTTCGGTAGTCAGTCGATCGAGCAAAGCGGCGCCGCCATTCGCGCTGCTGGCACGGAAGCCCGGGCGATTCTTCTCGCTGCAGCGGCGCGCCGCTTCAGCGTTCCGGAGACGCAACTGAAGGTCATGGCCGGATCGGTTGTTGCACCGGACGGCAGGCGCGCGACGTATTGGGAGATCGCAAGCGGGGAGCCTGAGATATTGCGGCGAGAAATCGCCGCTAACGTCGCACCGAAGCCACCAACCGACTATCGTATTGTCGGCCAGTCGATCAACCGCACCGACCTACCCGCTAAATTGACCGGTCGCGCGTCCTATGTTCAGGACATGAGGCTTCCCGGAATGATCTTCGCGCGGGTCGTGCGTCCCCCTCGTTATGGGGCGAAGCTGATGGCGCTCGACGAGACCGCCGCGCGCTCAGTCCCAGGTCTCATCGCGGTGATCCGTGACGGCAATTTCCTAGCGGTCGCAGCCGAGCGCGAGGAGCAGGCGATCGCGGGCCGAAACGCCTTGGCGTTGGGAGCGCGATGGAGTGACGCCCCGGATTCGCTTCCCGACATTTCGAACCTGGCCAAGGAACTGCGACAGCTTCGCAGCGAGACGAGCGTGGTCGGCACGGCGGGTCAGTCCGAGCCGGCGCCATCTGCCGCCAAGAGAATCAGCGCGGAATATGCCCGGTCGTATCTCTCCCACGGTACAATCGGACCCTCATGTGCGGTGGCCTTGCTCAAGGACGCCCATATGACCGTATGGTCACACACCCAAGGAGCGTTTCCGCTGCGCAGCGATCTCGCCAAGGTGCTGGGGATGCGGAACGCCGAGGTTGACGTAATCCACACGCCGGGATCCGGCTGCTACGGTCACAATGGCGCGGACGACGTCGCGCTGGACGCCGCCCTCGTTGCGCGCGCCGTGCCAGGCAGGCCAGTCAAACTCCAATGGATGCGGGACGATGAATTTGCATGGGCACCGCTCGGACCCGCCATGACGATGAAGGTTGAGGCGGCGCTCTCGCCAGAGGGCAGGATTGTCGACTGGTCTTATGACGTGTGGAGCAATAGTCACGCCATGCGGCCAGGTCAGGCAGGCGGCGTCAACCTGCTTGCGGCCTGGGATTTGAAAGTCCCCTTTGACAGGTCTCCCGCCCCACGTATTCCGCAGCCGTTCGGCGATGGAGACCGCAATGCTCTTCCACCTTATGAATTCCCTCGAAAGGAGATCAGGAATCACCTCCTCCTTGACACTCCAATCCGCAACGGATCGTTCCGGACGCTGGGCGCCCACGGCAACGTCTTCGCCATCGAATCCTTTATGGACGAACTCGCCGAAGCAGCTGGGCTCGATCCCGTCGCCTTCCGCCTCGCGCATCTGAAGGATCCGCGGGCTCGTGCCGTCATCGAAGCCGCGGCCGCAAGGGTAGGCTGGGCCTGGGGCGCCAAGGGTGATGGCCAGCGCGGACGTGGCTTTGCCTACTCGCGTTACAAGACGATCGGAATGTACGCGGCGGTTGTCGTTGGCGTAAACATCGATCGCAAGAACGGTATCGTCCAGGTTCCGAGCGTTGTAATAGCCGCCGACATCGGCAGTGTCGTGAACCCGGATGGTGCTAGAAACCAGCTTGAGGGCGGGATCGTTCAGGCCGTCAGTGTCTCATTGAAGGAACAAGTCACGTTCGACCGCCGTGAGATTACCAGTCGTGACTGGGCCGGATATCCGATCCTCACGTTTCCGGAGGTACCGACCATCGACGTCGTGCTGATGAACCGTAGCGAACCATCGCTAGGCGCCGGAGAGGGCTCGCTGCCGCCGACTTCAGCAGCTCTGGCGAACGCCTTCGCTCATGCGACGGGGCGTCGGATTCGACTGCTTCCCATGATACCCCAGCGCGTGAAAGCCGCTCTCGCCTGAAGCGGCCGCACGCCGGTCGGAGAGGATCGCGAGGAGGGACTCGCGCACGATGCTACCTCCGATTTTCGGAAAGAGCAGTCTTGTTCAAGACCACATTCCCGAGTAAGGGCATCTTGTCCGGCTGGGACACGGAGACCAGCACATGAGCAAACACGTTACGATCTCCCCCGTTGAAGCGGCGGACCGTCTCGCCATCCGGGAACTCGTCGAGGCCTACGCACATTGCGCTGATCGTCGCGATGCGAAGGGTCAGATGTCTCTTTTTACCGAAGACACTCACTTCGTGGTGTACATGAATGCCAAGGATCCCAGGCCCTCGCAGGAACTGCACTCGCGCGAGGCGCTCGCGCCCGTGTTCGCCGAGTTGAACAAGTATGACGCGACCACACACTTCCTCGGGCAGAGCACCATCTTCACGCTGACGGGCGGTCGAGGAACCGGCGAGACGTACTGCCTGGCGCATCACGTGACGGCGGATGGTGGAAGCCGCCGCTTGATGGTCGCCTCGCTCCGCTATCTCGACACGTTCGTGAAGATGGATGGCTCATGGCTGTTTGCGGAGCGCCGGCTCTACGTCGACTGGCTCGAGGAGCGCGCGCTCGCATGAAAGCGGCAATCTTTCGGAGATCACGCGTGCGCGAATTTTCCGTGCAAATAAAAACGATTCCATTTGTCCAGTCCACCCAGCAAAATAGATCGCTTAGAGTCTGTCCAAGAACATCAAGCGGGATTACAGAGTTTTCGCAGCATGAGGCGGATTGAGGCAAGGCGCAAGAATGCGAGGCCCTTGCGATTGAGGTTCTCCCAGTCCTTGGCAAGTCTTCGACAGCGGTT
>WNGO01009423.1_pt1 | contig 10145 bp, 6 predicted proteins | sample 5400511 | NCBI WGS metagenome assembly WNGO01 (sample SAMN13153380, study PRJNA577476) | soil metagenome | isolation source: 20 cm soil or saprolite under Garry oak tree replicate 2 | place: USA:California | collected 2016-06-15
ATTGCTGACGGCTACCGCAGCAGGGGTGTTGGTAAACTCCTGATGAAAGCTGTTACGAAAGAGGCCGCGCAGGCGGATTGCGGCATGATCAAGTGGTATGTCGCAAAATGGAATGAGCGCGGCGTCCAGTTTTACGAGCGGCTCGGTGCGACGATCGATCCGAATTGGCACGAATTTCAAATGTCTGAAAAAGTATTCCGGGATTTGGTCGCATCTTAGTTTCACCGGTCATCCCGCATTTCGGCCACGGCGGCAGGTAGGGTGCCCGCCCGCCGAGTCCGGCTGAGAGCCTAACTTCCGTACAACCATTTCATGTAATCTCTTACGCCGTCTTCGAGTGGAAATTGGGGCTGGTAGCCAAGTGCGCTGCGGACCTTGTCCAAGTCCGCCTCGGTGAAATTTTGATAATGCGCGTGGGGATTGTCGATGTAATCGGGTGGCAACTTTGTGCCGAGGTATGTGTTTAGAATGTCGACAAGTTCGTTAAAGGAGCGTGCCTGTCCGCAGCCCAGATTATAGATTCCGCTCTGCTTCGCCTCGAGCGCGAGAATGCTTCCGTCGACGATGTCCTTCACGTAAACGAAATCGCGCTTCTGCTCGCCGTGTTTGAAAATGCGCGGGCGCTGTCCGGTTTTCATCTGCTGCGCGAGATGATAAACCATGCTTGCCGGTCGGCCCTTGTGTGCTTCGCGCGGTCCATAAACGTTGAAGTAACGCAGCCCGATGATGATCCAATCGGGGGACTCAGCGGCGGCGCGGATGGCAATGTTGTCTATGATCACTTTGGAGAATGCGTAAATGTTCGCAGGCGCGGCGACATTTGATTCCACGCTGGCCCCGGTAGCCGGGCCATAGGTTGCTGCCGACGATGCATAAATAATTCGCGTCTTGCCCGGGCACGCAAACTTCAAAATGCGCCGGAAGCTTTCCACATTGTCATGCACCTGGAGAAATTGATCGTGCAACGTTGTATCTGTGATCGACGCAAGATGAAGAATTGCATCGAAGCTTTCGTTGCCGAATTGCTCGCGCCAATCGAGCGTTGCCAGGTTTTGTGCTACGAAATCGCCGCGATATCCAGCCAGATTTTTGAAATCACCCGAGCGGAAATCGTCGATTACCGTGAGGCGCGCGTTCGGAAATCTTTCCTGCAACGCAAGCGTGAGATTAGAGCCGATGAAACCGGCTCCACCGGTGACGATCAGGTTTAAAGAAGAATCAGTCGAGGGCACGAAAAGAAATTAATTTGCGATTGATTAAATAAATCTTGAAAGACAAAGCGCAAGCCGGTACTCCTCGATCCAGTTCTTTGCGAGCTTAAGAAAGTGGATCGGCGCAAGAAATCCCGTGTAAATCGGGAGCAGTTGCGCTGCTGTAACTGGATACAACTTCCCATGGGCCAGTCCCCGAAAGCTTTCGGGGGTGAAGGCGGGAAGAAGGTGCGTGCCGCACAGGCATCATACGCCAGGAGCCAGAATATTTGTCCGGTCCACCTCATTCGTGCCTTGTAGGGGCGGCTGTGCCAGCCGCCCACGGCGCTTGAACAAGCGCCGCTACAACAAACGGGCGCGAAAAAACTTCTTCGCGAAAAGAAGAATGAGAGCTGGGCGATGCGGCCTCGGCCAAACAAGTCCGACTCTCGGAGTTGGAGGAAACTTGTTATGCGAAATCGCCCAATATGTTTTGTCTTATTCAGTTTAGTAACTGCTGCATCTCAAATGCGTGCGCAGGATGCTGTGGGATCGCCGCCCGATCAGCCGGAAGCGGAAGCCGAGCCAATCATTGTTTCCGCGACACGTTTCGATATTCCCCTCGATCAATCACCGGCGAGCGTGAGCGTGATCACTTCGGAGGATCTCGCCCAAAAACAAATCGAGCGCGTAAGCGATGCGCTCCGCGAAGTGCCGGGATTATCCGTCGTGCAAACCGGAACGTCCGGACAACTGACGTCCGTGTTTACACGCGGATTACGCAGCGAGCATACCCAGGTTTTGCTCGATGGAGTTCCGATCAATCAAGGTTTGCAAGGGGCATTTAATTTCGCCGATCTTACGACGGACGATCTTGGCAGGATCGAGATCGTACGCGGACCGCAGAGCACATTGTATGGGCCGCGTGCGCTGGCCGGGGTCATCCAAATTTTCACGAAACAGGGCGAGGGAGCACCAGAAATCTCGCTGAGCGGCGAGGGTGGATCGTACGACACATTTCGCGAGGCGCTGCAAAGCGACGGCAAGATTGACAATTTCGACTATTCAATCGGCGCAAGCCGGCTCGATACCGACAACGCGCGCCCGAACAATCAATATCGAAACAGCGCTGCGATTGCAAACGTTGGCTGGTCTCCGGCCGACCAAGTGAGAATCGGCGGCTTGTTCACGTATTCTCTCAGCGATACCGGCAATCCGAATACGATCTTTAATCCAAAACCAATCGACAATTTCTTGACTGAGCGCTGGCTGATTGCGCCACATGTCGATCTTCGAATCGGTGACTGGTGGCAGCATAGATTCATCTTCAGTTACGATCATGAACGACAGCTAAATAATCCGAACCAGGATGGATTTGTCGGAGCAACACGCGCTTTGTTTGAGCGGACAACAATTGATTATCAAAACGACCTAAAACCGGTCTCGTGGCTCACGCTTACCTCAGGATTCTTCTACAGCCGTGTCAATGCCGGACAGGAGCGTCCATTTGTTTTGCAGATTTTCGGACCGCAACCAACCTTTGTGAGCGATCACACGCAGGAGACAGCAGGATTTCTGCAAGCGACCGCGCAGATCGACACGTTGATTTTCGTCGCTGGCGGGCGCTTCGATCACTTCAATCAATTCGGCGATGTGTGGACGTATCGCTTCGCTGGGAGCTATAAGATCGATAGGACGAACACGACCTTGCATTCGAGTGTCGCAACCGGGTTCAGTCCGCCCAGCAGTCAGGACAAGATCTTCGGGAATAATTTCGGGCTCGAACCGGAAAAAGATCTCGGTTGGGACATCGGTGTCGAGCAGCGGCTTTGGGAAAATCGCGTGACAGTTGGCGCAACTTATTTTCATAACGACTTGTCGAACTTGATCGGATTCAATGGACTTTTTGAGACCCTCAATCTCGGGGCGGCGCGAACGCAGGGGCTCGAAGCGGAATTACGCGCGCAACCGATCGCCGAGCTGATTCTTACCGCGAGCTATACGTATCTCGACGCGGAAAAAACTTCGTCGAGCGATATTAGCCAGCCGCAAGGCGCGCGTTTGCCGCGCCGGCCGCGCAACGAAGTTTACCTTTCCGGTTCGTATCTTTGGTGGAAGAGACTCCGGATCACGGCAGAGGCAAAATTCGTGAACGCGCGTGAAGAATTGAATTTCGGCGGACCGAATTTCGACATCGAAGATTACAGCTTCGTCAACCTGGCAGCGGAATATGAAGTGAGCCCGCATTTGTCGATCTTTGGCCGGATCGACAATCTGACGAACGAGCATTATGCGGAGGTTTTTGGCTTTCCTGCGCTTGGCCGGGCCGGGTACGGAGGAGTGAAGCTGCGGTTTTAACCGGCCCTTGTCATTCCGAGAGAAGTCGAGGAATCTCTCATTGTTAACAGTAAAAAATGTCTCGGTCCGAGCCGGACTGGCATATCGCTTGACATAACAGAAATGGTTTCTCACACCTCATGAGTCCGATGATCTATTTGCTTATCGGTGTAATCTGCAGCGGTATTGTCGCGGCGATTGTTTTCGTCGTCACTCGGCGGACAGGTAGCGGCGTCGAGTCCGAGCTGGTGAAGCGGCTGGAGATGCTCGATCGTGCGCAGGAGCGTGGCGAACGGATCATCCGCGAAGAGATGTCTCGCGGCCGGGAAGAAAGTGCCAACGCGTCGAAAGCGCAACGCGAAGAGCTGAGCAAGTCACTCGAGGGCGTACGTTCGATTGTCGATCTCCGTCTGAGAATCATTCAAAATCGTGAGCGACAGACTCGAGCAAGTCCATCAAGGGCTGGGCGCAATGCAGCAACTTGCGAGCGACGTCGGCGGATTGCAAAAGGTTCTCACCAATGTGAAAACACGCGGCGGCTGGGGCGAGGTTCAGCTTGGGGCATTGCTTGAACAGATACTCACGCCCGACCAATTCGCGCGAAACGTGAAGACGCGCGAAGAGACCGGCGATCATGTCGAATTCGCGATCAAGTTGCCAGGCGACGAGAACGGCACGCCGGTTTGGTTGCCAATCGATGCAAAATTTCCGACGGAAGATCACCAACGCCTAATCGTGGCGCAGGAGAAGGGCGACCTGCCGGGAATTGAGGAGGCGATCAAGAGTCTCGAAACACAATTGAAGCGCAGCGCCAAGGATATTTGCCAGAAGTATATTAATCCCCCGCAAACCACGGATTTCGCGCTGATGTTCCTCCCGACCGAGGGTCTTTACGCCGAGGCGATCCGTCGCGTCGGTTTAGTGGAGCAGGTGCAGCGCGACTGTCGCGTCGTTTTTGCCGGTCCGACTACGCTTGCGGCGCTGCTGAACAGCTTGCAGATGGGTTTTCGTACGCTCGCGATCCAAAAGCGTTCGAGCGAAGTCTGGAATTTGCTCGCGGGCGTCAAAACCGAGTTTGGTAAGTTCGGTGAAGCGTTATCGGCGGTGAAGGACAAGCTCGATCAAGCCGCACGACAGGTGGATAATGTTGCGGTGCGTTCGCGCGCCATCACAAAGAAATTGCGCGATGTGGAGGAACTGCCATCAAACCCGCAGCCACTGCTAAAGGATCTGCTGGGGAGTTCCGACGCTGACGAGTAGGGTTGGAGCTGATGTCGGTGACGCCGGCCCGCGTTCAACGACTACGGTTACTAACAGCGCTGTGCGCCTCTGAGCTATGTCGACACTCACCTCAAAGATGCTGAGGATGCGGAGAAAGCGCAGCGCAGAGAACTCCAAATTGAGACACTATCCTCTTTAAGCAATCACCTCTTTAGTCCGTCACTCTCTGATATAATTGTGTGGCTCATGGCACCTATCATAATTTCGTTAACCAGAATTCCATGCGTCGTCGTTACGTGTTGATGCGTTATCTTTGCATCGTTTTTCTCCTGGCTTTCGCGATCTTCCCGGCCGTTGCCCAAGGCCAACTGTCGCCCGATCTACGCGAGAAGATCGATAAGATCGCAAGCGAAGCTCTCGCCAAGAGCGGTGTCCCGAGCGCGTCGATAGCGATCATAAAGAACGGTCGGCTCGTTTATGTGAAGGCTTACGGCGATGCGCGCGTCGAACCGCGGATGCCGGCCACGCCTGAGATGCGATATAGCATCGGCTCGATCAGCAAGCAGTTCACGGCCACGGCAATTCTTCTCCTGCAGGAACAACGCAAGCTGTCGCTCGATGACAAAGTCGCGAAGTTTATCCCGAATCTAACTCGATCCAAGGAGGTTACGATTCGCCAGTTGCTTTCGCACACCTCCGGTTATCAGGACTATTGGCCGCAGGATTACCTGATGCCGACGATGCTCCAGCCAGTCACGGGAGAGAAAATTCTGGATCGTTGGGCGCGCAAGCCGCTTGATTTTGACCCAGGCACAAAGTGGCAATACAGCAACACGAACTATGTGATTGCCGGGGTCATCGCAGAAAAAGCGAGCGGCAAGCCCTTGCTTCAATTTCTGGGCGAAAAAGTATTCGTGCCGTTGCAAATGAGAAGCGTTGCCAACGTCGATCAGGAAAAGCTCCCCGAGACCGATCCGACCGGTTATTTGCGTTATGCGCTTGGGCCGTTGCGTCCGGCGCCGATGGCGGGCAAGGGTTGGTTGTTCGCCGCCGGAGAGTTGGCTATGCCGGCGCAGGATCTAGCGAAGTGGGATATCTCGATTATCGATCAAAAGTTGATGAAACCGTCTTCGTACGCTGAACTCGAGCGCGAAGATCTGCTCAAGAACGGGTTGGCTACGGGGTACGGACTTGGCGTCCAATTGAGCAACGCGGCCGGACATCGACAGATCTCGCATAGTGGAGAGGTTTCAGGTTTCACCGCTCAGAATATTGTCCTGCCAGACGATCGCGTGGCCGTTGCCGTGCTCACTAATCAGGATGCGGCACGCGCGGCGGATCAAATCGCTAATGGCATCACTCCTCTGTTAGTAGCAAGCAATGATCCGGCGACACCGGCGAAGCAGGAACAAGCTCGTAAGATTTTTGCAGGCTTGCAGAATGGATCGATCGATCGATCGCTTTTCACGGATAATGCCAACGCCTACTTTAGCGAGCAGGCACTGAAAGATTTCGCTGCCGGGCTCGGTCCTTTGGGAATGCCGCAGGAGTTTGTTCAAGAGCGCCAGGATCTCCGTGGAGGCATGACGTTGCGCGTGTACCGAGTCAAATTCGCGCAGAAAACTCTACGGGCCTGGACGTACGAAATGTCCGACGGGAAATTGGAGCAGTATCAGATCGCGCCCGGGGATTGAAAGACGGTTGGAACATCTCCCCGGCAATGGTTTTGAAAACTGCGTATCATAAAACTTCGTCCCATTTCGCTTGGTCCTTGAGCATGATCTCGCGGAGGAGCCGAATGGGCGGCATGCCGTGATTGAGTAGCTCGTTATGGAATTTCTGTAGCGAGAATTCCTCGCCCTGCTGCGCTTTGTAGTCTTCGCGCAGTTTCAGGATCTGCAATTTGCCGAGCGAGTAATTGAGATAGCCGGGATCAAAACTTCCGCGCATCGCTTCGGAGCGGGCCGGCTTTTCCTCATAATGACAATTTTCCTGAAAAAACTTCGTTGCCTCATCGATCGACATGTTCTGGGTGTGCATCTTGATCGACACGCAGAGCCGGCATAAGCGCAGCAGCGCCTCGTCCGCCTGCGCCATGCGATATTTGGCCGCGCGTTTGAGCTCCTCTTCGGTGGGAGTCGCGCCAGTGGCGCTGCCGAAGCCTTCGTCGATCATCATTTTCTCGCAGTAATGAGCCCAGCCTTCGATAAAGGCATAACTGCCAAAAATCTTTTCGACTTTACTCGCTGGCGACGCATTCAGGCGCAGAAACTGCACATAATGGCCCGGATAAGCTTCATGGATCGAAACGATGTCCGAAGTGTAATAATTGAAGGCGGTCAGCCATTCTTCCTTTTGTTTTTCTGGCCAGTCGCTCTCCGTTGGCGTGACATAATAATAAGCTTCGGTCGCGCGCTTCTCGAACGGGCCGGGCGTATCCATTGATGCAAACGAGGTAGCGCGCAGATACTGCGGCGTTTCTTTGACCTGGGCCCGAACATCCGACGGAATCGTCACCAAGTTATGGCTCGAGACGTATTTCCGAATCTTGTCCAGGTCTTTGGCTACGTCCCGAATAAGATTTTCCGGCGTCGGATGCTCGTTTTGGATTTGTTTGAAAACTTCAATGGCCGATTTGTTTGGATCGATTTTCTTTGCGGCATCGGCAAACGCTTCCTGTTCCGCTTTTAGTTGGCTCATCCCGATCTCGAGAATTTTCGCAGGCGGAAGATCGACAAGTTCGGTCTGCGCCAGCAGACGTCCGTATTTCTCTTCGCCGAGAGCGAAATCCTGGGACGACTTTGGGAGTTTTTCGCGTTCCAGCCAGGTCGCATAATCGGCGAGCGCGTTGGCTGCTCTGCGGTTGGCATCCTGAAAGGCAGCGCGAATTTGCTCGTCCTTTAGTCCGGTTATCGCGGCAACCAGGTTTTTTTTCAGAAAATCTGAGGAACCTCGCGCGATTTGAATAGCAAGTTCCACATATGGTTTGGGAAGGACCTCGTTCAGGTTGGTTCTTGCTGCGATGAGGATATTGGGGATTTGGCATTCGATTGCGACAAGGCTGCGAACGCGATCTTCGAGCGGCGCAAAATTCCTTTGCACATATACATTCACATCGGCGGCGCGCGCGTAGACCATGGGATTGCGCTCGAAGATGGACATCTCCTGCATTTGAAAGAGTTCGTTTTTGATCGCTGCTTGCAGAATTCTGAGATCGAGCGATTGGCGAGGACTCAACTTGCTCGGGTCGAACTTCCTCAATCGATCGTCAAACCGCCTTAACCGGGAAAGCTCGGCATCAAGTGCGAGTCGGCTGTAATCAGTGATTTTGCCGTCGTATTCGTGAAACCCAAGAGCGGTTCCCTGAAGTGGGCGAGCGGCGAAATAACCTTTGATGTATTCCTCGGCTACCGCCTCGTATTCGGCGTCGGCAGGTTGCGCAGCGAAACTGCTCGCCCACGGTAAACAGAGCGTGACCGACAAAAAAATGGCCGAATGCAACTTCATCACAAAAGCGGGTTCCGCTCGCGCAAAGTTAGACAACCTTTGCGCGTTGCCAAAGATTTCCGGATGAGCGATTGTCCAATCGAGTTGCTGATTCTTGCTCGAAATATGAAACGTTCCATCGCCGCGCCTTTGTTGGCTTGTCTGCTGGTTTTCGGTGCGCTGTCTTGCGCCCGCGCCCAAGATGAGCAGGCAGCAAAGAGGGACGACGACAATGGTTACTCACAAATTTCCATTTTCGCAAAAGCTATCCAATTGATTCGACAGGATTATGTAGATGGGAACAAGACGAGCTATCATGATCTCATCACAGCGGCGTTGAAAGGCATGCTTTCGTCGCTTGATCCCCATAGCCAATTCATGGACCCAAATGACTTCCGCGACATGCAAGAAGACACGCGCAGTCGCTTCAACGGCCTCGGGATCGAGGTTTCGATGAAAAACGGTCTGCCTACGGTCGTCACCGCGATGGAGGACACGCCCGCGGCCAAGGCCGGCATTCTTTCGGGTGACCAGATTTTAAAAATTAACGGCACTTCAACGGAAAGAATGGACCTTCAGGACGCCATCAATATCTTGCGTGGGCCAGCCGGGAAGAACGTAACTCTTACCCTGCTGCGTCCTTCGACGAAGGAAATCAAAGACTACACGCTGGAACGCACGGAGATCAAAATGCAAAGCGTCAAGGGAACGAGGTTGCTGGACGCGGATCTGACCGGCCCATTCCAGATCGCTTACATCCGGCTGATTCAATTCAATGAACCGACGGCCGAGGAATTATCAAAAGCTCTCGACGAATTGCAAAAGCAAGGAATGCAGGCGCTCATTCTCGATCTTCGGAATAATCCAGGCGGGCTTTTGAACAGCGCGGTGGACGTCTGTGCTCAATTTTTGCCGCCCAATACGAAAGTCGTCTCAACCCAGGGCCGGGTTGCTTCCCAGCAACACGATTACTCGACCTCTGGGGCGAGAAAAGAGCGTCCGCCTTTTCCCATGGCGCTCCTGATTAACGAAGGCAGCGCGAGTGGTGCGGAGATCGTTTCCGGAGCGCTCAAGGATTTGCACCGCGCCATCCTCGTCGGCGAAACCACGTTCGGGAAGGGTTCCGTGCAGAATGTCATGCAGTTGCCAGACGGTTCGGCGGTGCGTTTTACCACGGCAAAATACTACACGCCGAGCAAGCAGGTCATTCAGGGAAATGGCGTGACACCGAATATTCGCGTTCCGATGACGGCAGAGCAGGAGCGCGCGCTCTTCACGTTGCGCAATGCCGACAGCGCGCAACCGGACGAAGAGAAAAACATCATCAAGGCGAAAGATCCACAGACGTTGCGGGCGATCGACGCGCTGAAGGGTGTCATGATTTACGCGCAGCAAAACGCGCCGAAGGGCGAAGCGGTAAAGAAATAATTTGGAGGACGACGTCCGCGTCGTCCGAAAAATGGGACGCGACGGCACGCGTCTCTCCATTCAGGTGAAAACGATCCTCGCGCTCGAAACCTCGTGCGATGAGACGGCGGTCGCGATCTTGCGTGGCGGTAACGGCCACTCCGGCTCGGAGCTGCTGGCGACCGAAATCGCCTCGCAAATCGCCGAGCATGAAAAATTTGGGGGAATTGTGCCCGAGATTGCTTCGCGCAATCATCTCGTCCATGCGCCCCGCTTGCTCGAGCGTGCCACACGCAATGCCAAGATAGACATGAAAAATGTGGACGCTTTCGCAGCCACCAGCGGACCCGGCCTCGCAAGTTCGCTGATGATCGGCGCCTCGATTGCCAAAGGTCTCGCAACCGGGTTCAGAAAACCTTACCTCGCAATCAATCACCTCGAAGGGCACTTGCTTTCGCCATTTTTCGGAGACGGTGAGGTGAACCCGAACGTTTCACTCATTGT
>WNGO01013694.1_pt1 | contig 10145 bp, 7 predicted proteins | sample 5400511 | NCBI WGS metagenome assembly WNGO01 (sample SAMN13153380, study PRJNA577476) | soil metagenome | isolation source: 20 cm soil or saprolite under Garry oak tree replicate 2 | place: USA:California | collected 2016-06-15
GCTTTTTAACGACTTCGAGAACTTCCTGCACTGGACCCATAGGATTTATTTTGGGAGATTACTCTAGGTTAGTGCTTATAACCACAAGATGGTGCGCGATGCAGGGTTCGAACCTGCGACTTCTTGCGTGTGAAGCAAGCGCTCTACCACTGAGCTAATCGCGCAAATTTTCAGGCGGCGACAAAATAGAGAGCGCGCAAAGTAGCGCAAGCATGCGCGCTTGCCCTGTGAGCTACCCCATTCTATTTAAAAGAATGTCCGAACATAAAATTACGCTCACTTGGAAGCGCGGCGATACGCCGTTCGAGTATCAGAAATATCCACGCGATCACACCTGGAAGTTTGACGGCGGCCACGAAATGCAAGCGTCGGCCGCGCCTGCTTATCTTGGCAACCCAAGATTTGTCGATCCAGAGGAGGCATTTGTGGCATCACTCTCCAGCTGCCAAATGCTTACGTTCCTGGCCGTGGCGTGCAAAAAGAAATTCGTGCTCGACGAGTATGTCGATGAAGCGGTCGGACACATGGAAAAAAACGCAGAGGGCAAACTGGCAATCACCCGCGTGACGTTAAGGCCGCGACTCAAATTCTCTGGAGATAAACAACCAACTGCGGAAGAGCTCAAAGAAATGAATCATGCCGCGCACGACCAGTGCTTCATTGCGAGCTCCGTAAAGACCGAAGTGGCGATCGAACCTCAGACATAAGCACGATGTGTAGCCGTGGTCGCTGACCGCGAAAATTCCAGCGTCCAGCGTCGAATGGGGGAATTTGTAGGGGAAGCGGTTCGCTTCCCAATCCCAAATCGGGACGCTAACAGCGTCCCCTACAAATCTGTGCGTTAAATCTGTATAATCCGCGTTAATCTGTAGCCGAAATGAACAAGTCCCCAGACACGCAGCGCATGGAAAAGATCGTCAGCCTGTGCAAGCGGCGGGGTTTCATTTTCCAGTCGAGCGAAATCTACGGCGGTCTCAATGGCGTTTGGGATTACGGGCCTCTCGGCGTCGAGTTAAAGCGCAACCTTAAAAATTATTGGTGGCGGGTGATGGTGCACGAGCGCGACGACATTGTTGGCATGGACGGCTCGATCTTGACGCATCCGGCGGTACTGAAGGCGAGCGGTCACGTGGACACGTTTACCGATCCAATGGTGGATTGCCGGTTAACTCAACGGCGCTTTCGAGCGGATCGCGAATCAGTGTCGCGGAAGGATTCAATCCGATTGGCGCTGTTGGTTAGCGATCATCGGAAGTTCAATTTGCCCACGCCAAAAGTCGATCCGTCTTCTGTTTTCAAATTCTTCATCGAATTCGCGGACAAGATGTCGGCGCAGCCCGATATTTTGAAAGACGACGTCGAGAACTTCCGGAAAGCTTATGTGTCTGGCCCGGCGGCGAGCGGCGATTCAATTCGCCTGCTTCAGAGAAAGGGCGAAGACAAAGCGACAATTTTGAAAAGGGCCGACGCTTTTTATCAACTGCGGAACATTCTTATCCCGATGCTCTCACCGAGCACGGAGGAGGTTACTGACAGTCGAGACTTCAGTCCGGAGAATGGCGCGGAACTGACACCTCCGCGCCCTTTCAATCTGATGTTTCGCACCAGCATGGGCGCGACGGAGACGGAAGATTCCATCGCCTATCTGCGTCCCGAAACCGCGCAGGCAATCTTTGTTCAATTCAAAAACATCCTCGAAGTTTCACGCAAAAAATTGCCGTTTGGGATCGCGCAAATCGGCAAAGCGTTTCGTAACGAGATTAATCCCCGCAATTTCACGTTTCGCTCGCGCGAGTTTGAGCAGATGGAGCTCGAATATTTTTGTCGCGCGGAAGAGGGGATGAAGTTGCTCGATTACTGGCTGGGAGAGCGGCTCAAATTTTACGAAAACATCGGGATCGGGCGGGATGGATTACATGTGAAGACAGTTTCCGACGAAGAGCGCGCCTTCTATTCAAAAGGAACTTACGATATTGAATTTGATTTTCCGTTTGGCCGGCAGGAGCTCGAAGGTGTCGCTTATCGCACCGATTACGACTTACTCCAGCATCAAAAAGCCAGCGGGAAATCGCTCGATTATTTCGATGAAGAAACGAAGCAGCGATTTGTTCCTCACGTCGTCGAGCCGAGCGCGGGCGTAGACCGCGCAGTGTTAGCGTTAATCTGCGAAGCATACTCGGAAGACGAAGCGCCAGACGAAAAAGGAAAGATGGAAACGCGAATCGTCCTGCGTTTCCACCCACGCATGGCGCCGATTAAATGCGCAGTCTTCCCGTTGCTAAAAAATAAGGAGCACCTGGTCGCGAAGGCCAAAGAGATTGTCGACCTTTTACGGCCGCACATGAACGTCTTCTATGACGAGAGCGGAGCGATAGGACGACGTTACCGTCGTCAGGATGAAATTGGAACGCCATTTGGCGTGACGGTTGATTTCGAAACATTGGGAGAGAAAGATGCCGATCTCCGCGATACGGTTACGCTGCGCGACCGTGATTCTATGAAACAGGAGCGTGTTCTAGTTAAGGATCTGCCGGGCATTTTGGTTTCGCGCATTACTTAATGGATCTGGAGGAGTTTCGCGAATATTGCCTGAGCAAAGTCGCGGCTACTGAGAGCATGCCATTTGGAGAAGGTGTGCTCGTCTTCAAAGTTGCCGGCAAGATCTTCGCGCTAGCCGCGCTCGATGAGATTCCAGCAACCGTGAACCTGAAATGTGATCCCGATCTCGCGCTCGAGTTACGCGATCGATACGAGCAAGTCCAGCCTGGTTACCACATGAATAAAAGACATTGGAACACGGTCGAGATCGACAGTGGAATTCCGGAAGCAGAACTACGCAAAATGATCGAACACTCGTATGATTCAGTCATGCGCGCTTTGTCGAAAGCGCAGCGTTATCAGCTTACCCGCCAGAAACGATCTCGGCGCTGAATCAATGCGGCGTTGGATGAAGCACATCGCGCAGGTGCACTTCGCCGATATCCAGTTGCAGTGCATCTCGCGCGACGTGGAGGAAACTATCGGGCAGATCGGTTAGCGCGACCTCTAAACCACCCGAGGTCCCCGACGGCGTGCGCAATTGTTGTCGATCCAAAAGTTCCTCTACGGCGGTCGCACAGTTGTGGGCGGAATCCACTAGTTTCACTTTGTCGCCGAGCATGCGAGAAAGTGCGTCGATCAGTAGTGGATAATGCGTGCAGCCGAGTACTAGTGTATCGACCCCTTCCCGCACCAGCGGCTCAAGATAACGCGCAATAATTTGGTCGGTCAGATCGTCTTCGAGCCAGCCTTCTTCGATGAACGGAACGAGCAGTGGGCAAGCGCGCGCGGAGATGTCGATCTTGGGATCGAGTTCGCGCAGCGCGCTCTCATACGCGCCGCTTTTGATCGTTGCCCGGGTTCCGATTACGCCAATATGCCGATTGCGCGTCGCGGCGATTGCTGCTTGCGCGCCCGGCTTGATCACACCAACGACTGGAACGGAAAGCGTTTTCTCTAGTTTCGGTAACGCCACTGCCGAAGCCGAGTTGCATGCGATCACAATGGTTTTCACGCCTTCGTCGACCAACATGTCCGTCATCTCGAGGCTGTAGCGCTCGACCGTGCTCGCACTTTTCCCGCCATACGGAACGCGCGCCGTGTCGCCAAGGTAAAAAATCTTTTCGTTAGGTAGCAAATCGCGCAAGGCCTTGACTACAGTCAGGCCGCCGATTCCGGAATCGAATACTCCGATTGGACGCGAGTCTTGCATGCACCGCAGCGTGACGGCGCGGTCGCGGGTCCGCAAGCGGATTGTGTTTTGCCGCGGCTCGCAGCCAGAAAGCAGCGGCTGCATGCCGAAGCCAGTCGAGAAAAGCACTTGTCATTGTGCAATCAACCGGCGCATCCTTGGAACACGGCTGAGGATCTAAATAAGTCAGTCATCTTTGGAGAGGGAGGGAACTTTCTCTTCATTCGTGGCTGCTTTGAGAGGGAGTCCCGAAAATAGACATGACCGAAGCTAAAGTGATCGAAGGATCCCCATGAAACAGCGCCGCCTGAGTCTGTGTTTGTTATTCTTGATTGGCTTCTGCTGGGTAGTTTTGTGTTTTCCGTTTGCACTCATAAGAGCGGAGGAAACGCCCATGCCTTCGGGAACGCCTGCTGCGAAAGGCGCGGCCGAGCATCCTTCCGTGCGCGCGGTTGGAGTGCACAAATGGGATGAGGAACAACGAACAGCCAACGTCATTTACGCGCAACGCGGCGACGAGATTTGGGTCGACATTATTAATTTCAAGGACTGGGTCAATTCCCTTGGAGACAAGAAACCCCAAAATCATGAGGTAAAGGACCTCATCCTTTATCTCGATCATTTCCCGCTCCTTGGCGTTTCGCCAATTTACTCGTATGACAAAACGGAGTGGACGGGCAAAGTGCCTCCCGTCGAATATACAAGGACGACGGTCGGTTTTTCCCTGGTCCGCAATGACAGCTCGAAGCCCGGATGGTCGCACCTGCTCAATCAACCGGTCCTCAACCGCAAGGTGATTGTGTCGGTGGGATTCCCTAATGGCGAAGAAATCGATTCGTGGGTAAATCCCAAACAAGTTACCGAAAAGGATCAACAGTTTTATTTGACGATCATTCCGAAGTTTCGCACCGCTTTCGGCTTGATCGTTATTCTCGGCGCGCTCATCGCCTTTCTCGCGCTGGCCCGGCACACCCATATTATTCGCGATGCGGCCGCGCCACGACGGCCGGACGGTCAGAGGCCTTACAGCCTAGCACGCGGACAAATGGCGTTCTGGTTTTTTCTCGTGATCGCCTCTTATTTCTTTCTTTGGATCGTGACTGGCGACATGGACACACTCAATACCTCGGTGCTAGGATTGATCGGGATTAGTGCTGGCACGGCGTTGGGCTCTGCCTTCGTCGACGCCAGCAAACCAATTTCAGCGGACTCTTCCGGCAACCAGCCGATCGTCGATGTCACGCGGCCACACCTCGAGGTGCTGGCGGAGCTGAAGAAACTGCGAGCCGACACTCAGAAAGAGCTGCAGGCACTGCAGAAAGCACGCGCCTTAATATCCCCGTCGGACAAGCACGCGCTGGACGACAATGAACGGCAGCAGAATGAAGTGCGGGAACGGCTCGCGAATTACCGCTGGCAAAGTGCCTACTTCGCATGGCCCACCTGGAAAGGGGTGATGTATGACCTGCTCGCGGAAAACAACCTGATCAGTTTTCACCGCTTCCAAATCTTTGTCTGGACACTTATCCTGGGAGTAATGTTTGTCGCAAATGTTTACAATGAATTGGCGATGCCGCAGTTCAGCGCGACGTTGCTTGGTCTGCTCGGAATCAGCGCTGGCACTTATGTCGGCTTTAAGCTCCCGGAGACTAGAGCGCAGTAATCTCAGAGACTTTGGGGGAGTCCGAGAACAGCAGCAGTCTCATCTCAGATAAGTCATCTCACTAACCCAAAAAGCCTGGCAACCGTTTTTCGAAACAGTAGAACGAAGCTAGCCGCTTAACACCGTCTCCGTCGTTCTTGCAATCGGGGCTCTCTCTTGGATGATTCATCGCGATGGCTGAGCTTCCTAAGACGTATGATCCAAAATCGGTCGAACCGAAGTGGTATGCCCGCTGGATCGAGCATCGCGATTTCGAAGCCAACCCCCGCTCGTCGAAGCCGGCTTTCTCAATTGTCATTCCGCCACCGAACATCACCGGTGTTTTGACGCTTGGTCATGTGTTGAATAACACGATCCAGGATATTCTGGCGCGTCGCGCGCGCATGCTCGGCTTCGAGGTTCTTTGGCTACCAGGCACCGATCACGCCGGCATTGGCACCCAAATCGCCGTCGAAAAGCATTTACGGCAAACTGAGAAAAAAACTCGCCATGATCTTGGACGTGAAGAATTTGTGCGACGAGTATTGGAGTGGCAGGATAGGCATGGCGGCATCATCATCCAGCAACTGAAACGCCTTGGTTGTTCATGCGATTGGTCACGGCAACGCTATACCCTCGATGATGATTATGTCCACGCCGTCCAAAAGGTTTTTGTCGATCTTTATCGTAAAGGTCTGATCTATCGCGGCCGCCGGATGATCAATTGGGATCCAGCCGCGCAAACTGCCCTCTCAGACGAGGAAGTCATTTCCAAGCCGCAAAAGGGAAATCTTTATTACGTCCGCTATGAAATCGCGGAAGAGCCGGGACGCTTCATAGAGGTCGCGACGACCCGACCGGAAACGATCGTGGCCGACACCGCCGTCGCGGTTCACCCGAGCGACAACCGATATGGCAATCTTATTGGCAAACATGCCTGGCGTCCGCTCGCGCGCGAAAAGCTTCCCATCATTGCCGATGAGGCCATCGATCCAGAATTCGGGACGGGGGTTTTAAAAGTAACTCCCGCACACGATACAATCGATTTCGAAATTGGGCAGCGTCATAGCTTGCCCGCCCTTGATGTGCTCACGCCGGACGGTCGGATCAATTGTCCCGCCGGAGCGGCGGAATTATTGCAGGAGAAGGGTCTACTTTCGAAAACCGAGCCTTACGAAAACAATGTCGGCTTTAGCGACCGCAGCGACGTGCCGATCGAGCCGCGGATCAGTGAGCAATGGTTCCTGCGCTACCCAAAAACGAAGGAAGCGCTCGACGTAGTACGCAATCATCTCATTCGGTTTTTTCCTGCGCATTGGGAGAAGGTTTACGCCCAGTGGCTCGAGAACATTCGGGATTGGTGCATCAGCCGGCAGGTTTGGTGGGGACACCGGATACCGGCGTGGTATCCGAAATCTCAAACCCCAAGTTTCAAATCCCAAATTTACGTCGGGGTTGAACCTCCCGCTGATCCCGAAAACTGGACTCAGGATTCGGACACGCTCGACACTTGGTTCTCATCGTGGCTTTGGGCCTACGAGACGATGGATGACGAGACGCGGAAGAAATTTTATCCAACGAGCGTGTTGGTGACGGCGCCAGACATCATTTTTTTCTGGGTCGCACGTATGATTATCGCCGGTTTGGAGTTCAAGCCGGGCAAATCTGACCGGGCTGAAGACAACATTCCGTTCCGCGACGTTTTCTTCACGGGATTAATTCGCGACAAACAGGGTCGCAAAATGTCGAAATCGCTGGGCAATTCACCCGACCCGCTTGAGTTGATCGGGAAGTACGGCGCGGATGGTTTGCGTTTTGGTCTCATGCGCATTGCGCCGAGCGGTCAGGATATCCGCTTCGATGAAAAACAAATCGAAGAAGGTCGTAACTTCGCGACTAAACTTTGGAACGCAGCGCGTTTCCGCCAAATGCATGGACCAAGCGATGCTGCGCCGAAGATCGGCAATCGATCATTGTCGATCTACGCGGTCGAAGTGCTCGCGCGTTTAAACGAGACGATCGACGCGATCGGCGCGGCATACCGCCAATATCAGTTCAATACGGTGGCGCAGCAGCTTTACGACTTCGTCTGGAGCGATTATTGCGATTGGTTTGTCGAGGCAGCGAAAACGGAAATTTTTGGTGAAGATGACGCACGCAAGAAATCCGCACTCGCGGTGATGGACTTTGTGCTTTCGGCGGTGTTGCGACTGCTCCACCCAGTCATGCCGCATATTACAGAGGAACTTTGGTCGCTGCTCGGGTTTGGGACGAGCTCGATTCAGTTCGCGGCGCCTCCCGAAAAAGTGCCACTGGACAACCTTGATCTGATAAGGATAAGGCGAAAGGTCTCGGCGCTCTATGACGGTGTGCAGGTCGGACGAAACCTGCGGGCCGAAGCCGGGATTCCATCGAACACGAAATCGAACTTCCCCATAAAACCTACTATTTCAGGCGTTGAAAAAGAAATTCCGACACTTGCTCGACTTCTTGGCGCTGAAACGGTTGAAACCATTCAACTCGAAATGCCCGTGGGAACAATAGTTGGAATAAGTAAGATGGGAGAAGTTGGGATTAAAGTAGCCTCCCGCGATCGGGATACCGAGCGCGGGAGGCTCGACAAGCAAATCGCGAAAGTCGAAGCCGAATTGCGAACGGTCGACAACAAATTGAAAAACAAATCTTTTGTCGATCGCGCTCCCGCAGCTGTCGTTGAAGAACATCGACAACGTCTAAAAGAGTTTAGCGCCCAACTAGTAAAGCTGAAGCAGGCAAGGGAAGGCCTGAATTAAAAATGATTTTGTGCTCATCGATTTTGGCGCCGCGCAGGGCGAAAAATTCTCGCAGCTCGGGTGTGTAAAAAGTTCCATCGTATTCGCGATTCAGCTCCAGCCAGACGCGACCGCGTGGCGCCAGGTATTTGGCGAGATCACCTAGGAAGAATTCCCATTCCGGCACGTCCCAAAGATTGGGTTGTTTATGGTTGTTGAAGCAGATCATGAAGGCGGTGATGAGATCAAATTTTCCTTTGAGATCGGGAAGGGGGGTAAAAGGCTCAATGCGCGAGATAACGCGCCGGACTGCGAGTAGGCGTGTGATTTCCGCAAACATCGGCAGGTAATCCACATCGAGACCAAGCCCCTTATGCCCGAGCAATTGTGCGATATGCAGAAAATATCCGGCGCCACAGCCAAGATCGAGAATGCGCTTTGGTCGCGTCAAATCGAGTTCGATATCGCGAATTCGGCGAATGTTGATGTCAATCCAGCGGTCAAGATTGAGATATTTCGGCCAGTCTTCGCCTGGGTTTTCAACGGCGTAGCGCTGGCGGATCTGTTGAAAATTCGGCCCATCAATTGTTTCAATGATTCGGCCGGTCTCGAGTGGAATACGGGTTCGGTGAAAAAATCTGCGCGTATGTTTTCTCGCGCTAGTTAATCCTTGGTTGCTTAGGAGTTTTTTAATTTTGTGACTGAACCGCATACGCAGATACATCCCACTTTGTGGCGCGACGCGACAACTTCAACTAAATTACAAGCTCGATGACCCTTTGGAAAAAATTGCTCTGGTGCGCCGTGACCGTCGTGGGCCTTGGGGCGGTTTATGTCCTTGCTCTTTCACGCGGGGAACAAATCAGCGCGCTCGGGATCATTGTGGCTGGTCTATGCGCAACTTCTATTAGCTACCGATTTTATAGCAACTGGCTGGCGACAAAAGTACTCGTGCTCAATGAGGGGCGGGCCACGCCGGCTGTCCTGCAAAACGATAGCAAAGATTACGTACCGACCAACCGCTGGATGGTTTTCGGCCATCATTTTGCGGCCATCGCTGGTCCGGGACCGCTGGTCGGTCCCGTGCTGGCAGCACAGTTTGGTTTTCTGCCGGGCACGCTCTGGATCTTGATTGGCGCAACGCTCGGAGGCGGCGTCCACGACATGATCGTACTTTTCGCTTCAATCCGGCGCGGCGGGAAAACACTCGGACAAATGGTGAAAGAAGAGATCGGCCGCGGGGTTGGTGCTCTCGCGCTCATTAGCGTGCTGGCGATAATGATTATCTTGCTCGCTGTACTCGCGCTGGTCGTCGTTCAAGCCCTCGCGCAAAGCCCGTGGGGTGTTTTCACCATCGCTATGACCATACCGGTCGCGTTGATCATGGGAATCGGCTTGCGCACGGGAAAAGTGAATGTCATGGCCGTTACGATTTTCGGATTGCTCGGGCTGGCGTTTGGGGTGTGGGGCGGACAATTTCTCGCGCACTTTCCTGCAATTGAAGCGTGGTTTAGACACGACCAGAAATGGCTCGCATGGGCGATCATGATTTACGGACTGGCGGCGTCGGTCCTACCGGTCTGGATGCTGCTCACGCCGCGCGATTACCTGAGCACGTTCTTGAAGCTTGGAACGGTTGCCCTGCTCGCCGTAGCCGTGGTGCTGATCCATCCTCCCTTGCAAATGCCGTCGATTACAAAATTCATCGATGGCAGCGGCCTCGTATTTGCCGGTCCGGTGTTCCCATTTGTATGTATCACGATCGCCTGCGGCGCAGTCTCAGGTTTTCATTCTCTGATTGCTTCGGGCACAACGCCGAAAATGCTGCGGCGCGAATCACGAATACGCAGTATCGGTTATGGCGCCATGGTGACCGAAATGATGGTTGCTTTGATGGCGATGATCGCGGCGTGCGTGCTGCAACCGGGCGAATACTTCGCGATCAACACCAAGGGGACGCCAACCGAAGTGGTCGAGAGAGTAAGCGCCTCCGGGTTTCCGG
>WNGO01003480.1_pt1 | contig 10144 bp, 9 predicted proteins | sample 5400511 | NCBI WGS metagenome assembly WNGO01 (sample SAMN13153380, study PRJNA577476) | soil metagenome | isolation source: 20 cm soil or saprolite under Garry oak tree replicate 2 | place: USA:California | collected 2016-06-15
TTGCCGCGATCTTACTCTGCAATGTACCCAGAAGCTTGCTGAACTCGTTCCGGATCGGTTGGGTGGGCACTCTTTCGTCCGACACGAAAATGCAATCGCTTTTGATCTGACTCATTCCAGTTTGTGCGTATTCGCGTGCCTTCTCGTAGTATTGGCAACTCTGGCCGGATATGTCACCGATCCGCTCAGTGCTCATCGCCGCATCCAACAAGTTGATGGAATCATCGGGAGCCAAACTTGCACTCTTGTCGATATAAAGCGACGCTTGGCCAGCCCATTTTTCTCGATTCGTCGGATCTTTGACCGCACGGGCAGCGTACACCGCGGCTACGCTCTGATATTTGAAATACTCTTTCTTTTCATCCTTGATCGATTCGAGGGCCGCCTTAGCAGCTTCGTCGTACCGACCTTTCCTCAACAGTCTTATCTCGGGCGGCTCTTCTGCTTTTCTCGTGATGACAAAAGGAGGGTTTTCCGAGCGCTGTCTCCAGCCGTAAAGGAACCCGCATAGAGCCGCAAAGGCAAGAGAAGCGACCCAAAGCTTTCTCCAAGGCGCAATAACCAACGGAGGGCCTCCACAGAGCTACACGGTTTAGGTACGGTTTGATCATAACCTCTGAGATAAAACTCGTAATTTGAATATTCGGAGCCGTGATACAGAGCGTCAACCCGCGCCATTGCAACTCGTTGAAGATCAAGCTAGACGAGAATCTCCAGCGGCTTGCAACCGGTGTTGACCTCGCATCGCAATAATGCGATAATCCAAGGCAGGTGAACGGCGAATTCGCCATTGAGTATGTGGAGTTGCCTAACGGGCGACTGCCCGCGCGGGAGTTCGTGGATTCGCTGGATGACAAGGCCGCCGCCAGAATAGACGCCTTTATCGAGCGCCTGCGCGTCTACGGGAACCGGATGCAGGGCAAATTCGTAAAGAAGCTCACGGATGACATATTCGAGCTTAGGGTCAAACAATTCGACCGGATTTTTCGAGTTCTATTTTTCTACCAGCCGGGAATGTTGATCGTGATTACGTCGGGATTTCAGAAGAAGACGCAAGAGACTCCGCCGAGCGAGATTACGAGAGCAGAGCAGCTAAGAAAGCTCTGGATGAAGTACAGAAACCGTTATACGGGATCGCAGAAGGAAAGAGAAGCCATCCTGAAGGAGTTGGGCCTATGAGACAAAGCGTCAAGAGCGACAGGCACAGTGAGATTGTCGAGCAGCGCACGCGCAAGAGCGCGACCTACCGAAAGACCTTCGCGCGTACCCTGCATCAGATTGACCTGGCTCTCCTGGTCCGCGAAATGCGAGAGGATGCGCGTCTGACTCAGGCCGAGCTTGCCAAGAAGGTTGGCACCACACAGTCCGTGATTGCCCGCCTTGAGGACGCCGAATACACGGGGCACTCGCTTACTATGCTGGAGCGAATCGCCACGGCTTGCGGCGTCGCCCTGAAGCTCCACGCCGAGAAGAAGCCAAATTTCGACCGCGAAGTCGCGCTGGTATAAGAGCAGTCGCAACAGCGGAGCTTCTTAGAACTAACGGATGCCGATGAAAGTAGAGAAAAAGCGGAAGAGAACGGACCACAGTGGGTCAACCTTCGATGGATTCCTCGATTGACCTATGAAATCTCTTCCCAAGGTGATCCCTCCGCGTTCCCGGGTGCGCTTAGTGCAGTTCGACAAACGCACTCCCGCTTGGCGCAAAGACGTCGGTCGCGAATTCCGCGTGGGATACTACAGCCGTAAAGACGGGCTGGGCTGCATTTGGCTGGTCAACGAAGATGGCAAGTACGAGCAGACTACCGACCGAGAATTCCTGTTGAAATATTTCGACGTGGAACGATTGTCTGAGGAGCGGAACTTTTACGGCCAGGGGAAGCGCCGCCTAGGGAAGATACACGGTCGAACGCCGTTGGAGCGCCTCAACGGTTCAACATCCATCGACGTTTACGAAGGAGCGAAGGAAATATGGCAGAAGGACGACCCGGATACCATACGCTCAGTCATCCGCATCTTGCACCATGGTCAGAGGCCGATGAACAGAGCCGCGTCTGCTTACGCTCTGAATCTTATGCACGGAAAGGCTACAATTCGTGCGCTAGAAAAGTCCTTGGATAATAAGCATGAACATCCGAAAGTCAGAGGTCAGGCCGCGGAGTCCCTAGCGCACAATCACCGAGAAGAAACGCATCGCCTTCTACGCCGAAATCTCGATGATCCTTCGAAGGACGTCCGTTTCTGGTGCGCCTACTCTCTGTCTGAAATGGGAGACGAAGAATCGCTCACTGCCTTGAAGAAACTCGCGGAAAAGGACCACCGAATTGTGCGAGGTTTTTGGTCTGTCAGCAAAGAAGCGAGGGCCGCGATTCGCAAAATTCAGAAAGAGGCAAGAGATCGCAAAGCGCGTCATCGAAAAGCATGCTTATTTTGCTCCAAGCCGCGTTCTCGACAACTACGTTCCTAACGGGCGGTCACCCAAAACGGTCCGCCAGCCTCGACGCCGCGCCTGCGTACCGTCTGCCTAGTTGCGAGAAAAAACTTGGGTCCATTTGGGTCCAAATGCTGACAAACTGGGTTCAAAACCGAGTACCATGACGCAGAACAAAGCTGGACGGACCAACAAGATAGATTTTTTGCAACTGCCTTGGGCGCAGGAGGTCTCCGGTTCAAATCCGGACGCCCCGCTCAGGCTTGCCATGATCTGCGACTTCGCCGGAAATGAGAAAAACGCCCAGGCCTAATACCTGCGGCACTCTGTATTCCTGAAGCGTTGAAAAGTTCTATCGTTTGCAATCTAGGAGTTCCCTTTTCGAGTCTTTCCAGCAGTCGCACAGGATTCTCCTCGATGGCCGATGACAACACACCGGTCCGCGAACCGAACGAATAGAGATGGGCGCAGGTGTTCCTTAACTTTGTGCAATTCTACGGAGTGACAGTGGTTGCCTTGCCGGAGTAGCGCACCACCCTGTCTGGCTTGTTCTCGGCCTGTATGCCAACGCCGTGATTCCCGGAAACAAAAATGATCTGAAAGCCTCGCTCAGCCAGCATCCCCGGAAATTCACCCTTGCGTTCGCCGATCGTTAAGGTTTGCTTCGCATCGTCCCAGTGAAACCCAATGGTGGCGCACACTCCCTTTTCATAGTTGTAGCCGTCGTTTTCGTCTTCATAGAGTGTGAAATCTCCATCCGCGCCACGATAGACGCGCAGTTCGATCGGATCCTCCGGCTTCTCGTTGGACCATTCCTTTTCCGGCCCCATGGGAACGATGGAACCCGCACGCACAAACAAAGGCAGCCTCTCCAGAGGTGCATTTGCATCGATCGTGCGCGGGCCTTCCACTGAAGCTCCGCTCCAAAAGTCATACCACTTCGCTTTGGGCAGATAAACGCGCCTTGAATTCACGCCCGGATCGGTAACGGGGTTTACGAGAAACACAGGCCCAAACATAAATTGGTCGCCAATCGTGGCCGTTCGCGTGTCCGTCCGGAAATCCATCACCAGCCCGCGCATCGGAGTATAACCCTGGCTCGTTGTCATCCACGCGAGCGAGTAGATGTACGGGAGCAAGCGGTAGCGGAGAGTGTCGTAGTTGACCAGGATTTTTTGCGCTTCCGGGCCATACGACCACAATTCATTCTGATTGGTGGAACGCGTCCCGTGAACCCTCAGAATTGGGTTAAATGTGCCAAACTCAAACCAGCGAATAAACAATTCGCGATATTCCGGATCATCCGGATTGCCGGAAACAAATCCGCCGATGTCCGTCGTCCAATACGGAAGCCCGGACATTGAATAGTTCAGTCCAGCCGGGATCTGCTTCTTAAAGAAAATCCAATCGGAGTTCACATCCCCGGACCAAACCGCGGCTGCGTTGCGCTGTGAGCCCGCAAAAGCCGAGCGCGAGAGAATAAAAACGCGCTTCTTGTCCGATTCGCTGCGCTGGCCCTGGTACACCCCGCCCGTGGTCATCAGGGGAAACGCGTTCGCGTACCGTGCTCCGTTTCCGAGATACGTCTTGTTTGTGACCAGGAGGTTGGTCTCCCGATCCTCCGTCTCCGGCTCCGTGGTGTCCAACCACCATGCATCAACGCCGATTTTGAAAAGCGCCTGGTCCATCAGATTCCAATAATACTTTCGCGCTTCGGGATTAAACGCATCGTACAACGCCATTCCTGCGGGGTGGAAAGCCGCTACCTTTGTCTTGTCGATAAGGAAGCCGCGCTTGTCCATGTCTTCGTAGGTTTTTGTTCCAGGGCGAATGTAGGGCCAGAAAGAAATCATCAAATGAAAATTGTTTTTATGGAGATCGTTGACCATCCCCGGAGGATCGGGGTAGCGCGCCTTGTCGAATACCGGTTCGCCCATGGTGTACCACCAGAACCAGTCCTGCACGATGTTGTCCGCAGGAATGTGGAGCTGACGGTATTTGTGAGCCACGCCGAGCAACTCTTCTTGCGTGTTGTACTTGTTCTTGCATTGCCAAAATCCGTAGGCCCACTTGCCGAAAAGCGGCGGCGCGCCGGTCAGTTCTCGGTATCCGCCGATGATTTTGTCGAACTCAGGCCCGTAGAGAAAGTAGTAGTCCACTTCGTCGGCTACTTCCGAACTGAGGTAGAGCGCGCTGAGGAAACGATTGTTGAAGCGGCTCCGCGAAGTGTTGTTCCAGAAGATGCCGTAGCCGTTGCTCGACAAGACGAACGGGATGCTGATGTTCGTGTTGTCCTGCGAAATATCCACTGCTTCGCCGCGATAATTCCAAACGCCGGCCTGATGCTGCCCAAGCCCGTAAAACGATTCATATGAGCCCCACAGCTTAGAGAAAAGCTCCGCGTGGTAGGTCTGCTCTCCATTCACAACGGCCCGTGTCATGTTCACTTCGGTTTGCTGGAATAGGGTCTTGCAGCTGGCATCCTGGAAGGTAACGCTACTATCTTTGCGCAAGACGATCTCTTTGATTTGCGCAGTGCTTAGCACGATCGCGTCATCGGAAGATTGCAGCTCCCACTTCGTGGCAGGCCAACGGTCTTTGATCACCACAAGCTCGGGGCGGGTCGGAACCGCAGGAGTCGGTGAATAGCGCACGCGGATGATTGAGTCGGAGCAAACCTGCAGGCGCATCACGCCGCTCTGCAGTGTCAGCCGAACTCCATCGGACTCGCGCTGCATTGAGACGACAGGATTCAAAGGGTTCCATTGCGAACACGCGATTCCGGGAAAACAGATACATGCACATACGTAAGAAAGCAGAATACTCAAGCCGCAGAAGCGCCGCCTTGAGTGGAACTCGACAGCGTGGTAGTTGTGAAAAATCATTGGCCGAGCTCGCTTTCGTGTGAAAGACGATGGAAAGCTTGATCACGAGAAAATCGAGAACATGCTGCTGCTCACAACTCGGAAATCGCGTGACGACCGTAAGCACTTACAGAACCTTTGCGCAGTGATTGTGCGCCCGCAGGCGCACAGATTCAACAACTGCTGGTTCCTGCCCTTACAGCGGCGGCAAACCGAGCCGTTATTTTGAAGCCGCAATCCGGCTCTTCACGGATAACTGACACATGAAGCACGCCGCTTCGGCAAGTGCGTAGTCCTCACGTTATACTGGAGAGGTGAATCGAGAAGGAATTGGGCTGCAGAAGGAGGCTCCTCAGACGGAGCCGCGTGTGGGGGGCTCGATTCTCTCCATCGATTATGGGCGGGAGAGAATGGGGCTGGCGATTGCGGATGCAAACGCGAAAGTGGCCCAGCCGCTGAGCACCATGGAACGAATCAACCGAAATGAGGACATGCGGCGCTTGCGCGAACTGGTGCGCGAGCATAGCGTAAGGCAGATTGTCGTTGGATTACCACTTAAGCTGGATGGAACACGCGGTGAGATGGCGGAAGAAGCGGAGCGTTTTGCCCGCCGCGTCCGGAAGCAAATTGGCGTGCCGGTGGATATGGTCGACGAACGGTTGACGAGTTGGGAAGCGGAACGTTTGCTCGAAGAAACTCAGGGAAGATTCCTTCACGTCGAAAAACCGGGCGGAGCCAGGAAGCAGAAGAGAGCTGAGGAAAGACTGACCGTGGATGCCGTCGCCGCCGCCGTGATTCTGAAAGAGTACCTCGAGCGGCAAGGGCAACCGGCGGGACAGCGTTGAGATTCGAAAAAACGTGAACGCGAGGCGGGATTGAAATATTTCCTGTACCTGATTCTTGCAATCGTGCTGGCTGCGGGAGGCTATGCGGCGTGGATGTGGTACAGCATCACGCAACCCTACCAGGACTTCCCGAAAGAGGGCGTGTTTGTTGACGTGCCCCACGGCGCGTCGCAGCGGTACGTCGGCTATCTACTGAAACGCAACGGAGTGGTGCGCAGCAAGCTGGCCTTTGAGATTTACGCTCGGCGTCATCCCAAACGTACGCTGCAAGCCGGCGAGTATTTCTTCGATCATCCAATGACCGGGCGCGAGGTTTTCTGGAAAGTTGCCGCCGGCCAAATCTATGAGCAGCCTTTCACCGTGCGCGAAGGCGAAACCATATTTGATATCGCGCGCGACCTCGAAGCCGGTAAGTTCATGCCTGCGGGCGACTTCCTCTTTGCGGCCAGTGATCCGTCTTTGATTCGCGATTTCGCGCCCGAGGCCAGAACGCTCGAAGGATTCCTCTTCCCCGCGACCTACGAGCTTCCTCGGCATCCCGTGGCCAGCGAGTTGACCGCACAAATGGTCCACAAGTTCAAAGACGAGTGGAAAACCATCGCCTCTTCCGATCCGCCCCCCCAAACGGTCTCGAGTGGACGAGTAATTCCGAAGGCATCACACGATTCGAAAGGGCAAGCCAATTCGAATGGAGCTGCTGGCTCAGCCAGCCACGGCCCACGTCTGCAAATGGTAACGCTCGCTTCGCTGGTCGAGCGCGAAACGCCCAAGCCGGAAGAGCGCCCCATGGTGGCAAGCGTTTTCGGTAATCGCTTGCGCAAAGGAATGCGGCTGCAGTGCGACCCCACGGTGATTTACGGCATGGAGCGCCTGGGACAATACAAAGGCACACTCTCTGGAAAAGATTTAAGCTTCGATTCACCGTACAATACCTACGAACACGGCGGGCTCCCTCCCGGCCCGATTGGGAATCCCGGAGAAGCATCGTTGCGTGCGGCTTTGCATCCGGCGGAGACTAGTTTCTTGTACTTTGTGGCGAACACCCAGGGAGGCCATTTTTTCAGCTCCACACTGGCGGAGCACAACAGAAATGTGGTGAAGTACCGGAGGCTGCTGGCAGGGCTTCCGGCGGATCCGCCGCCTCCTCCTCCTCCGCCACCCAGCGCGAAAAAACGGCAAGCCAAGCCGTCGGCGCACGCGCAGAAGCAGCACAAAGGCAAAGCTCAATGACCCAGGACCTCAAGAACAAGAAAGCGCTAATCCTGGAAACCGCTCGCGAGATCAACGCGCAAAAATGGACCCCCGCCGAGATCGAGCAATTGCGCCTGAGGCTCCTTGCAGAACACGGTGAGGCCGGCAAGACCGGCGGGGAGTACATCGCCGACGTGTTAAAGGACGCGGGGCATCGAGTGCTGCTTTCGCTGCAGGAGGAAGCCGAAGACCAATACGAAGAGGAATTTGAAGATTTGCTGCACTTCAAAACACTGGGGGACGCGGAAGTCAGCATCATGCGGCTGGATGAGTTGATGCGAAAGTTTCGCGCGCATGGCGAGAAAGCCGCGGTGGGGCGCGTGCTGGAGGTGGCCCGGCTCGGCAAACGCCGCGCGGAGATGATCGCGCGCAATCACAAGGTGGAGCCGCAGAAACGTGAAGAGAAGCTTGAGATTGCCAGTTGGTTTCGCATCTGGCTGGAAACGCCGGACGCCTTTTTTGACTGGCTGGATGTGCGCAAGCAATCGCCTGAATTTCAAGGAAAGTTTCCCCTCTCCGAGGATGAAGAATGAGCACTCCCGGCGTTCCGGCCATGGGCAGCGGCGCGCTCGAACTTCCTCCTTACTCCCTGGACGTACAAGCGCTGGACCTCGGCAACGAAGTGAAGGCCGTGGGACTCGAATTGGTGGAAACCGAAAGCCGCGAGCCGGTGCGCGGAAAAGAGGCCGCGGAGATTTGGTCCGAGATGTTTCCAGCGCTGGCAGGAAAAGAAGCCTTTGCCGTGGATTTCTTCAGCCACCTCGATCGCGTTCGGGAATTCTGCAAGATGCGGCAAATCGCATGGCGGGAAGCGGCGGAACGGTGCGTGGTGATTTCATCGCCAAGCACCGAAGAGTTGCGGAAACTCCTCGAGCGCTTCGAAAGCGAAACTTTCGGCATTCGCATAGGAAACGCTGCGCAAACCGCTGATGTCGCGCTGGAAGGCGATCTGTCAAAGCGAGGCTTGGATGCCTATCAGCAGGCTTACACGCGCTATACGTTTTGTGCCGTTTGCGAGCCCCAGGATGGCTGGGTAACGATTTTGAGCGAAGCCCTTTGGGCCAGTGAAATCATCCGGCGTTTGCGCCCGGCTGTGCAAAGATTCGATGTCCACATTGCACGGCCGAATTGATTGCCATTTTCAACCCCGTTCTGGGTAGTGGGTCAGTTTGAATTTTCCTGATCGTGATAATAGGAGTCAAAATTCAAAACTGCAGCGCTACCCCGTTCTGCTTCGAATTGACGGGCATCCGACTGGTTGTTAGATTGCTTCATTTGACTATGGGAGTGCGGAACTTATTGATGCGATGTGTGCAGACATGCCTGTTTCTGGCGACACTGGCGGCGGTTTCTTGCGGCTGCCACGGCCGAACCATCACGGGGCGCACCGTTGTTCCGCAGGCGGAGAGGCCTGTGGCCAAGGACGCCACGCGCGAGGAGTTGCTTGCCGCATACAATGCGATTGCCCGGAACACCAAAACGCTCAACGCCACCGTGGAACTGAAGCCCACTGCCGGGTCGCGCTACAGCGGGGTCATCGATGAGTATCACGAAGTGAAGGCCTTTTTGCTGGCGGCGCGCCCAGCGGAAATCCGCATGATTGGGCAGGCGCCGGTGATCGGGAAAACGGTATTCGATATGGCCAGCGATGGAGATACCTTCCGCGTGTCGATTCCCTCGAAAAACAAATTCCTGGTGGGCTCCGTGGCCAGCGAAAAAAGCAGCGCCAAACCCATCGAGAATCTGCGGCCGCAGCATTTACTGGACGCCCTGCTTTGGCCCGAAATTCGCAAGGAAGAAGCCGTGACCCTGCGCGAATTCAATAACGAACTGGGGCGCTACTACGTGCTCACCGTTTTGCGCGGCGGTTACCAATTGGAGGTCCTGCGCGAAATCTGGTTCGACCGTTCGAATCTTCAGGTGTCGCGCATACAAACCTTCGGACCGAAAGGTACATTGCTTTCGGATGTTTCCTTCGCCGATTGGCAGCCCTTGGATAACCCAGTGCCACAAAACGGCGTTGTGTCGTCAACGCTTTCACCCACCTCCACGGTAACTTTTTCTTCGCGGACCATCAGCATCGAGCGGCCACACGATGATTACAAGCTGGAATTGCAGGTAACAAAGATTGCCGTGAATGAAGAAATTCCTGCGGACCGTTTCAAACTCGAGCAGCCCGCCGGCGCAGAATTGGTGCGCGTCGGCGAGACCTCGGAGAACAAGCCCACGGAGACCAAACCATGATGGGCGAACTCATTCTCCGCAACCTGCTGCACCGCCCGATGCGCACGCTCATCGGGGCGATGGGCGTTGCCGTCGAAGTTGCTCTTGTAATCCTTATCGTCGGCCTGACCAGCGGCCTGCTGACCGAAACGGCGAAGAGAATCGAAGGCATCGGCGCGGACATTATGCTGCAGCCGCCGGCAGCATCCATCATCATCAATTTTAGCGGCTCGCCAATGCCCACGAAGATTGGCGAAAAAGTTGCCGAACTGAAATACGTGCGCGATGTCGCGCCCGCATTGCTTCAGTTCAACTCCAGCGGCGTGGTGGAAACGATTTGGGGCATCGACAAGGACAGTTTCCGCGCCGTCTCCGGCGGATTTGTCTTCATTGCGGGTCACGATATGGAAGGCCCGGACGACTTGTTGGTGGACGACTGGGCCGCCAAAGCCAAAAACTTGAAAGTCGGAGACGCCTACAATGTGCTGAACCACGACTGGCATGTTGCTGGCATTGTCGAGCACGGCAAGG
>WNGO01003954.1_pt1 | contig 10144 bp, 11 predicted proteins | sample 5400511 | NCBI WGS metagenome assembly WNGO01 (sample SAMN13153380, study PRJNA577476) | soil metagenome | isolation source: 20 cm soil or saprolite under Garry oak tree replicate 2 | place: USA:California | collected 2016-06-15
CCAGGCCCTGAAACACGCGTTTGAACTGCACCATTCCGGCGTTGGTGAAGAGCAACGTCGGGTCGTCGGCGGGCACGAGGGATGAGCTTGGTACCTCGTTATGGCGACGAGCCTTGAAGTAGTCGATAAACTTGCGGCGAATTGCGGCGGCCTTCATGGCTCGAAATATGTACCCGGGGTGACGCAACTGAAAGGATGGATAGGAGTTAAGGGATCAACTCAGGACACGAAGTTGCGGGGCACTGGCTACGAAATTGCTTCTACAGCGCTACGGATGTCTGAACCGTCAAACCCTCTCCTCACCAGAAATGCGACTAGCCGCCGCTTCCTCACCACTGGCGGCAATCCGGCGAGCTGCTTCGCCCGCTTTTCCGCCAGCGCACGGACGGCCGCCGCCGGATCGATGCCTTCCGCAGCGAGCGCGCCGCGCACCGCCGTTTCCGCGAGGCGCCGATCGACCCCCTGCGCCAGCAAGTCGCCGATCAGCCGCGCGGCTCCCCGGCCCCGCCGCGCTTTGGCAGCCGCGTAATCCGCGGCGAACTGCGCATCGTCCAATAGACCCACCACGCTCAGCCGGTCCAGCGCGCCATCGACGGCGTCCGGTGGATGCTGCTTTTGGAGCAGGCGGCGCCGCAGGTCAAAGCGCGCGTGCGCGCGCCGTGCTACGGCCCGCAGCGCCGCACGATGGGCAGCCTCGAGGTCGGCCAACTCTTGCAGCCGCTCGAGGACAAATGGACTGAGCTCGGCACCTACGATGAGCCCGAGACCGGCGAGATCGGCGGCTCGGAGCGAGGCAAAACGCCCCCGATCCACCTCGACCAGCCGATAGTCCGGCCGGCGCGGATCGGTGACGATGCCGGTGAGAATCACTCTTCGCTCGGGGCGCTCTCCTCGTCGGCCGCTGCGGCACCCGCATCGGCGACCGGACCGACGCCGAGGTGCGCCTTCACGCGCGTCTCGACTTCGGCCGACATGTCCGGGTGGTCCTTCAGATACAGCTTGGCGTTCTCACGCCCCTGCCCGATCCGCTCTTTGCCGTACGAGTACCAGGCGCCTGACTTCTCGATGATCCCCGCCTCCGCCGCGATATCCACCAGCAACGACTCGTGGCTGATGCCTTCGTCGAACATGATGTCGAACTCCGCCTGCCGGAACGGCGGCGCCACTTTGTTCTTCACCACTTTCACGCGCACATGGTTGCCGATCACCACTTCGCGATCCTTTACCGGCGCGATGCGCCGCATGTCGAGCCGCACCGACGCGTAGAACTTCAGCGCCCGGCCGCCGCTGGTCGTCTCGGGGTTGCCAAACATGACCCCGATCTTCTCACGGAGCTGATTGATGAAGATCACGGCGGTGCGCGAGCGGTTGATCGCGCCGGCGAGCTTGCGCAGCGCCTGGCTCATGAGCCGCGCCTGCAGCCCCGGCAGCGAGTCCCCCATTTCGCCTTCGATCTCGGCCTTGGGCACCACAGATCTCGAGGCCCTGCTCACCCGTGTCGGGCTGGGAGACGAGCAGATTCTCGATGTCCACACCCAGCTTCTTGGCGTACTCGACGTCGAGCGCATGCTCGGCATCGATGTATGCGGCTGCGCCGCCCGTGCGCTGCGCGTGCGCGACGACGTGCAGCGCCAGCGTTGTCTTGCCGCTCGACTCAGGACCGAAGATCTCCGTAACTCGCCCGCGCGGGATGCCGCCGATCCCGATCGCTGCGTCGAGATTGATGGCGCCCGTCGAGATCCCGGCAATGCGCACCTGCGGCGAGTCGGCCCCCATCCGCATGATGGAGCCCTTGCCGCAGGTCTTCTCGATCTGGGTGATGGCGAGGTTGAGCGCCTTGCGGCGATCGTCGGAGAGTTTGGCCGGCTGGCTCTGTTGCTGTTCTGCCATGATTGACCTCGACATGGGTGGCGAGCCTCCTCTTATGAGGCCCGAATATATACCGAAACCGCTGTCACCGCCATCCGGGACGGAAGGCGTCCTCCAAGTGTTCTAACTTATTGTCAACAATGCCGATACAGTCGAAGCGGTACACGTCGCCGCGCTGTCCGAAGCGATCCATCCAGACGCGGGCGGCCTTCACGATTTCGCGCCGCTTCCCGCCGGTGACGGCCTCGAATGGGCTGCCGAAGGCCAATCCCCGGCGGACCTTCACTTCCACGAACGCAACCAGGGCGCCACGCCTGGCAATGAGGTCGATCTCGACCCGACCGACCCGAAAGCGGTGCGCGACGACCTCCCACCCACGGCTTTGCAGAAAGCGGATCGCCTGTTCTTCACCGGCGAGGCCTCGTTGGTGCCTCGGGTCGGTCCAGTTGGATGGATCACTATGCACGCCGCTCGACATGGACCGAAGCTACAAGCTGTGCGCGGGGGCAAATAACCAAATTCGTGCACTAGCTACTCGAATTCGCGCCCTCCGGTCCAACCAGATCGTCCAATTCTTCCAGTCCGAGCAACACATCCCGCGGTTTTGAGCCGTTCGCCGGACCCAGCACGCCGGCGAGCTCGAGTTGGTCGATGATCCGGGCCGCGCGGCCGTATCCGATGCTCATGCGCCGCTGCAGCAGCGATGTGGAGCCGAGCTGGTTTTGGATGCAGACTTCGGCCGCTTGCCGAAAGAGTGGATCGCGCTCCCCCGATCCCGCCTCGCCGCTCCCCCCTCCCTCTTCGCCTTCCTTCTCCGCTTTCTCCAGCGCCGTCACCTGTTCGTCGATGGACGTCCCCGGCGCGGCAGCGGCCTCGGGGGGGGGCGCGTGCTTCTTGTACCACTCCATCAGCCGCTCAGTCTCGTCGGTCGAAATGAACGCACCCTGCACGCGCATCGATTCGCTCTTGCCCGGCGGCAGAAACAGCATATCACCGTTGCCGAGCAGCGTCTCGGCGCCGTTTTGATCGAGAATCGTACGGCTGTCGACTTTTGCCGATACTCGGAACGCGATCCGGCACGGGAAGTTTGCCTTGATCAGACCCGTGATCACGTTTACCGACGGGCGCTGCGTGGCAAGAATCAGATGAATGCCGATCGCGCGTGCTTTCTGCGCCAGCACCGCGAGCGGCGTTTCGATCTCGCCCTGCACCGTGAGCATCAGGTCGGCAAGCTCATCCACGACGAGCACGATGTACGGCAGAATGCCGCCCGTGTAGACGGCATCGAACGGCAATTCCTTCTGTATGCCCGCCTGGGTCGCCAGCGTTTCGCGCGGGCCTTTGAGCGGCGCCTTGGTCTCGACTTTCTTGTTGAAGTCCATGATGTTGCGCGCGTGATTCGCGTGCAGCAGCCGGTAGCGACGCTCCATTTCCCAGACCGCCCATTTCAACACGTTCGCGGCCTTGTGATGGCTCGTGACCACGGCCAGGCCGAGGTGCGGCAGCGCGCTGTACATGGACAACTCGACCATCTTCGGATCGATCATCAAGAGCTTGAGTTTCTCGGGCCCGTGGGCGTACACGAGACTCGTGATGATCGCGTTGATGCACACCGATTTTCCCGAGCCGGTCGCGCCGGCAATGAGGAGGTGCGGCATCTTCGTCAAATCATCGACCACTTCCTCCCCCTCGATATTGCGGCCGAGGACCACCGGGAGGACGCGCGCGGCACGGCGAAACTCGGCGCTGTCGATGAGGTCGCGCACGTGCACGAGGCGTGGCGTGGGGTTGGGCACCTCGATGCCGATCGCGGCCTTCCCGGGAATCGGCGCGACGATGCGCAGCGACTGCGCGCGCATCGCGAGGGCGAGGTCGTCGGCGAGCGACGAGACCCGCCCCACTTTCACCCCGCGTCCCGGCTCGAGCTCGAAGCGCGTCACGACCGGACCGACGGTCTTATTGATGATCTGCGCGCTGACCCGGAACGTCTCCAGCGTGTTCACGAGCCGCCGGCCCATGTCTTCGATTTGGGCAGCATCCGCGTCCTCAACGGCCCCCGGTCCTTCCGTTAACAAACTGATCGGTGGGATGAGAGAACCTGGCGGGGGGGGCGGTGCCGGTTTTTGCGGCGGGGCGGGCTTCGGCTTGCGGATTGGGGGAGCGCGGAGCACGGAGCTCGGAGCAGACTTTACAGGCTCTTCATGCTTGGTCTTCTCGTGCTCCCTGCTCCGTGCTCCCTGCTCCCTGCTCCCTGCTCCCCGCTCCCGCTGTCTCAACATCGTCAGCGGATGCCACCCCATCGTCAGAACCCCAAGTGCGGAGAGAGCAAAGAGACCGGCCAGTACAGCCCCCGCCGTCCCGATGGCCCCTTCCACCCCGGTCGCAAGAAAGGCTGGAAAGAAGCCGACGAGTCGTTCGGAGCGCGTCCAGCTCTCGTAGGTCGCACCCGGGAACCTCGACCCGATCGCCACCGCGATCCCGTACGGGATCAGCAGAACCAGCCCGGTGCCGAGCACGGCGGCTCCGACGCCGAACACCTGCCAGAGCGCTGTGCCGATGGTGCGTCCCCAGCTTCCCGTCAACGCCACCGGCAGCAGCGTCAACCCCACGAAGAAGCCGACCAGCAGGGCCGCGATGCCGATGAGCTCTTGCCGAGCCTTTGGATTCATGCCGCGATGCGTCGGTCCGCGTAGACGGGGACAATCGACAGCCGGTCGGGATTGGCGCAAAACTTCACGTCGTCACCCAATCCCACTTCGCCGAGCATGCGCGCGGCGTCGCTCGCACCCAGCGCATCCTGCCACCCGCCTTGCTGCGCCGCGAGGTCGAGCGAGACCTGCGCCGCGTCGTTCAAGGTGAGCTTCTTGGGGTGCACACCCTTCTTTACCGCTTTGATCAGGCGGCCGGCGGTGTACGCATCCTCCAGCGCAAACTGCTTCTCCCGGCCGGCGCAGACGATGACGAGGTCGCCCCGCTCAATAAAGAGATTGCGCGCCCGCTCGGCGACGGCACTGAAGTTCAGCGCCGCCGCGACCAGCACGGGGTCGCCGCCCTGCGCGGCGACCAGCGCCGGCGTGCCGTTGGTGGTCGCGAGGAACACCGTCTTCCCGCCCACGGCCTCCCGGGTCATTTCGCGCGGTGAATTGCCGAGGCTGAATCCTTCGATTTTCTGCAGCCGGCGCTCGCCCGCGAGCACGATCCCGTTCTTCTCGAGATTCGCGGTGAGGCGAACGACCTCCTCCGAGCTGGCGGCCGGGACGATCGCTTTCGCGCCCGCGGCGAGCGCGCTCACGATGGTGCTCGTGGCCCGCAGCACATCAATGACGACAACCGCCCGGCCGGTCAGATCCCCCGCGTTGAGGCCGAGTGGCGTAAAGAAAACGTCGATCTTCATGTCTGCTCTTTGAGGAGCTGCGGCTCGCGCTCGAGGAACTTCGTGTCCACCGTGCCGGCGACGAAGTCCGGGTGGCGCATGACCCGGCCCAAAAACGGAATCGTCGTGGTCACTCCTTCAATGATAAACGAGTCGAGGGCCTGGCGCATACGGGCGAGCGCTTCGGCCCGCGAGTTGCCGTGCACGATCACCTTGGCGAGCAGCGAGTCGTAGTACGGCGGAACCGTGTAGCCGGCATAGATGTGCGTATCCACCCGCACCCCCGGCCCGCCCGGCGGATGGTAGGTCGTGATCAATCCGGGCGACGGTTGGAAATTGCGGCTGGGATCCTCCGCGTTGACGCGGCACTCGATCGAATGACCGCGCAGGCGATTGCCGTTCAGCACCAGCGTGAGCGGGGCGCCGGCCGCGATGGCAATCTGCTCCTTCACGAGGTCGAAATTCGTGCACATCTCGGTCACTGGATGCTCGACCTGAATGCGTGTGTTCATTTCCATAAAGTAGAACGAGCCGTCCGAATCGAGCAGAAACTCGATCGTCCCGGCGCCCACATAGCCGATCGATTGCGCGAGCTTCACCGCGGTGTCACCGATGTCCTCGCGGAGCGCCTGAGCGACCGCCGGCGACGGCGCCTCCTCGACCAGTTTCTGATGGCGCCGCTGGACCGAGCAGTCGCGCTCGCACAGGTGCATCACCTTCCCGTGGGTGTCGCCCATGATCTGGATTTCGATGTGCCGCGGGCGCGCGAGATACTTCTCGATGTACACCTCGTCGGAGTTGAACGCCGCCAGCGCCTCCTGCCGGGCGAGCGTGAACGACTGCGCAAACTGGTCCGCATCGTTCGCGACGCGCATGCCCTTGCCGCCGCCGCCCGCGGCCGCCTTGATGATCACGGGGAAGCCGATCTTCGTCGCAACCTCCTGCCCGTCTTCCGGCGAGTCCACCGGTCCTGGCGAGCCGGGGACGGTGGGGACGCCGTGCTCCTTCGCGAGTTTGCGCGCCGCCGCCTTGTCGCCCATCTGGCGGATCTGATCGGGACTCGGGCCGATGAACGTGATGTTGGACGCCGCCACCTTCTCGGCGAACTCGGCATTCTCGGCGAGGAATCCGTACCCGGGATGGATGGCGTCGGCGCCGGTGATCTCGGCGGCGGCGATGATGCGCGGAATGTTGAGGTAGCTGTCGCGACTGGGCGGCCGGCCGATGCAGACGTCGTCGTCGGCAAAGCGGACGTGCAGCGACTCCCGGTCCGCTTCGGAGTACACCGCGACCGTCTCGACGCCCAGCTCTTTGCACGCGCGGATCACCCGCAGGGCAATTTCCCCGCGGTTGGCGATCAGCACTTTCTTGAACATTAGGGCGTCAGCTCGATCCCGGACCGGTCGGCTCCGCCCAGCCGGTTCCCCGATGAATCGACACCCGACACCTTTAGCGCGAACTCGCTGGGATTCGTCGCGTAGAAGATCGCGCTCTCATAGCTGATCACGCCCTGGCTGTACCAGTGGAACAACGACTGGTCGAAGCTCTGCATGCCGTACTGGATGGAGCCTTCGGCGATGAGATCGGGGATGTTCAGCTGCTTGGAGAGGTCGCGGATGTTGTCGGCGACGGCGGCCGTGTTGATCAGGACTTCCGCCGCGGGTACCCGGCCGCGGCCGTCTTTGCGCGGCACCAGCCGCAGCGAAACGATCGCCTGCAGCGCGGTCGACAGGAGGTGGCGGATCTCGTCGTGCTGGTGCGGCGGAAAGAAGGAGATGACGCGCTGAATCGACTGCGTCGTATCGGTGGTGTGCAACGTCGAGAACACCATATGGCCCGTGTCCGCGGCCTTGAGCGCCGTGTCCAGCGTCTCGATGTCCCGGACCTCGCCGATGAGGATGACGTCGGGATCCTGCCGCAGCACGTGCCGCAGCGCGGAGTTGAACGACAGCGTGTCGTTCCCCACCTCACGCTGCGAGATGTTGGAGTGCTGGTCGCGATGCAAGAACTCGATCGGGTCTTCGATCGTGATGATGTTCACGCGGCGGTTCGTGTTCACGTGATTGATCATCGCGGCGAGCGCCGTCGATTTGCCCGAGCCGGTCACACCCGTCACCAGCACGAGGCCGCGCGGCTTGAGCGCGATTTCCTCGAGCACCGGTGGGAGATTCAGCTCGCGGATCTGCTTGACTTCGTACGGAATCGCCCGGAACGCGAACGCGACGGTGCCGCGCTGCTGGTAGACGTTGGTGCGGAACCGCCCGACTCCCGGCACGCCGATCGCGAAGTCCGCCTCCTTGTGCTCGGCGAACTCCTTGACCTGGCGCGGCGTCATAATCTGCTCGGCCAACGACTTCAGCTCCTCCGGCTTGAGCGGCGCCGTCTCGAGCGCGACCAGGTCGCCGTTGACGCGGATGGTCGCCGGCCGGCCGACTTTGAGGAGTAAGTCGGAGCCGTTGCGTTGCACCATGTGCGTGATTGCTTGTTTGAAGTTGAACTGCGGCAGATTGCTCTGCGTCGCCTCACCCATGCGGATCCACCCGGAAAAGGACCTGGCCGAACTCCACCGGCTGCGCGTTTTGCGCGGTGACCTCGCGAATCACTCCCGAAACCTCGGACTCGATCTCGTTCATGATCTTCATGGCTTCGATGATGCACACCACCTGCCCCGCGTTCACCCGCGTCCCCACCTTCGCGTACGGCTGGGCCGCCGGCTCGGGCGACTGATAGAACGTCCCCACCATCGGCGATTTGATCTCGAGCAGCTGAGGACCCGCGGCGGATGGTGCGGTGGCTTGGGATGAGGGGGGGGCGGCGGAGCCAGGGCTAGAGCCAGCGGGAGCGGGCTGGGACACGATTATGTGCCCCCCCCCCCCAGTACTACCCAAGGGATTACCGTGCCCCGCCTTGGAGACCCGCACGGACGACCAAGCCCCGAACAGACCGCGCCGGATCTCGATGGCCCCCACGTCGGGGGCGTCTTTCAAGATTTGGACGATCTGCGCAATGATGTCGAGCTTCATGACCCTCCAATAGACCGGACGGCGCTCCTAACGTCAACGGCGCAATAGCTGCTCGCCGGTCACACCAACTCCAATAGTTCTGTGCGGCCATCGCTGAGCAAGACGGGGCCATCCGCCGACAGATGAACGTCGTCTTCGATACGAACACCACCCCGCCCCGCGACGTACACGCCCGGCTCGATGGTGACGACGGCGCCTTCGGGCAATGGATCGGTGGCCGTGCGCGCGAGCCGCGGCGCCTCGTGCACCTCAAGACCGACTCCGTGGCCGGTCGAGTGGCCGAACGCCGCACCGAACCCGCGCGCCTCGATGGGATCGCGCGCTAACGCATCGGCGTCGCGGCCAGTCATGCCTGCGCGCACGCCGTCACGCGCCCGTCGCTGCGCTTCCTGCACCAGCTCGTATAGGGTACGCTGCGATTCATCGGCCCGCGCCCCGACGACCACCGTGCGCGTGATGTCAGCGCAGTAGCCGTCCACAACGGCGCCAAAGTCTAGCAGCAACCACTCACCGGCCGCCACGGTGCGCGTACTCGTGAGCGCGTGCGGCAGCGCCGAGCGCGGGCCGCTCGCCACGATCGTCGGGAATGGGTGCGCTTCGCTACCGTAGCGCCGGAGCGCACCCTCGAGCACGCCCGCAATCTCGAGCTCCGTTTGTCCCGGCCGGACTTCGGCGAGCGTGTCACGTAGCGCCTCAGCGGCAAGCGCCGCGGCCGCCCGAATCGCGGCGATTTCACCCGCGTCCTTGCGCACCCGCAACCGCTCCACGAGCTCCCCCCCCGCCGTCGGTTTCCATCGCCACGCGGCCGCCGCGCTGCTCGACAGGCGCTCGGCGTCTTTCACGGTAAGCGCATGCGCCTCGAAACCGATCAAACCGACCGGCGGAAGCTCCTTGAACAGCCGGTCCCACACGCTTGTCCCCTCGATCTCGACCCGGGCGACGGTGCCGCTTTGCTGCCGGGCCTGCTCGTCGTAGCGGAAATCGGTCACCAGCAGCAGCGCGTGTTTCGTCGCGACCGCCACCCCGGCCGACCCGCTGAAGCCGGTGAGGTACCGGATGTTCGGACGCGACGTGACGAGCAGCGCGTCCAATCCTTCGGCTTCGAGCAATGCGGCCAGCGCCGCAAGTCGCTCGGGACGCCTATCGGGATGGGTGAGAGACCGCGTCGAGGTAGCGGGCAAGGGCTTCGAATCCCAATCGATAGCTGTCTGCGCCGAACCCCGTCACCACCCCGATCGCAAGATCGGCCAGCAGCGAGCGCCGGCGTTCCGGCTCGCGCGCGAAGATGTTGGACAGGTGGACTTCGACAAACGGCACGCGGACCGCGAGCAGCGCGTCTCGCACAGCCAGGCTGGTATGCGTGAACGCCGCCGCGTTGATGATGGCCCCGTCAGCGCTTCCCTTGAGATTCTGGATCGCCTCGACGAGCTCGCCCTCGTGATTGGTCTGAATCCAGGTGCATTGGACACCCAATGCGCGTGCCAGCTCGTTCGTGTCGCGCTCGATTTCCGCGAGACTGGTACGGCCGTAGATCTCAGGCTCGCGCTCGCCCAGCAAGTTGAGATTGGGGCCGTTCAGCACAGCGATGCGGTGGGACACTAGGATTTCAGCTTCTTCAGCCACTGCTGGAACTGATCGGCTTCTGACTCGTCTTCGGGTGGACGCTGCGTCCGACCCGAGGTGCGACTTCCGCCCGGCGTTTTGGGTGACTCGGGCGAACCCTGCGATGCCGCGTTGCTTCCGCCTCTGCCGGCGAAGAACTCATCGAACGAGAAGCCGCCGGTCTTCGAGCCACTCGGAGGCGCATCCGCCGGAGCCGCGGACGGGTCCTCGGCCGGCGACTCACCGGCGTTGTGCGAGCGCCGAGACGCCCCCCCCG
>WNGO01003595.1_pt1 | contig 10143 bp, 8 predicted proteins | sample 5400511 | NCBI WGS metagenome assembly WNGO01 (sample SAMN13153380, study PRJNA577476) | soil metagenome | isolation source: 20 cm soil or saprolite under Garry oak tree replicate 2 | place: USA:California | collected 2016-06-15
AGCGGCGCCATGGTCTCGGTGTAACCGGCCTCGGGCCCGTCACCCACCTTCACGGCCCATTTCTCCTTGCCGCTGGCGGCGTCGAGCGCCACCAGCTCGTCGTCCAGCGTGCCCACGAACACCGACCCGCCCGACACGGCTACGCCGCGGTTGTTGGGCCCGCAACAGGCGGTCGAGACGGGGGCGTTCTTGTGCGTGTACTCCCACAACATCTTGTGCGTGCGCAGGTCGAAGGCGCGCACGATGTTGTTGGGCGTCGCCGGCGACGTGATGTACATCGTCCCGTTCACCACGATCGGCGTCGTCTCGAAGCTGCCCAGCTGGGTCGAGCCGTGGGTATACACCGCCCGCGCGACTAGACGCCTGACGTTCGTCGTATTGATCGTCTTGAGGGGAGAGAAACGGTTGTTCCAGTAGTTGTGCCCGTACATCAACCAGTCGCCTGCCGCGGCGGCGTTCACCAGCATGTCGTTCGTCACGACCGCGTTGGCCGTGGGAGAGGACCCCGGATTCGAGACTCCTCCCGACCCCTGCCCGCACAGCGGTGCCGCGACGAGCGCCGCGACCAGTGGCGTCGCGGACCATCGAGCCCGATACCTCATTACCCACCTCCGTTGAAAGACGAAGCCTACTCCCCCGCACCGAGGGAAAACCCGACGTACAAGTTGCGTCCGGGAGCGGGCTCATAATAGCGCCCCGCAGTCGCGTTGATAACCACCGAGCCGACGTAGGCCCGGTTGAACAGGTTGTTGCAGCCGAGGAAGGGGCTCAGCCGCACGCTCCCCGCCGTTCCGCTCCACCCCAGGCGCACGTTGGTCGTCCACCAGGGATTGGTGGACGTGTTGAGCGTGTCGTTCACGAAATAGCCCGAGGAGTGCGTCTCCTCCACCTCCACCCAGCCACCCGAAGCGAACGCCGGATGCGCCGCCAGCACCAGGTGCAGCCAGTGCTGCGGGATGCCGGGGATCGCTCGACCGTCGAGCACGTACGCCCCCGTCTGGTAGCTCGTGTAGCGGAAGTCCGAGTACGTCCAGGTCGTGATCAGATTGACACCCGGCGCGACTGCGAGCTCGGCGCCGAGCTCCACGCCGCGGTGGCGCGAGCGGCCGGCGTTTCGGAAAAAGACGCGGCCGTTCGAGGAGGGAATCTGATAGCCGATCAGCTCGCCCCGCACTTCCGCCTGGAACAGCGCGATCGAGTAGTTCAACCGGCCAACCACGTCGCCGCGGACGCCGACCTCGAAGTTCGTGGCCTTCTGGGGTTGCAGATCGGGATTGAACCCACCCGCGGTGTCGGGCCGGTTGGTGAGCTCGGTGGTGGTCGGCGTTTCGAACGACGTGCCGACGTTGCCGTACACGGTGACGGCGTCCGAAGGCGTCACCGCGACCCCGACCGTGCCGGAAAACGCTCGCATCAGGCGCCCACCTGAATCGTCGGGATTGCTCGCGGTGATGAGCCGATCGTTCACGCCAAAGTCCACCCAGTCGTAGCGCACCCCCCCGGTGACCGACACGTGAGGCGCGAGCTGTAGCGCGCCCTGCATGAATGGCCCCACCTCCGTCACGTGCTCGAGCTGGTCGAGCTGACGCGCGGTGTCGTTCGGCTGGGGCGAGGTCCCCACATAGCTGACGTTCAACCGATCATCCCGCTGGCGCTGGAAGTCGAGTCCGGCCGTGATCCGAGGGGCGAGGGTGCCCAGCGTGAACGGTCGACTGAAGTTGATGCGGGCACCGTAGTCGAAGCGCCGCAGCGTGATGTATGCGAACGTCTGTGGGTTGGTGAGGTGCCGGGTGAATCCGAAGACGCTGAGGGTGAGATCCCCACCGTCGGCCAGACCCCGATGCAGCGTCACGGCGCCCTGCCCCTGCGTGACATCCTTGCCCGCATTACGGGTGAGATTGGCCTGGGCCGCGGAGTCCTGGTTCAGCGCCAGCTCGCCCGCGTTCAGGGCCCCGGGGTTGTCGGCGCGCGGGTCCCACCCCACGTTTGCCGTGGCCGCGAGCGACCAGCCGGAGGAGAGCGGAAAGCGCCAGCGCGTGTTCAGATTCCGGAGGTCGGCGCTCGAGTGCTGGCGCTGCCCCGTATAGTCCAGTCGCGAGGCCGTCACCAGACCGCTGCCCGCACCCAGCCGAAATGCCGTGCTCGTCTGCCACTTACTCCAGTTGCGGGCGAGGTCCCGGTCGAAGCTGCCGAACAGCACGCGCGTGTCCTCCCGCACGCCCTGGGGCGGCGTCGGATCGGTCCAGATGCTGATCACGCCGCCCGTCGCGTTGCCGAACAGCGCCGACGACGAGCCGCGCAGCACCTCGATCCGGTCGGTCTCCCCCAGCTCCAGGTTCGTGAGCTGCCCCGTGCCGTCGGGCAGGGTCTGCGGAATGCCGTCCACCAGCACCTTGATGCCCCGCACGGCGAACTGTGCGCGCGCCCCGAAGCCGCGGATCGAGATGCGCTGGTCGAGCGAAAAGTTGTAGCGGTTCGCCGCGTACACGCCGGGCACCGACACGAGCGCCTCATCCAGCCCCCACGTGGGCCGGGCCCGGCTGATGGCGGGCTTCTCGACGAGCTGCACGGCCTGCGGGATGCGATTGATCGGCGGGTTGGCCCGGGTCACCGAGACCACCGCCGGCGGCAGCGTGTACACCTTCAGGCTGTCGGTCGGCTGCGGCGGCCGGGCGGTCGTGTCGCGCTGCTGGGCCGCGGCCGCAACGGACCATATGCCGCACAGCGCGGCGAGCACGGCTGCCTTCACTTCGGCGGGCGCAACATGCGGTTCCAGCGGATCCGGAGCGGGTCGGTCGCGATGCTCAGATAGAGGATGAGCGGTTTGCCCACGATGTGGGCCCGCGGCAGAAATCCCCAGAAGCGGCTGTCGTAGGACTCGTCGCGGTTGTCCCCCATCACGAAAAAATGCCCCAGCGTCACGACCACCGGGCCCCAATTATGCGTGGTAGGGTGGTAGTGCGCGGTATCGCGTCCGATGTAGTATCGCAGCTGCCAGGCCCGCATCTGCTGCAGCCGGAAATCCGGATCGGCTTCGCTGCCGCCGGCGAGATGCAGCGCGTACGGCTCGTCCAGCGGCTTGCCGTTGCGGTACACCGTGTCGCGCACCATCCGCAGGGTGTCCCCGCCGGCGCCGATCACCCGTTTCACGATGTTCAGGTTGGGCGTCGAGTCTTCGACCGAGCGGAATACGACGATTCCGCCCCGCTCAGGCTCGGCGTAACCCGGCAGGCGCAGAAACCGGAGCCCCGTGCCGGGAATCTCCAGCTCGCCGCCGTAGATCGCCTTGTTGACGAACAGGAAGTCGCCGACCAACAGCGTGTTCTCCATGCTGGCCGAGGGAATGCGGAACGCCTCGATCAGGTAGGAGCGCAGCACGATCCAGATGAGCACGGCCACGACGATCGAGGTGTCCCACCCCTTGGCCCACTTGTGGAAGGCCCGCCACAGCTCGCGCAATCGGTTCATGGAGACCGCAAGCTAGAGGCCGCTCGAAGTTCGGGCAACCGCACGTTCCGCCCGTTTCTTGGTATAATTGAACTCCCATGAGCGATGCCAAGGCGCCGCGCCGCGCGCCCCCCCCGCTGCTCGACGCCCTCGGCAAATTGTGCAGCGAGGGCAAGCAGCTCGCGGACTACCTCTGGCAAGTCCCCAAAGACGAAGCGGCGCGCCAGCAGATCGTCGCGATCCTGGACCAGATCGCCGCCGAGGGCACCAAGCAGGGGCGCAAGGAGATGCCGCGCATCTGCGCCGAGCTCAAGACCGCCGCCCAGGCGAGCCCCAGCCCGCAGCAGGTGGACCTGCTGGTGAACGGCTTCGATCGACTCATGCACCTTTGGCAGGCCTCGAAATCGGGCCTGTTGTGACCGAGTCCACGAGCGGCGCCGCTCCGCCCCCCGCCGCCCGCAATACAACGCTCGACCAGCTGTGCATCAACACCGTCCGCACCCTCGCCATGGATGCGGTACAAAAGGCGGACTCCGGTCACCCCGGCACCCCCATGGCGCTGGCACCGCTCGCCTACGTGCTGTGGCAACGCCATCTGCGGTATCACCCCGCACACCCGGACTGGCTCGGGCGCGATCGCTTCGTGCTCTCGGCAGGACACGCGTGCATGCTGCTCTACGCCGTCCTGTATCTCACGGGCTACGACCTGTCGCTCGCCGACATCGAGCAATTCCGCCAGTGGGGCAGCCGCACGCCCGGCCACTCCGAGCACGGGCTCACCCCGGGCGTCGAGGCCACCACCGGCCCGCTCGGTCAGGGCGTCGGCAACGCCGTGGGGATGGCGCTCGCGGAAGCCCACCTCGCGCAGCTGTTCAACCGGCCGGGCCACGCGGTCGTCGATCACTGCACCTACTTCCTGGCGTCCGACGGCGACCTGATGGAAGGCGTCTCGCACGAGGCCTGCTCGCTGGCCGGTCACCTGAAACTGGGCCGTCTGATCGGGATGTACGACGACAATCGCATCACGATCGACGGCAAAACCGATCTGACCTACTCGGACGATGTCGCCAAACGGTTCGAGAGCTACGGCTGGCACGTGCAGCGTGTGGCGGACGGCAATGACCTCGGCGCGCTCGACGCCGCGCTCGCCGCGGCGCGGCGCGTCACCGACCGGCCGTCGCTCGTGATCGTGCGCACCCACATCGCCTTCGGCAGTCCCCACAAGCAGGACACCCCAGAGGCCCACGGCGCCCCGCTCGGCGAAGAGGAGGTGCGGCTCACCAAGCAGCAGCTGGGTTGGCCCAGCCTCGAGCCGTTCCACGTCCCCGACGCGGCTCTGGCGCAGTGGCGCCGCGCGGAGGAGCGGGGGGCCCGCCTCGAAGCTGAGTGGCAGACGAAGTACGACGCCTACCGCAGGGCGCACCCCGACCTCGCCGCCGAGCTGGAGCGGCGCCTCGCGGGTCGGCTGCCGGACGGCTGGGACGATGGACTCCCCGAGTTCACCCCCAAGGAGGCGCAGGCCACGCGCGCCGCGTCGGGCAAGGTCCTGAACGCCCTGGCGGCGAAGCTCCCCGAGCTGCTGGGCGGGTCCGCTGATCTCGCGGCCTCGACCAACGTCGTATTCAAGAACGGCGGCGACGTGGCCGCGGGCAGCTGGGGCGCGCGTAACGTGCATTTCGGCATCCGCGAGCACGGCATGGGCGCGATTCTGAACGGGCTGGCCCTGCACGGCGGCGTCCGGCCCGTAGGATCGACCTTCCTGATCTTCTCCGACTACATGCGACCGCCCATCCGCCTCGCGGCGCTGTGCGGGCTGCCCGTGATCTATGTCTTCACCCACGATTCGATCGGACTGGGGGAAGACGGCCCGACCCACCAGCCGATCGAGCAGCTCGCGTCGTTACGCGCGATCCCCGACCTCGTGGTGCTCCGGCCAGCGGACGCGACCGAGACCGTCGAAGCGTGGCGCGCCGCCATCCGCCATCAGGGCGGGCCGGTGGCGCTCGTGCTCACACGGCAAAAGGTCGGGGTCATCGACCGCACCCGCTACGCTCCCGCCAATGGACTGAGACTCGGTGCCTACGTGTTGGCGGACGCACCGGCGGGCAAGCCGGCGGTGGTGCTCATGGGCAGCGGGTCGGAAGTGGAGCTGGTGCTGGGGGCCTACGAGCGGCTCAGCGCGGCGGGAATCGCCACGCGGGCCGTGAGCATGCCGTCGATGGAGCTGTTTGCGCGACAGCCGCAGGAGTACCGCGACGCCGTGCTCCCACCAGGTGTGGGCGCGCGCATCGCGGTCGAAGCCGCGAGCCCGCAGCCGTGGTACCGTTGGATCGGCGACCGCGGGGTCGTGCTCGGTATCGAGCGGTTCGGCGCGTCCGCTCCCTATCAGCGGATCTATCAGGAGTTCGGGCTGACGGTCGAGAACGTGGTGGCGAAAGCGAAGGAGTTGTTAGGCGTCTAACCGCATCAGGATCTGTCTCGCCGCTTCTCTGCCCGACTTCACGCACGCGGACACTCCTGCTCCATCGAACCCCGCTCCGGCGATCGCCAACGGCGCAAGCCTCGTCAGGCGCTCCCGCACCGCCGCCACGTGCCCGGCGTGTCCCGGCTTATAGCGCGGCAGGCCCCGCGGCCACGTGAACGCGCGACTCCACAGCGGGCTACCCCTGATTCCGAGGATGCCGGCGAGCTCGGCATGTGCGGCCCCGGCGGGATCGCCGTCCACCGGACCGACGAACGCCCGGATCAAGGCGTGACCGGGCGGCGCGCGACCCGGATACTTGAGCCAGGAGTACGAGCAGGCGCGCACCGCGGCCCCACTCTCCCCCCACTCTGCCGCGGACACGAACCCCGTCCCGGCGGGCGCCGCCGCGAGCTGGTCGCTCCGGTACGCGAGCGAGACGGTGGTGCTCGGGTAGTAGATCACGTCGTCCAGGTGGCGGGCGGCGGGCACACCGGCCCCCGTCACGAGTCGCGCCGCGGCCCACGCGGGCAGCGCGAGGATCACCGCCTCCGCTTCCACGGTCGATCCGCCGTTCAGCGAGAGTCTCCACCCGCGCGTCGCGGGCGCGAGGCCGGTGACGCCCTGAGCCGGTCGGAAGACGGGGGCCAGGCGGGCGACCAGCGCCTCCACGAGGTCCAACATGCCGGTCGCGAAGCTGCGGAATCCGAACTGTAGGGGCGCAGCAAGCTGCGCCCCTACATCTGACGGGATCTGGATGCCCAGCAGCGCGGCCGCCTGCCCCTCGGCCAACGGCTCGAGCCGCTGGCCGGTCCACAGCGACGACCCGCTGGCGAGCTGATCGACCAGTCGCCCGCCGATACCGGCGTCGCGCGCCAGCTCCTGGATGTCGGGCTCGGCCGCGAGGAATCCGTCGGGCCCGCCTTCGACCACGAAGCCGTCTTTCTCACCGGGCCCACCGGGCCGCTCGGTCACGACCATTCCACCCGGCCGGCGCTCCGCGTCCAGCAGCGCCACGTTCGCTCCCGCCCGCGACAGCTCCCAGGCGGCCGCGAGGCCCGCGAGGCCCGCGCCCGCCACCACCACCGTGGCGCTCACAGCCATCCCCGGCCGGCGGCCGTATCGTGGGCGAGCTCCGCGATCGCGGCCACGAGCAGCGGGTCGTCGTTGAGCGACCCCGTGCGCTCGAGGTGCGCGCCCAGCCGCCCGGCGAGGTCCCGGTACACGATGTCCACGTCGTACAGCACTTCGACGTGGTCGCTCACGAACCCGATGGGAACGATCAAGAACGCCCGCCGACCCTTGCCCGCGAGATCGGTCATCAGGGCGCCCGCCTCGGGCCCGAGCCAGGGCTCCGGCGTGGCGCCCGCGCTCTGATACGCGAAGTGCCACACGTTCAGTCCGGCTCGCTGCGCCACGCCCGCGGCGCTCGCCCGCAGCTCGGCCGGGTAGGGATCGCCGCTCGCGAGAATCCGCTCGGGGAGGCTGTGCGCGGTGAACAACACCTGCACCGCGGCGGGAGATGGGAACCGCTGCAGGGCCTGCGTCACGCGACCGGCGACGGCGGTGAGAAACTTCGGGTGCTCGCCCCAGCTCCGCACCAGCGCGACGTCGATACGCCCGGTGGTGGCGGCGAGCAGCTTCTGCTGATACGCGCCCACCGACATCGCCGAATAGTGCGGGGCCAGCACGATCCCCACCAGGCGCCGCTGGCCCGCCGCGACGATCTGCTCGACGGTGTCGGCGATGTAGGGACGCCAGTGACGCATGCCGACGCGCACCGCGAAGCGGTCGCCCAGCAATCGCTGGACCCCCGCCGCCTGCGCTTCGGTGAGCTCGCGCAGCGGTGAGCGACCGCCGATCCGCGCGTAGCGTGCCTTGACCTCCGCCACGAACTCCGGGCTCACCGACCGACCGCCGCGCACGTCGAGCAGGTACGGCTCGACGTCGTCCAGACTGTCCGGTCCACCGTACGCCATGAGGAGTACGGCGATGGCGTCGCGCTCAGCCGCCATGCACCCACTCCACCACCGCCTGCAGGGCTTCGATCGGCGTCTCGGGGAGCACCCCGTGGCCCAGGTTGAAGATGTGTCCGGGCCGCGCGGCGGCGCGGGCCAGGATGTCCCGCGTCTGGCGCTCGAGCTCCGCGCGCGGAGCGAGCAGCGCCACCGGATCGAGGTTCCCCTGGATCGACGCGCGGCCAATCCGCTGCCACGCGACGTCCAGGGGGATGCGCCAGTCGACGCCGATCACGTCGCCCCCCGCTCGGGAAAAGTCCGCGAGCAGTCCGGCGGTGTCGGTGCCGAAGTGGATCACGGGCACACCCGACGCGGCGGCCAGCTCGAGCGCCCGTTGGCTGTGGGGAAACACGTACGTCGCGTAGTCGGCCGGGGAGAGACAGCCCACCCAGCTGTCGAACAGCTGCAGCGCCCGCGCGCCGGCGCGGGCCTGGGCGGCCAGGTAGCCGCCCACCAGCTCCGCGAGCCGCTCGAGCAGCTGGTGCCACGCCCGCGGCTCCGAGTACATGAACCGCTTGGTGAGGGCGAAGGTCCGCGTGGCGCCGCCCTCGATCGCATAGCTCGCGAGGGTGAACGGCGCGCCCGCGAAGCCGATCAGCGGCACGTGGGGAGGCAGGGCCCGCGCCGCGAGCCGGACCGCCTCCAGCACGTAGGCGAGGTCGGTCGCGGGATCCACCGGCGGCAGCGCCAGCACCTGGCCCGCCTCGCGCACGGGCCGGGTGATCTGCGGGCCCTCACCGGCCGAAAACGTCAGGCCCAGGCCCAGCGGCTCGAACGGCAGCAGGATGTCGGCGAACAGGATCGCAGCGTCTACGCCCAGGCGCTCGATCGGCTGCAACGTGACCTGGGCCGCGAGCTCCGGCTTGTGGCACAGCTCGAGCAGCGAGTGCTTCTGCCGCAACGCACGGTATTCCGGCAGGTATCGCCCCGCCTGCCGCATGAACCATACGGGTGTGACGTCGGTGGGCTCCGCCCGGCACGCCTTGAGAAAGCGGCTGTCGTCAGGAGCGGGGGGCAATCGGCTCGCGCGCGTCCATCACACCCGGCACACCGGGTGGAGCGACGAGGACCGTGTCGCCCTCGACCTTCACTCGATAGGTGGCGACCGGCAGCGACGGTGGTCCGCCCAGCACCTGGCCCGTCTCGAGCGAAAACACGCCTTCGTGCCAGGGGCACGTCACCGCGCAGCGCTTCGCGTCGACCGTGCCTTCCGACAGGCTGGCGCGCGCGTGGGTGCAGCGGTTGGCGATGGCGTGCACGGTGCCCTGCACGTTGAAGAGGGCCACGGCATCCCCGCCCACGTACACGCGCCGGCTTGTGCCGGCGGGCAGGTCGGCCAGCGTCACCACGGGCGTGTAACCGTCCGCCCGCGTGGGCCGGCGCGAAACCGCCTGCGCCGATCCCGCTCCGCCGAGCGTGTCCAGCATGTCCCAGAGCGACATCTGGACGCAGGTGAACGTCGGCGTGTCGCGCAGCGTATAGGACGACGCCTTGCTCTCCCGCAGCTCCATCACCAGGTCGAGAAAGTCGGCCGGGTTGTCGCCCTCGAAGGCGACGATGAACTCCTGGTCGTCGAGCCCGTAGGAATAGGTCGTATTGAGCCGGATCGACGGGTACTGCCGCCCGATGCGCACGTGTTCGTCCATCATCCCCTGCCGTTCCGCTTTGGGCAGCATGTACCACGCGCGCGTCTTGATGAAGGGGTACACGAACAGGTAGCGGGCATCGCTCGGCCGGATGACGAGGCGGGACGGTTGGCCCACGCCCGAGGCCTCGGGAAACTCGTATATCGACCGCCGGGTCATCGCGAGGTAGCTATAGGGGACCGCGAGATAGGCCCCGATATCCGTGCGGTTGAGCGCCGTCTGCAGCGCCACCAGGGAATCCAGGTCCTCCGCGACCTGCCACAACAGGAAATCGCAGTCGCCGCGGATACCGACGAGCCCGTACGGGCGCAGCAGCAGCCGGCCGGCGAAACTCTCGATCGTCTCGCCGAACTCGAGCTTGGCGCTCGCTTGCCGCTCGGCCGGGAGCCGGCGCCACGCGCTGTCGAGCTTGTAGAAGGCGAACAGAAGTAGAGCAGCTCCAAGTGCGGGTCGTCGCCCCCGTGCAGCAGGAGCAGGGTGGCGAGCGTCATCGACCGAGGAAGCGCTTCAGGTGGCGCAGGTAGTAGCTGAGCGCCGCCGCCGCCGCCGCGGAGGCGACGGCCATGACGAG
>WNGO01003733.1_pt1 | contig 10139 bp, 10 predicted proteins | sample 5400511 | NCBI WGS metagenome assembly WNGO01 (sample SAMN13153380, study PRJNA577476) | soil metagenome | isolation source: 20 cm soil or saprolite under Garry oak tree replicate 2 | place: USA:California | collected 2016-06-15
GTCTCTTCGCAAGGTTTCCCATGGCGACCTATTGTCGCCATCCTTATATTCAACTCTGTGCGCGATCCTCTGTCAGCCTGCGTTCTGGTGGGTCAATTCTGCAAAGCAAAGCTGGTCCATTTTTGGCGAGCGGCGAAGGGAATGAGGCATTCTAACCAACTGTGCCAGTCCTCGCGGATCGTGAAAGTGTCAGAAAAACACTCCACTTTGAAAATTTGAAAGCGAGGTCCATATGTCAGAGACAGTCACATCCTCTCGCATCCCATCCTCTCCTTACTCATACTTATTCTTGCGTCAGGTCTGCCGACGATCCTCGCGCATGCGTTCACATCCGCACACGTCCTATCGCCTGCTAATGAATGACGCGAGGCCCGCATGCATGCGAATGCATCCGACAAGCTCGCGCGGTCTGCCCGCCTTGTAAGGTATTGAAAATTAAAGACCGCTGAAAACCTGCCTCTGCCCGCTGTCCGCTAGTACTTTAGGTTCATTTTCAATCCGCTCCGCATTTTTATCTTGACACATACATGTACATAGATGTACAGTGACGTACACGGCGGGCTTGAGTGCTTCGAACACTCCGGCCCGCCTAAGCAAGACACGGCGACAGAGGCGCCGCACGCATGCCTACATATCAAAGAATCACGGAAGCACGTTTAAGAGCAAGGCGAATCCGCGAGACTCACAGCGAATTCAAACTTGACCGCATCCGCCGTGAAGAGTCGCAGAGCGATATTCGGCGGGCTCTACAAAGCACATCCGCGAGTGAATTCGTTTCGACGGAGGTGCTCTAGTGAATCGCAACCAACAAATCAAGATGATCCGCGAAGCATTCTCCGCGATTCCTGACTTGCAAGACGGATTCAAAGATGTCCGCGAGTACCTCTTTGACAAAAACGAGCAGGCAGAACGACAGCACCGCAAGGGTGCACCGTTCGGCATCAAGCATGGTCTGACTGTCAAGGATGCCGCCAAGCTCTTCACTGTTTCGCATTTGTTGGACGGATTCAAAGAGCCTAACAAGTGGACAGTGGACGCCATCACCTCAATTCGCCCGGAAGTTTTGTACGCGCAAGCCTACGCCAAGCGATTCCACAAAGAACTAACCGAATGGGCTGCGAAGTATGCCAGCCCGTTTGAGCAAGTGGACTACGCGGAATTGATGAAGGTGAGCCAATGAAACGTAAACAAAAACCTGTATATGGTCCTATTGGCTCTGTCTCTACTGCAACAATGCGAACAGAGGACTTGATTCCCTCTTTCCTTTGGGAGTGTGAACGACTAAGACTCACACGCAAAGAGCGACAGTCCGTCAACGAAATAAAACGCGCAAGCAAACGGGAAGAGTATTTCGAGTCAGAGGATGCGAGTCTCGACTTGAACGAAACCCTCTTTGACATTCTGAACAATCATGCTTTGCCTTACTTCTATTTTGGCTCACATCCCGGCGATGGCTCAGACTACGGTTTTTGGTTAGACGAAGGTTTCGAAGAGTCTTTCGACGGTATCAAGGTCTCTGATCTCTCAGAGGTCCCAACGGGACACACAGGCGAAGTCCTCCACGTCAACGATCACGGGAATATGACGCTATATGCGTACACCCGTGGACGTGGCCGGGAATTGTGGGGAATCGTATGAACATCGAAGAACTACGAGACAACGACGGAAAACTCCCGGCCTATGCATGGCCGGGAGGCTATCCTATTTTTTACCTTGCCTCTGACAATGGCGTGCTTTGCCCAAAATGTGCGAATGAATACACGCCCGAAAAGGACAATGAAGAACAGTTAAAGCCCGTAGTCGCAGACATCAATTATGAGGATGCATCTCTGTACTGCGAAAACTGCAATGTGCGGATCGAATCAGCATATGCGGAGGATAAATAGATGCGGATCATACGAGACGGTCTCTTCCTCTGTTCAGACTGTACCGCAGTCTCTTGTAACGGTCCTCGCGGGCTCGATATCCCGGAGGACAGGCTAGCAGAGATACAAAGCGGGCTTGCGAGTCTAGGACCGCATTTAGTCCCAGACTTTGACTCGGAAACCGGAGACGGGCTCCAGGAGTCTTCCTCTCTGTCTTGTGACTCTTGCAAAGAATGGCGAGCAGGATACCGGGAACGATTCGCAATCTTAGGAGATGACACTTCAGAAGGTTTATAAGGCGATCCGCAGCTAGATGCGGATCGCGGCAGAGGTGAAGTTTTCGCCGGTAAAACTTTTGCATTTCAATTTGTACGACTAGGCCCATTTTTGAAACAGGACCCGGCCCTCGGGCACGTTTGACGCGCACATCGATGTACATGTATGGTCGTAGAGGGAGGTGTCATGGCGAAGTACTACAAACCAAAACATTACACTGAACGAATCGGGGCACTTTTCACACCCAAAGAACGGGCCGTGCTCGAAGCTATCGCCGCTGAGAAAAAATGGGATTTATCTACCGTGATTCGTGACGCTCTCGAATCCGCGTTTCCAGAGTTTGCAAGAGTAACTGCTGCTGAAAAGAAGCGCATAGAAAGTATCAAGGAAAAGTAGGTCTTGCCGTATCGTGCGGACTAGGAGGAATCATATGAACTCAAGCCTGCTGACGCTAAATCCTAATTTTGGGGTTTCATTTGTCAAGGTCAAAGAAATTCCCCCGTCTACGGCGCAGGACAGTGCTTGGGAAAACGACTCCGAGACTTATGACCGCTGTGAGCTAGCAAAATTGTGGAAGGAAGAGCGAGCGGAATTTAACCAACTGAAGCGATTGGCTCGGGCTATCGGAATCGAGAGGGTACTTGTCTCGCCGTACTCGGCGTCCCCGGACCGTAAAGGATGGTACGTCTATTGCGGATGGGAAGTGGATTCCCTATCTGCGCAAGGGTGGGTCTTGTCTAAGAAACAGATTCTCTCGATCAATCGCAAAGAAGGACCAGTGATCTTGATAGATTATCACTCCTGCTCTGAGCAAGGCGCGTCTCACACGCTCGCTCACGAGATTGGCCACCACATCTATAGGCTGGCGGAGTTTACGGAACAAGAGAGAAATGGCTCCGTTTCAGAGGCAATGCGGCGATTCTTTCCCTTTGATACTTATGTGCATCAAAGCCGTGACGAGATTTGCGCCGAGTGCTTTGCAAAATACCTCACCGTTCCGACCATTAAAGACGGCATTAAGCGCCATTGTGATTCGATCTTGCGAAAAGTTCGCGTTCACAACCCGAACGCAGCGAAACTCATCGAATCGTACCGCAGAGAGGACAAAATCACGCAATAGACTGCCGGGGAGCGTTCGCATGGACCAACTAAAATCCTTAGACAGCTTCCTCTCGGGAAGGGTTCTGGTTTTGAAAGGTGACATCACCAAGCAAAACGTAGATGTGATCGTGAACGCAGCAAATAGCACACTTTTTGGCGGAGGTGGAGTAGACGGCGCGATTCACGCTAAGGGAGGGCCACAGATTCTGGAGGCGTGCCGCGAAATACGCCGCACACGCTTTCCACGCGGGCTGCCTACTGGTGAGGTTGTGTTAACTACGGGAGGTCGCCTCCCGGCGCGTTATGTAATTCATACTGTCGGGCCAATTACAAGAATCGGACATGAACCTGACGCATCGATGCTTGCGTCCTGCTATCGCAACTCTCTTGCTCTGGCAGCCGATAGTGGCCTACGTTCGATTGCGTTTCCTGCCATTTCGACTGGTGCTTTTGGCTATCCCCCAGAGCAAGCGGCGCCGGTGGTATCAGAAGCGGTCGAATCCGTTCTGACTGCCGGGACGCTGGTGGACCAGGTGCGTCTGGTTTTCTATGAAGCGGAAGAAGCGAGATTGTTCCTTGAAAACCAAAGATTCACGACGCACTGAGTAGAAGGCAAATCGAACATGTCCGATAACGCGACTTTAACCCCGCGATCAATTTGCCCCTGCCGCCCCTAGTAGCATTCCCCGTAACGAACGAGTAAAATCACCCGCGAACAACATACGCCTATTACTGCGAGGGATTTTCGTGGCCCGACCAAAAAACGGACACAAGAACAGCACGAAAGACTCCTCGGAATCGAAATCCTCCAAGCGCTCCACATTGAAAAGACCAATCGAGCAGTACGACCACAAATCCAAAACTCGCGTTAATAATCCCCCCGTCGGCCTCGTCACTCAGCAGACCGATCCTCCCGTCACCTCACGAAAAACCTACGCTTACGATCCGCACCTCGATCCCCAACTTGTCTGGGCTGGCAAGAGAGAACACACGTCCTTCGAAGTCCCCACTGTCTCCCTGCACGTGCACGAGCGCATCGACCCATGCACCATCATCGAAGCGGTCCGCAGGCGCAACGGCGTCCCGCTCAAGCCCGCCCAGGGCTACCTCTTTGAAACTCGCGAAGAAAATCCTCCGCTCCGCGAAGCCGTCGATTTCTACCGCCACTCCCACGGCTGGACCAATCGCCTCATCGCCGGCGACTCTCTCCTCGTTATGAACTCCCTCCTCGAAAAAGAAGGCATGGCCGGCCAAGTCCAGATGGTTTATATCGACCCGCCCTACGGCATCCGCTACGGCTCCAATTTCCAGCCCTTCGTCAATCGCCGCGACGTCAAAGACGGCAAGGACGAAGACCTCACCCAGGAACCCGAAATGGTTCGCGCCTTCCGCGACACTTGGGAACTCGGCATCCACTCCTACCTCACTTATCTCCGCGATCGGCTACTCCTGGTTCGCGATCTCCTCCACGAATCCGGCTCCTGCTTCGTCCAAATCTCCGACGAGAACCTGCATTTCGTCCGTGGGGTTTTAGACGACGTATTCAATTCGAAAAATTTTTGTAGATTGATCAGTTTTCGAAAAACCACAGGTCAGGCAGGTTTCCTTCTTCCGGACACAAACGATTACCTTCTCTGGTACGCAAAGGACAAAGAGCGAATAAAGTTCAGAGAAATGTACTTGGCTCGCGAAGGTTCAGAGTGGGTCAACTACGACTATGTCGAACTTCCTGAGAACGAACGCCGTCGAATGACAAAAGATGAAAAACAAGATCCTTCTCTTCTGCCAAGAGGTTCGCGAATTTATCGCCGGTCACCTCTTACCTCAGCCTCGGGAAGCGAATCCACGATGCAGCCCGTTGAATTTGAGGGGTCCATCTACAAACCGGGAACAGGCGGATGGAAGACAAACGCTGACGGATTCGAGCGACTCAAGGCTGCCTTTCGCCTTGAAGCTTACGGCAGTACTCTCGCCTACCGGCGTTACGCGAACGATTTCCCTTTTTTCCCCGTTAGCAACGCTTGGACCGACACTGCGAGTGGAGGTTATGGAGAAGAAAAAATTTACGTGGTTCAAACAAACCCCAAGGTCATAGCCAGGTGCATGCTAATGTCGACCGATCCTGGTGACATTGCATTCGATCCCACCTGCGGCTCCGGCACCACCGCCGCAGTCGCCGAACAATGGGGCCGCCGCTGGATCACCTGCGACACTTCCCGCGTCGCCACCACTCTTGCCAAACAACGCCTCATGGGCGCCACCTTCGACTATTACAAACTCGCCCACCCAAACGAAGGCGTCGGCAGCGGCTTCGAATACAAAAAGGTCCCTCACGTCACCCTGAAATCCATCGCCAACAACGAGCCTCCCGGCGAAGAGACCCTCTTCGACCAGCCGCTCATCGACAACTCCCGCGCCCGCATCTCCGGCCCCTTCACCGTCGAAGCCGTCCCTGCCCCCAACGTCAAATCCATTGACGATCTCGACGTCTCGCCGCAACCCGCCGACGCCTCGATCGCCCGCTCCGGCCCCACCCTCCGCCAATCCGACTGGCGCGACGAACTTCTCAAATCTGGCCTCCGCGGCAAAGGCGGCCAGATGATCAATTTCTCTCGCGTCGAACCTCTCGGCGGCACCCGCTGGCTCCACGCCGACGCCGAAACCAAAGGCGCTAGACCCGAACGCGTCGTCATCTCCTTCGGCCCCGATTACGCTCCGCTCGTTACCACTCAGGTCGAAATGGCCTGGGAAGAAGCCCGCACCCTCCACCCCAAACCCGAAATCCTCGTCTTCGCCGCCTTCCAATTCGATCCCGAAGCCGCCAAGGACATCGACGATCTCACCAAAGAAAAAACTGGCATGACCTTCCTAACCGCCCAAATGAACGCCGACCTCCTCACCGACGACCTCAAGAAAAAACGCTCCAGCAACCAGTCCTTCTGGCTCGTCGGTCGCCCCGACGTCGATCTCCGCCAAATCAAATCTGGTGACAACAAAGGAAAATACCAGGCCGAAGTCCGCGGCTTCGATTACTACAACACCCGCACCGGCACCATCGAATCCGGCGATACCACAAAGATCGCCATGTGGCTCCTCGATACCGACTATGACGGCCGTAGCCTTTACCCCCGCCAGGTCTTCTTCCCGCTTGCCGACGAAGACGAAGGCTGGGCCAAACTGGCCCGCAATCTCAAAGCCGAAATCGATCCCGAATTGATCGAGGCCTATCGCGGCACCACCTCTCTACCTTTTTCCTTAGGCGATCACAAACGGGTAGCCGTAAAAGTAATCGACGACCGCGGCATCGAAAGCTTGAAGGTTTTGCAGCTGTAGGGGCGGCCTCAGAAGGCTACCCGCTTGTGGTTTCTAGCAGTGGCGGGTCTTCAGACCCGTTCTTTTGACTCTATGCCATCCAAAACCATCGATCAGCTAATCATCAATTCTCCCTATGAAGAGCCGCGCGAATACTGGAAACGCGACGCTGAATCCAAACTCTTCTCCCGCGTCCCTGGCCGCCGCCCTGCCGGCTACATACGAGCAACCGAATCCTCAAAGGCCCTCGACGACCCCGGAATTTTTATCGAACTCCCGCTCCCCAACAAAATCCGCCCCCGAGTCAACACCTGGCGCGAAGCCAACTATCCCGGCGTAACCGGCATTACCAAACGACTTCTTGAACATTGGCGCGACCCCGAGCAGCGCGAGAACCGCCGTCTCTTTTTCTGCCAGCTCGAAGCCATCGAAACCCTCATCTGGCTCACGGAGGCTCCCGCCTCCGAACGCGTCGGTATCAATATTCCTTCCGACGGCGGCAACTTCCCCCGCCTCTGCTCTAAAATGGCCACCGGCTCTGGCAAGACCATCGTGATGGCGATGCTCATTGCCTGGCAGGTCTTAAATAAAATCACCTATCCGCAGGACAAGCGCTTCTCGAAAAGCATTTTTATCGTCGCCCCCGGCCTCACCGTGAAAAGTCGTTTGCAGGTCCTCGAACCCTCCAACGAGAAAAACTTCTACGCCGAGTTCAGTCTCATCCCCGCCGGCCTTCACGACCATCTGCGCCTTGGCAAAGTCAAAATCGTCAATTGGCACACGCTCGATTGGGAATCCGAAGAGCGCATCGCCAAACGCAAGTCCGTTGACAAGCGCGGCGCCCTTAGCGATGAAGCCTACGTTCGCGAAGTCCTCGAAGATATGGCCACCGCGCAAAACATCGTCGTCATCAACGACGAGGCCCACCACGCCTGGCGCGTTCCTCCTAAATCAACCATCAAAGGTGTCGCCAAGGAAGAACTCGACGAAGCCACTAAATGGATCGGCGGCCTTGATCGTATCCACCGAACTCGCGGCATCCAAACCTGCTTCGATCTCACCGCCACTCCCTTCGCTCCCACCGGCAAGCGCAGTGGCGAAGAAACGCTCTTCGGTTGGATCGTTAGCGACTTCGGCCTCAACGATGCCATCGAGTCCGGCCTCGTCAAGACTCCTCGTGTCGTAGTTCGCGATGACGCCAAACTCGGGAAAGATTTCAAATCGCGCCTGTACCACATCTATGCGGACCTCACTGTAAAGGACGACATCAATCGAAAAGTGGAACCGCATGTCCCGCTGCCCGATCTCGTCAATACCGCCTATACCATCCTCGGCAACGACTGGGACGAGACCCGCAAGCGGTGGGAACGGGAAGGTGCTCCCACCCCGCCCGTCATGATTACTGTGGCCAATCTCACGCACACGGCGGCACGCGTTGCTTACGCGCTTGCCCACAAGAAAATCCCCATTGAAAAACTCAGCGACGCTGATGCCATCCTGCACATCGACTCCAAGGTCTTGGGCGAAGCGGAAGCTAAGGAAGAAGCCCCTGAAATCGAATCGGCGGATACGGCAGAAGAAAACTCGGACGACTCAGGGGAAACTCCGGTCAAGAAACTCACCAAGCAGGAACGCGCCGAGCAACTTCGCAAGACTGTGGACACGGTCGGAAAAGTAGGCCAGCCCGGTGAGCAGATCCAGGCAGTCATTTCCGTCGGCATGCTCTCCGAAGGCTGGGATGCGCAGACCGTCACCCATATCATGGGTTTGCGCGCCTTCACCTCTCAGCTTCTCTGCGAGCAAGTTGTTGGTCGTGGTCTTCGCCGAACATCCTACGACGTGGATCCGAAGACAGGTCTCTTCGCCGCCGAGTACGTCAATATTTTCGGTGTGCCCTTCACCTTCATGCCTCACGAAGGAGACGAGGATGCTCTTCCCCCGCCTCCACCGCAACCCCCTTCAAGAATTCAGCCGCTTGCAGAGCGCAAGGACCTCGAAATCTCATGGCCGAACATCATTCGCATCGACCACGAGTACCGCCCGGAACTGACCCTCGATCTTTCAAAGACCAAACCGCTGACTCTCGACGCGTACGAAACGCCGACCATCGCCGATCTCGCTCCCGTCATCGATGGTAAACCTGACGTCACGAAACTCACCAGCATCGATGTCGAGAGACTTGGCCGAGAACAGCGCATGCAGCGCGTCATTTTCCAGTCGGCAGCCGAAGTCTACGACCTGATAAAGCCGAATTGGAAAGCCAATCGCGAATTCCTTCTTGCCCAAGTGATTCGCCTCACGGAAAAATATCTCACCAGCGGCCAGATTGTTGTCTCCCCACCTCTATTTGAACAAGACGAACTCCGTCGCCGCATCCTCTATACTTTGAACATGACGAAGATCGTTCAACACCTCTGGGAAGCCATCCGTTTCGAGAACGCGCTGGCCGTTGTTCCTGTCTTCGACAAGGAGCGCCCGATACGTTCCACCGGCGACATGCAGCCGTGGTTTACTCGCCGCCCCTGCGAGCCCGCCGTACGTTCTCACATCAATCTCTGCGTCTTCGATTCCCGTTGGGAGGCTAGCGAGGCGTTCGAGCTTGACCGCAATTCCAATGTCGCTGCGTGGGTCAAGAACGACCATTTGGGCTTTGAAATCCTCTATCTTTTCAAAGGTGTAGTCCTCAAATACCGCCCCGACTACCTCATCCGCCTCACAAGCGGCAAGATGCTCATACTCGAAGTCAAAGGCCAAGACAGTCAACAAGATAGGACCAAACGCGAATTCTTGTCAGAGTGGATCAAGGCGGTGAACGCCCACGGCGGCTTTGGAGACTGGTCCTGCGACGTCTCTGGCAATCCCAAAGACCTTCTCAATATTCTTCAAACCCACAACCAGTGAACTTATGGCTCTTTAGCGGAGAACGAATTCACAATCGCAGGCCATCTCGCATCGATTCGCTCTAGGATGAATACAGCGTCATCGATGGCACGGTCCACGAAATATCCCTTCGCCATGTTCGGTTTGTCCGGGTCCAGATCGATGAGCCTCCGCGCCGCGAGAAGCGTTGCGGCGAACAGGATGGCGAACTTTCTTTCCTCCGTCATTTCACCGGCCTATACGTCAGTCTGTATCTCGCCTCCCGGCATACCCAGACTTTCTGCCAATAGTGGCTTCGGGCGTAAGGGTCTGGATTCGGGTCGCGGGGAGAAATAGACAAAACTTCGATTGAAGGTATGCAGGGTTCAGGAGCCTGCAAGATTCTGTCGATGAGATTTCGGCATGGGGTCAGGCCAGATCACACGGAAATGGTTCTCGCAATTCGGGCACATAAACGAATCGTAGCTTGGCATTGGAACTCCTGCATCGTGGAATCGTGCAGGTAGAGCAGCGGGAAAAACAGTCTACATTCTCTTGTTCCACAAATCCATGAACAGTTTGACCGTCCAACAGTCTCGGAACTTTGGCGGGAGAGCCTTCGGGCAGCCATTTTCGTTGCTTGTGATCTGCTGGGACGAGTGCGCTCTGCGATGGCGGTCTATTTTCGCAGCCCTACTTTACCCTAGCCGCAGACATCCGTGCGAC
>WNGO01005272.1_pt1 | contig 10139 bp, 8 predicted proteins | sample 5400511 | NCBI WGS metagenome assembly WNGO01 (sample SAMN13153380, study PRJNA577476) | soil metagenome | isolation source: 20 cm soil or saprolite under Garry oak tree replicate 2 | place: USA:California | collected 2016-06-15
TTCAGCGGCGGCAAGGTTGTGGCCGTCGGGGCTGATTTAGGGCGCGACGGCGCCGAGATCGTCGATGTGCGCGGCCTGATCGTCGCACCGGGGCTTATCGATATGCACACGCATGTCTATTGGGGCGGCACCTCGCTCGGGGTCGACGCCGGCGAGGTCGCGTGCAACAGCGGCACGACGACCTTTGTCGATGCCGGCAGCTCGGGGCCGGGCAATTTTCATGGCTTCCGGCGGCATGTCATCGAGCCCTCGCCGCTGCGCATCCTGCCGTTCCTCAATGTCTCGTTTCCCGGCATCTTTGCATTCAGTCCGAGCGTCATGGTCGGAGAGGCCGCCGATCTGCGGCTCATCGATCCCCGTGAGTGCGTACGCGTCATCAACGCGAACCGCGACCTGATCGTCGGCGTCAAGGTGCGGGTCGGACGCAACGCCGGCGGCGCGTCCGGCATTGCGCCGCTCGATATCGCGCTCGAGGTTGCCGAGGAGGTCGGGCTGCCCGTCATGGCGCATCTCGACAATCCGCCGCCGTCCCGGCTCGAGGTGCTGTCACGGCTCCGGCGCGGCGATATCCTGACGCATTGCTTCCGGCCGTTCCCGAATGCGCCGGTGCAACCAGACGGGCTGGTGCGCGAGGAGGTGCAGGAGGCGCGCCGCCGCGGCGTCGTCTTCGATATCGGGCATGGCAGCGGCTCGTTCGGCTTCCGCACCGCAGAATGTATGCTTGAAGCCGGGTTTCTGCCGGATGCGATCAGCAGCGACGTGCACACGCTGAGCATCAATGGCCCGGCTTACGACCAGCTCGTCACGATGGGGAAGTTTCTGGCGCTCGGGCTGGATCTTGCGGCGGTCATCGGCGCCAGCAGCGCGGCCCCAGCGGCGGCGCTGGGCCGTGCCGATCTCGGCCGGCTGTCGGTCGGCGCCGTTGGCGATGCAAGCGTCCTCGAACTGATAGAGCGCGAGGTCGAATATCGCGATGTGCTGGGCGAGATCCGGCGCGGGCGACACCAATTAGCGGCGCGCGGGCTGGTGATCGGCGGGCATTGGTGGCATCCGCCGCGCTAACCGGCGGCGGTTCGAGACAGGGTCGGTCGGACCCGCGCTAGCTGGCGCTGCGTGCCGCGTCGGTGTCGCGGTAGATTTGCAGGCGCGTCACCCTGAGCCCCGGCACGCCGTAGCGGTCGATGGCGCGCTGCCACGCCAGGAACTCTTCAACTGAAAGCTTATAGCGCCGGCAGGCTTCCTGCAGGCTGATCGAGCCGTTCCGCACCGCCGCGACGACGATCGCCTTGCGGCGCACGACCCATCGCTTGGTGTCCGGCGAGGGCAGGTCGGGAACCGTCCCGTCCACCTCGTCGGAGACGCTCGTGTCGGCAAAAGGGTCCGCTAAAGACATGTTCCTGGGATCGAAATGGCCGATCTGCGGACGGTACCCGGCATTCTTTAAAGAAGCGCTAAATGGCCGAAGACCTTGCCCTCAGTCGTGCTGCGCAAGAGCGCACCCGAGTGGCTCCGAAAAGGTTCCGGTGGCGGTATTTGACGGCTGCCAATCGAGTCGGCAGCAGCAGCGCCCTCTGCTGTTAAACCGCACGTTGCTTAGGCAGCCTGGAAAGGTCTGCGAAATCAATATAGTGAAATGCGATTCCGGCAGTTGAAATGGGAAAACCCGATTCATATACTCCGCGCCCGCGCCAGACGGGCACCTTGGGGAGGGTAAATGCGTAAGCGTACAAGATTGCCGGCCAGCTACCGTCCTTCAGAAGCCGAAGAGTTCATGAACCCGCGGCAGCTCGAATACTTTCGGCAAAAGCTGCTCAGCTGGCGCGCCGAGCTCCTCGCCGATTCGACCGGGACACTGCAGCACCTGAAGGAAGAAAGCCTGCTGAAGCCCGACCTGACCGACCGTGCCTCGCTGGAGACCGAGCGGGCGATCGAACTGCGGACCCGCGACCGTGAGCGAAAGCTGATTTCGAAAATCGATGCCGCGCTGTCGCGCATCGATACCCGCACTTACGGCTATTGCGAGGAGACCGAGCAGCCGATCGGCATTCGCCGCCTCGAAGCGCGCCCGATCGCGACGTTGTCGATCGAGGCCCAGGAGCGGCACGAGCGCATGGAGCGCACCTACCGCGACGAGTGAGCCCCCCGGCCGGATCGAGCCCGCGCGTTAAGAGCCCTTAAGCATTCGTTAACGCTGTCTGCGCAAGATGGCTCCCGGGCGGTTTTGCCCGCGAACCGGCGTGCCTGACGCGGGTTGCCGGTGAACAAAGCGCGACCGGCGCCGCCGGTCCGTGGTATTTAAGGCGGACTCGCAACGGGCGGAAACGGAGCATGGTCGCCGACGTCGAAGGCGCCCGCCGCTGGGCGAATTGGGGGTTCGAACGCCAGCAGCCGGGTTGGATCGGCCGGCTCGGCAATATCGCGCTCCTCCTCGCGGCCGCGGGGGCTTTGGTCGGGGCGCTTTTCGCCAGCGACATCATTTCCGGGGCCAAGGCCCAGGCGGTAACAAGTACGGTTATCGCGCTGGCGGTGATCAGCGGCTTTGCCGCCTTTGCCGCGAGGGCGATGCACACCGCGCTGGCCGGCCGCGTCGACATCCTGAGCCAGGCGCTCGACGCTTCGGCCGACGCGCAGGTCATCATCGCGCCGGACGGGCGCATCGCCTATGCCAATACGGCGTTCTACGACCTGTTCCCGCAATTTCCCGAAGCGCCCTTGGAGCGCGTTGCCGCCGCCCTCTCCGACCCGGATTCGCAGGCCGATTTCGAGCGGCTGTGCAGCCGGGCCGCGGCGGGGACACGGGCGATATCGGCGCTGCCGCTGCGCAATTCGCGGGGCGTAGCGGCCGGCTGGTTCAATGTCAGCGTCAACCCAATCGCCGGCCGGCCCGGCTACAGTTTCTGGAATTTTCAGGACATCACCGCGCGGCACGAGATGGAGGCGGTGATCCACGACGAGCGCAACAAGCTCGTCGATTTTCTCGATAACGCGCCGATCGGCTTCTACTCGGTCGATGGCAACGGCCGGTTTTTGTTCGTCAATCAGACGCTCGCGCAGTGGCTCGGCAGCACACCGGCGGAAATCATCGCAAGCGGCGCGCGGCTGCATGATTTCCTGGCGACGCCGCCGGCCGACGAGACCGCCGGGTTTGATCCGTTTGAGGGAAGCGGCGAGGGCGAGCAGCGAGGCGAGGTGGCGTTGCGCAGCCGGGACGGGCACATCCTGGAGGCCTGGGTCGGACAGAGCATCGTTGGTGCCGGGCCGGAATTGCGCACCCGGTCGGTCGTCCGCGATCTGACGCCGGAGCGCGAATGGCAAGCGGCGCTGCGTCTGTCGCGCGAACGCTTTCAGAGGTTCTTCGCCAACGCGCCGGTTGGCATCGCGCTGATCGATCGCGAGGGCCGGCTGGAGGAGGCGAACCGGGCGCTCGGCGAGTTGTTCGGCGCGCCGCCGCCGGATGTGATCGGGCAACCGCTGATCGGCTTTGTCAACGATGACGACCGGCGCGAGATCATGGCCAAGCTCGCCGCGGCGGCGGATGGCGCGGCGCCCCCCGGCCGGGTCGATGTGCGGCTCAAGAGCAACCGGGACAAGACCTGCGTCGTCTTCCTGTCGCGCCTCGGCGGCAGCGACAGCAGCGATGGCAGCCTGATGCTGCACTTCATCGACGTCACCGACCAGAAGAACCTCGAGATCCAGTTCGCCCAGTCGCAAAAGATGCAGGCCGTCGGACAGCTCGCCGGCGGCGTGGCGCACGATTTTAACAATCTGCTGACCGCGATGATCGGCTTCTGCGATCTCCTGCTGATGCGGTTCCGGCCGGGCGACCCGTCCTTTGCCGACATCATGCAGATCAAGCAGAACGCCAACCGCGCCGCCAACCTCGTGCGCCAGCTCCTGGCCTTCTCGCGGCAGCAGACCTTGCAACCGCGCATCATCGACATCACCGATGTGCTGGTCGAGCTGTCGCATCTCCTGCGCCGCTTGATCGGCGAAAATATCGAGCTCAAGGTCGTGCACGGGCGCGATCTCGGTCTTGCCAAGGTCGACCAAGGCCAGCTCGAACAGGTCATCATCAATCTGGCGGTCAACGCGCGCGACGCGATGCAGGGCGGCGGCACGCTGACGATCCGCACCGCTAACATCAATCAGGCGAGCGCCATGCGGCGCGGCCACGAAATCATGCCCGCCGGCAATTACGTGTTGATCGAAGTATCCGACACCGGCATCGGCATCGCCAAAGAACATCTCCCCCGCATCTTCGAGCCGTTCTTCTCGACAAAGGAGGTCGGCTCGGGCACTGGGCTCGGCCTATCGACGGTTTACGGCATCGTCAAGCAGACCGGCGGGTTCATCTTTGTCGATAGCGCGCCCGGGCGGGGCGCCAATTTCCAGATCTACCTGCCGCGCCATCAGCTCACCGATGCGGCGGCGATCAATACCCGCGCCGGCGATATGACGGAGGTGCTGCCGCCCAAGGATTTGACCGGGGTCGGCACGGTCATGCTGGTCGAGGACGAGGATCCGGTCAGAATCTTCGGGGCGCGCGCCTTGCGCAACAAAGGCTACAAGGTCCTGGAGGCGAAGAGCGGCGAAGCGGCGCTCGAATTGATCCAGACGGCCGACGGTCCGATCGACCTGCTGATCACCGATGTCGTGATGCCGAACATGGATGGGCCCGCTCTGGTCCGGGAAGTCCGGGAAATCCACCCCGATATGAAGGTGATCTTTATCTCGGGTTACACCGAGGATGCTTTCCGCCAGCGCCTCGACACGGACAGCGACATTCACTTCCTGCCAAAGCCCTTCAGCCTGAAACAGCTGGCCGGCAAGGTGAAAGAGGTGATCAGCGGCGAGGCGGTGGCGTAACTGTCCGCCGGGAATGGGATCTTGGAAATTCGCGCCTCATAAATCCGCTAAAAAGTGGCAAACTCAACTGCAGCAACGCGGTTGGACGCCGGAACAGATCACCGAGGCGATCGATACTGGCAGGCGCTATCCGGCGACGAACCGCGTTCATCAGGGAAATACGGCTAGTAGATATGTCCACCCGCGAACGGGCCAGTCGGTCATAATTGATGATCAAACCGGAGAAGTTCTGCATGTCGGCGCGCCAGGTTACAGATACTGATGCCCTCGTGTACGTCCGGTTATTGGATGAGGGTACCGATGTTTGGCGTCCCGTTTCGGCCACGGCACTGCCCGACGGCACCTTTCAACTCGCCGAGCCCGACGGGTACGATTCCGAGGCCGAGGTTTGGGAATTCCCGCCTCACGCGAGAGTGAAATGTGCATCGAAGAGGTTTGCCGATGGCGAGGAAGGGCTCGTCGCTGTCGCTTATGCCGAGTAGCGCCGATCGAAGTTCTCAGCTCAGCGCGTCGATCTCATCGAGTGTCAGTCCGCCGGGAACGATCGTGATCGGGATGCGCAGCCGCGCGGCGGGCTTGCCCGTCAAATAGGAGATCAGCGGCCCGGGCCCTTCCGCGCTGGTTCCGGCGGCGAGCACCAAGATCGAGATACCCGGCTCCTCGCTGATCAATGTCATCAGCTCGTCGCGGCGGCGTCCCTCGCGAATGTAAACGATGGGCATCGACCCGGCGACCGGAGAAAGCTCCTCGCACAAGCTTTGCAGCAGCTCTTCGGCCGCTTCCCGCCGCTCGGCGCGCGCCAGCTCTTCAATCGCCATCCATTGCTGCATCTCGGCTGGCTCGATGACGTAGAGCAAGGCAAGCCGCCCGCCGGTATGCGCCGCCCGGCGCGCCGCGTAATGCACGGCGACGCGATACTCCTCGGATTCGTCGACGACGACGAGAAAAACGCGGGGCTGGACGCTGCCAGACATGACGTTGTCAGACATGACGCGGACCCTCGCTGCGAGTCAGACGCTGCGGAACGGCAGGCTGGCGAGCCATCCTGCCACTACCGCGGTCACAACCGCAATCGCGCCATAGGCGGCCGATTGGCGCGTCGCGAAATCGGATACCGCCGCATCCAGCCCGACCTTGGAAACGACCAGCGGCGTCGTCTGCCCGCTGACGACGTCGCGGTCGCGCACCAGAAACACCTCGACGATGTAGGTGCCGGTCGGCACGTTCGCGGGAAAGCCGATCGTCGTGCGGAACAGGCGCTCTCCTAGGAAAGCGATCTTGAGGGGATCCGCGGCAAACAGTCCCTCGCGCTTCTGCTCCGTGACCAAGGCGGCGCCGAAGCGGGCTGCCTCGTCCGGCGTCGCCGGCGATTTTGTCTGCAGCCTCAGATTGCCAGTGCCGATCCGGTATAATGCCGCCGGTCCCGGCGCGATGATCTCGTCGACCGGCCGACTTGCCGCGACGGCATAAAAGCTTGGCACATTGCCAAAGACGACCGCCTCGGCATTAACCCAGATGCCGGCCACCTTGCCCTTGCGCCACACGGTCATCTCGCGCTCGGGGCCGCGCACCACCGTGATGATGTCGCCGCGTCCCTCGGTAGCGCCAAAGAGAACCACCGAAGCGCCGGTAAACCCGGTGGTGATCGCGATGAGATGGCTGCTGAGATCGGCGACGACGCCATCGGCGCGTGCCGGCCCGCCGGTGCATGCCAGCGCCGCAAAGAGCAAAAGCGCCAGGCGAGACCGTCGACTCATGTCTGCTCTGTGCTGATTACCCACAGGCTTGGCGGGCGAATCGTCAAATCATGGGCGAGCTTGGCCGCCACGGCCAGCACCATCAGGGCCAGCAGAAAGCGCAGCTGTTCGCCGCGCAGGCGCATGCCAAATCGGGTGCCGAACTGGGCGCCGAGCACGCCGCCGAGGAGCAGAACCAAAGTCAGGACGGCATCGACCGTGCGGTTCGTATAGGCCTGCAGAAAAGTCACATTGGCGGCAACAAAAATGATCTGCAGCAGCGATGTGCCGGGAACGACCTGGGTCGGCATGCCGAGCATGTAGATCATCGCCGGCACCAGCACAAATCCCCCTCCGACGCCAAGGATCGCGCTCAAAATGCCGACCGCCACACCCAGGCCGATCGGCAATAGCGCGCTGATGTAGAGTTTCGAGCGCCGGAACCGCGTCTTCAGCGGCAAGCCGTGCATCCAATTGTGCTGGTGCAATTTGCGGCGTGCGCCCCCGGGCCGTCGCTGGCGCAACAGCGCCCGCACGCTCTCGAAGCCCATCAGGAACCCCAGCGTGCCGAGCAGAACGACGTAACAGACGGAGATCGTCAGCTCGATTTGTCCGAGCCGCTTCAGCCAGGTGAACAGCCATACGCCAAATACCGAGCCGGCGAGGCCGCCGACCAGCAGGACAAATCCCATCTTGAAATCGACATTGCCCCGCCGCCAATGCGCGATGACGCCGGACAATGAGGCGCCGACCAGCTGGTTGGCGGAGGACGCGACCGCGACGGGTGCGGGCACCCCGATAAAGATCAGCAAGGGGGTCAAAAGAAACCCGCCGCCGACGCCGAACACGCCGGACAAAAAGCCGACCGCAGCGCCGAGCCCAAGCAGGACGAAGACGTCCATTGAGACTTCGGCGATCGGCAGGTAGATGTCCATGTCGGAAGGCGGCCGCCGGTTCGGTTCGTGGAATCACGCCCCGCACCGTCCCGCTCTTGGCGAGACAGCGCAGTCTGCGACAGCTTACAACCCGAAAAAATGACCGAAAAGCGGCAATACCCTGGGCGCCATCATCTTTCGGTAGGAAATCGCCTCCCTCGGAGGGCTTATGGCCGCAATAGGCCGGTGATGTCCTGCACCTCGTGCAACACCGGGATGGCGATCGCTGCGGCGCGCTCGGCGCCCTGCCGGAGCACCCGGTCGATGTGACCGGGATCGGCCATCAGCCGGCGCATTTCGCCGCCGATGCGGCCGAGCACATCGACAGAGAGCCCCGACAGAGCTTCCTTGAAGGTTGAGAAGTTTGCGCCGGCGAACCGCGCCAGCGCCGCCTCGCGGCTCATATCCGAGAGCGCCGCGTAGATGCTGACGAGGTTATCCGCCTCGGGCCGCTGTTCGAGCGCGCTCAGCATATCGGGCAGCGGCTCGGGGTCGGTCTTGGCGCGGCGGATCTTGAGCGCGATCGCATCGGCATCATCGGTCATGTTGATGCGCGAATAATCCGAGGTGTCGGATTTCGACATCTTCTTTGTGCCGTCGCGGAGGCTCATGACCCGCGTCGCCTCGCCAAAGATCTGCGGCTCGGGCAGCGGGAAAAAATCGCGCTCGTAGCGCCGGTTGAACGCGCCGGCAATGTCGCGCGCCAGTTCGACATGCTGCTTCTGGTCCTCGCCGACCGGTACATGCGTCGCCTTATAGAGCAGGATGTCGGCCGCCATCAGCACGGGGTAGGCGTAAAGGCCGAGCCCGGCGTTCTCCCGCTGTTTCCCGGCCTTTTCCTTGAATTGCGTCATCCGGTTGAGCCAGCCGAGCGTTGAAGATGATGCAGCGCTCGGGATCGATGCCGGCGGCTATATAGGCGGCGGTCACCTCGCGCGTCGCCTGGCGCAGCTCGTCGGGGTTTTGCGGCTGGGTCAGCGCGTGCAGGTCGACAATGCAGAAGATGCAGTCGTAATCGTGCTGCAGCGCGACCCAGTTGCGGATCGCGCCGAGATAATTGCCGAGATGCAGATTGCCGGTCGGCTGGATGCCGGAAAAAATTCGGTTCATGGGGCCTCAGGTGACGGATGGAGGCTGTTAGCGTCCCGGCTGGGCCGGGGTCAAGCCGGTTGCCCCGGGGATCGCGAACGCGAGCGCATGAGCTGGCCGCGGAGCTCGCGCCAGCCGGTCACGCCCAGCCCGAGCGCCAGCGCGCCGAACACGATGAACCCCGCCGCCACCAGCGCCGAGAGCGCGCCGAGGCGCAGCATTAGCGGGCCCGTCAAAGCCGGGGCGAGCAGCAGCCGCAAGCCGAGCACCGCGGCTCCCATGACGAGCGCGGCCGCGGCAATGCGCGGCAACTTGCTGCGCGACCGCCGGTCGAGCCGGAAATGACCGCGCCGCTCGAGCAGCACGAACAGCGTGATCGCCTGCAGCCAGCCTGCCGCCGACAAAGCGAGCGCGATCCCGACATGCGCCCAGAATTGCATGAGCACCAGGGTGAGGATCAGATTGGTCGCCATCGCCGCGATCGCGATTTTGACCGGGGTCGCGGTGTCGTGGTGCGCGAAAAAGCCCGGCGCCAACACTTTGACCAGCACAAAGGCCGGCAGCCCGATTGCGTAAGCGGCGAGCGCCGCCGCGGTCGCCTCGGCGTCGGTGGCCCCAAAGGCGCCGCGTTGGAACAGGACCGTCATGATCGGCTGCGCCAGCACGACAAAGGCTGCTGCAGCCGGCAAGGTCAACAGCAGCGCCAATTCGACGCCGCGGTTCTGTGTCGCGGCCGCGCCGGCGAGATCGCCGGTGCGCACCTGGCGCGACAAAGGCGGCAGGATCGCCGTCGCGACGGCGATCCCGACAACCCCCAGCGGCAATTGGTTGAGCCGGTCGGCGTAATAGAGATACGACACCGATCCGCCCGGCAACAGCGACGCGAGCGCTGTCGAGATCACCAGATTGAGCTGTGTGACGCCGGCCCCGAGCACCCCCGGACCCATGACGCGCAAGGTCTGTTTGACGCGCGGGGTCAGCCGCGGCAGGCGCAATCGCAGGCCGACCCCGGCACGCGCGCAAGACGCCAAGAGCCACAGGAATTGCGCCAGCCCCGCTGCCGACAATGCCCAGGCCAGCACCTCGCCGTCCTGCCAATGGAAATGCGCCATCAGCAGCAGGCCGGCGATCAGAAACAGGTTCAACAGGATCGGGGTCGCGGCCGGCGCGGCGAAGCGGTCGACGGCATTAAGAAGGCCGCCCTGCAATGCCGTCAGCGAGATGAACAGGAGATAGGGGAAGGTGATGCGGGTCAGCGTGACGACCAGGTCGAACTTGCCGGGCTCGGCGCTGAAACCGGGGGCGATGACCGTCATCAGCCAGGGCATGAAAACTTCGCCGAGCAGCACAAAGGCGAGCAGCACCGTAAACAGCACCGCGAAGGCTTCCTCGGCAAAGACGCGCACGGCCGGCTTGCCGCCCTCGGCCAGCGTGCCCGAGGCGAGCGGCACAAAGGCGGCGTTGAACGCCCCCTCGGCAAACAGGCTGCGAAACAAATTGGGGAGGCGCTGCG
>WNGO01005275.1_pt1 | contig 10138 bp, 7 predicted proteins | sample 5400511 | NCBI WGS metagenome assembly WNGO01 (sample SAMN13153380, study PRJNA577476) | soil metagenome | isolation source: 20 cm soil or saprolite under Garry oak tree replicate 2 | place: USA:California | collected 2016-06-15
GCGTGACCGTCGTGATGGTGATCGGCGCACTGATCAGCGGGTTCAACAAGGGGATTTCCGACATGCTGGCCTCGCTCGGACCCAAGACGTTCTGGGTCGTGCGGTACTGGGGCGGCCAGAACGATCAGGATCCCGAGGATCCCCAGCCCTGGCGCCGGCGGCCTGCGATCACGATGCAAGAAGCCGACCAGCTGACGCAGCTGACCAGCGTCGCCTTCGTCGTCGTGGACGAGTGGACCTCGGCAGACATCGAATTCGAAGGCCACCGGTTGGCGTCCATCGGCATCCGCGGGCGCAATGCCGACTGGCCCAAGATCGAGGGCGGTCATATCAGTCCGGGCCGGTCGTTCACGTATCTCGAGGATGCGTCGAACGCGCACGTGGCCGTGATCAACAACAAGCTGGCGGAGAATCTGTTCGGCCAGCGCGACCCGATGAACCGGCGCATCAAGATCGGCGGATTGCCGTACGACGTGGTAGGCGTCTACGACCCTCCGCCGCGTCTGTTCGGGGACGACGACCAGCCCACGGTCATGATCCCGCACGGCACATTCGTGAAGGATCTGCACTTCTGGCCCGGCTGGATGGACATGTTCGTCGTGCCGCAGGATTCGGTGTCGCTCGACCGCGCCATCGACGATGTCACGATGGCGATGCGCACGATGCGTGGGCTGCGGCCCGGCCAGAAGAACAACTTCGACGCCATCACACAGGAAGTGTATACCAAGGCCATCGACGACTTTACGAAAGTCGCACGCATGTTGATGTGGGCGCTGTCGTTCGTGGGATTGATGGTCGGCGGGATCGGCGTCATCGCCATCATGATGATTTCCGTCACGGAGCGCACCCGGGAAATCGGCGTGCGCAAAGCGCTCGGCGCCATGCGCCGCGAGATCATGTGGCAATTCCTGGTCGAAGCGGCGACGCTGACGCTCGTCGGGGGCTTCATCGGCATGCTGTTCGGGTGGGGCATCGCGTTTCTGCTGCACAACTTCACGCCCGTGCCCGCGTACGTGCCGCTCGGGTCGATTCTCGTGGCGTTGCTCATGGCCGGATTCACGGGACTCCTCTTCGGCATCTACCCGGCGAGTAAGGCGGCGAGGCTCGATCCGGTCGAGGCACTCCGGTACGAATGAGGTTTATCGAGGCGGTTCGCCTCGCCTTTCAGACCATCCGCACCCAGAAGCTCAAGAGCGCCTTCTCGATCATCGGCGTCTTCATCGGCGTCATGTTCCTCATCGCGGTCGTGTCGGTCGTCCAGGGGATGAATCGCTACATGACCGACAAGTTCGCGGGCACGCTGCTCGGCGTGAACACGTTTCGGCTCCGGCAATTTCCGGACGTGCAGATCGGCAACGTCACCGATTCGATGTGGCGCTCGTGGATGCGTCGCCCCCGCGTCACCTACGATGACGCGCAAGCGGTCATGCGCGGCCTCACGGTGCCGGTGCTCACCGCGTGGGAGTCCTCGACCCGGACCGCGCTGTTTGCGGGCCGCCGCTCGGTCAAGGACGTGCAGGTCACTGCCGCCACCGATCTCTACTTCGAGATTCGCTCCCTGACGATCGAGGACGGCCGGGCGTTCACGACCCAGGAGGTACAGGCCGGCCTTCCGGTCCTCGTGCTCGGTCACGAGCTCGCGGACAAACTCTTCGATGGCCAGGAACCGATCGGGCGCGAGGTCAAGGTATACGACATCCCCTATCGCGTGATCGGCGTCGTCGAGAAGCAGGGCAACCTGTTCGGCCTCTCGCTCGACAAATTCGCCGTGGCGCCCGCCAGCGCGCCGCTCAAGCGCTACGTCAATGCGCCACGCGTCATAGACGCCCTCGCCGTCAAGGCGAGCTCCATCACCGAGATGCGCGAGGCGATGCAGGAGGCGGAGGCGGTCATGCGCAGCCGCCGGCACCGAGATCGGCATTCGGAAAGCGCTGGGCGCCAGGCGGCGCGACATCCTCCGCCAGTTCCTCGTCGAAGCCACGACACTCGCCACCGTGGGCGCGAGTGCGGGCGTGGCCCTCGGGATCGGTCTCGCGGCGCTCGTCGCGGCGACGACGCCGCTTCCCGCCGCGGTGGCTGCGTGGTCAATCGTCGTCGGTGTGCTGTTGGGCGCGGGCGTCGGCATCATCGCCGGCGTCTACCCGGCCTCGCGCGCCGCTCGTCTCGACCCCATCGCCGCGTTGCGGCAAGAGACATGACGCCCGCCTTCGAAGGCGTCGGCATCGCCCTCGAATCCCTTCGCGCGAACAAGGCGCGCGCCGCGTTGACGATCCTGGGCGTCGCGATCGGCGTCGTGGCCGTCATGGTGATCGCGGCGATGGTCAGCGGCATCAATCGGAGTGTGTCGAACGTGATCGAATCGCTCGCGCCGCGAACGTTCCTGGTGTGGCGGTTCTTTCGAGCCGGCGTCAACGTGTCGGACGGATCCGATGAGAGCAGTCCCTGGCGCCGCAATCCCATCATCAGCGATGCCGAGGCCGATCGCATCGCGCTGCTGCCGTCCGTTCGGTTCGTGACCAGGCGCGAGGAAAGCCAGGCCACCGTGGAATACGCCGATCGGCGTCTGGAATCCGTGCAGATATCCGGGCTGTCGGCGCAGTGGGTCGAGGTGAACGGCGGCGACATCTATCCGGGTCGAACGTTCACCAGGCTGGAGGATCTCTCGAACAGCCCCGTGGCGGTCATCAACCGCAAGCTCGAGGACCAGCTGTTCCGTGGCCGGGATCCCATCGGCCAGACGATCCACGTCGCCGGCGCATCCTTCATCGTGATCGGCGTATACACACCCCCGCCGAGCCTGTTCTCCGGGAGCACCCCGCCGTTCGTGGGCATGCCGCACGGGGCTTTCGTCAAGCACGTGCCGTACGTGAAGGGCTGGATGCGCCTCGCGGTCGCGCCGGAGCCCAGCTACACCCAGCAGGAATCGATGGACGAGGTCGTAGCCACGCTTCGCTCGTTGCGGGGACTGAAGCCCGGTCAGGACAACAATTTCTCGATTGTCACGCAGGACAAGCTGCTCGACTCCTGGCATCAGGTCACGGGGATGTTCTTCCTCGTCATGCTGGTTCTCTCGTCGATCGGGCTGATGGTCGGCGGCGTCGGCGTGGTTGCGATCATGATGATCTCGGTCACCGAGCGCACCCGCGAGATCGGCGTTCGCAAAGCGCTCGGCGCGACGCGACGCGCGATCCTGTGGCAGTTCCTGGTCGAAGCGTCCACGTTGACCCTGGTCGGGGGCGCCATCGGAATGCTCGTGGGTGGCCTGCTCGCGTTCGTCATTTCGCGTGTCACACCCATCCCCGCCAACGTGCCGCTCTGGTCGATCGTGGCTGCCCTCGCCGCGTCGGCGCTGACGGGCGTCGGATTCGGGCTCTATCCTGCCAGCAGGGCGGCGCGGCTGGACCCGGTTGAAGCCTTGCGTTACGAATAGTCGTTTCCCGTTAGTTTTCAGCCGCCATGCCCCTCTACGAAGCCCTACGCCTGGCCCTCCAGACCGTCTGGAGCCATAAGCTCCGGTCCTTCTTTACGCTGCTCGGCGTCATCGTCTCCGTGGCCTTCCTCGTCGCGGTCGTCGCGGTGATTCAGGGAATGAACGCGTACGTGCGCGAGCGGTTGGCGGGCGCGATCGTGGGGGTGAACGCCTTTCAGATTCGTCGCGATCCCATTCAGGTCGGCTTCATCGACGATGAGGCGTGGAAGCAGATCCAGCGCCGGCCCATTATCGCGCCCGAGGACGTCGCGTTCATCGCGCGCGCCGTCCCGGACGCCGAGGCGATTTCGCTGCAGTCGGGCTGGCCCACGCCGATGGCGGACGTGCAGTGGCGCAACCGCACCACCGGCGATGTCTTCATCTTTGGGGTCACCGCTCCGTTCGTGGTCGTGCAGGACTACAAATTCGCTGCCGGCGAGCCCCTCACCGACATCGATCTCGATCAGCGCCGCTACGTTGCCGTGCTCGGCTACGATGTCGCCGAGAAACTGTTCGGCAATGTGCACGCCGCCGTGGGCAGCAAGATCCGGGTGCGCGGGATGCAGCTCACCGTCAAGGGCGTGATCGCCAAGAAGGGCACGGTGCTCGGGCAGTCCTGGGACGGCTTCGTGATGCTGCCGCTCACCACGTTCGAATCGATGTACGGGCGCCGTCAGACGATGGTGATCTCCGTCAAAATGCCGGCGGCCGACATGGTCGGCGCGGCGATGCTGCGCGCCGAGGAAGCGATGCGCATCGCGCACCACCTGCGGCCCGGCGCCGACAACGATTTCACGGTCGATACCGGCGAAGGATTGATCGCGTTCTGGAGCAGGCTCACGCGCGTGATCTTTACCGTCGTCCCGGCCGTCGTCGTCATCGGCATTGTCGTTGGCGGCATCGTGATCATGAACATCATGCTCATGAGCGTGACCGAGCGCACGCGCGAGATCGGCATTCGCAAAGCGCTGGGTGCTTCGCGCAGCGCCATCCGGCGCCAGTTCTTCGCTGAGGCGCTCACGCTCTCGCTGCTCGGCGGACTTGCGGGGCTCGCCGCCGGTGCGGCATTGGCCGGGCTGGTGCAGCTCGCCTCGCCCCTGCCCGCCCGCGTGACCACGTGGTCCATCGCCGTGGCACTCACGCTCGGCATCGTCGTGGGCGTGGTCTTCGGCGTCTATCCCGCGCATCGCGCTTCCCGCCTCGATCCCATCGAGGCGCTCCGCCAGGAATAAATGACCCTGCAATCGGTGCGTGAAGGATGGCGCATCGCCGTGGACCAGCTGCGCTCCAACAAGCTGCGTTCCGGGCTGACCGTGCTGGGTGTCGTCATCGGGATCGCCACGGTCATGGCGATGGCGTCCATCGTCGCGGGCTTCCGCGAACAGATCGTCAATACCCTCGAAGTCGTGGGACCGACCACGTTCCGCGTGCTGCGGTATTTCTCGACCACCGGCGTGAATCCCGACGCCGTGCCTCGCGAGGTACGCATCCGGCCCAAGCTGGTTCCGCAGGACGCCGAGGCGATCGCCCGGCTGCCGGAAATCCACTACGCCGCGATCTGGACCCAGGTGTTCCAGCGCTTCGAGTATGGCGGCAATCACACGCGCATCCTCGGCGTCTTCGGCGCGGATGACCGCTTCATGGAGATCCTGGGCGGAGGCATCTCGTCCGGGCGGTCCTTCACGGCGGCAGAGCTGCGCGGTGGAGAACCCATTGCGATCATCGAGCAGCGAACCGTGGACCGGCTGTTCGGCCCCATCAACCCGCTGGGCCGCATCGTGCGCATCGGCGGGCACCCGTTCAAGATCCTCGGCATCTGGCAGCGTCCAACGAACATCTTCGAGGTGCCCGGGACGCCGGAGATCGCGGCCATTGTGCCGTTCGAAGCGGCGCACCGCAGCTTCATCATCGACGAATGGAACAGCCTCATCATTCTCGTGAAGCCCAAGCCGGACGTGAGCGTCAACCGCGCGATGGATGCGGCTACCGTGACTCTCCGGCGGCTGCGCGGCCTGCGGGCCGGCGACACGAACACCTTCGACCTGCTCACCTCCGATCAGGTCCTGGGTATCTTCGATAGCCTGACGGGGGCGTTCTTCTTTGTGATGCTCGTGCTGTCGAGTATCGCACTGATGGTCGGAGGAATCGGGGTCATGGCCATCATGATGGTCTCCGTCACCAGCCGCACCCGTGAGATCGGCTTGCGCAAGGCTCTCGGCGCCACGCGGCGCGCGATCCTCTGGCAGTTTCTCGTCGAAGCGGCAACGCTGACGTTGCTCGGAGGCGTCATCGGTATCGTGCTGGGGCTCGGCATCGGAGAGGTGCTCAAGCGGTTGCTCGCGTTCAACACGACAGTACCCGTCGTACCAGCGGCCGTCGCGACCGTGGCGTCGATCCTGGTCGGCCTGGTCTTCGGCATCGCGCCGGCGGCGCGGGCGGCGCGGCTCGATCCGGTGGAGGCGCTCCGCTATGAGTGATGCAGTCGATCTCCTCGCGATCGCGGCTCACCGCGATGACGTCGAGCTGACGTGTGGCGGCACGCTGGCGAAAGCCGTGCGCGCGGGTCACCGCGTGGGGATTCTCGATTTGACCGAGGGCGAGATGGGGACGCGGGGCGACGCCGCCACGCGGGCCGCGGAAGCCGACAAGGCCGCCAAGACCCTCGGCGTGACGATCCGGCTCAATGCAGGGATGCGCGACGCGCACCTGGAGAACAACGAGGCGTCGAGGAAGAGAATCGTCGAACTGATTCGTCGAACAAGGCCGCGTGTCGTGATACTTCCCTTCCCCGTCGGGCGGCATCCGGACCACCGTATCGCCTCAGAGCTGGGCCGGGATGCCTGTTACCTGGCTGGGTTGGCGAAGTACGAGCCCGACAAGGGCGGCGAGGCACATCGACCCTACAAGCTGTTATATGCGCTCGCGTATCGCGAAGACCCGGTAAAACCGACGTTCGTGGTCGACATCACCGAGGTCTTCGAGACGAAGATGCAGGCGATTCGCTGCTACGGGTCACAGTTCGATGGCGCCCAGGCCGCGGGGGAGGTCTACCCGACCGGCCAGGACCTGTACGAGCTGATTCGCGTGCAGTCGGCGCACTACGGGTCGTTGATTCGACGCCGCTATGGGGAGCCGTTCTACACGGCCGAGACGCAGGAAGTTGAGGACGTGCTACGGCTTGGCGTTCAGTCGATCTAGATTACATTGCGAGCCTCATGAAGCGCGTCACCTACCTCGACAACGCGGCGACCACGCCGGTGCGGCCGGAAGTGCTGGAGGCCATGCTTCCCTACCTCGGGAAGGAAGCCTTCGGCAATCCGTCGTCCGCGCATCGGTTTGGGCGGGCGGCGCGCGCCGGCATCGAAGAGGCGAAGCGCACGATCGCCGAGGCGGTCGGCGCCGAGCCGAATCAGGTGGTATTCACGTCGGGTGGCACCGAGGCGGACAACCTGGCGATCATCGGCGCCGCGCTCGCGGCCCGGGATCGCGGTGGCCCGTTCCGCGTCGCCGTCTCCGCCACCGAGCACAAGGCGGTGCTCGCCGCTGCGCATGCCGTAAGGCACCTCGGCGGCGAAGAGATCATCCTGCCCGTGACGGCATCCGGCCTGGTCGAGGACGCGGAGATCGCCAAGGCGATCGACCGCGGCGTCGCCGTGGTCAGTGTGATGTGGGTGAACAACGAGGTCGGGACGGTGCAGCCGGTGCGGCAGCTCGCCGAGCGATGTCGCGAGGCCGGCGTGCTGTTCCACTGCGACGCGGTTCAGGCATTCGGCAAGGTTCCGGTATCGCTGCGCGACATCAGTTGCACACTCCTCACCATCTCGGGCCACAAGATCGGCGCTCCCAAGGGCATCGGGGCGTTGATCGTGCGCGATCGCAAGGCGGTGGAGGCGATCATCCACGGCGGCGGCCAGCAGTTCGGCATCCGCCCGGGGACGGAGAACGTGCCCGGGATCATCGCCCTCGGCACCGCGGCGCGCCTGGCGGCGGAAGAGCAGCAGTCCCTGGCAGCACAGCTGCGCGAGCTGCGCGATGAGCTGGAACGTCGCGTCCTGGCAATTGTGCCGGATGCCGTGATCAACGGGTGGCAGGGGGAGCGCGCGCCCCACGTCTCGAACGTGTCGATTCCCGGCACCGACAGCGAAGCGCTGCTGATGCATCTCGATCTCGCCGGGATCGCGTGCTCCTCCGGCTCCGCCTGCAGTACCGGCGCGGTCGAACCCTCCCACGTGCTGACGGCGATGGGCGTGCCGCGCGACCTGGGCGTTGCCGCGCTGCGGTTCTCATTCGGCAAGGACAGCACGATCGAGGACGTCGAGGCTGTCACCGCGGCCCTGCCCAAGATCGTGGAGAAGGTCCGCTCACTCTCGACCGTATTGCACCGATGAAGGTTCTCGTCGCAATGTCTGGCGGCGTCGACAGTTCGGTCGCCGCCGCGCTGCTCGTCGAGCAGGGACACGAGGTCATCGGCGCGACGATGAAGCTGTTCTGCTACGGCGACAGCGTCCCCGATCGGCCGTGCTGCTCGCTCGATTCCATCACCGACGCGAAGCTGGTGGCGCACAAGCTCGGGATCCCGCACTACGTGCTGAACCTCGAGGATCGCTTCGGGCACGATGTGATCGACAATTTCGTGGCGGAATACTCGCGCGGCCGCACGCCGATTCCCTGCGTGCGCTGCAATTCATTCACGAAGTTCCGCGATTTCCTCTATCACGCCGACGCGCTCGATTGCGACGCAATCGCGACGGGCCATTACGCGATCGCGGAGGGCGGCGCGCTGTACCGCGGCCGCGACCGCGCCAAGGACCAGTCGTATTTCCTCTGGGGCATCGACCGCGCCGTCGTCGGGCGCATGCTCACGCCCGTCGGAGCGCTCACCAAGGAAGAGACGCGCGCCGCCGCGCGCAAGCTGGGACTCGTCACGGCCGAGAAGCCCGAGTCGGTGGAGATCTGCTTCGTGCCCGACGACGATTACGTCGCCGTGCTCGAGCGGCATCTTCCGGCCGATGCGCCCGCGCTCACGCCCGGGCCGCTGGTCACGACGAGCGGCGACGTCATCGGCGAGCACGACGGCTTCGCGCGTTACACCGTCGGCCAGCGCCGCGGCCTGCCGGGCGGATATGCGGAGCCGCTGTACGTCGTCGCCATTCGCCCCGCGACCCGCGAGGTCGTCGTCGGACGCAGCGCGGAGTTGTTCGGACACGAGGTGTCCCTCGAAGAGGTCAACTGGCTCGCCGATCCGCTCGCGCCAGGTGACGTGGTGTGGGTGCAGTGTCGCTATCGCGCGCGTGCCGTGCCCGGCACGATTGCTGCTCATGGCGACGGCCGCATCGCGCTTCGACTAGCGGAGCCGGTTCGGGCGATTGCGCCGGGGCAGTCAGGCGTGCTGTACGACGCCGGTGAACGCCTACTCGGTGGTGGAGTAATCGCCTAGCCTCACGCGGCGTGCGGGAGGTCACAGCGATCCCGGTCGCACCACATGCAGAGTTCAGGTTCGTCCCCACTTTCTTGTCTGGAGGCCGTATGCGGTTGCTCCTTGGTGGCGGCATGGCGCTCGCCTTACTCGCTGCCGCGTGTTCCGATAACTCCGTCGCTCCGAAGTCGCCTGCCGACCCTCAGGCCACGGCCGCGGAGCTCGCGGCGCTGGGCACGGTGTTCAACGCGGCGCCGCTGCAGAGCCTGAGTTCGGTGTCAACATCGATCACCCCGTCGGCTCCGGCGCCACTCGCGGCGCTCGCGCTGGCTGGCGCCACGAACCCGCTGGACCACTCGACGCGGCTGCAGCCGTATGCGCGCCGGATCGATGCGGCCCGCGTGTTCGCCCGGCTGCTCAAGCCGGAGATGAGCGTGAATGCCGTCGCGGCGCTGTTCCCGCCGGCGCTCTTAGGCAAGACGTTCGAGTGGGATTTCACCGCGCTCCAATACGACACCACAGCGCGCACCGGAGCCCCGAGCAACGGCGTGCGGTTCATCCTGTATGCGATCGATCCGCTCACGCTCGAGCCGGCCGGCCCCGCACCGGGCACGGAGGTGGGGTACATCGATTTGAAGGATGAGGGCAGCGCCAGCCAGCCGAAGGTGCACGTCATCGTGGCCGGCGTGGGTGGAGCACCGGTGTACGTCGATTACACCGTGACCCTGACGAGCCAGTCGCCGTCGGTCAAGATCACGACTGCCGGATACATCACGAATGGCGCGGGCTCTCCCGATTCGCTCCGCTTCAGCGGCGCGATCTCGGCCTCCGGCTCAACGACCACCATCAGCGTCACCGAAGATGTCTCGTTCGACGTCAACTCCCACGACATACACGTTCGCAACTGGCAGCGCGTCACGATCACTCAGTCGGGCAATCAGACAGCGCTGAGCCTGCGGATTTCGTTCCGCTTCGAGCACGCCGGCGAAGTAATTACGCTCGATGGCGCGTTGGATGTGAACGGCACCGAAGTAAGTGGCACGGTCACGTCCAAGGTGGACGGCGGCCTGTACGCGACGTGTAGCCTGACCGGCACGTCAAACAGCTATACCCACACCTGCCAGGGCGCGGACGCCGACGGCCTCAGTGCCGACGACAACGCGGCCCTGGATGCACTGGGATCAGCGGCCGGCGGCGTCACCTCGATCTTCGAGGGGATCCTCGGTCCCGCGATCGGGGTCCTGGGCGCCTAA
>WNGO01006312.1_pt1 | contig 10138 bp, 9 predicted proteins | sample 5400511 | NCBI WGS metagenome assembly WNGO01 (sample SAMN13153380, study PRJNA577476) | soil metagenome | isolation source: 20 cm soil or saprolite under Garry oak tree replicate 2 | place: USA:California | collected 2016-06-15
TGAGCCAGGCCGCCTGGCTGCCGGTGATGCGTACGCTCGGCACCCAGACCTGGTTCGGCGGACGGCTGCTGGTCGCGCGCGCCGGCGGCGTGTTCGATGAAGGAGGCGCCCTCAAGGACGCGGCGCTCGAGGAGCAGCTGAAGCAGTTCCTCGCCGGCTATGTGAACTTTCTGCGGCGGCCGGGCGGATAGCGCGAGACGAAACTCCGCGCGGGGACGGTCTGCGCGCGGCGATGCTCAGGCGAGGCTCATGACCGCGGCCAGCCGGCCGGCCTGCTCGCCGACGATCAGGTGCAGCACCCCGGGCGCCGCCTTCATGACGGCGACCACCCCGGCCCGCTTCGCCGCCGCCTCGTCGAAGCGACCCGGGTCGGCGAGGATGACGCGGAGCCGGGTGTGGGCGACCGACTGCAGCTCGCGCACGTTGGCGCGCTCACCGAGCGCGGCCAGAAGCCGCGCCGCAATCTCGCGGGTGGCCGCGTCCGTGGCGGCCCCGGCAGAGGCCGCGGGGCCGGGGACGCCGGCTCCCGGCGAGGACGCCGCGGCCGCAGCGGCGCCCGCGACGCGCAGGTAGTCGTCCATCTGGGTCTTCAGGTTCTCCGACAGCGGCCCGAACACCGCCTGCACGCCCTTGCCGACGCGCATGACCCCGCTCGAACCGAGCGCAGTCAGCGCTCGCTCATCGACGAGCGCCGGATCCCTGACCGCAACGCGCAGCCGCGTGATGCAGGCATCGAGGCTCGCGATGTTGCCGGCGCCGCCGAACGCCATCACCAGGTCGCGGGCACGCGCCGTGCTCCCCGCCGGGGCCGCGCTCCCCGCCGGGGCCATGCCGGGCGCGGCAGCGACCGCTTCCTCGCGGCCGGGGGTCTTGAGGTCGAGCCAGCGGATGGCGAGGCGGAAGACGAGGTAATAGATGGCCGCATAGACGGGACCGAGAATCAGCACCAGCCACCAGTTCTGCGCGAACTTGCCGAGTACGTTGAAAACCAGGAAGTCGATGCCACCCTGCGAAAAAGTGAACCCCATGTGCATACCGAGCGTGTTGGCGAGGAACTGCGTCGAGGCCGCGAGCACGGCGTGCACCACGTACAGCACCGGCGCGACGAACAGGAACGCGAACTCGATCGGCTCGGTGATGCCGGTGAGGAACGAGGTCAGGGCCGCCGAGATCATGATGCCGCCGACCGCAACGCGGTTTTGCGGGCTGGCGCTGTGCCACATGGCGATCGCGGCCGCGGGCAGGCCGAACATCTTGAAAAGGAAGGCCCCGGCCAGGACCCCCGCCGTGGGATCGCCGGCGAAGAAGCGGTTGATGTCGCCGTGCACCACCGTGCCGCTCGCGTCCGTGTAAGCACCCATCTCGAAGAAGAACGGCACGTTCCAGATGTGGTGCAGACCGAACGGGATCAGCAGCCGCTCGACGAAGCCGTAGATGGTCGCGGCGGTGCGCGGGTTGGAGACCGCCGCCCAGTGCGAGAACGTGTCGATGCCGTGCTGGATGGGCGGCCAGATCGCCGACAGCACCACGCCGGCCAGCCCCGCGGCGAGCGCCGTGACGATCGGCACGGAGCGCTTGCCGGAGAAGAACGCGAGGTACGCCGGCAGGGTGGTGCGGTAGAAGCGCTTGAACATCGTCGCGGCGATGGCGCCGGCGAGGATGCCGCCGAAGACGCCGGTCTGCATCGACTTGATTCCCATGACGCTCACGGGCTCGATGCCCCACACACCGGCCATCACGCCGAGAATCGCGAGCAGCACCACATAGCCGACGGCCGCCGAAATCGCGGCGACGCCGTCATTCTCGGTGAGGCCGACCGCGACGCCGACCGCGAAGATCAGCGGCAGATTGCCGAACACCACATCGCCCGAGGCCTTCATGAGCGCCGACACGAGCGGCGGGATCCAGCCGAAATGCGCTGCGCCGACGCCGAGGAGGAGCCCCGCGACCGGCAGCACCGCCACAGGAATCATCAGCGACTTGCCGATCTTCTGCAGGACTACGAACGCATCTTTGAACACAACTCCCCCTCGCGCCGCCTTAAGCCGCAACTCCCCCGGCCGCCGGGCCCGCCTCCCGGTGAAACTGCGCGAGCCGCGCGCGAACCTCGCCCGCGGTGCTTAAGCTTGCCACCTCGCGCGCGAGATCCTGGCAGCGGCGCAGCGACAGTCGGCGCACGAGCGCCTTGATGGCCGCGATCGCCGGCACCGGCACGGACAGCTCGTCGACTCCGATGCCGAGCAGCACCGGCACCGCCAGCGGCTCGGCGGCCATCCCGCCGCACACGCCGACCCATTTGCCGTGGCGGTGCGCGGCTTCCACGGTGAGACTGATCAGCCTGAGAACCGCCGGGTGCAGCGCGTCGGCACGCGATGCGAGCTTCGGGTGGCCGCGGTCCATCGCCAGCGTGTACTGGGTCAGATCGTTGGTGCCGATCGAGAAGAAATCCACCTCGCGCGCCAGCTGCTCCGCGCCAAGCGCCGCGGACGGCACCTCGATCATCACGCCCACGCGCACCGCGGCGCCGGTGGCGCGCTGCTCCTCGTCGAGGATGCTGCGCGCCGCGCGCAGCTCATCGAGCGTCGCGATCATCGGAAACATCACATGGATGTCGCCGAGCGCGGCGGCCGTGAGAATCGCGCGCAGCTGGCTGCGCAGCAGATCGGGCCGCTCCAGGCTCACGCGGATACCCCGCAGGCCGAGAAACGGATTCTGCTCCGGCGGCAGCGGCAGATACGCCAGGGGCTTGTCGCCGCCGACGTCCAGCGTGCGGATGACGAGCCGGCGCTCGCGGCCAAGCGCGGCCGCGACCGCCCGGTAGACCTCGGCCTGCTCTCGCTCCCCGGGCGCGCTATCGCGGTCGACGAACAGCAGCTCCGAGCGCAGCAGTCCCACCGCATCGCCCCCCTGGGCGACGGCGGCGAGCGCTTCCTCGACCGTGCCGATGTTGGCGGCAACCTCGATGCGGTGCCCGTCGGTCGTCGCGGCGGGCTCACTCGCCGCCGCCCGCTCACTCCGGCGCTGTGCGGTGAGGCGCCCCATCACGGCCCGGGCCGTGGCGACCTCGGACTCGTGCGGATCCCTGAGCAGAGTGCCGCCCGTCCCGTCGAGGAGAACGGCGGTGCCGTCCTCGATCTCGAGCGCGGCGCGATCGACGCCGCAGACGGCGGGTATGCCGAGCGCGCGGGCGAGGATCGCCGCGTGGCTCGTGGGTCCGCCGCCGGTGGTGCACAGGCCCAGCACTCTGCCCGCATCGAGGGAGGCCGTCTCGCTCGGCGTCAGCTCATCGGCGATCAGGATGGAGCCGGGTGCAAACTCCAGTGGCGCGGTCGTCACGCCGGCCAGGAGCCCCAGCACCCGGCCGCCGATGTCCCGGACATCGCCGGCGCGCTCGCGCAGCAGCGCACTGGCGAGCGCCTCGAGGCGCGCGGCGTAGCTCGAATAGGCCTCCCGCCAGGCGTATCCGGCACTGTGTCCTCCGGCAAGCCCGGCCACCGCGAGGTCGATGAGCTCCGGGTCGGCGAGCAGCTCGAGGTGGGCATCCAGAATGCGGGACGCCGCCCCCGAGCTGGCCCCCTGCTGTACGCTGATCTGTTGCCGGGCGCGCTCGAGCGCGGCGTCGAGGTGCGCGCGCTCGCGCTCGACACCTAAGCCCTGCTTCTCGACGCTGACCGCGGTGCGGCGCACCTGCGCGACTTTGCCGAGCGCAAGTCCGGGCGATGCGCACACGCCCGCAAGCTTGCGGGGGTCAGTCGGACCTGCCGGGGCGATCGCGCCCGCCGCTGCCGCCGGCACGGGGCCTGCGCCCGGCACGGGGCCTGCGCCCGGCACGGGGCCTGCGGCCGGCACGGGGCCTGCGGCCGGCGCGCCTGCGGGGCGCACGGAGCCCTCCCCCGCGGCGTCCGATTCGCCCGAACCGGAAGCGAGCAGTGCCGCCAGGGTGCTGACCGCGGCCGCGGCATCGGGACCTGCGGCGCTCACGCGGATCACATCGTTCGGGTTGGTGGCGAGCAGCAGGATGGCGGTGACCGACTTGGCATTCGCGGCTTCGGCGCCGCGCAGCAAACGGATATCCGCGCGGAAGGCCTTGGCCGCCGCCGCGACGACCGCCGCCGGCCTGGCATGCAACCCCTGGGGGTTAGGCAGGCGGATGTCCGCCGACAGGGCGGTGGCCTCGGTCGCCGGTGCGCGATCCGCGGGGGCGGTCGCGGCGAGCTCGACATCCAGGATGATGCTGCGGCCGGCATCGACGAGGCCGGTGCCCACGGTCATCCCGCGGATGCGCTCGCGGTTCGTCACCAGCACCTGCGTGAGCAGGCTCGGGGCCGAGCGCGCGATGAGATCCGGGTCGAACGAAATCAGCACCTGTCCGGCCGCCACCCGATCGCCCTGCCGCACGCGCGCCGTGAAACCCTTGCCGTTCAGGCTGACCGTATCGACGCCGATGTGAACCAGAATTTCGACCCCCTCGTCGGTCGTGATCGCCAGGGCATGGGCTGCCCGGTGCAACAGCGTGACGAGCCCGGCAGCCGGGGCCAGGACATCGCACGAGGTCGGATCGATCGAGACCCCGTCGCCCACCGTGCGCTGCGCGAACACCGGGTCCGGGACGCGCTCCAGGGGCACGAGGACTCCGGAGAGCGGCGCGATGAGGCCGATCCGTCGAGGCACAGAGCTCATGGGGTGGCTGGCGGCGCGTCCGGCTGCGCCTCGGGCGCCGCGCGCGCGAACGCCGGCAGTGCTTCCAGGTGCGCGCAGATCGCCCGCAATCCCGGATAGGGTTGCAGGTCGCACCGGTAGCGCCGCGCGTTGTACATCTGCGGCACGAGGCACAGGTCGGCCAGCGTGACTTCGGTGCCGAACATGTGCCGGCCGTCGCCGCTGGTGTGCCTCACCCGCTGCTCCAGCGCCTTGAAACCTAAGCCGATCCACTCGCCCGCCCAGGCATTCACGGCGTTCTCGTCCGCGTCAAAGCTCGAGCGCAGGTAGTTCAGCACCCGCAGGTTGCCGAGCGGGTGAATGTCGCAGGCGATGGCGAGCGCCAGCGAGCGCACCTGCGCGCGGTCCGCCGCGGAACCGGGTAACAGGGGCGGCTGCGGATGGGTTTCCTCCAGGTATTCGATGATGGCGAGCGACTGCGTGATGGTGGTGTCGCCGTCCGCCACCACCGGTATCAGCCCCTGGGGGTTGAGCGCGCGAAATTCCGGCGTGTGCTGGGCGCTCGCCGGCGAGCGCAGATCCACCAGCTCCGTCTGCCAGGGGATGCCCTTGAAGTTGAGTGCAATGCGGACGCGATAGGCTGCGGAGCTGCGATAGTAGTGGTAGAGCTTCATGTTCGGCACTCGCGCTCCGGACCAAGGTGGGGTGCAGATTGCCACTGTGCAAACGGCTAGACTAGATCCGATGAGCATCTGGCGCGCCAGCATCACTCCCGAGGATCTCACCGAGCGCGGCCGCAGGAGCCTCTCCGGCTACCTCGGTATCCGCATCACCGAGGTCGGTGCGGATTTCCTGCGGGCGACCATGCCGGTGAACGAGCGCACCCATCAGCCCTTCGGGGTGCTGCATGGCGGTGCCTCGGTTGCGCTCGCGGAGACGGTCGGCAGCCTCGCCTCGATGATGTGCGTGGATACGCAGCAGTCCATGTGCCTCGGCCAGGAAATCAACGCCAATCACCTGCGGGCCGTATCCACCGGCACCGTCACCGCGACCGCCCGCCCGTTTCACCTGGGCGGGCGCAGCCACGTGTGGCACATCGAGATCCGTGATGAGAGCAAGCGGCTGGTGTGTGTTTCGCGCCTGACGATGGCGGTCGTGGATCGCCGGCCAACGCAATCGCCCGCCTGAGGTGAGTCATGTCAGACCCTGATCCGGAGATGACCGTCGTCGTCGCGCCGATCGACGAGTCGCTCCTCAGCTATACCCACGTGATGTACGCGCTGCATTCGCTGGCGGTGCTCATCGGCGTCACCACCTTCCACACCATCGTCGGCAGCTTCATCGGCAGCCTGCCATCGATCGTCGCGGTGGTCATGAACTACGCGCGCCGCTCGGCGACGCACGGTACCTTCCTCGAGTCGCATTTCCGCTGGCAGCTGCGGACCTTCTGGTTCGCGGTGCTGTGGGCGTGCGTGTCGGGGCTGGTCATGCTGACCATCATCGGCATCCCGGCGGGTCTGGTCGGCCTGTTTGCGCTGGCGATCTGGATCATCTACCGCCTGGTGCGCGGCTGGCTGGCGCTGCGCGACAGGAAGGCGATGCCCGTATGAAGCGGGCAGGCTGGCTGCTCGCGGGCGGCGCCGCACTGCTTGCGGTGGGCTGCGGCCAGAAGGGCGCCCTGTACCTGCCGGACAAGAATGCCCAGGTGATCACGACACCGGCAGCGCCGCCCGTGCCTGCACAGTCGGCCCCGCAGCCGCCGACGCCGGCGACACCTGCGCCGCCTGAGCCAACCGACAAGGACGACGACTCCCAGGCGCCGAAGTAGCGGCCCGCTTCAGGACCCCTGCATGACGCGCTCCCCCGACCTGGTTCTCGTCGACGGCTCCTCTTATGTCTACCGGGCGTTCCACGCCCTGCCGCCGCTGTCCAACTCGCGCGGCGAGCCGACCGGAGCGGTGCTCGGGGTGCTGAACATGCTGCTGAAGTTTCTCAAGGACTATCAGCCGCGCCGCATTGCCGTGATATTCGACGCACCGGGCCGGACCTTCCGCGACGAGCTGTTCGCCGAGTACAAGGCGCACCGCCCGTCGATGCCCGATGACCTGCGCGCACAGATCGAGCCGCTGCTGCAGATCATCGCGGCACAGGGGCTGCCGCTGCTGCGCGTGCCGGGCGTGGAGGCGGACGATGTGATCGGCACCCTGGCCCGGCGCGCCGCGCAAGCCGGGCAGACGGTGCTCATTTCCACCGGCGACAAGGACATGGCGCAGCTGGTCGACGGCTCGATCACGCTCGTCAACACCATGAACAACACGGTGCTCGACCGCGACGCCGTCAAGGCGAAGTTCGACGTCTACCCCGAGCAGATCGTCGACTACCTGGCACTGGTCGGCGACAGCTCCGACAACATCCCGGGGATCGACAAGGTAGGGCCGAAAACCGGCGCGAGGCTGCTGCAGCAGTACGGCGGCCTCGATGAGCTGATCGGGCGCGTGGTGGAAGTTCCCGGCAAGGTAGGCGAGAACCTGCGCACCGGTCTCACGACGCTCGAGCTGTCGCGACGGCTCGCGACCATCAGGACCGATCTGGCGCTGCCGCTGTCGGTGGAGGAGCTGGTGCCGGGCCCGCCGGATATTGCGCGCCTGCGCGAGCTGTACACGCGCTACGAGCTGCGCGGGCTGCTGCGGCAACTGGAAGGCGGCGATGCGGTGGCAGGCAGCGCCGCGACCCCCGTGGCGCACAGTCCGCAGGCACTCCCCGCAGCGCCGGGCGCCGGCACCGCAGCCGCAGCGCCGCCGGCGGCGGCGCCATCCGGCGTGAGCCCTGTGCCTGCCGACATCGTCCGCCGCTACGAAACCGTGACCCGCTGGGAGGACCTGGAGCGCTGGCTCGCGGCCGTGCGCACGGCCGAGCTGTTCGCCTTCGACACCGAGACGACCACCCTCGACTACATGCGCGCCGAGATCGTGGGCGTGTCCCTGTGCATCGAGCCGGGCGTGGCCGCCTACGTACCCCTGCGGCACGTGTATCCGGGGGCGCCCGAGCAGCTCGATCGCGAGCGCGTGCTCGCCGCGCTCAGGCCCATTCTCGAGGATACAGCGTCGCCACCAATCACGACATGGACGCGGACGCGCAGCGGTATCTCGGACTGCGCACCATCAGCTACGAGGACGTCGCCGGCAAGGGCGTGAAACAGCTCAGTTTCGAGCAGCTGCCGCTGGAGCGCGCCGGCGAGTATGCGGCCGAACAGGCGGACGTGACGCTGCGCCTGCACCGCACGCTGTGGCCGCAGCTTCAGGGTCTGCCGGCGCTCTCGCGCCTGTACCTGGAATGCGAGCAGCCGCTGGTGCCGGTGCTGTTCGCCATGGAGCATCGCGGCGTGCTGGTGGATCGCGAGCGGCTGCGCGCGCAGAGCCGCGAGTTCGCGCGCCAGTTGCAGGAGCTGCTGGTGCAGGCGCACCGCGAGGCCGGCCATGAATTCAACATCGAGTCCCCGAAGCAGCTGCAGCAGATCCTGTTCGAGCGGCTGCAGCTGCCGGTGCGGCGCAAGACCCCGACCGGACAGCCCTCGACCGCCGAGGACGTGCTGGAAGAGCTCGCCGCGAGCTACGCGCTGCCGCGGATCGTGCTCGAGTACCGCGCGCTCGCCAAGCTCAAGTCCACTTACACCGACAAGCTCCCCGAGCAGGTGAATGAGCGGACCGGGCGTATACACACCAACTACGCACAGGCGGTCGCCGCCACCGGCCGGCTGTCCTCGGTCGATCCCAACCTGCAGAACATCCCGGTGCGCCGCCCCGAGGGGCGCCGCATCCGCCAGGCATTCATCGCGCCCCCGGGCTACCTCCTGCTCGCGGCGGATTACTCGCAGATCGAGTTGCGCATCATGGCGCACCTGTCGGGAGACGACAGCCTGCGCGCGGCGTTCGCCGAGGATCGCGACGTGCACCAGGCGACGGCCGCCGAGGTGTTCGGTGTCGGCCTGGATGCGGTCACGCCCGATCAGCGCCGCACCGCCAAGGTCATCAACTTCGGTCTCATCTATGGCATGTCCGCGTTCGGCCTGGCACGCAACTTAGGGATCGAGCGCGGCGCCGCGCAGCAGTACGTGGAGCGCTACTTCCAGCGCTATCCCGGCGTGAAGCGCTTCATGGACGAGACGCGCGCGCAGGCCCGTCAGATCGGTTACGTCGAGACGGTGTTCGGCCGGCGGCTGTACCTGCCCGACATCCGCTCGGGCAACCCGCAGCTGCGCCAGTACGCCGAGCGCAGTGCGATCAACGCGCCGATGCAGGGCACGGCGGCCGACATCATCAAGCGCGCCATGATCACCATCGATGCCTGGTGCGCCGCGGAGGACGCCCCGGCGCGGCTCATCATGCAGGTGCACGACGAGCTGGTGCTCGAGGTGCGCGAGGATGCGGTCGAGCCGGTGAGCGCGGCCGTCCGCGAGCGCATGGTGAACGCCGCGGCCTTGAGCGTGCCGCTGCGCGTGGACGTGGGAACGGGCGCCAACTGGGACGAGGCGCACTGAGGCACGGTCAAAGCGCGCGGCAGGCTGCGTTAGCGCAAAATCACATTCACGGAGACCGTCTATGCGTAAACCACTGTTTGCGATGCTGCTGGCGTGCGGGGTGTGCGGCGCGCACGCCGGCAACCTCGTCTATGTCGGCGCCGGCGTGGTCCGGGACAAGCTGAGCAACATCACCACCGCCGACGGCTTCAGCCTGTCCGACATCGACCGGACGTCGTGGAAAGTGCTCGTCGGCTTGCGCCCCATCAGCCTGCTGGCCGTGGAGGCGAACTACATCGATCTGGGCGGTCAGACCAACAACTTCGTCGACGTCAACACCCACGCCCATTACAAGGCGTTCGCGGGCTACGCGGTCGGTTTCCTGCCGATTCCGGTGCCCTTCCTCGACGTGTTCGGCAAGGCCGGCCTGGCGCGCTGGCAGTACGACGGCAGCACCGTCGGGTTCGCGGGCCCGGCCAACCTGATCTCCTTCTCCGACCGCGGCACTGAGTTTGCCTGGGGCGTGGGGGCGGGGGCACACATCGGTAACGTCGGTGCCCGGCTCGAGTACGAGAGTTTCAGCGTTGCCAACACCAACGGCGCGCGCATCATCTCGCTCGACGTGATCCTGCGTCTGTAACGCGCGTAGTTGGCGGCCGCGCCGCACGGCCCGCGGGCAGCGCGGCCGTGCGCGAGCATCGGCGCTGCGCCGCATGATCACTGTCAGCGCCGAGTCGATTGCCGCGACCGCATTCGGTGTGTAAACTAATGTGTGAGGAGTCACACATTGGCCACAAATCTTTCGCTCGATCCGGAGCTGCTCGAGCAGGCCCTGAAGGTGAGCGGCGAACGCACCAAGAAGGCCGCCGTCACCCGGGCGCTTCAGGAATTCATTGCGCGTCGCAGTCAGAAGCGCCTGCTCGAGCTCATGGGCAAGCTCGAGTGGGACAACTCGTTCGACTA
>WNGO01021523.1_pt1 | contig 10135 bp, 11 predicted proteins | sample 5400511 | NCBI WGS metagenome assembly WNGO01 (sample SAMN13153380, study PRJNA577476) | soil metagenome | isolation source: 20 cm soil or saprolite under Garry oak tree replicate 2 | place: USA:California | collected 2016-06-15
GCCATCCGCGCGGCTGACCGGCGTCGTGTAGATGACCGGTACGCCGGCCGTCCGCGCGACCGCGATGACCCGCACCCAGGCGTCGAGCACGGGCCGCATCGCGTCCCGCCGCCCGGGATCGGCGGGGGTGAGCGCGCGCCGGCACACATCGTAGGCGATCAGCGCCGCCCGGCGCCGGTCGATCCGTTCGGGTTCGGCCATCGCAACCTCCTGCGCTAGGAAACCGTAGGTCGGAAAACCCGGCGAAGGCGGGGCATTCCGCCCTGCATCCGAGATCCACAAAATCGGCGGGACACGCTTTGCTCTCCCGCCCTACAACGTGTTCAAAGCCTCGGAACTACGGAGGACAAGCGGGCATGAAGAAGAGCGGGCCGCAGGAAAGCAAGTCTCCCTCTCAACTGATCGACGCCAGAATCAAGGAGCTGGGCGACTGGCGGGGCGAGATGCTCAGCCGGTTGCGTGCCTTGGTCAAGAAAGCCGATCCCGAGATTATCGAGGAGTGGAAGTGGCGAGGGGTTCCGGTGTGGTCGCACGCCGGCTTGATCTGCACCGGCGAGACTTACAAGAACGTCGTCAAGATGACCTTCGCCAAAGGGGCGGCTCTGACGGACCCTTCGGGGCTCTTCAATGCCAGTCTTGAGGGGAACACAAGGCGCGCCATCGACTTCCACGAGGGCGATGCGATCGACGAGGAGGCGTTAAAGGCTCTCGTTCGCGCCGCGGTGATCCTGAACACCTCCAAGGCTCAACACTGATCCGCGGAATTCAACATCTTCCGCGCGATCACTCCTAGACGACCCAACGGCAATTCGCCCTTCAAGAAGGGCTTATTCGAGAGCAGACCCTTGAACGTGAACGAACAGAGAACATATATTCCGCGACCCCCCGCTGCAAGCCGACAAATGTTGGATAGCGTTTGCTGCTTTCGCTGCTTTCAGAACCCAGAATCATTGAAAATCAATAACTTATACCTGATCTTTTGCACCGGCACGCATGCAGGCGTGCTTCCGCGGCGAGCCACCCCGGCGACCTTCCGGCCGGATCGGCCATTCCCTGTTAAATGCAAAAAATTTCCCTGTTCCCAGGGAATCCCGCGCGCGCGCCGGCCCGGCCGATGCGATCGCATCCCGCGCCGTTGAGTTCGCGCCGCCGCCGGGGCAAGCTTCGCCGAACTGACCTGAAATCCGGCTGACGGGAGGATGAGGCGATGGCGATCGAACGCATGCTGACCGAGGAAATGCCGGCCCGGGTCTTGGTCGCCCGTGTCTTGGCCGAAGCCGGGATCGAGTACGTCTTTGGCATTTCCGGCGGCCATACCGGCCGCATCATTTCGGGCCTCTCCCAGGTCCAGAACCAGGTCCGCATGATGACGGTGCGCGAGGAATCCCTCGCCGGTGTCATGGCCGAGGTTTATGGCCGGCTGACCCGCAAACCCGGTGTCATGATCGGGCAGGGGCCGTGGGTGCTCGGCAACGGTCTCCTGGGCACGCTCGAGGCGTATCTGTCCTCCTCGCCGATGGTGCTGCTGACCGATTTCAGCGACGCGCCGCATTTCCAGCTGCACGCGCCCTATCAGCAGGCGACCGGCGATTGGGGCAGCTGGGATGCGCGGCGCGCTTTTGGCGGCGTCACAAAGCAGGTCATGCAGGCGCAGGAGCCGGTCGCCGCGGTGCAGGCGACCCAACTCGCGATCAAGCATGCGATGTCGGGCCAGCCCGGCCCGGTCGCGGTCCTGTTCAGTCACGACGCGCTGGCCGGCGATGTCGGGCCCGACTCGCGGCCCGTTCTCTATCCGACGCGCTTCTACCTGCCGCCGCCTCCGCCCCCAGCGGATGCAGCGCAGATCGCCGTCGTGGCCGATCGGATCCTCGCTGCCGAGCGCCCGGTTGTCATCGCCGGCAACGGCGTCAGGATCGCCCAGGCCTACGACAAGCTCCGCGCCCTCGCCGAAACCGCCGGCCTGCCGGTCGCGACGACTGCCGCCGGCAAGGGCACCTTCCCGGAAACGCATCCCTTGGCGCTCGGGGTCTTCGGCACCTTCGGCACGCCCGCCGCGAATGCCTGCATCGGCGAAGCCGATCTCGTGCTGGTCGTCGGCTCCAAGCTCGGCCCGAGCGATACGGCCTGGGAGAACACAAAGCTCCTCGATCCGACCCGCCAGGCCTTTGTGCAGATCGACATCGAACCGCGCAACGCGTCGTGGAATTACCCGGCCGAGCAGGTTGTGCTCGGCGACGCGGCGCAGATCCTCGGCCAGCTCGTCGAGGCCGTCCGCCCGCGCGCCAATGGGCGGAGCCAGGCGGGGCAGCGGCGGGTGGTGCAGCACCGTGACAAGCAGGGCTATTTCAACGCGCCGGAATACCGCTCCGATGAGAAGCCGATCCTGCCGCAGCGGGTCATCGGCGAATTGATCCGCAATCTTCCCGAAAACGGCATCGTCACCTGCGATGCCGGCGAAAACCGCATCCTGATGACGCATTTCTATCAGACCAAGGCGGCCGGCGGCTTTCTGCAGGCGGCGGGTTCCGGGCCGATGGGGTTCGGCATCCCGGCGGCGCTCGGCGCCAAGCTCGTGCATCCCGACCGGCCGGTTGTCGCCTGTGTCGGCGATGGCGGCTTTGCGATGACGATGAACGGGTTGATGACCGCGATCGAGCACGACATTCCCATCACCGTCGTCGTGTTCAACAATCATGCCCTCGGTTGGGTGTTGCACGGCTCGGGGCCGTTCGCCGCCGAGTTCAAGGATTTCGACCATGCCGCCATCGCCCGCGCGATGGGCTGCCGCGGTGTCCGGGTCGAGGATCCCGCGGCGCTCGGCCCCGCCCTTCAGGAGGCAATTGCCTCGCGCGTCCCGACCGTCATCGATGTAATCACATCACTGAAGGTATCGTTCGCGGACATCACCTCGCCGCTGGCCAACGAAGCCTCCCAGGGCTATGTGGGGTTGATTATGGAAGTTCGTCTGCCGCCCGAGCGCGAGGCGCATCTCACGGCTCTCGCCGCCGAATCCGGCCTGAGCACCGAGGAAGTCGTCGAAGAGGCTCTCGTCCTCTGGGAGGCGCATCATGCACGGCGCGCGCGGTCGCGGGCAAAACACACTCCGGCACAGGCCGCTGCCCGCATCCGGGAATTGCGGAAGGGAAATAGCGTTCCCGACGGCGAGACCATCGAAGACCTGATCAATTATGGTCGCGCGTGAGCTTTGTGCTCGATAACTCGGTCGCGATGCGATGGTGCTTCGACAACGCCACGCATCCTTATGCCGAAGCTATCCTTGGGAGACTTGCGGCAGGCGAGAACGCGGTGGTGCCGGTCCTCTGGTTCTACGAGGCGAGCGCGGTTATCGCGCGCGCACAAAACCGAGGCACGCTTGCCCTGGCTGCCGCACGGGCGTTCATCGTGGAGCTCCAATCCCTCGACATCAGGGCAGACCAGGAGAGCGCCACGCGCATTCTCACCGATGTGCACGGTCTAGCGCTCACTCACGGCCTGACTTCTTACGATGCAGCTTATCTGGAAGTGGCGTTGCGGCGAAACTTGCCGCTCGCCACGCTCGACGCCGATTTGGTGCAGGCAAGCAAGAACGCCGGCGTTACGGTGCTCGAGGCATAGCTCGAACGTGATTCAGACTCGTTCTTCGCCGAGATCACAGGGCGCTATCGGTACTAAGTGCCAACTCCGATCAGCAGCTGCCGTGGCCGAAGATGCGCCGCAACGCGACATAGGCGGCGGGGGTCGAGGTCGCGCCCCAGAAGCACGAGAAACTGGATTCGCTGCGCAATTCCCGATCGGCGAAAGCGAGCTGCGTTTTGAGCTGATAACCGCCGGGCCCGATGACACAGGGCCGAAACCCGCTCTCGGTATCGGCGAGCTGCATCAGCGCGGCGACCTGAAAATCCCGGTACCCGTTTGCCGAGAGCCAGGTGGCGATTTCGGCGCGCGCACTGCCCGGCGCTGGCGGCGTCCGGCTCTGCGGGATCGGTACGGGCGGCTCGGCTGGCGGCGGCAACGGGTGAAACGCCGTCTCGAGCGGCGGCGGCTCGAGCCCTTCGAGCGCCGTGCAGGCCGACATGCATAGCGCTGAGACAATCGCCAGCGCAGCCGCGCCGGCATTTCGGACCCCCCACATGCGTCATAGGTTAAAGCACGATGCCGCCTCCGGCAATCTGCCGGCATCCGAGGTTGAAACAGATGTCTCGCCGGTTGACGCGCGGACGCGCCGAGGTCACCCTGCGCCCAACGCGATTCTGAACGCCGTTCGGAAAGGATGAGCCATGAAGCTGATGTGGTTTCACTTGATGCCCTACACCGAATTGCCCGACGATTTCCGGGAGAAGAACCCGTCGGTGTGGGTCGACATCCATTCCTCGCTGTTCGACCCGCGGCGCGCGCATCACATGTACAACGACTTTATGGATGAGCTCGAATTCGCCGCCGAATGCGGCTTCGACGCGATCTGCGTCAACGAGCATCACAACAACGGCTATGGCTTGATGCCGTCGCCCAATTTGATCGCCTCGGCATTGGCGCGCCGCACCACGGACACCGCGCTCTGCGTCCTCGGCAATTCCTTGGCGCTCTACAACCCGCCGACCCGCGTCGCTGAAGAATTCGCGATGATCGATGTGATCTCCGGCGGGCGGCTGGACCGAGCCCGAGACCTTCGCCTGGAACGGTCGCTTCAACCAGCAGCGCTACGTCAACATCTGGCCGCGCCCGGTGCAGAAGCCGCGTCCGCCGATCTGGATCCCGGGCGGCGGCTCGGTCGAGACCTGGCGCTGGTGCGCGCAGATGGACCACGTCTACTGCTATCTCTCCTATTTCGGCTACAAGGCCGGGCAGACGACGATGACCGGCTTCTGGGAGGAGATGAAGCGGCTCGGCAAGGAGCCGAACCCGTATCAGGCCGGGTTTCTGCAGACCGTCGGCGTCGCCGAGACGCGCGAGGAGGCCTACAAGCTTTATCGCGAGCCGGCCGAATATTTCTACGGCCGCTGCCTGCACATCGACGCGCGCTTCGCCAACCCGCCCGGCTACACCAGCGAGGCGACGTTGCGCTCGGGCGTCCAGGGCATGGTGTCGCGCGCGGCGGAAGCCGCCTCGGCGCCGCCGAAATACGCCGACAAGTTCGCGACACTGGCGCGCGAGATGGACGGCATCGTCGACAAGGGCTACGTCATCATCGGCTCGCCCGACGAGGTCGCCGAACAACTGCGAGAGGTCGCGAAGAACCTCAATGTCGGCCACCTGATGACGCTTTTGCAGTTCGGCAACATGAGCAAGGACGTCGCCAACTACAACACGCAGCTCTTTGCCGAAAAGGTCATGCCGCAATTAAAGGACGTCTTCTCTGAGTGGGAGGACCGCTGGTGGCCGCAGCCGATGCCGCGCGCGGAACGCGCAGCGCCCGCCTCGTTCCAGCCCACCGCATTCGCGGCGGAGTAGCACTCGGCGAGTTGCCCCTCACTAACCCTCCCCCGCAAGCGGGGGAGGGAAGCGCGCGCAGCGCGCGGGTGGGGGCTGGGATCAGTTTTTGAGTGAGGAAAGCGTGGCCGAACCTGAAACCTTTACCGTCGAGCTGAACGGCTTTTCGTCGCGAATCTGGAAAGCGGGCAACGGGCCAAAGCTCGGTTTTATCGCCGGCTTCGGCGGCCTGCCGCGCTGGGTCCCGTTTCTCGATGCGCTCGCGAAGGAGCGCACAATCATCGTGCCGTCATTGCCCGGCTTCCCCGGCGGCGAGCGCGGCCACACCGTGCTCGACAATCATCTCGATTGGGTGCTCGCGACGCATCTCTTGCTGCACAAGGCGGGGCTCGACGGCGCCGATCTCGCCGGCAGCTCGGTCGGCGGCTCGCTCGCCGCCGAGGTCGCGGCGATCTGGCCCTCTTCGGTGCGCCGCCTCACGCTGATCGCGCCGTTCGGCCTGTTCGACGACAAGGAGCCTGCGACCGACCCCTGGGCCCAGCGCGCCCCGGATGTGCCGGGTCTCCTGTGCGCCGATCCGGCTCGCTGGGAGGCGTTGAAGGCAGGCGGCGCGCATCTTCTGGCCGCTCGGCAACACCAAGCTGGAAAAGCGGCTGCCGCTAATCGAGGCGCCGACGCTGCTCCTCTGGGGCGAAGAGGACCGCATCATGCCGCGCAGCTACGCCGATAAATTCGCGCACGGGATTTCCGGCAAGACCGAGATCAAGACGATCCCCGGCGCCGGCCATCTTGCCGAGCTCGATCAGCCCGACGCGGTCGCGCAGGCGATCCTCGCCTGGACTGCTCAGCCGTGAATGCACGTAGGATGGGCTGAGCGCAGCGAAGCCCATCAACCCCGCCCGGGTATCATGAAATTGATGGGCTTCGCAGCGCTCAGCCCATCCTACAAGAATTGATCGGGAGGAAGCCGATGAGCCGGCTCGAGGATTACGCCGACAAATACCAGACCGTGCGCTTCGAGCGGCGCGACGGCATCTTGCAGGTGACGTTGCACACCGAGGGCCAGTCGCTGCGCTGGGGTTTTCTGCCGCATGCCGAATTGCCGGAAGCCTTTCACGACATCGGCGCCGATCGCGACAACCGCGTCGTGATCCTGACCGGCACCGGCGCCGAGTTCTCCGGCCCCCGCGCGACCCCCGGCACCTCCTCCTTCCCGACAAGGCCGGGTTGGGAGCGCATCGACCGCATTCATTGGGAAGGCCGCCATCTCTTGATGCGCCTCCTTGAGATCGAGGTGCCGGTCATCAGCGCGATCAACGGCCCGGCATGGCGGCATTCCGAGATCCCGCTGCTCGGCGACATCGTGCTGGCCGCCGATACTGCGCAATTCCAGGACTCGGCGCATTTCCCGTCCGATGTCGTGCCGGGCGACGGCATGCATATCGTCATGCCGCTGCTGCTCGGCATAAACCGCGGCCGCTATTACCTGCTGACCGGCCAGACCCTCGATGCAACAAAGGCACTTGAGCTCGGCCTTGTCGCCGAGGTGCTGCCGCCCGACCGGCTGATGGCGCGCGCCTGGGAATTGGCCGAAGGGCTCGCAAAAAAGCCGACCCTGGCGTTGCGCTACACGCGGCTTCTCCTAACCGAATATCTGCGCCGCCAGATGCATGATTTGCTCGGCTACGGGCTCGGCATGGAGATGCTGGCGCTCTTGGAAAAACCCGAAGCGCCGGAATCATGAGCGACAGCCCGGGCCCGAAGCTGCCGCTGACCGGCAGTTGCCAATGCGGTGCCGTGCGTTACGAAGTCACCGCGCCGCCGGTCAGGACTTACATCTGCCATTGCCTTGAGTGCCGCAAGCAATCCGCTTCGGCGTTCGGCATCTCGGTCTGGGTCAGACGCGCGGATTTCACGCTGGTTTCCGGGACGCCGCGCTTCTGGTCCCGGCCGACCGACAGCGGCCGCGTGCTCGATTGCGCCTTTTGCCCGGGATGCGGTTCGCGCCTGTGGCACGAATATGCTGGTGGCAACAGCGAGTTCTTGACGCTCAAGGGCGGCTCGCTCGACGAACCGGTCGATTTGCGCGCCGTCAGTCATGTCTGGGTGAAACGCAAATTGCCTGGCGTCATCATCCCTGACGGTGTCCGTCAGTTTGAGGGGAACGCGATCTAATGCCGCTCGATCACGACGTCGAGATCCTGCTCAAGATGATCCAGGAGGCGAACCGCCCCTCTTTCGAGACGGTCGGAGCCATCGCCGCGCGCGAGCTGTTCATGGCCGGGCGCAAGGCGCTCTCGCCCGACCCGATGCCGATCGCCGAGACGCGCGACATCGCGATCCCGGGACCCGGCGGGGCGATCCCGGCGCGGCTCTACCGTTCCGTGACGACCGGCATCTTGCCCGTGCTCGTGTTCTTTCATGGCGGCGGCTGGGTCGTTGGCAATATCGAGAGCCACGAGGCGATGTGCCGCCATCTCGCGAACCGCGCGGAATGCGCTGTTGTCGCGGTCGATTACCGCATGGGCCCGGAACACAAATTCCCCGCGGCGGTCGATGATTGCTTCGCCGCGACGGGATGGGTCGCCGACAACGGCGCTTCGCTCGGCATCGATCCGCGCCGGCTCGCGGTCGGCGGCGACAGCGCCGGCGGCAACCTCGGGGCGGTCGTCAGCCTCTTGGCGCGCGACAAGGGCGCGCCACGGATCGCGTGTCAGCTCCTGATCTATCCCGCGACCGACGCGGCGATGCGCCACGATTCGATCGCGCGCTATGCGGAGGGCTATGTGCTGACCCGCGCGACGATGCGGTGGTTTTACGATCAGTATTTGCGCACGCCGGAAGACGCCGCCGATTGGCGGGTGTCGCCGCTCCTCGCCTCCGATCTGGCCGGCTTGCCGCCGGCTTTTGTGCTGACCGCCGGCTACGACCCGCTATGCGATGAGGGCGATGCCTATGCCGCGCGGCTCGCCGCGGCGGGAGTGCCGGTAACGCATCGCCGCTTCCCCGGCCAGGTGCACGGCTTTGTGACAAACGGCAGGGTCATCCGCGCCGCCGAGACGGCGCTCGACGAAGCGGCCGCCGTCCTCAAGGCCGCATGGCAGTAAGGGTCATTTCTTCGCCAGCGGGCATTTTGATTGGGACAGCGGCGGGAAGGCCTGATCGGCCGGGATCGTCGCGACCAGCTTCAAATAATCCCACGGGTATTTGGACTCGTCCGGCGCCTTCACCTGAAACAGCCGGGTGTCGTGCACCATCAGCCCGTCGGCGCGGATCTTGCCGTCATGCGCAAAGAAATCGTCGACCGGTGCGGCTTTCATCGCCGCCATGACCGGATCGGTGGCGTCGGTGCCCGCTTTCGCGACCGCTTGCAGATAATGCGTCACCGACGAATAGACACCGGCCTGCAGGCTGTTCGGCATCTTGCCGACGATATCGAAAAAGCGCTTCGACCAGGCGCGCGTCGCGTCGTCGAGATCCCAGTAGAAGCTCTCGCTGAGCGTCAATCCCTGGGCGGTTTCGAGCCCGAGCGCATCGACGACGGTGATCCGCAGCGACATTGCGGCGAATGTCTGTGGCCCGGGGATCATGCCGAGCTTTTTTGCCTTCGTGATCGTGTTCGTCATATCGGCGCCGGCATTCGCGAGCCCGATGGCGTTGGCTTTCGATCGCTGCGCGCGCGCCAGGTATGACGAGAAATCCGGCGCATCGAGCGGGTGGCGAGCCCGGCCGATGACCTCGCCCCCTTTCGCGGTCACGATCTCGGCGGTGTCGCGCTCGAGGTCGTAGCCAAAATTGTTGTCGACGGTGATGAAGAACCAGGTCTTGAAGCCGCGGTCGACCAGAGCGGTGCCGACCGTGTGCCCAATCGAATAGGTGTCGAAGACATAGTGAATCGATGTCGCGGTGCAGCCCTCGTTGGTCAGGCGCTCCGCGCCGGGCGCGCTCAGCGACACGATCTTATGGCGGGTGTCGCCGATCCTCTGCACAATCAGCGCCTCGGACGAACCGCTGACGTCGAGGATCGCATCGACCCCCTTGTTCTCGAACCAGTCACGCGCGATCGCGGCGGCTCGGTCGGTGCTGTTGTGGGGATCCTCAACGAGGAGCTCGATCGGGGCGCCGAGCACCTTGCCGCCGAAATCCTCGACCGCCATTTTGCCGGCCGCGGCGCTACCTTTGCCGGTATTCGCCGAATACGGACCGGAGAGGTCGAGAATCAGCCCGATCCTCACGACGCCGTCGGAAATCTCCGCCGCCGACGCGTGCGGATCGCCGGCAAACGAAGCGAGCGCAAGCAACAACCAAAACCGGAGCCGCCGTCGCCAAGCGATGCAACCGCTGAATGCGTCCTTCGAGACGCCGTGCTGCGCACGGCTCCTCGGGATGAGGGACGTCCTCGGTGGCATCATCGAAATCGCCTCATCCTGAGGAGCGCCCGCAGGGCGCGTCTCGAAGGACGCACGACCTTCCTCCAGCCCCACCCCTCATGCGCTCGGTCACGCGGCGCCGCGGCGATGCGAGAAGGCGGTCTCCTGGCTGGTGATGAATTCGAGGAGCGCCGCCCGCCCGCTCTCATTGACCCGCCGCGCGCGCAGGATCGCGCCGGCGACCTCGCCCGGCTGCGTCACCCGCTCGCTCCAGCCGCCGAGATCCTGCGCGAGGTTCGCGTAATTGCCGCCGAGATCGCGCGTCCGGTGCTTCTCAT
>WNGO01003485.1_pt1 | contig 10134 bp, 10 predicted proteins | sample 5400511 | NCBI WGS metagenome assembly WNGO01 (sample SAMN13153380, study PRJNA577476) | soil metagenome | isolation source: 20 cm soil or saprolite under Garry oak tree replicate 2 | place: USA:California | collected 2016-06-15
CGGGCGACCGATCGCGCGACGATCCAGTTCCGTATGCTCAACCGTTCGAAGGGTCCCGCCGTCTGGGCGCCGCGAGCGCAATGCGACCGGACGCTGTACCGCCGTGCCGTGCGGTCGCTGCTCGAGGAGTTCTCGGGGCTCGAGCTCACGCAGGGAATGGTCACTCGTTTGCTCACGGACGGGGCGCGCGCCTCGGGCGTCGTGACGGCTGACGGACGCAGCTTCCGCGCCCGCGCCGTGGTGCTCACCGCCGGCACGTTCCTCCGCGGCCGCATCCACCTCGGCACCGACACCCAAATCCCGGCCGGTCGCGCCGGCGATCAGCCGGCCGTTGAGATCGCACAACACATTGAAGCACTTGGACTTACAGTGTCACGTTTCAAGACCGGTACGCCGCCGCGAGTGGACGGCCGCAGCGTCGATTGGTCCAGGGTCGAGCGCCAGGACGGAGACGGCACCGCCTATCGTTTTTCCTTCTATGATCACGTCGAGCTGCCGCGTCAGCTGCCGTGCTGGATCACGTGGGCCGGGGAAGCGGTCAAGGACATCATCCGCGCACATCTCCAGGAGTCGGCGCTGTACGGCGGAGCGATCAGCGGACGGGGACCGCGTTATTGTCCGTCGGTCGAAGACAAGATCGTGAAGTTTCCCGAGGCCAAGCGACACCAGGTCTTCCTCGAACCCGAAGGACTCGACACTCACGAGTTGTACGTGAACGGGCTGTCCACTTCCCTGCCCGTCCCGGTGCAGCTCGAGTTCCTGCGCGCCGTGCCGGGTCTCGAGCGGGCGAAGATGACCCGGCCGGGTTATGCCATCGAATACGACTATTACCCCCCCACCCAGCTCACGCCGTGGCTCGAGGCGAAAGCGGTCGAGCACCTGTTCTTCGCGGGCCAAATCAACGGAACGACGGGATACGAGGAGGCGGCGGGCCAGGGTGTTGTGGCGGGGATCAACGCCGTGCGCCGGATCCGCGGCGCAGAGCCCGTGATTCTGGGGCGCGACGATGCCTACATCGGCGTCCTCGTGGACGACCTCGTGACCCGTGGTGTGGACGAGCCGTACCGGCTGTTCACCTCGCGCTCCGAGTTCCGGCTGCTGCTCCGGCAGGACAACGCGCTGCGGCGGCTGGCGCCGCTCGCGGAGCGGCTGGGGTTGCTCAGCGCGGCGGAGCAGCGGGTAGCGGCGCGCCGCTTCGAGGACGAGGAAGCGCTGCTGCGAGTGGCGCGCGCTACGACGATTACGCCGAGCGCCGCCGCGGCCGTGCTGGCGGGCACGGGCACGAGCCTGGGCGAGCCCGAGCGGGTCGCGAGTGTGGCCCGGCGGCCGGGCGTATCGCTGCGCGCGCTGCTTGAGGCGGCGGGCGTGACGGTGACGGCGGAAGACGCGGCCGTGGTGAGTGCCGGGATCGAGCTGAAATACGACGGATATCTGGCGCGCGAGCGGGAGGCAGCGGCGCGGCTGGCCGAGCTCGCTTCGTTTGCGCTCCCGGCAGACCTGCCCTACGTCGAGTTCAAAAGCCTCGCGACGGAAGCGCGGCAGAAACTCGAGCGGATTCGGCCCACCACCCTCGCTCAGGCAGCGCGAATTCCCGGCGTGTCGCCGAGCGATCTGCACAATCTCGTCGTGGAAGCGGCCCGCTGGCGCCGACGGGTCGCTTAGGTCTCACCGCCTTTGAAGCGGTGTTTCACGTGAAACTACGCAGCGGTTTCACGTGAAACTCACTCTTTACGTCGGGGGTACCAAGACCCTATATTGAGACCCTCAGAGCGTTGTAACGATATAACCGATTTATATATAATCACTTAGAGATGTCGCGCGTCATCGCAATCGCCAACCAGAAGGGCGGCGTCGGCAAGACGACGACGGCAGTCAACCTCGCCGCGTCGCTCGCCACCGCGGAGCGCAAGACGCTGCTCGTCGATGCCGACCCCCAGGCGAACTCGACGAGCGGCGTCGGCATCGAGCGCGACCGCATCCGCCACTCGTTGTACGACGCGTTGCTCGATGGCCGTTCCCTCTCCGACGCGCGCTTCACCCACGTGCACTTCCCCTATCTGGACGTCGTGGCGGCCACGCAGGACCTGGTCGGCGCCGAGCTCGAGCTCGTCAACAAGCAGGGGCGCGAGACGATGATGCGGCGCGCGCTGCGTGATTTCCGCGACCAGTATCAATATGTGGTAATCGATTGTCCGCCCTCGCTCGGCCTCTTGACGCTCAACATGCTGACGGCCGCGGACAGCGTGCTGATTCCGATCCAGTGCGAGTACTACGCGCTGGAGGGTCTCTCGCAGCTCCTCAACACGGTCAAGCTGGTGCAGCGGAACTTCAACCCCGCGCTCGCGATCGACGGTGTGCTGCTGACGATGTACGACGCGCGGTTGAATCTCTCGAGGCAAGTGGCCGACGAGGCCAAGGAGTACTTCGGCTCGCAAATGTTCGGCATGACGATCCCGCGCAACGTGCGCCTCGCCGAAGCGCCCAGTTTTGGGAAGCCGATCCTGTTGTACGACGTGCAGTCGGTGGGCGCGAAGAGCTACCTGGCGGTGGCGCAGGAGCTGATCCGGCGCGTGGAGCATGGCGCCGTGCCCTCCCCCGCTCCACCCGCCGCCCAACCGCTGCCGGAGGTGCCCGCATGACGGAAACGATCACAGGTCGCCGTCGTCTCGGCCGGGGCCTCGAAGCCCTGTTGGGGCCCACGCGCGAGGAAGCCGAGCGCGAGGGGAGTCTCGTAGAGCTGGCCATCGCCGACATCCGCCCCAACCCCTACCAGCCCCGTCGCGACGTCGATCCCGCGGCGCTGGAAGAGCTCCAGGCCTCCATCCGTAAGGCCGGCCTGCTGCAGCCCGTCGTGGTGCGCCCCGTCCCCGGCGGCAACGGTGGCTTCGAGCTGATCGCCGGCGAGCGGCGCATGCGCGCGTGCCAGGCGCTCGGCTGGGAGAGGATCCCGGCCGTGAAGCGGGAAGTGGACGACCGCACCGTGCTGACCCTCGCGCTGGTCGAGAACCTGCAGCGCGACGACCTCTCGCCCGTGGACGAAGCGCGCGGCTACGAGCGCCTCATCGCGGAATTCAGCCTGACGCAGCAGGACGTCGCGGACGCGGTAGGTCGCGACCGCTCCACGGTCGCCAATGCGCTCCGTCTGCTGAAGCTGCCCGCGGCGGTGCTCGCCCTGCTCCACGAAGGCGGGCTCTCGGTCGGCCACGCGCGCGCGCTGCTCGCCCTCGAGGACGCGCGGGTGGCGACGTCGCTTGCCAAGGAGGCCGTGGAGCTCGGGCTCTCGGTGCGCGACGTGGAGGACCGGGTGCGCGGCGGCCGAGCGCCGGTCCGGCGCCCGCGCCTCAAGAAGGGCATGGGACAGGCGCCCGAAGTGCGTCGCATCGAGGACGCGCTGCGCCGACGCCTCGGCACCGACGTGCGTGTCACGCTCCGTGCCAAGGGCAAAGGACAGATTCATCTTAACTTCTATTCCAACGACGATCTCGCGCGGCTCCTGGAGGTGATTCTCGGCGCGCCGTTCGACGGATGACGCAGAAGAAAGATCGCCGCGTCACCATCGTCGTCCACACGGATGGAGACCTCGCTTCCCGACAATACCGCGTCCCGCTGTGGGCGTTCGAGGCAGGGAAATGGGGCGCGCTCGTCGTGGGTCTGTTGGTCGTGTTGTTCTTCGCGTTCGCCGGACCGATCGGTCGCGCGGCGGCCCGCGTGCCCGGCCTCGAGCGCCAGGTGGCGCGGCTCGAGGAAGAGAACAGCCGAGTGCAGCAGCTCGCCGCGGCGTTGAACCGGGCCGAGGCGAACTACCAGGAGCTGCGAACGATGCTGGGCGTGCGGGCGCCGCGGGAAAAGGGGGCGGCGGCCCCGACCGGAGACCTCGTGCGGGCGGTCGCGGTACGCGCCCGGCCGCCGTCGGCGCCGCTGCGCTACGAGCCCGGTCCGGCGGAGCCGACGCATTGGCCGCTCGACATCGCGGGCTTCGTCACCCGGGGCCAAGTGCGGCCGGGCGACGTCGCCGAGTCGCATCCCGGCATCGACATCGCCGTGCCCGCCGGCACGCCGGTCCGCGCCGCAGGCGGCGGTGCGGTGGAGGCCGCGGGCACCGACCCGGCGTACGGACTGTTCGTGCTCTTGCGGCACTCGAGCGGGTATGAAACCATGTATGGGCACGCCTCGCGCCTGCTGGTGCGCGAAGGCGACTCGGTGCAGGCGGGGCAGGTGATCGCGCTCTCCGGCAGCTCCGGCCGATCCACGGCGCCGCACCTCCACTTCGAAATCCGCCGCGAGGGCAAGTCGCTCGATCCCCTCACGGTCGTGAAACAGGAGAACTGACATGGCGATGTTCACCGAGAAGGGGCAGGGGGCGCTCGAGTCCGAATCCGGACTATCCATCATCGGGACCGGCATGCGGGTCGTGGGGGACATCAGCGCGGAAGGTGTCGTGAAAATCGAAGGCACGGTGGTGGGCACGGTGCGCGCCGGCCGGCAGGTGCTGGTGGGGAAGGGCGGCGAAGTGGAAGGAGACGTCATCTCGCGCGAGGCGATCATCGGTGGGGAAGTGCGCGGCAGTATCCGCGCCGACGAGCGCATCGAGATCCAATCCACCAGCGTCGTACACGGCGACATCGCGGCGAAACGACTACTGGTGCAAGAGGGAGGCGAGATCAACGGCGTCGTGCGCATGGGGGAAGCCGCGCTCGACGGGGAGACCGTGGAGAAGGCGGGGGCGCAGCGGTCCTTCTAGGCGTGCTAGATATCCACACGCTCGCACTTCCGCGTGTGGATTGTTTATCTCTATATACAGTAGCGCTTTAGCTTACCTTGACCTGCGGGAATCTCACGTCACTGTCGATAATCTGGTGAGATAATGTCTCCATACTGCTAGAGGTGACGGGCTCCATGGAGCTCACCGCGCTGGCCTCCTACCTGGATGGATACCTCCGGGTCGCCGACGTCCCGGACGCTCCCCATGCAGTCAACGGGCTGCAGGTTGCGAACGCAGGGACGGTGAGCCGTGTTGCGGCGGCGGTCGATCTGTGCGAGGCGACCGTGCGCATGGCGGCGGAGCAGGGAGCCGACTTGCTGCTGGTACACCATGGTTTGTTCTGGCGTGGGCTCCAGCCGCTCACGGGGCGCGCGCATCGGCGGGTGGCGGGACTCATCGCGCAGAACATCGCACTGTACAGCGCTCATCTTCCGCTCGATCTGCATCCCGAGGTCGGCAACAATGCGGTGCTCGCGCGGCAGCTCGGCATCTCGCTGCGCGGCGAGTTCGGCGAGGAATACGGCGTGCGGATCGGTGTGTGGGGCGAGGTCGAGGTCACGCGGCACGCGCTCGAGCGCCAGCTGGCGGCCCTGACGGGAAGCCCACCGCGGTTGCTGGCGTTCGGCCCGGAGCGGGTGCGCCGCGTGGGGGTCGTGACGGGGGCCGCGGGCTCGATGATCCCGCAAGCGGCCGCCGCCGGCCTCGACACCTTCGTCACGGGCGAGGGCCCCCATCACACCTATTTCGACGCCGAAGAGCTGAAGGTGAACGTCTACTACGCGGGGCACTACGCCACCGAGACGGTGGGTGTCAAGGCGCTGGCCGAGCATCTCCACGAGCGATTCCATCTGCCTTGGACGTTTCTAGACCATCCGACCGGCCTGTGAGCGCCCGCCGCGTGCTGGCCGTGCTCGCGGCGTCTGAGTTGTGCGGTATGGCGCCGTGGTTTTCCGCCTCCGCCGTCGCGCCGGCGCTCTCGCGCCTGTGGCGGCTCGACGCGACGGGCGCGGCGTGGCTGACGATCTCGGTCCAGCTGGGCTTCGTCGCGGGCGCGCTGGTGTCCGCGCTGCTCACGCTCTCCGACCGCTGGTCCGCCCGTCGGCTGGTCGCGGCCTGCGCGTGCCTCGCGGGTCTCGCGACCCTCGGCGTGGCGTTCGCGCCGGGCCCCGGAACGGGGATCGCGCTGCGGATGCTCACCGGCGCGGCGCTGGCGGGCGTGTATCCGCCGGGCATGAAGATCGTCGCCGGGTGGTATCGCGAAGGCCGGGGACTCGCAATCGGTGTCCTCGTCGGCGCGTTGACGCTGGGCTCGGCGCTTCCCCATCTGGTTCGCTGGGCGGTCCCGGTCGAGTATTGGCGGCCCGTGCTCCTGGTCGCGGCGGCGGCGGCGTTGGTCGGCGGGCTCCTGGTCCTGCTCGTGCCGCACGATGGCCCGTTCGCCGCACCGGCGCCGCGGTTCAGTTGGCGGGCGGCGCCGCGCATCCTCGGGAACCGGGCCGTCTCGCTCGCGAACCTCGGCTACCTGGGCCACATGTGGGAGCTGTACGCGATGTGGACGTGGTTGGCCACGTTCGTCGCGGCGAGCGAACACGCCCGCACCGGTGGCGATGCGACCGCGAGCGGCGTGCCGGCGCTCGTCACGTTCGCGGTGGTCGGGAGCGGCGCCCTGGGGTGCTGGCTCGGCGGGACGTACGGTGATCGCTGGGGTCGCACGCTCATCACGAGCGTGGCGATGACGTTGTCGGGCGCGTGCGCGCTCGCCGCGGGCGTCGCGTTCAGCCGCCCTCTCGCCGTGCTCGTCCCGCTGCTCCTCGTCTGGGGCATCACCGTGGTCGCGGACTCAGCGCAGTTCTCGGCCGCCGTGAGCGAGCTGGCCCCGCGTGAGCTCGTGGGGACTGCTCTCACGCTCCAGACGAGCCTCGGGTTCCTCCTCACATGTCTCACGATCTATTTGCTGCCGTGGGTGGCGGCCCGGATGGGTTGGCGCTGGAGCATGAGTCTCCTGGCGCTCGGGCCGGCGTGTGGAGTATGGGCGATGCTGGCGCTGCGCCGGCGGCCTGAGCGAGCGGCACTCGCCGGCGGGCGGGGTTAAGGCACGGCGACGATCCCCACTTCGCCGCCGAACTCGTCTTCGGCGCGCGCCGTCCCTGCCGGCGCGGTCCAACTTCCACCGTCGATCCGCACGTTGACCCGGTGTACGCCGCTCGGAATACGCAGCACGCTCTCCCACATGTCCTCGCCCGCACGGCGCAGCGCGACCGGCTGCCAATCCGTGAAATCGCCGGCCACTTCCACCTTCGCCGCGGCGGAAGTGTGCACGACGACTCGGACGGTGCCGTCGGGTGCCGGCTGGAGTTCGAGTCGCGCGGTGAAACCCGCGCCACCGTCACCGTCGGCAGGCGACCGACTGAGCGGCGGCGGATCGCGGATGACACGCGCCCGGGGCAGCGCCGTCCGCAGGCGCATTCCGGCGCTCGCGTACCGCCCGGCCACGCCGCCGCTGACCGGATCGGTTGGGTAGCGGCCGCCCGAAACGAAGAGGGCGGTGCGCTCCCCCAGCGTGAGTGTGGTGCTGGCTTCGCCGTACATGCCGTGACCGGCGCCCCGGCTCGACACTCTCGCTGCGAGCGATGCGTCGAGCCCGACGCGGCCCCGGCTCGCGTGGATGGTCGACCCGACGTCGCTGTACGCCGTGTCCCCGACGATCGATCGGGTGGCGGATGCGCCGACCGTCACCCACGAGCGACGCGCCCACACACCGACGCCGGCGACCGCAACGGGGCGCGGCACGCTGCCGTACGAGGTGCGACCCCCAGTCCCGCCGACCCACGCGCCCCAGTCTCGCCCGACGACATGCAACCGGGCCTCGCCGGTCGCGTGCCAGAAACTCGCGAAGTGAGCGTAGCTGCTCCCACCCACCGAAAGGGAGATCTCACCACGCCAGCGGTGGGGAAGTGACCTCGGCGGGGTGAAGAGCGAAGCGGCGATGAGGCCCTGCAGACTTCGGCGACCGCTTTCGAAACGGAGGTAGGTGCCGCGAGCTGTGACGGCGGCGCCGGGCCGCTCCCAGGTGAGGGCCGGGGTGAGGGAGCCGGCGCCGGACGGAAGGAAGCCATCGTAGCGCACCGTGGAGACGCCGACGTCGAGGACCCCGGTGGTTTGGGCGGCGGGGGCGCGAACGCCGAAGAGGGACGTTGCCGCGGCGAGGGACGCGGTCCAAACATGTCGCGCGGCCGCCGCTGGCCGCACGGGGTTAGGGGCGGCCGGGGCGCTGCTGGCGGGCCCCCGCGTTCACTTGCACGTCCGCGGCCGTCGCCGCGAACGCAGCCGCGGTGGCCGCAGCGGGGGGCGCGCCCAACGCGATGTCGCGCTCGACGGCGCGCCGGAATTCGACCAGGTCCGCGTCTCTGGCCCGCGCGGCAAGTGCGAGTACGGCACCTGCAGCGCTGTCGACAGGAACTCCGCTGGCTACCAAATCGGCGAGCACGGCGAGCGGCATGGTAAGGGGCTCTCCGCGTGCCTGCCGCAGCCTTGTGAGGATCGTCGGGGATGCCCCGGCACGGAGCGCCGCAGCGCCGGCCGTGAGCTCGGCTGGCGAGGCCGTCGACCCGAGCGCGTCGCGGGCGTGCCCCAGGTCCACCGCGAAGCGCCGCACGGCGGCGACGATCACTTCCCCCGACGCCCGCTTCGTCGCGCCCTCGAGCGCCCGCTGTACGAGCGGCTCCACGGGCAGCGCGGCCGCGCGTGCTGAATCGACTAGCGCCGCGACCATCGGCCGGGTGGTGGCGTCGAGCCGCTCGAGGCGCGGATCGCTTTGCTGGGCGACCGCACGTCCTGCCACCAGCACCGCGGTCAGCAGGGGCAGCGCGGCACGGCTGAGGGCGGACGTCATGAGCCCCCGCCGCCGACCGTGAGCACCGAGCTGGGTGCGCCGTAGTCCTCATCCCGGGCTACGGGCGCCGACGGGTCGGCCAGCCAACGCGAGCCGTCCACAAAGAAGGCGTAGTGATAACGGCCGGGTACGAGCGGCACCACCGCGGTCCAGAGCGCTTCGCCTCCGGCCCGGCGCATCGGCGTGCGGGTCGCGTCCCAGTCGTTGAAGTCCCCGACGAGCGCGACGTGCGTCGCGCGGGGAGCGACGAGCACGAACTGAAAGGCACGCGCCTCCGCCTCCGGGGGGGCGGGCGGGGTGGAGTCCATCCGGTAGAAGAGGACGACGACCGCAAGGGCGGCAGCCGCTGCGAGCCCGCCGAGCGGTGTCAGGGAAACCTGGTGCGGGCGCCGGAGCCAGCGCCACACCACCCCCGGCAGCGTGGCGCCGGGCGCTGGGGGCGCGCTGATCTCGCGCATGACCCGTCCGTCGAGCGCCGGGTCCATCCGCACCGGCCGCCGCAGATGCCGCGCGATCCGTTCGATCACGTCGTCCACCGGTTCAAACACGCTCGGCCTCTTTCAGCATCGTCTGGAGCTGCTCCCGCGCTCGCTTCACGCGCATCTTCAGCGCGGAGACACCCGCGCCGGTGAGTCGTGCCATCTCCTCGTACTCGAGCTCCTCGACATGCTTGAGGAGGAACGCCTCACGCGATTCCGATGGGAGACGCGCCAGCGCCCAGCGGACCGTGTCGTCCCAGTCGGACTGCCCGTCTGGTCCCGCCAGCGGCGCGGTCTCGAGCGCGGCCGGGTCGTGCACGAATCGGCGGGCCCGGCGCGCGGCGCGCGCGCCGGCCGTGCGGCACCGGTTCACCAGAATGCCATACAGCCACGCACCGAAGCGCTCGGGGTCGTCGCAGCGCGCAAGCGAGCGATAGGCACGGACGAAGGCGTCCTGCAGCACCTCTTCCGCGTCCTCCCGATTTCCGAGCATGTGCAGCGCGTAGCGGCCCAGGCGATCGCGATACCGCGCGACGAGATCAGCGTAAGCACCGGTGTCGCCGGCCTGCACACGGCACACCAGAGCGGCGTCGCTCGTCCCCACGCTGTGTATACCGATTGAGAGGATGCCTACGTCACACTACCCCACGGGTGTGACCTCGGCCAGGGGAGCCAGGGTATCTTGGGCGGGGTAGCGCCGCTCGGATTCCCCAGGGAGCCAACGATGTCCCGACACCTCGCCATACGCCTCGTTAGCGCCGCCCTCCTGGCTGCGGCCGGCTGCTACCAGGACGAGCCCGGCTCGATCGGGCCGGGCAACCGGAAACCGGTCGCCCGAGTGCTGCTCACCGACGCTCCCTTCCCGTATGACTCGCTCCACGGCGTCACCATCTACGTCGTGCGGATCGAGGCCAGCACAGCGCAGGACAGCAGTGGCGGCGACCCGTGGGCGGTCATCACCGAGCCCCGCAAGAGCTTCGACTTGCTCGCCCTGCAGCAGG
>WNGO01003487.1_pt1 | contig 10132 bp, 8 predicted proteins | sample 5400511 | NCBI WGS metagenome assembly WNGO01 (sample SAMN13153380, study PRJNA577476) | soil metagenome | isolation source: 20 cm soil or saprolite under Garry oak tree replicate 2 | place: USA:California | collected 2016-06-15
GCCGGGCGTAGAAGGTTTCATCCTGCGCGGTACCGTAGCCGCGGGCGTCCTGCGCATTCTGAGCCTCGATCGGCAATTCCACGAAACGTCCGCCCAGGCTCTGCACTTGTTCCTTCGCAGCAGGGCGCATGTCGTACGCTGATGCCACAGCGCCCAGGCGCCGAGCAGTCGAGATCGCCTGCAAACCAGCGACTCCGGCGCCGATCACAAACACGCGCGCGGGAGTGATGGTGCCCGCAGCGGTGGTCATCATGGGGAAAATGCGGGGCGAAGTTTCGGCAGCCAGCAGCACCGCCTTGTAGCCACAGCAGGTGGCCATGGAGGACAGCGCGTCCATGCTCTGCGCCCGTGTGGTCCGGGGCATCAGTTCCACGGACAATGCGGTCACTCCCGCGTGCGCGATCTGCTGAATAATTTCCGCCGATCCGAACGGCCTGAGGAATCCGATCAGCGTCTGCCCACGCTTGTAAAGCGGAAGGTCGTCTTTACCGGTGACGTCATTCGACCCGTAGGACAGCACCTGCACAATAATGTCGGCGGCACTGAAGACGGCGGCGCGGCTGGGCAGAATCTCCGCGCCCTTCTCGACGTACGCTGCGTCTGGATACCCGGCCTGCTCTCCGGCTCCGGCTTCGACAACGACTTCCAGTCCGGCTTTGATGAGATTGGGAATGACAAGGGGAACAAGGGCAACCCGCCGTTCCCCGGGATAGCTTTCTTTCGGAACTCCGACGATCACTTGGGCTCTCGTCCTTTCCGTGGCCGCAATAAACCCGGCGGCCTCGGCAACAATCGCGTGCTGCTCCGGGGAGGAATGCTTTCACGGGGCGCGTGCGAAATCTGTGACATGCGTCACAGAAAGAAGCGAACTGGAAACAGTATCAGATTGGTAGCACCGGCGTCTCGCCGGCTGTGGCAGGCGCGTCTCGCCCCCCGTTGACGCCTATAGGATGTCCTGGCAACACCGCCGGGAAGCAGCCCTACGAAAAGCGGTAGTGCCACACGCGCGCCGCCCCGATAAGGTTGGTGTCGTCCCCGAGCGACGCGAGCATCAATTCCGTTTTGGCAGCCGGCACAAAGCGACAGCCCGAACGAATCACCTCGCGGATCCGGTCCATAAACAGCGGCGCACTTTTCATCACGCTGCCGCTGAGAACAATCGCATCCGGCGTGAACAGGCTGATCAGATTCGCCAGCCCCAGCCCCAGGTAGTAGCCCTCATGTTCCACCGCCTGCGCGGCCAGTTCGTCTCCCTGCTGGGCCAGTTCACAGATTCGCTTTGCCGTGATGCCCTGCCGATGCAGGTAACCGGGCGGCGCATGCTCTTCCATCCAAGCCACCATCGCCGGTCCGGCCGCGAGCGATTCCCAGCATCCGCGAAATCCGCACGAACACTCCGGTCCAGAAGGATCGACGACATGATGCCCCACCTCCGGATGCGCCCCATCCACTCCGCGATAAAGCTTCCCATCCAGAATGATTCCGCCGCCGATCCCAGTTCCGACCGTGACATAAATCAAGCGCGTACGGTTCCTGCCAGCGCCCCATCCAGCCTCGGCCAGAGCGGCCGCGTCGCCGTCGTTCTCCATAGCCACGCGCACCGAAAAGTTCTGCTCCAGGTCGCGCACCAGATTCTTGCCCCTCCATCCGGGAAGGAAATCCACGTCCCCGAACTCCCCGCTAATTGGGTCCACCGGCCCGGTCGCTCCAATCCCAATGCCGCTAACAGATGTTCCTGCCACGCGCGCAGTTTCCCCCAACATGCGCACGATCGCTGCCACTCCGTTCGAATAGTCATGTGCGTCCGTAGGTGTTTCCGCCCGGGCAAGTACTCGCCCGCAGTCATCGACCACGCCCACCGCGATTTTCGTTCCGCCAATGTCGACCGCACCGATCATGAGTTTTTCCCGTCACTCATTCTGATCCTGCTAGACGGCTGGCTCGAATTCTAAACGGGAGTGCGTCCACCGCGAAGAAGGGAATGAAAATTGAGTGGGTGCCCCACCCTGGTCGCGTTTTATGGGACAGGATTTTTGACTTTCTGGACTTTCTTTCTCACAGGCCATCCCGGCGCGCCGAAGGATGTTCCGGAGATACATGCGAGACGTCTTGAGGTCCGGGCCCGGTACCGATGAGACTCTACTGCATAGTCGACGCCATCAACTGCGCGACGATCTTCTTCGTATCCTCATCCATCGCGTCCATCGGATCTTTCGATCCATTCGACGCGCTCATCCCCTTGATCCCGATATACACCGCGTCGTATGCGGTGTCGCCCAGGTTCTCTACGCGATGATGAAACGGCGGATACCAGCGCGCCTCTCCGGGCTTGGAGAAGAGTTCCCGCGTCTTGCCGTTTTCATCAATGAAACGAAGGTGCGCGGCGGTGAGGATCACAACCACCCCGCCCGGATGTTCGTGCAGGGCTGACTTCTCGTGCGGCCCGTAGTGAATCGAGATCACCTGCACCTTGTCATTTTCGAAATCCAGCTTGTAGTGCCTGGGCTCGACTTTGGTTGGATCCTGTGCCCCACTGAAAACCGCAGCTAAACACACCAAGGCCCCCGTCCAGAATAGCCTTGACCGCATACCTGCCTCCTGACCGAGCTCTTTTTACTTGTTTGAAAACCTTCGCCGACTCTACGTTCCGATTATGGAAGCTGTCAACGCTTAGGATGACCCCAAGTCTCACAATAGTAACTTGTTCAAAATTCAGCAGTAAAGCGTTGCGACACATTATCGTTTGGGCGGCTCAGCGAAATCGTTCCGAACCACTTCCCCGCCCTTCATCACGAACTTGACTCTCTCCAACTCCGTCACATCCTGCGACGGATCTCCCGATGTCGCCACGAGGTCGGCAAATTCTCCAGCCTCAATCGATCCAATCCGGCCCTGCCAGCCCAGCAATTCTGCACCATTCACGGTTGCCGCCTGGATGATCTGCCACGGCGTCATGCCCGAATCGCGATACGCCTCGTAAATCAGAGTGCTGCTCTCGCCCCGCGTGCGCTTTCCCATCTGGTAGTACTCATCGGATCCCGCGGCGATGCGCACGCCCGCCGCCACCGCCCTCTTCAATCGGTCGCGGCTGCCCTGCGCGAATTGCTTCATCGCCGCCTCTGTCTCCTTGCGCTCTTCCGGCGTCGCGCCCGGTGGAGTAAACCCGATGTAAATCTCCTCCGGATAATCGGTCGGAACCATGAATATCTTCTTCGCCGCCATCATCTTCAGTACATCGTCAGGCACGACGTAGGCATGTTCGATGGAATCGACTCCCGCTTCGGCAGCGATCCTCGTCGCGTCATCTCCAATCGCATGCGCAGCCACCTTTTTATGGACGCGATGCGCCTCCTCCACAATCGCCTTCATTTCCTCGAGCGACACCACCCGCGGACCAGTATTGACGATCACCTTGATGCAGTCCGCGCCGTCATAAACGGCTCGCTGCACGGACCGTCGCGCATCATCCACCGTCGCAATCTCGACATACTCTTGCTGCACTAGCGCCTGCGCGTCGTGCTGCAGGTTGCCAAACTGTCCACCAGCCGCCGCCAAGGCTCTCGTGCAAGCCACAATCCGCGGCCCGCTCACCCAGCCGTGACTAATCGCCCGCCGAAGAGCCACATCCCCGTCGATGCCGGAATTCCCCACGTCGCGCACTGTCGTGATCCCTGCCTCCATGTCCTCGCGCCCCATCTTTGCCCCCAGCAGCGCCCTCTCTGCCGGACTCATCTGCGCCACCGTCAGCAGCATGTTGTTGTCATCGCCACCGAGCGCGAAGTCGTAGTTCTGCAGCAGATGCGTGTGTGCATCGATCAAGCCGGGCATCAAGGTCGCGCCGCTTAGATCGATGACTTTCGCGCCCGCAGGAACGGCAAGGCCCGGGCCGGCCTCCTTAATGCGCTCTCCCTCAATAATGACCACGGGATTCGCAACAACTTTTCCCGCCTTGACGTCCAGCATCTTCGCCGCCCGCACCACGACCAAATGCGAGTCAGCAGCCTTAGTGTTCTGGGAAATCAATGGACTTGCGAAGAGGAGCAATAGAACAGCAACCGTCCAACGACGAGCACTGTGCATGAAAGAAACCCTCAAAGTGGATTGCGAAATTAAATTCTTAAAATTTTCGACTTTTGAGTCTTCGAAACTCTTAACCCATGCTGTTGATGGTCTTACCAAACGATCGCCTCTTTACGCTCTACGCACAGCATTCAATGACCGCCGAACCAATCAGTGCAATTTGGGAATCTTTCACACATAAGCGTAATCGCGATGCTACAACAGCCACAATCATTCCGTTCCTATTGCGGAGACTTGCCTCATAATTGGCGATGGCAGAAGAGGGTCCGGCCGCGAACTGACGGGTCCACCCCAATCGAATTAGAATCGCAGTATCGGCCCGACGAAGACTTCACCCTGAGAACTTAGGGTGCCCCCTACATGAACGATGCAACCTCCGCCGCAAAAAAAGGCTACGTTCGGGTCAACGAAAACCAGTAACCATTCGGCTTGAATCTTGAAGCCGAGATGGCGACTGGGATAGAACCGGGTCCCGCCCAAACGAGAAACGCGTGGAGTTGAGATTGGTGCTTCCGGAAACATGGGTGGTACCAACACTACCTAGCACGAGCGGTTTTGCCCACGATGGCCAGTCTTCAATGTAGGGCTCATGGCTGCAGTCTCCATGAAAATGGTCAAGGATTACGTGTTGACCGGGAGGCTGGGGCGTGATGTCTTCCGCGTGGACACATGAGTCTTGCCTGGCCCAGCGTATCTCGACGAGGTCATCTTCATTCTTGAGCCTCATACCGAAAGAAACTCCATAGCTCGGGCTCGCGTCGAGTACGACGCGAGGATTCATCCCGATGACATGGGGCTCAACTGGAAAGCTCATGCTGGTGCGGTAGCCGAGGAATGGCGTGAATTCAAAACGCAGCGGCTTTGGTTCAGGCTGCTGCGCACTGAGGACAGGCGGGAGTGCGATCAACAGCATCGTGATGAGAACAAGCGCAGGGATTGTCTTCCTACCCAAATCCCCGCGTCTCCGATTCTGACGCTCATACCATAGCACCGGGCAGAATGACGCACAGGCGATTTCACAAGTGAGCCAAAGGAAAACTATTTTGACTCATGGTTGATAACTGAAATGGCGGTGTTACTCGCGTTGTTGAGATCGTCGAGCAGCGAATGAATCAGTGACGAGGAACTTAGTCGCGTGAGATGCAGCACGACCGATTGCGTCCACTCAGCATATCTTAGGACCGTTCGGTGTGGACTGCGGTCTGCGTCGGACGATCAATGTGCCACGCGCCTTTTCTCATCGATTGTCTGTATGTCCTGACAGTTTCGGCCGGAATGTGGATATGGCATAAAGTTCTAGTGGGCGGTTTCAGCCCTCGCTTATGGTCGTTGCATTCAGGAAAAAACGCGCAGCCAGATTGATCGTAGTGTGGGAGCAAATGAAAGTGAATATGACCCAAGGTGGGAGTATGAGGCGTTCTCCCGCGCGATTGGGCTCTCCGGCCCGGGCCGCGTCAACCTGCTTAATGCTGGTTTTTCTGCTGCCACTCGTTCTGCGCGCTGAAGCACAAAAGATCAAGATCCAATACGAGAAGACGACAGACTTCTCGAAATTCAAGACCTACGCGTGGGTCCCCGGAACGCCGGTGTTTGATCCGCACCTGGATATCTATATTCAGGACAGGTTCGCTGCTGAGCTCCGACGGAGCGGTATGATCGAAGCGCCTGTCAGTGCGGCGGATGTTCTGGTGACTTATCATGCCGCGCACGGCACGGATATAAGTGTAGGTACGGCTCTCGATCCGACATTCGCCGCGAGCGGCGGAATCCCCATAGCGGGGCACAGCATCTGGGAAACAACCGGTACTGGTGGCGCCCACGTAACGAAAGGGAGCATTGCCTTCGAGATTCTCGATCGCGGGGCCAACCGCCCAGTCTGGATCGGCACAGCAAAGCATGCGGTGAGTGATGCACACCACGAGCGTTGGAACGAGATTGAGAAAGCGCTCGATAAGCTATTCCGTCGTTTTCCCCCCAGGCCAGCGTAAATCGGTGGGATGAATTCTTCGCCGATGGGTGTCGACTGATCTCGTCTCGGCACCGAGATCTAAGGCTCAGAGATAATTCCAGGCCATTCCGCTCGACCACAATGACCCACGCCATTCAACAAATGCGCCAGACATCGCTTGCATTCCGGCATGCACTGCTTAAGAGTGAAAAAAAGCGGATCGTCGGTGTCATTATCTTTGTATGTTGCTTTGCCCTGCTAGCGATCGTGCGAATATTCGTGCTGGGTTCGGCGATGAGCCGCTGGGGTCTGGTCGTGGCTGCTCTAGTGATCGCGTTCGAGGTGGGCCTCTATCGCGCCGTGAACGGGAGCTTGCACTCTGGCACGGAAATCTCCAGTTTCGTGTGGTACCTCAGCAGTGTCCTTGAGTGCCTGTTTCCTGCTGTTGGGGTCGCTTTCCTGACGAGCACCCGACTCCTGCCCGACTATCGTCCCCTGGCTACACCATGGGTCCTCGCCTTCTTTCCGTTCATCCTCTTGTCCGTTCTACGGTTGACCCCGAGACTGTGCTGGGTTTGCGGAATTGTCTCAGCCCTCGGATATCTGGCGGCTGCTTACGTGGCAGGCTGGCACTTCAGCCCAGGAGTGAGTGGTTTCACGGTGACCCAGACAGCTGTGAAGTATTTCGCGTTCATGCTTCTAATCACGGGCGCGTTGGCCGCCGGAGTGGCCGCTGAAATCCGCTCGCATGTTGAAGCCGCGCTGCGCGAAGCCGAAACCCAGCACCAACTCAAGCAGGTTGCACACGAACTGCAGATTGCCCGCTCCATTCAGCAATCGCTCTTGCCAAAAGTTCGACCTCAAGTTGCTGGATTCCAGATAGCCGGTTGGAGTCGAACCGCGGACGATACCGGAGGAGACTTCTACGATTGGAAGAAATTGTCAGATGGCCGCTGGGTTGTGGTTTTGGCAGATGTCACCGGCCACGGCATCGGGCCTGCGATTCTAGCTTCAGTATGTCGTGCGTATTCTCGAGCAAGCTTCAATGTGCGCGATCCTCTGGAAACGATGCTCAAGAACATCAGCCAGGCTTTCGCGGAGGACCTCACTCCAGAGCGTTTCGCCACTTTTGTGGCGGCGGTGTGCCAGGAAGGCAGCGACCAGGTAGAACTTCTCTCTGCCGGTCACGGTCCGATTTTCGTGTATTCGTCGGACAATCAGTCGTTCCGGCTTATAGACGCGCAGGCGCTTCCATTGGGAATCCTTCCGGATTTGTGGGACGCGGTACCTGTCAAACTCATCCTGAAACCCGGTGATATCGTGCTCCTCATTACCGATGGTTTTCTTGAATGGGAGAACAGCGCTGGAGAACAGTTCGGAACCGAGCGGCTCGCGGCAGCCGTGAGGCAATTCAGCCACCGCGAACCGGAGGTGATTATTGCCGAGCTTTACGACTCAGTGCTGAATTTTGCCCTGGGAACTCCACAGCAAGACGATCTCACAGCAGCCCTGATCAAGCGCTCTCTCTAAGGTGGCAGTTCCGGCGACATTTTGGTTGGTGCTTGATCGAGATCAATGGTTGTAATCAGCGTTAGCGCTCAAATTTCGATTTCTTTCGATTAAGTCCACGTCTGAACGCTTGTCGCTGACGGACTGTCGAAGGTCAAATTACCCGCACGGTGTCCGGCACTAACCTTAAAGTGGCTTTGAGATAAGAGACAGATTGTGAACCGCAGTTTCCGTTTTGCTGCCTTTGAGAGATAATCGGGCGCAGTGGGAGGCCTCCCATGATTGGGATGAGAGCGATTTGTCTAGCGGCCCTCTGTTCGGTCTTGCTCGCCTGCGGTTCTTCCTCAAAATCTTCCGTGACGGGCCGCTGGAATGTGGTCCTCACCGGTGCGGCGGCGCAGCAAGGTCAACAGGGCGAACAGACGACATTTACCGTTTCCCTCGTACAGAGCGGCACCGGACTGACCGGAAGCCTCACCTCGCTGGTGCAGCCGTCAAGTTGTTTCCCGGCGAGCCCTCCTCTGTCCGGTTCCGCGCTGAGCGGCCAACTGACGCAGCAAGGGGAAGCGATCGCAAATTTTCACGCTACGATTCAGTTGCCTGGCTCCGGAACGGCCACGAACCCACTCAATCTGGTTGGCGACTTGGGCACAACGAGTGGGGGTGGTCTCTACACCCTGGAATCCGGAGTTCCTTCCGGTTGTCAGTTTCCTACGGGAACCTTCTCCATGAACCTCATGCCGTAACGCGTTGTCCCTCGCGCTAATGATTCGCGTGGCTGGAGATTAAGCAATCCGGGTATCGGTGTTATCGAACTCACACAGCTTTGCCCGGCAACAACTTTCTACCCGCAAACCGCATTTGCTGTTTATCCTGAACGTCGGTGTCTTTCTGTTTTCCGACCGACCTGGGGAGGGGACTTGAAGGTTCTGTTGCTGGAAAACATCAGCGCGGTGGCGGTCGAGCAGTTTCGTGCCGCCGGATACGAAGTCGAGTCGCACAAGGCAGCGCTCGAAGAGGGGGAGTTGATCGAGAAGGTTCGCGGCGCGGCGATTCTCGGCGTGCGCTCGAAGACTTCTGTCTCGAAGGCTGTGATTCAGGCCGGCGAGAAGCTCGCTGCCGTGGGAGCGTTCTGCATCGGGGTCGATAGGATTGACCGCGCTACCGCAAGCGAGCGCGGCATTGCCGTGTTCAACGATCCCCACTCCAACTCTCGCTCGGTGGCCGAACTCGCCATCGGAGAGATCATTGTGCTGCTGCGGCGCACTTTTCAAGCCTCGACCGAGATGCACGGCGGCCTGTGGAATAAATCGGCGGCTGGTGCGCATGAGGTCCGCGGGCTCACGCTGGGTATCGTCGGCTACGGCAAGATCGGCTCACAGCTTTCCGATCTGGCCGAGGCCATGGGCATGCGGGTCGTCTTCTACGATGTATCGCATGTACTGGCGCGCGGCAACGCGCGCGGCCTCGGATTCCGCGAGTTGCTCGAGACGGCCGACGTGGTGACGCTGCATGTTGACGGCAACCCGCAAAACCGTAATCTGTTTGGGGCCGAGGAATTCGCGGCGATGAAGGATGGCGCGTGCTTCCTCAATCTAAGCCGCGGATTTGTGGTCGACCACGAAGCTCTGGCGGCGTGTCTGAAGTTCGGCAAGATCGCGGGCGCAGCCATCGACGTCTTCCCCAAAGAGCCGGATAGCGGCGCAGGATTCGTAAGCGCGCTGCAAGGACTGCCGAACGTGATCCTTACGCCGCACGTCGGCGGCTCGACCGAGGAGGCCCAGCAAAACATCGGGCAGTTCGTTTCAGCGAAGCTGATCGACTATGTGCGCAGCGGCGATTCAACGCTCAGCGTGAACCTGCCGCAATGCCATCTGGAATATGAAGAAGGATCGTACCGGCTGATGCACATCCATCACAATGTCCCCGGCATCCTTCGCGCCATCAACGACATCCTGGGCGATCGCGGTATCAACATCGAGCGCCAGTCGCTGAATACGCGCGGCACGCTGGGCTATGCGATCTACGATATTAACCGCCCCTGCGACGCCGAGTTGATGACCCAGTTGCGCGCAGTGCCGAACACAATAGCCGTAAGAGCAGCAGGATGCTGAGCTGAACCATGTGGCGACGGACGCATTCGTCCGTCGAGCGAACCGCAAGGCGAGCTAGCATCGAGACACCGCGAAGGAGGTTGAGTTTCGACAGGCCGCGCTTCGTTTCAACGGGACGGACCCTTCGACTGCGCTCAGGGCAGGCTTCGGCGTCCGTCCCTATACGAACACAGGAGATCCCCATGCGTGGATTGAAAGACAAACGAGTCCTAATCACCGGTGGGGCCAGCGGCATCGGCGCCGCCACTGCCGCCCGCTTTCTGGAAGAGGGATCACGCGTATGCGTGCTCGATCGCGACGACTCGGCCGGCGCACGCATCAAGCATGAACTGCCTGCGCTCGGCGAAGCCATCATCGCCGATGTCACGGATCTCATGCAGGTCGAGGCCGCCTTCGCCGAAGCGATCCGGTTGATGGACGGCGTAGATATTCTCATCAACAATGCCGGGGTCAGCATACGGCACAAATTCCTGGACATTAC
>WNGO01004989.1_pt1 | contig 10126 bp, 9 predicted proteins | sample 5400511 | NCBI WGS metagenome assembly WNGO01 (sample SAMN13153380, study PRJNA577476) | soil metagenome | isolation source: 20 cm soil or saprolite under Garry oak tree replicate 2 | place: USA:California | collected 2016-06-15
TGTTGATCTCACGCCGGAGGACGTGAAAAAAGCGAGCACGCCAATGGACGGACCAACCGGCAAAGCTTGCCTGACTCTCAAACCGACGAAAAAGCTCATTATCAAGATTGAGAAAAAAGACGGGAGCGGCAGCTCATCCAGTTCGAGCGAAAATTTCGTCGCTGAAAAGGACGGCAAGTTCGTAATTCCTGTTCCCGGCCCATGTAAGTAGTTAGCTGCTCGGAATTCGCCTGCGTGAAAGCGGCGCGAAGACGCACGCACACGACAGGCAGGCCGTGTGCCCTCCCAAAGCTTGCGCGGAAAGTGGCACGTCTCTTCGAATTTTAGACGCAGTGCTGGACTCGCGAAGCTTTCGGAGTTGGAGTGCGATGCGGCCTCGCATCGCTTTTAATCTGACACAGCGTTGCCTCAAGGCCACGCTAGCGACTCACCCTTAGCTTCGCTCTTCTTTGGAAAGCGTTCCCACTGTGCGTTGATCCGCCGGTGGCTCGAGCGAGTTGACAAAATTTCGAAAGCGTTCGGAGAAAACTTCAGGCCGAAGTTTCCAGTAATGAGCCATTCCGGGCGCGAGGATGTAATGCCGCAGAAGACCATGCCAGCCTTCGAAAAGCTGCCTGTCCATCAATCCATAAACATAATGAAAATGGATTGTCTCGAACGCCTTCAAGAACTGGTAGGCCGCATGAAAAAAGCGCGCACGCTCTTCGATTGATAGCGCGCCGATATCTTCGAGGCCGACGCGCCAGATGCGCTCCAGTTCGGCATTCTCCATCAAAGGTTTGGTCACATCGCGCAGGGCGGCGGCAGCGGCGTCTTGCGTCGCCAGCTTTGCCACACGCGTGCTCCGGTGTACTTGCAACGCCAGATATAACACCGAGAAAACTACGGCGATGGAGCCGATTAACTGCGAGATTGCGCTGATCGCGTCCCAGTTCATTGCTCCATTACACCGGAAGCCATCTTACAGTGTCATTCTGAGCGAAGCGAAGAATCTCTGATCACTTCTGGTTCGATCACCACGCGAACAGACTGAGATGTTTCGCTTCGCTCAACATGACAGCGCCAACATGGATGGGCCGCTACTTCGGCTCCTCTGCGACTTTGAGAACGATTTTTCCGCGTGTGTGACCAGTCGCGACTTGCGACTGCGCTGTCTTTGCTTCGGAAAGCGGAAACGTTTGAGAGACGATCACTTTGATTTTCCCCTGGTCTATCAATTTGCCGATCTCGGCGAGTTCTTGTGAATTTGGGTCCACACTCAGTGTAGCGCCGTGAATACCATGTTTGCCGAGTTCAGTCTGGTCCAGCCGCGCAACGATCGATACAATGAATCCGCCTTTTTTTATCACGCCGTACGAGCGCGCCAGCGTATCCTTACCCACCGAGTCGAGTACCACATCAACGTCCTTCGCAACGTCTTCGAATTTTTGTTTCGTGTAATCGATCGCTACATCGGCCCCAAGTTCTTTCAGCAGATCCTGATTCGCGGTCGATGCCGTGGCGATCACCTTTGCACCGCGCGCCTTGGCAATTTGAATGGCAAAGCTCCCGACGCCACCTGATCCACCGTGAATGAGCACGGTCTGGCCGGCACTTAACTTGGCGCTGTCAATCAACGCCTGCCAGGCTGTCAATGCGACAATGGGCACTGCTGCGGCCTCAACATACGTCAGTGATTTCGGTTTGGGTGCTGCTTCGCCTTCTTTGACCAATGCGTATTGCGCGTAGCCGCCGCTATTGTCCAAGCTGACGTACGCGAACACAGGATCGCCTGCTTTGAACTTCGTGACCTTGCTTCCAATTTTTTCAACCACGCCGGCGACGTCCCCACCGAGAATGATGGGGAACGCGCGACTTCCGTCTTTACCGAACAGCCCCGACCGGATCATGCCATCAACTGGATTCACGCCGGCAGCTATGACCCTGATGAGCAGCTGATCATCCTTGGGTTCTGGTCGAGGGACATCCTCGTACTTTAAGACCTCCGGTCCGCCATACTTATGAATGACAACCGCTTTCATAGTTGGTGTAGCGGACTGAGCGGACAACACTGTTTGTAGAATCCCCGCCGCAACAGCGGCGGCAGGAAACATCCGTTGTCTCAAATTGGACATAACGATCGCACAGAGTTGGCAATACTATTGACTCTTCATAAACGTGTGAAAGACAAGACGCCATTTGCGTTCCCGCTTTGTCCACACACTTGCCACGTTATAGGTGCCCGATGTGTCCTGTCCGTTGTGCGTGGCTTGCGTCGTCACTTGGTAGGTAACCACTGCCATGTTCGCACTCGGGAATGCTACTCTCATATCCGCAAAGGAGTTGTCACGCACATCGTATTTTGGAACATCCGCAAGTTCGGCATCGACATTTTTGAAGCCTCCCGCGTCAAGTCCAACGAACTCAGGCGCCAAATATTTTTTAAACGTCTCCACCTGCTTGTTCTTGAACGCTTCTGTGGCGACTTTCTCCAAAGCGACGACCGCTTTCTCTCTTTGTGCTGTCTTTACCTGCCTGGCTGGAGTCGGTGCAGCAAAACAAGTCGAAACAGCCGTCGCCAGTGCCACACCACAGATAATGACTTGTCGTTTCATAATTGAATCTAGACCCGTAGCGGAGTGCTCGTCGACATTTTCTAGATATTTCAACGGCCGCGCTCAAATGGACGGTCGCGGCGGGGGTTCGGGCGGTAGATTTAATTGAGGCGCGGACGTCGCAGGAGTGGAGGGTAACGATAATAAAATCGGCAAAAACTCCGGCGGCATGAAGTTCGCCCACACATCGTAATCCGGACCGAACTGCCGTATAAACAAAAGTGAAAATGAGCGGAGCAAGACAAAGACTGGGAGCAAAATTACCGTTCCGACATAAGGAATCGCGGTGATGCAGCAGGTCGCGCAAGTTACAACGCATGCTACAAGCGCGCTGGCCAACCCCAGAACAATTAAAAATAACCAATACAAAAGGATTTCGCCCGGATTCGCCGCGATCAGTTTGGTGACGGCCCGGAACGCCTCGTAGGCTCGGCACCGGCGGCGATACATTACGGGCGTCATAAAATTAGCGATCAACGACCAGACAAACACGAGCAGCAGCATGACGAATACCCAAGCGACGATCGCCGATATCAAATAAATGTTAAGCTGATCCCGGTGTATGAAAAAGTAGTAGCGGCTTTTGACCAGTAGGAGGATGACCGGTACCGAAAGCAACACCGCGAAGACGAAAAGCGCGAGGCCAAGCACTAACGAAAACAAGAAATAGCTGTTCCCCTCGGTTCGGAACTCACGCCACGGTGCTGCAACTGCGCCGCGGTTCTTCACAATGCAGTCGGTAAACATAAATCCCCCTCGTGCTCGCAACCAGGCAACAACGAGAACGAGAGCAAGCACCAGACAAATCAGCACGCAAATACCTGTTATGAGAACCGGCTGCGGAATTTGGCTGATTGTCTGATTTAGTGTCTGCACATGCTCGCGGCGATCGTATTGGTAATTGAAACCGCCACCACTACCAGCCAGGTTCGCGAGCCACGCGACGAAGCCAATCACCAGCCATTTTTTGAAATCGAACGGCTGAAACAGAATCTTCTTCATCAACTCGAACGCTTCGCCGAACGGCTGAAAGATTTCGATTTTAGGTTCGTCTCCATTCACACGCGGCATTCTGAACTGGTTTCGTGGATCTAATCAAGCCCGCTGCGCTGTAGAGTCCGCTGTTGTCAGCGGATAGGTACACGCGCGCCTCGAAGGATCCGCTGAGGACAGCGCACACTACAGCTGGCGACGCGCGGTTGTTTAGTAAGCCGGCAGCGCCATGTTAGTTCTCGATGCTACATGCGCAACGTCGCCACCCGATTGGCGCCGAAGTAATCGGCAAAGATGAAACGCATTTTCGCGTTTGGGCGCCGAAAGCTCGAGAAATTGATGTCGTTCTGGAAGATGGCACAAGCTCGGAGCCAATCTTCTATCCGTTAACACCGGAAGCAGGTGGATATTTTTCTGGTGCCGTCAACGTCGGCGCGGGCAGCCGCTATCGGTTTCGAGTAAATCGCGGAGAAAACTTTTATCCCGATCCGGCATCGCGCTTTCAGCCACAAGGACCACACGGACCCTCTTGCATAGTCGATCCGCGGCAATTCCGATGGGCGGACACGAATTGGCCGGGCGTTACGTTAAAGGGCCAAATCATCTACGAAATGCACATCGGCACATTCACGAAGGAAGGAACGTGGTGTGCCGCAGTGGAGCAGTTGCCCGAGCTGGCGCGCGTTGGAATCACGGTGGTCGAGATGATGCCGGTCGCGGATTTCCCCGGGAAATTCGGCTGGGGTTACGACGGTGTAAATCTTTTTGCGCCCTCGCACCTGTACGGAACGCCGGACGATTTGCGGGCATTCATCGACCGCGCGCACTCGTTAGGCGTGGCCGTGATTCTCGACGTCGTTTATAACCACTTCGGCCCCGACGGGAATTATCTCGGCATTTTTTCCGACGATTATCTGATTCGCGAAAAAGAAAACGAATGGGGTAACGCGATCAATTTTGACGGACCGAATTCAGGACCGGTGCGGGAGTTTTTCATCACGAACGGCCGCTATTGGGTTGAGGAATTTCATCTCGACGGATTCCGCTTCGACGCGACACACGCCATCCGCGATCAATCCACTGAATACATCATCGGCGCGGTTGGGCGCGCCGCGCGCGAGGCAGCCGGCTCGCGCTCGATTCTTCTAATCGCCGAGAACGATCTCCAGGAAGCAAAGATGGCACAACCGTCCCGCGAAGGCGGTGATGATCTGGACGGAATGTGGAACGACGATTTTCATCACAGCGCTGTCGTAGCGTTGACTGGTCGCAACGAAGCTTATTTCGCCGATTACCGCGGCACGCCGCAGGAATTTATTTCTGCGGTAAAATACGGTTTTCTTTATCAGGCGCAGGCGCGCTCATGGCGAAAAGCGTTGCGTGGAACGCCCACCTTCGGAATTTCCCCGGAGGCTTTCGTTTGCTTCCTCGAAAATCACGATCAAATCGCGAACACCGGATCAGGGCAGCGGTTACGCTTTCAAACTTCACCCGGGCGCTACCGCGCCATGACTGCCTTTCTGTTGCTCGGGCCGTGGACGCCACTGCTGTTTCAGGGACAGGAGTTCGGCGCGTCGAGCCCGTTCCTATTCTTCGCGGATATCGGCGACGCTTCCGTACGCGACGCAATTCGGAAAGGTCGTGCCGAATGGCTGGCGCCATTTTTATCGCTTACCGAGGACCAAGCGTGGCGAGCTTTGCCCGCTCCAGACGAACCGGAGGTTTTCGCATCCAGTAAACTGAATTTCTCTGAGCGAAAAAATAATCGTGAACTTTACGCTCTGCACATTGATCTTCTAAAACTGCGACGAGAAGATTCGCGTCTTCGCCAGCAGAGTTCCGGCGGAATCGATGGCGCAGTCCTCGGACCGGCAATTTTCGCTCTCAGATACTTCTCCGCGAACAACGACGATCGTTTGTTGCTGGTGAATTTTGGGGAGAGTCACGTCTTGCATCCCGCTTCAGAACCTTTGCTTGCACCGCCCGAGGGTTGCAGATGGGAAATACTCTGGACGAGTGAATCGCCGCGTTACGGCGCAACCGGTAGCGGTGCAGTTACCACTTCCGAACCATGGGCTTTGCCGGCTGAATCAGCAGTGGTGTTGAAACCCGTGCCTTAGGATTCTGCCTGTCCGACGAAGCAGCGACGAAGAGTGTTCCCAGCGGAGCTTGCTTGGGGTTCACAAAGCGCAGTTTTCAAACACGGCACGATACAATGGGTGATGAATGGTTACGGGCAGGTTCCCTTTCCGCCTCCAACTTCAACACTGGCCGCCAGAATGCCCGCGGTCATCCGTCGCGCTTTGTTTGCAACGACCTTCCTATGTTCAACCCTTTTGTGGGACGTACACGGCAATGAGGTTACGGGACCGTCCCCGCCGTTGCCGATGGCAGCCGGCAAGGAAATCACTGCCAACCTTGTCAATATGATCTTCTGGTTCGATCGGGTGGCGAGTGATCCCCCAAGGGCAACTACCGCAAATTATCTTGCACGCGTATCCAATCCCTCCTCTCCGTTATACCCGAGTTATCTAGAGTACAAGCGAGGTAACATTGATCGCCATGAGCTTGAAGACCGACTGCCTCACGTCGCCATGCTCGGTGATAGCCTGACACAACATTTTTATTTCTCTTCGCTGCCGAGTTCCTTTTGGCGGGCGCGGACGGAGTGGCGCAGAAACTGGTTTCTCGATACTGACCCGAGTCCCGACAGCATTTTCAGCGTTTACGAACGATTGGAGTACTTCACGCCAGTCGTGGCGACAGAATTCAACGGGGCTGGGGCCTTGGTCGCGGCACCGGCATCACAAGAGGATCTGCGTGAAAGACTCGTCCGAACCCGCAACTTGCCCGGGCAGATAAATCACGTTTTGCATCGAACGAGATTTCCAGACCTAATCATGATTTGGATTGGACACAATAACTTGGACTGGGTCCAGGGCCTTTCCTCGGAAGAACGTCAGCACCCGCAACAGCGCCTGCGAGCGTTAGCTGCACAAGTGCGGGTGAATTATACTGAATCCCTTCAGGGCCTCATCGACCGCGCAAAACGCGAGAACCATCGCGTGGCCATCGTCGTTTTCGGTCTGGCGAACATTGATAGGTATTTGGAAGGAAGGAGGCAGGCAGAAATCCTGCACACAGAGAATCCCAAACTCTACCCTCATTTTGATAGTGGCACCCGAAGTTTTGAATCTTTGCAGCCGCCGTACCAACAAAATATGGCGCGGCTCGCCGTGCTGATAAACGCTGGGTTGCGTGCAATGGTCGCCGATCTGGAACGCGAGCTCAGTAACGCCCATCACGTGCGCATTGAGTACTCCGATGCTTTAACAAAAATCGATTTCAATCACTTGGAACTGATTAATACCGTAGACGGATGGCACCCATCGATCGAAGGACACAAGGTTTTGGCGCAAGCCGCCTTCAACGCTTTGCGTCGAAGTCTCGTATTTCTTGGAATTGGAACCACAACGAAGAAAAAAGCACCGCTCCTGGCAAATAGCCAGCCACAGTAGTCGGTTCTCTCGACCTGGTAGGTCGTTTTCTTAACGGCTTCAATTCGATGGGCGAGTGGTTCCGGTTTCAAACAATTTGAACGAGCGACTCTCCGCGGTGCGGCGGAGCCGGTCGTGTTGCGGTTGCCGCTCAGGAGCAATTGGTTTTGCAGCCGAATCAGCCGTGGCGCTGCAGCCCTGGTGTAGCCCCGAAAGCGTTCGGGGCTGTCCCTCAGCGGACTCCCCGCGCGTGCAGCTCGATTACTTCTGCGTTGAGGACAACGCACACTACAGCAGTTGTCGCAACGCGTTTGCGCGCTTCCGCTTCACAGCAGATAACTTCCGCCGATGAAATTTGCTTTGCTCGTTCTCGCAGCTGCTTTCATGCCGTTGTTTGCGCATGCACAGGAGACGCCTGCTCCTACTCCGCCACCCAGAGTCTACCCTGTCGCCCTGCCGAACTACGACGAGGAGACCGCCACACGTTTGCAAATTTTCTTGGACAACTCCGACTTCGGCCCGGGCAAAATCGATGGCAGAATGGGCGAATTTTTCCGGAAAGCGCTCATCTCGTACAAGCACGCGCACGCGATGCCAAAGACCGGAGCGGTCGATCAATGGATGCTCGACCAGGTGCCGGTGACTTACACCACCTACACAATCAAGGAAGAAGATCTGAAACAGATCGGCGATGTGCCCGGCAGCCACGCCGAGCAGGCAAAGTTGAAATGGCTGCCTTACACGTCATTGCTCGAGTTCGTGGCGGAGCGCTTTCACTCTGCGCAATCGTACATTCAGAAACTGAATCCCGGTAAAAAGTGGGAACACCTTCAGTCCGGTGAAACTCTCAAAGTGCCGAACGTTCTGCCGTTTGAAGTCGAAAAATTCACTGAGGGAAAGCTTCCTGAAAATCCTGCGTTCGCCTCTCGGAAAGTTTTCGTCGATACATACGAGCATTTGCTGGAAGTCTTCGACCACGACCAGCTCGTCTGCGTGTTTCCGATCACACCTGGATCGAAAACGCTGCCCGCGCCGGTGGGCACATGGAAAATTCTCGGAGCAACCGTTTGGCCGTGGTTTCGGTACGATGAAGGCATGCTGAACTATGGAGTGCGCACGGAAAATTATTACAATCTCCCACCCGGTCCGAACAATCTGGTTGGCATTCTCTGGATGGGCTTGAACAAACCGGGCATTGGCATTCACGGCACCAACAACCCGGAGACAATCGGCCGGGCTGCCAGTCACGGCTGTATTCGCCTTGCAAACTGGGACGCGGCGCGAGTGAAGGACTTGGTGAGCGTGGGCAACACTGTCATCATTTTCTGATACTCCCCGCTTGTCATCCCGAATCGCGCAGACGACGAGGGATCTCACAGTCGAAGCTTGGGGCATCCGAATTACACTGCATCGGCAAGCAGCTTGTGTGAGATCCCTCGCGCCGCTCAGGATGACCGGCCGGGCTCCCAATGGCGTGAGTATCTTCAGGTGGAATGCGTTGGAAGATAATCCGCTGGATTATCTCGGCTGGCGAGGGTCGATCGAGAAGCATTTGAAATGATTATTCGCACACACAGTCGAACCCTTTTCGCGATCGCGTACGGCATTTTGCAGAACCGCCAGGAAGCCGAGGATGTGGTGCAGGATTCCCTCGTTAAGGCCTGGAAGACACGGTGGCGCGTGCGCGACCCGGAGAAATTTCCGGCCTGGCTGGCAACGATCGCGCGACACAGAGCACATGACGTCTTTCGCAGACGCCGAGTCGTTCCTTTTACCCACGAAACAATCGAGACAAACGAACCGGAAACAGCTGATACGGCGGCGATCGATCAACAGTTGCATTCAGCGCTCGCGGCCTTGCCGGAGCTTCACCGCGCCGCGCTTACACTGCGTTACTTCGAGGAGATGGATTATCGCAGCATCGAAAACATGTTGGGCCTGACCAATGGCGCGCTCCGTGGAATTCTCGGACGCGCTCTGGCGTCGCTCCGCAAACAGCTCCGCCCCGCTCTCGCTTCAATGGACTAAACCCATGGCAACCGTTCACGACGAAATCGACAACTGGCTCGCTGCCGATCTTTACGGCGAACTCTCCGAGGACGAGCAGCGCCAGTTGCATACCCATCTCGTCGACTGCGCCGCGTGCCGAAAAACTCATCAGGAAACCAAAACCATGAACAAAATTCTGGAAGAAACTCTCGCTCAGGAGAAACCCGATCCGGCTTTCGAACAAAGAATGCTAGCCGTTTTTCGTGACCGCATTCCCAAAAGAAGCGGTTTCGTAAAACTGCTTTCTGATCTGATGCGTTTGCGCGCCGCACAAATCACCGCAGTTGCAGCCGTGCTGCTTGGGCTGGTGCAGCTCGGGCGAATGATCACAGGGGAAACTGCGACTACGCTGCGCGGTCGTGAGGACCACACGAACGAAGGGTTGTTCCGGCAACCGGCACAGGTCGCGGCGACTGGGCAAACTCAAGCCGGTGCTTTGGACAAGTCAGACGGGCTTTTCACAAGCCGATCACAAGACGCATCGCTACCCGAATCACCACCAGCTGCTGCAACTCAATCGGAATCTGACAGACGAAACACGGCGCCCGGCCTCGCCGCTGCGAAAGCAACCACCGTTGCCGCGGAAAATCTTGCACGTGCCGAACAAGCTGAAGTCAAGCCCGGCGAAACGCCAGCTCCGGAGGTGGACACTGGGCACCGAAGACGTAACGAAGGCATACTTCGACACCGACGCGCGACTGAAGAACGCGCGCTTGATGGAGCAGCGTTTGATCGACATGCTGAAGACCAAGACCGGAAAGGTTTCCGACCTGCTCCAAGTGGAAAAGGAACTCGGTCGCGTGCGCGAAGACATCGAGAAGATGCAGGGCGAATTGAAATATTGGGATTCGCAGGTGCAGTTCGCCACAGTGACGATTTCGCTCGCAGAAAAAGACATGGAAGAACCGGCGGCGTTTCTGATTAAAGAGCGCGCGCAACTTTCTCTCTACGCACCGGATGTAGAAAAGGTTTACAACGACATCAAGGCGCTCG
>WNGO01003867.1_pt1 | contig 10125 bp, 12 predicted proteins | sample 5400511 | NCBI WGS metagenome assembly WNGO01 (sample SAMN13153380, study PRJNA577476) | soil metagenome | isolation source: 20 cm soil or saprolite under Garry oak tree replicate 2 | place: USA:California | collected 2016-06-15
TGTCACCAGCGAATCGCCCGGTTCACTCTTGTAACGCCAGGTATACGCGATTTTCTTTTCCGGAATTACTTCCGTGACACGGCAAAGATGATGATAGGTCGTGCCTTCGTGTTCGACGCTGAATTCGAATTCGAAGCCGGCCTGAGGCTTGAATTCCTTCAGATCGAAATACCACTCACGCATTTGATCGACATCGGTCAACGCTTTCCAAACTCGCGTAACTGGTGCGTTCAATGCGCGTTCGACAATTACTGATTCGGCTAGTTGATTTTTTGCAGTCATAACATTTCTCTCAATTATTTCGCTGCGGTGTTTGGCTCAATGATTCCGAAGACATTTCCGGCCGGATCTTCTGCGTAGGCGAGCCACCCGATCTTCGGAATTACCATCTTCGGCACACAGATCTTTCCACCGCTTTGCTCGATCTTCTTTATCGTTTGATCCAGTGACTCGACCGCAATGGTGTTCAACGTCCCGGGATTCTGCCCTTCTCGCGGACGTGTAATCCCGCCGTTAATCCCGGGTTCTTTGTCGTTGCCGGTCGTGACCAGCCAATCTTTGTCGTTGCCGGTCGTGACCAGCCAATACTCAATCGGGCCGCCTTCGAATTTTTGGAACTTCCACCCGAAAACATGCGCGTAGAACGGCTCCACCGCTTTCGGATTATCGGTGTAAATCTCAAAATGCGTGACGCGATTCATGTCTCCGTCCTTTCCATGTGATCTTCAGCTTTCGACACGATTTCTCGGATTAATTTCTTGCTTTTCATTTTGTTTCTTTGTGTTGCTTTGCTTTTTCTTCAAAAATTTAGACAGCGCGAATGCAGTGAGCCCGCCACTTGAGCTCGCACCCGCGGCCAACAGCGCCAGATTCCCGAGGCAGACCGGGCACATAAATTAAACTTTCCCTTTCTTGGCGTGCGCCGGATTTGTTTTTTCCAAATAAGCGGCGAGCCGATCGAGCGAGCCTTCCCAGAATTTGCGGTACTCTTCGACCCATTGAGCGGCTTGTTCTAGCGGTTTGGCGTCCAGCTGCATTTCATGCACGCGTCCATAACGGCGCCGACGCAATAATCCAGCCTTCTCGAGAACGCGAAGATGTTTGGAAACCGCGGGCAAGGACATGGCATGCGGACGTGCCAGGTCGGTGACACGTCGGTCACCCCGGGCCAGATGCGCCAGGATATGGCGCCGGGTCGGATCGGCCAGGGCGGCGAAGGTGCGATTCAATGCTCTCGAAGAATACTTAACCATCTGGTTAACTATTTAGCACGGCCGTTTTAATGTGCAAACACTTTTTTCCCGCCGTTGTTACAGAGCCTGACCGATCGCGCCGGCCGCAGCAATAATGGGCCACGCGCAAAGCGCCAGCAGCGCCCCGAACACCAACGCTTCAATCGCAAAGTGCACGTGATTCTCGCTCGCGAAAAAATCTCGGGCGAACTGGAGAACACGTCGTCCTCTTCTCGTTCGCCATTGTTTTGATACCGTTCGCTTGATTGTGATTATGCCCATGTGCAAGCGTACGCGCCTGCCGGTTTCTCGTCAGGTTACAAATTGTCAAACTGGCGTGACGATCGAGTAACACAAGCAAGCAACTGGTTAGAAAACCGTTTGGCTAATCCGCCTCGGTTAGCAAATTCTCCCTGGGCCGCGTCGGCTCGACGATTTGATTAATGACTGGCCGAACCGCCGAGAAGGGGTGGTAATTAGCCAGCGTGACGATGCCATCTTCGCCTTCAACCAACGCGGTGCAGCTCTCGACCCAATCACCGCAGTTGTAATATGTGACTTTGTCGAATTCCCGAATGGCTGCGCTATGAATGTGGCCACAGAGCACGGCGTCTACGTTGTGACGTTCCGCATAATGCGCCACCGCAGCTTCGAATTTTCCGATAAAGCTCACCGCATCCTTCACACGCCGCTTGGCATAAGCGCTGAGCGACCAATAGCCGAGACCGAACCGGCGTCTGACGAAATTGATGAATGGATTGAGCGAAAGCAGAAATTGATAACCAAGGTCACCCGCGAACGCGAGCCATTTAACGTTCTGCACCACGGCATCCAGTTCGTGACCATGAATGATTAAGATGCGTTCGCCAGAGGCGGTCACGTGGATTGCCCTTTGCTTGATTTCGATATTCCCGTAAGCACCACAGAAGTCGGTGACCAGCTCGTCGTGATTTCCCGGGACATACACCACGTGCGTGCCTTTGCGGGCTTTCCGCAGAATTTTCTGGATCACATCGTTGTGCTGCTGGGGCCAGTAAATTCCACGACGCAGCGACCATATATCGATCAGGTCCCCCACGATGTAGAGCGTTTCGAAGTCGTTCTCCCGGAGAAAATCCAGCAGCGCGGTGGCGTTGCAGCCGCGCGTGCCGAGATGCGCATCGGAGATCCATGCAGTGCGATAACGCCGAGGCGCCAGAACCTCATCAGCCGATTTGCCGAATGAAAATCGCTGCTGAGCCACAATAATTCGCCCAGCGTCGCGTCGGTGAAAACTGAATGACTGCATTCCGTCAGAACAACCGTAAGAACAAAAGCGGTGCAGTGACAAAAAAATTACTGTTACATTTGTGTGGCGAGAACGATTACAGCAACCACAACAGCCCGCCGTGGATGACTCTTCCGGCGGGCTTCACCTAACCCTGTAATTCACTTAACGCTGTAGCTCAGAACATCAGCTGCATGCGCCCGATAACTTCATCGAACTGATCGTCGCCGAACTCACGATTCGCTTCGCGGAAATCCGACCACGTATGGAAATAATTCACCATCAGCTTCAGGTCGTCGCCGCGGATGTAGTAGTTGAGGCCAGCAACAATTGACGAGATGCCGTCGTTACCCTTTTGCCCGGGATTCAAGTGCTGCCACTGAACGACAGCTTGCAGCTTCTTCGGTATCAAGTAATAGCCGCCCGTGACGTAAAATCCGTCTGTCGTGAATCTGTCAAAACCCGGAGGCCCGTTAGCGGACCGAGGGTGAACGCGTTCCTGAAGAAACTCACCAATAAGATCAAATGGACCCATCTTAAGCCATGCATCCACGCTCCACGCCGTTCGCTCGTCCGCTCCCGGCAGGACGAACGGCGAAAGCGAACCGTCCGAATTCACCAGGAGAGTCAAGCTCTGCGAGATATTTGTTCCCTTGTCGTCGCGGCTGTTCAGAATGTCGGCGCCAAGTTTCAGGAATGAGCCTTTTCCGAAGACGTCTTTGAATAAGGTGGATTCGAGCCTGCCCACATACATGAAGTTGTTATTGTCGTTATTGGTGATGTTCCGCCCGTTGCCATTGAAAATGCCAGCATAGTATGTCAGCAGATCTGCATAATCAGGCCCGATGACCGCCAATGGTTTTCCCCAAAGTTGGATGCCAACCTGCCGTTCCGGTGTGATTGCGCCGGTCGGTAGGGTTCGCTCGATCGTGTATAGCGTCGTGTCCGGAGTTGTCTGTTCCAAGCCAAATGGCGCTTTCCACTGACCCATCTTGACCTGCGCCCACGGGAATTGATGCCAGTTAACGAAGATGTCTGTGCCCGAAAAAGCGGTGCGGTTCGAGTTGATGCCATCACTATTCTGGAAGTCGCCTTCGATTTTGAAATCGAATTGCTCGGCAAAATCGCCGGTGAGATTGATTCGTGCGCGGCGCAGACGAAACCGATCTTTGAGGGCGGTCTGGCCAAAACGCCCTTCGAACGCAGAGACATCGCCGTCTTCGAAATTCATCTGGATGAATCCGCCCAGCACCAGTTTCAATTCTGGTCCACGCTGCTGCACGTAAACCGGCGGCTTTTCTTCGACGACGGCTTTCTCGGTGTACGTTTTTCCGTCGTAAGTAATTTTCTTTTTGAATTTGCCGTCGGGCACGGACGTAGTCTCTTTCTTCAGGCTCTTGATTTCCGCTTGCAGTTCGGCGTTCTGTTTTGCCAGCAATTCCACCGCGCGCTCGAGTTTTTCGAGCCGAGCACTGTCAGAGGATGACTCCGCGCGCAGCGGCTCCGCAGTTAACAATGCAATTGCAGCCAGGCTCGCGCCCGCTGCCCACAAGACCAATTTGTTGATGAACATGGATTTTCTCCTTCGGGTTTAATGGTTGTCGAGAGGTAGAACCGCTCGGTTAAGAACTGCCTATCCGAACACGGGCGACGCTAAAAGCCCTTTGTGACAGCCGTATGACGAAAGTGTGACGATTCGGCAAACTTTGCCGGAAAAAATCCCGATCCGATTCTGAAATGTTGAAATCTAACGCGCGGGCGAGTTGATTTGCTGTTCAAATGGAGACCGGCTCAGGCAGAAAAATCCTAATCATCGAAGACGAAACCGACGTAGCCGACCTGCTTACGCTCAATTTGCGTAAGGCGGGCTACAGGGTTTCGACAGCCGCCGACGGCGCGAGCGGTTTGCAGAAGGCGCGTGATAACAGGCCGGATTTCATCATTCTTGATCTGATGCTGCCAAAAATGTCGGGACTGGAAGTCTGCAGAATTTTGAAGAGCGACATTGCGACAGCTCAGATGCCGATTCTGATGTTAACGGCGAAAGCGGAAGAGATTGATCGTATTGTGGGTCTGGAATTCGGCGCCGACGATTACGTGACAAAGCCGTTCAGCCCGCGCGAAGTTGTGTTACGAATTCGGGCAATTTTGCGGCGTGCCGAAACGGCGAGCGAAAGTCTGACGGCCGGCCCGATCTCAATTGATCCTGCGCGCCACGAAGTTCGCGTTAACGGCAAGCAGGTGCATCTTACCAGCCTTGAATTCAAACTGCTGCGTACATTGATGCAACGCCGTGGGCGCGTACAGGACCGCGATCGGTTGCTTAACGAAGTTTGGGGCTACGAAAGCGTCATCGATACCCGCACGGTGGACACGCACGTGCGCCGCTTGCGCGAAAAACTAGGTAAAGTCGGTGACTCCATTGAAACCGTTCGTGGCTTCGGTTATCGCTTGCGCGAAAGTTAGCACGAATGATCTGGTTTTTGCTCTGCGCGGTTGTCGCATTGGCAGTTGCTGTTGCGTTAATCGCGCGGCGCAGGTGGATTGCGCCTTGGCGGCAAGTGGAAGAGCTGGTGACCGAGATCGAACGGGGCGAACGGCCGCGAACGTTTCTGATAGACGGCGGTGCGCAGGCTCAACGTATTGGCTTACGCCTCGAAAAGGTTTTTGAGGATTTGCAGCAGCTCAACAAGCAGATCGCAAAACGCGAATCCGGCATGCAGACCATTTTCTCTGCGATGCACGACGCATTGCTGGTAGTCGATTCCAACCGGCATCTGATTTTGGTTAATGAGACGTTTCGAAGACTCTTTGCTCTGCCGGAAATTTCAGAGGGGGCACCTCTGCGGGAGATTGTTCGTGATGCTACGCTCGATCGCGTTATTAACGATGCTTTGGATCGCGGTGGACCAGTTCGCATCGAGTTGACGCTCGACGGTTCGAAAATTGAGCTCGACGCCGTCGCGACACGAAACAATGCAGGCGAAATTACGGGGGCACTGGTTTTATTTCACGACATCACCGAGCTCAAGAAGATCGATCAGGTCAGGCGGGATTTCGTTGCGAACGTCTCGCACGAATTACGCACGCCGTTGTCGATCTTGCGCGGCTACATCGAAACCTTGCTCGATAGCCCGGAGACGTCGCGCGCGGAGCTCTCGCGAATCCTCAAGGTAATGGAGCGGCATTCGAAGCGCCTCGATTTGCTCGTCGACGATTTGCTTACGCTTGCGCAACTGGAATCGGGCAATCCAAATTTGCAATTGGGAGATATCGCTGTGTCCAGCTTCTTCCGGGAATTGATTCGCGACTGGGAAAAGAAGCTCGCAACCAAACAGCTCAACGCAGTTGTCGATCTTCCGTCCGACTTGCCCGCGATTCGCGCTGACCGGGCGCGGCTTCAGGAAGCTCTATACAATCTGCTCGACAACGCCGTGAAATATTCGCGTGAGCATGGCGAAATTCGGCTGATTGCCCGGCAACGCGACCAAGAAATCGTCCTGAGCGTGAGCGACGATGGAGTTGGGATTGCCGAAGACGAGTTGCCGCGCATTTTTGAGCGCTTCTACCGCGTCGACAAAGCGCGCAGCCACGATAGCGTTCGGGGCACCGGCCTCGGTCTGGCAATTGTGAAACATATCGCCCAACTCCACGGCGGCCGCGTCGAAGCCGAGAGCGAACTCGAGAATGGTACGACGATTCGCGTGGTTTTGCCGATCGTCACACAATCGTAACAGTAAAGATTTTGACTGCCTGAATCGGCCTGCGGCAATCTCGTCGCATGACGAAACTCTTCAGCAGTAAAATTCTTTGGCTGGCAATCGTCCTGGGATTCAGTGCGAACGCATCCGCGCAAATGATGATCAACGGCGCGGGCGCGACGTTTCCCTATCCGATTTACTCAAAGTGGTTCGATGAATACGCAAAGGTCGATCCTTCGGTACGATTCAATTATCAGTCGATCGGTTCCGGCGGAGGACAAAAACAAATCCTGGCGCAAACGGTTGATTTTGGCGCATCGGATGGACCGATGAGCGACGAAAATCTGTCAAAAGCGCCAGGGAAAATCCTGCATATCCCTACGGTAGCAGGCGCGGTCGTCATGACCTACAACCTTCCGGGCAATCCCGCCTTGAAACTCGATGGCGAGACGATCGCCGATATTTTTCTCGGCAAAATCAAGAAATGGAATGACCCGAAGATCGCCGCATCAAACCCAGGAGCAAAATTGCCAGACAACGAAATCGTGGTCGTACATCGCTCCGATGGCAGCGGGACGACGTTCATTTTCACCGATTACCTGAGCAAGGTCAGCGGTGAGTGGAAGCAGAAAGCCGGCAACAACACATCTGTCAATTGGCCGACGGGCATTGGCGGGAAAGGAAATGAGGGTGTGTCGGGACAGGTAAAACAAACCCCGGGGGCGATCGGATACGTAGAATTGATCTATGCCCTGCAGAACAAAATGCCGTACGCAGACCTAAAGAATGCCGCGGGCGAATTCGTAAAACCGACGATCGAATCGGTAACCGCGGCGCTCGCAACTGCCGAGATTCCGGATGACTTCCGTTTCTCGATGACGAACGCACCAGGCAAGGAGGCGTATCCCATCGCGGGCGCGACCTGGCTGCTGGTTTACCAACAGCAGAAAGATGCAGCCAAAGGAAAGAAGCTCGTGGAATTTCTAAAATGGGCCGCGAAAGACGGCGAGAAAATGGCAAAAGATCTCCAATATGCCCCGTTGCCGGATACCCTGCAGCAACGTGTCCTGGCCCGGATCGACGAGATTAAGATGTAACGTGAACCCGCATGGAGATCGCACTACCTCCAACGACAGCCGCACCGGATGAGCCGAGATCGGCGGCGAGCGCGATGGCCCCGCCCTCGCGTTTCGGTGACAAAGCGTTCGAGTGGCTTACCCTCGCGATGGCGCTGGTGCTGGTCGTTCTCGTGATTTTGATCAGCTGGCAACTGTGGCGCGGATCTTCGCTCGCAGTTCAAAAATTCGGATTTCGTTTTCTCACGACATCGACTTGGGACCCCGTCGCCGAGCAATTCGGCGCCCTTCCATTCATCTACGGAACACTGGTTTCTTCACTAATTGCGTTAGTGATCGCGGTGCCATTGAGCATCGCAACGGCAGCGTACCTGACGGAACTCGCGCCGGTCTGGATTCGGCAGCCGCTTGTGTCTCTAATCGAAATGCTGGCGGCAATCCCGAGTGTAATCCTCGGGTTATGGGGCATCTTCGTTATGGTCCCCTGGTTACGGGATTATCCTTTTCCCTGGCTCAAACGCTTCTTCGGTTGGACACCATTTTTCACCGGGCCGATTTACGGCCCCAGCATGCTCGCGGGCGGACTCATCATCGCCATCATGATTCTGCCAATCATCACCTCGGTCTCGCGCGAAATTTTGCGCAGCGTGCCGGACCTGCAACGCGAAGCGGCTTACGCTCTGGGCGCGACCCGCTGGGAAGCGACCCGGATCGCAGTGCTTAGTTATGCGAAAAACGGATTGTTCGGAGCAAGTATTCTCGGTCTCGGACGCGCTCTTGGCGAAACGATGGCGGTCACAATGGTCATCGGCAACACCCCACAAATCGCGGCGTCGCTCTTTAAGCCCGGCTATACCCTTGCCAGCGTGCTTGCCAATGAATTTACCGAAGCCACCACCGACATGTATCTTCAGGCGCTGTTCGAAATTGGGCTGGTCCTTTTTGGAATAACCATCCTGGTGAATCTTCTTGCCCAACTGCTTTTGCGCACCATCAGCACAACATCGGCCACACGCGCCGTGCAGTAGCCATGTATTCCAGAGGAGCAGACAACCACACCTGGCGTAAGATCAAAAGCGCGCTGGCATCCGGTATCGCGTTTGTTTCTGCTCTTCTTGTGATCACGCCGTTGGGCCTCGTGTTCTTTCATCTTCTCGTCAATGGCGCCGGTTCGGTGAACTGGGACTTTTTCACCAAGTTACCTGCACCGGTCGGAGCAGTTGGCGGGGGCATGGTGAACGCGATCGTGGGATCGCTGGAGTTGCTCGCATTGGCGAGCGTGATTGGGATTCCCGTCGGCGTTTTGGGTGGAGTTTACCTCGCGGAATATGGCTCCGCGCGTATCAATTCAGTCCTGCGATTTATGGGTGACGTCCTCAATGGAATTCCATCAATCACGTGGGGGGTCGTTGTTTATGGTTTGGTCGTCCTTCGTTTCAAAGGTTTCTCCGCCTATGCCGGCGGCCTGGCGCTTGGGTTGATCATGATTCCACTCATTCTGCGCACGACTGAGGAAATGATTCTGCTGGTGCCAAATGGCTATCGCGAGGCGGCCCTCGCGCTCGGCGTTGCCCGGTGGAAAACGATCGTGCATATCGTTTTGAAGACTGCGTCGAGGGGAATCATTACTGGCATTCTGCTGGCGTTGGCGCGCGTTGGAGGCGAAACCGCACCGCTCCTTTTCACTGCTTTCGGCAACCGCTTTTGGAACCACAGCCTGAATCAACCGATTGCGGCGCTCCCATTGCAGATTTTTACCTATGCCATTTCTCCCTATGACGACTGGCATCGTCAGGCGTGGGCCGGCGCTCTTGTGCTCGTCACTGGTGTTTTCTGCGTTAACATATTAGTAAGACTCCTCACTCGGGGGCGTGGGGTGTCCGTTGTGTAAACATTCGCGAATGGAGAACTTAGTTATGGCAGTACCCGAGCGAAGTGTTATGGAGCACGTCGAACAACCTGTAGAACCGGCCCCCAGCGTTGAGTCGTCGCCACCGCTAACTTTTCAGGTGAAGAATCTCTCGATCTGGTACGGTGAGAAGCGCGCTATTGATAATGTGACGCTCGACGTGGCCTCGAACGCCGTGACCGCCATCATTGGGCCGAGCGGGTGCGGAAAATCAACATTTCTCCGAGCTCTCAACCGCATGCACGAGCTGGTGCCAAAGACGCGCATGAAAGGCACGGTCCTGCTGCAGGGCCAGGACCTCTATTCGAGCACAGTCGATCCCGCGATCGTTCGCCGTCGGGTCGGCATGGTGTTTCAAAAATCCAATCCGTTTCCAACCATGACGATTGGCGAAAATGTCGTTATCGGTTTGCGATTGAACGGCGTACGAAACCAAAAACTCCTCAATGAACGTTTGGAAAAATCACTCCGCATGGCTGCTCTTTGGGACGAAGTAAAAGACGATTTGCACAAGCCGGGCACAAGTCTCTCCGGTGGCCAGCAACAGCGACTGTGTATTGCCCGCACGCTCGCCGTGGAACCCGAAGTGGTCCTGATGGATGAACCTTGTTCGGCGCTCGATCCCATCGCTACCGCGAAGATCGAGGAGTTGATCTCTGAGCTGAAAACTAAATACACCATCGTGACGGTCACCCATAACATGCAGCAAGCCGGGCGCATCTCCGATTACACGGCTTTCTTCTATATTGGCCGGCTGATCGAATTCGGGCCAACGACGAAAATTTTCACAAACCCAAGCGAACGACAGACCGAAGACTATATCACTGGCCGATTTGGTTAACGACTTGGCTGGGCGCGACCATTGGATGCGCCATTAGCGAAACAGAATATGAGCAAGAGCAAAGATATGAGCATGAATGAAAGGAGACAGTGAGATGAT
>WNGO01006236.1_pt1 | contig 10123 bp, 11 predicted proteins | sample 5400511 | NCBI WGS metagenome assembly WNGO01 (sample SAMN13153380, study PRJNA577476) | soil metagenome | isolation source: 20 cm soil or saprolite under Garry oak tree replicate 2 | place: USA:California | collected 2016-06-15
GGTGGCGGCAGCGGGGCCGCGGGAACCTGCATCGTCGCCAAGGCGATGAATCCAAAGATCCAGGTGATCGGGGTTCAGTCCGCCGAAGCGCCCGCCGCCTACAAGTCGTGGAAAGCGCGGCGCTTGTTGGAAGACCGGATGGGCACAATCGCAGAAGGGCTCGCCACGCGCACCGCCTTCGAACTGCCGCAGCGAATCCTGTGGGAGATGCTCGACGACTTCGTCCTCGTCCCGGATGCCGAGATCCGCACAGCGGTTCGGCTGATGATCGAGACCACCCGCAATCTGGCGGAGCCCGCCGGCGCGGCGCCGCTGGCGGCCGCACTCCGGCTCAAGGATCGACTCAAAGGCAGGCGCCTGGCGCTGATTTTAAGTGGCTCGAATATCACGACGACCCAGCTTCGAGAACTGCTCGCCGGCTAAGGGCTATCGCTCGAGGACGACGATCGGAATCTCGCGCTTTGTCAGTGTCTGCTGCTGCTCGACGTAGGGAACGAAACGCTTGAGCCCATCCCGCTCTTCGGGGCCCGCCGTCCGAGCGCGGACTTTGAATTTGTCGGGCCCCACCTCGACCGTCGCGATCGGGCGTGCCAGCAGATTCTGATACCAGCCCGGATGCGACGGGGCGCCGTTGCCGGAGGCGATGACGACATAGCGGTCGCCGTCTTTCCCGAAGCCGAGCACCGCCGTCCTCTCCTTCCCTGACTTTGCGCCAGTCGTCGTCAAGAGCATCAGTGTGCGGCCGGCCATCGGGCCGCTGAGCTGACCACCATTGGCCCGGAACTCCTCGATCAGCTTGCGATTGAAGGCCTTCATGTCGGTCGGGATCTGGGGAGGCGGCTTTCGCTGGGTCGGCTGTTCGGAACTCATGACTTGACCTGGATCATTCCGACGCAGTTCTTGCCCGGGTCGATGAACCACGCCATCCAGGCGAAGCCGATATCAGCGATGCCATCGACGGTCTTGAGGTTGGGCGTGTCGTAGTCCTCGATCTTGACACCGCGTTTTTTCAGCTCGGCGACTTCCGCCCGGACATCCTTTACTCGGAACGAAGCCTGAGTCTGGTCATCTTTGGTGCCAACAGTGCTCTTCGTTACCGTGAACTGGCTGTCGCCACCGCACTTAAAGACCAGCGCCCCGGGGCTCTCATTGAGGATCTTCAAGCCGACCTTATTCGCATAGAAGTCCTTCGTGGCGTCGAGATCCGTCGCAAGTAGAACAACGTTGATCGGATAATCGCTGAGCACGTTTCCCCTCCCGTGGTTAGTGGCCGTCCTCTCCGGATACTAACGCCTGAGGCGCGGGAGGAGCCTCGCCAAGAGCAACGCGATCCCTAGAAGCACGAGCCCGGAGATCACAAGGCTGACCGCGAACCCGAGGCTGCTCTGAAAATAGCGGAACTCGATGTCGAGCACGAAGGCGAACAAGCCGACACCTCCGGCGAAGGCGTAGCCGGCACTGCCCCGGTACACGGATACCGCAAATGCGCCGCCGGCCAACAGGCCACCGAAGATTTCGAGTGGCAGGTTGCCGTCCTGGGCGGTGATGAAGGCAGTGATGATAGCCATCGATGGCCCGGCGAACGCGAGCACCTCCGTGGCCCACAACACCTTCTGCCGGCGGCCATACTCGGCGGCCCCGACCAGGATGGCACCCGTGATGAGGAAGACCGCTTCGACTGCCCATCCATGCTCCAGCTGCAAACGCAGGACCGACATGATGGCTGCCACCAGCAGTGAGACGCTCAGCGCCGCCGCCAGCAGGCCGGAGCGCAAGCGCATCAGGAAGACCGCGGCGAGAACCGCGGACACCAGCGCGGCGACCAGGATGATCCGATACCCGGTTTGCGGCGGGATGGAGGCGTCGGGTCCACCGAGAATCTCGGCCTGTAGCTGTCCGGTGAAGAGCCCAATGGCAGCGACGGCCAGCGTCAGGAGGCTGGTCTGGGCGCGACGCGCCCGTGCCCGCTCACCGGGAAGGGCGCGTGCCACCAGGAGGGCGGCGATCGCGACCAGTCCAGGTATGGCCAGCCGGCCGATGACGCCAAGCTGCCGGTACTGCGTGCCGAGCAACGTGCCGAGGCCCGCCAGCGTCACCAACGCGCCCGCGTAGGTGATGACTTCGGTTGCGGTGATCGAGCCGTCGGGGGTTGCCGGTCGCTTCACATCGACGGCGGACACGAACCTGTGCTCAGATGTCGCGATGTGGCGGGCCGGATCCGGCTGCATCCGTGTCCGCTCAGGGGACGCGTAGTACGCCGCATCGACTTCTTCCCAGGTCTTCGGGCCGCTGTAGCGAAGGATCCAGATGAATTGATCAGACTCCGCCGTCCACGCGGCAAGGATCTCGAATCCAAGCCGGCGTCGAAGCGGGGCGATCTGGCCCCCCCACTCTTCCAGCCAGGCCGCCATCTCACCAGGCCTGATCGTGTACATGCGCAATTGATCCGGCATGTCCAGCCCTTCCGCGGTTCGGAGTTTAGGCTATGCACCGATTGGAGCGCTCGCGGGGGAGGGTCGGGGAGGGGGTCAGGCCGGCGAAGCCGTTCCACAGCGACCCCAGCCATGTAGCAGGCAAGTGGGGCAAAGCGGCGCTCCTTGGAATGCGACGCCACCCGGGCCAGCTCGAGGAGTTCGTCGGCCACCTGGGGATCCAGCTCTGGCGGGGCAATCGTGGCCCCGCGAGCTCGACCGGCCGCCGCGAACTGGCGGCCCAGGGCCTCGAACCAGGCGTTCATCTCGACGCCCACCGTATCACGCCCCCACCCTGCCCTCCCCCGCAAGCGGGGGAGGGTGACTGTTGGTTGACATTCCCCGGGCCGGATGGGTAGGCTGGGATTAGTCGCCTGCATAACCGTTCCCTGGAGGGATAGGGTGCCACAGGTCACGCGCCGCGACTTTCTGAAGATCGGCGCCGCCGGGACGGGCGCAGCTGGGCTTACCGCCCTCGGATTCGACATGGCCCAGGCGGTTGCGGCCAAGCAGAGCTTCCATATCGCCGGCGCAACAGAGTCGCATTCCGTCTGCCCCTACTGTGCGGTCGGCTGTTCCCTCGTCGCCTATACGAAAACGAATGGCGATGGCACGACCGAGTTGTTGCAGATCGAGGGGAACCCCGACAGCCCGGTCAACGAGGGACGGCTCTGTCCGAAGGGTGCTACCGCGATGCAGCTCGCCACCAGCGCCCGCCGGGTCGAAAACCCGATGTATCGAGCCGCGGGTTCCGACCGCTGGCAGCAGATCACCTGGGATGACATGCTCAACAAGCTGGCCCAGCGCGTCAAGGCGGCGCGCGACGCCACCTTTGTGGCGCAGGACGCGTCCGGCAATACCGTCAACCGCACGGAGGGGATCGCCTTCGCCGGCGGCGCCGCCTTCAGCAGCGAGGAAGGATACTTCGCGACGAAGGTGATGCGCGGCCTCGGCCTGGTGCATCTGGAACAGCAGGCACGAGTTTGACACGGCCCCACGGTGGTCAGTTTGGCCGCCACATTCGGGAGAGGGGCTATGACCAACCACTGGCGCGACATCAAGCACACGGACCTCATGTTGATCAATGGCGCCAACCCGGCCGAGGCGCATCCGGTCGGCTTCCAGTGGTTCCTCGCCGCTAAGAACGACCCCAAGCGCGGGCCCGGCGCCGGTGGCGGCGCCAAGATCATCCACGCCGATCCGCGCTTTACCCGGACTTCGGCCATGGCCGACATCTACGCCCGGATTCGGACTGGCACGGACGTCGCCTACTTCGGCGGGCTGATCAATTACGTGCTGCAGAACAACCTCTTCCACGACGAATACGTGCGCAACTACACGAATGCCTCCTTCCTGGTGAAGAAGGAGTACGGGTTCAAAGACGGACTGTTCAGCGGGTACGACCCCAAGACCCGCAAGTACGACATCTCGTCCTGGGGCTACCAGATCGATACCGCCGCCAGCGACGCCTATAACGCCGCGCATCCGCCCGCGGGCGGGGCGGTCGCCGCCCTGGCAAAGCGCGACATGACGATGCAGGACCCGCAAACCGTCTTCCAGCTCATGAAGCAGCACTATTCGCGCTACACGCCGGAGATGGTGTCGCGCATCACCGGCATTCCACAGGACCAGTTCACGCGGATCGCGCAACTGGTTGGCGAGATGGGCAAACCGGACAAGGTGATGACGATCGTGTACGCGGTTGGCCTGACCCAGCACACCACAGGCGGCGAGCTGATCCGGTCAGGTGCCGTGCTGCAGCTGCTGTTGGGCAACATGGGCCGGCCCGGCGGTGGCATGAACGCCGAGCGCGGCCACGCCAACATCCAGGGCAACACCGACCACGCCATCTCCTGGGAGATCCTGCCCGGATACATGCAGATCCCGGCTCCGCAACGCAAGACAATCGACGAGTACGTCGCCGCCCAGGCACCCAAGAAGGCGGATCCCCACTCGTGGAACTTCTTCGGCACCAACTACAAGAAGTTCACGGTCAGCCTGCTGAAAGGCTGGTACGGTGACGCGGCGACCAAGGCCAATGACTTCGCCTTCAACTTCATCCCCAAGCCCGCACAGAACTCGTCCTGGATGTCGATCTATGACCAGTCGCTGAAGGGCAAGATGCAGGGGCTCATCCTCTCCGGGATGACGGCGACAAGCATCGGCCCCGATTCCAACCGGGTGATGCAGGCACTGGCCAACCTGAAGTGGCTCGTCGTGATGGACCCGCTGCCCACGACGAGCTCCGAGTTCTGGCGTCGTCCCGGCGCCGATCCGAAATCGATCCAAACTGAGGTTTTCATGGTCCCCACCACGCACTGGATCGAGAAGGACGGCTCCTTCGTCAACAGCGGTCGGTGGTCGCAATGGAAAGACCAGGTCATTCCGCCCCAGGGCAACGCCCGGCACGACCACTGGGTCCTGGCCGACCTCTTCCAACGAGTGAAGACGCTGTACCAGCAGCAGGGAGGGAAATTTCCCGATCCCATCATGGCATTGACCTTCAATAAGTACGCAGACCCGAAAAAGCCGACGCTGGATGAGCTCGCCCAGGAGGTAAACGGCTTCGATCTATCGACCGGGAAACGCATGGCTACGTTTGCCAACCTGAAGGACGACGGCACGACCACCGCCGGCGACTGGATCTACACAGGCAGCTACCCCGATAGCGGCAACCTGATGAAGCGCAAGCTCGGCGTTCAGGACGTGAAGACCAATGACCCGACCGGGATGGGCTTCTTCCCCAACTGGGCCTGGTCGTGGCCGCTGAACCGGCGCGTGATGTACAACCGAGCCTCCGCCGATCTGGCCGGGAATCCGTGGGATCCGACCCGCCCGGCGATCAAGTGGGATGCAGCCCAGGCTAAATGGGTGGGCGATGTGCCGGATTATCCGGCGACCATGAAGCCGTACACCCAGGACCCGACCGCCTGGCTGCCATTCATCATGACCGGAGAGGGCACCGGTCGGTTGTTCTCTACCTCGATGGTCGATGGTCCATTCCCCGAGCACTACGAGCCGATGGAGGCGCCGGTAGCCAACCCGCTCCACCCGAGCCAGTCGGAGTCGCCGGTGGCATTCCTCTACACGGGCAGCACTGGCAAATATGGTGCCGCCAAGGACACCTTCGGCAAGCCCGATGAGTATCCCTACGTCGCCACCAGTTATCGCCTGACCGAGCATGAGCACTACGTCACGCAGCACGTGCCGCTGCTGGCGGGACTTCAACCGAAACCATTCGTCGAGATTCCCGAGGAGCTCGCAAATCAGAAAGGGATCAAGAGTGGCGATCGCGTGCGAGTCCGCTCCAAGCGCGGCATGATCGAGGTGCTCGCGTTGGTGACGAAGCGCCTCGGACCAAGCACCATCGACGGCAAGCAGGTCTTCCAGGTCGGGATTCCAATTCACTGGGGCTTCGTGGGCGTCTCGGCTGACTCGGATCCGAGCAAGGGTGCCAATTGGTTGGCCAACGCGCTGACACCGTTCGTTGGTGACGCGAATGCCTATACGCCGGAGTTCAAGGCCTTCCTCGTGAACCTGGAGAAGATCTGATGCAGGTGCTGGAAGCCGCCGTCGCCGCAAACCCGTGGCCGCTTCGTCGGGAGCGCGCGGCGGAACTCGCCGAGCGCTATCCGCACGCCGCGGAGATGCTGCGCCTCTACCAGTCCCTCATCGATCATCTCCCTCCCCCGCTTGCGGGGGACATTCAGGGAATTTATCCCTCCCCCGCTCGCGGGGGAGGGCAGGGTGGGGGCATTGCCTCCCTGGCCGTTGAGCATGTCCTGCCAGGGGTTATCGACGCCACCGTCGAATTTGGGCCGCGTGCATTGCGCGATGGCGTGGTCGCGCTGTTCGCCTCGGAAAACATGGAAGACCTCATCCAGCGCTGTCTAGACCAGCAGCCCATGAGTCCTTTCGAGACCTATCTCGCGCGCGCCTCCGCGTCTGCCCTCCTCGAAGCCAATACCACCTCAACCTCGCTGATTTCCCCTCCCCCGCTTGCGGGGGAGGGTAAGGGTGGGGGCATCTCCCAACACTGTCCAAGCTGCGGCGGGCTCCCGCAGCTCTCCTACTTCGCAGTTTCCGGCGAGGCGCTCGTCAGCGGTCCGCGCTACCTCGTCTGCTCGCGGTGCGCCACCAACTGGATCTTCTCGCGCATGATGTGTGCCGGCTGCGGCGAGTCAAACGGAACCAAGCTCCCGATCTACCAGGAACAGGAACTGTTGCCGCACGCCCGCGTCGACGGCTGCCAGACCTGCCGGAAATATCTGTTGACGTTCGACCTGCGCCGTGACACGCGCGCGGTGCCGGTCGTGGACGAAATCGCCGCGCTGCCGCTCGACCTCTACGCCCGCGATCACGGGTTGACGAAAATCACGCCCAACCTGATGGGGAGCTGAGGCCATGGCACAAACGGTCGGATTCTTCACGGACACGACACTCTGCATTGGGTGCAAGGCCTGCGAGGTCGCCTGCAAGGAATGGAATGGGCTGCCCAACAACCCGCTCGAGTTCCGGGACAGCTATGACAACACCGGGCAGCTCGACCACGCCAACTGGCGCCATGTCCGCTTCATCGAGCAAACGGCCAAGAACCCGGACAAGCCGATCGCCTGGTCGATGATGTCGGACGTCTGCAAGCACTGCGCCAATGCCAGCTGCCTCGAAGTCTGCCCGACGAACGCCATCGTCCGCACCGAGTTCGACACCGTCTTCATCCAGCAGGACGTCTGCAATGGCTGCCGCGACTGCATCTCGGCCTGCCCCTACGGCGTGATCGGCTTCAACAGCAATACCGGGACGGCGCAGAAGTGCACCTTCTGCTACGACCGCCTCCAGAACAACCTTAAGCCGGCATGCGCGACCGCGTGTCCGACGCAATCGATCAAGTTCGGTCCGCTCGATGAGATGCGTCAGGTCGCCGCCCAACGGGTCGACACGCTTCACGCGCAGGGCATGACAGAGGCTCGCATCTACGGCGACAAGGAGTACGGGGGCCTGCACGCGCTGTTCCTGCTCACCGACAAGCCGGAGACGTACAGCCTGCCCAGCACCGAGAGCGCGGTCCTTCCGAGCCGCAACAACATTCCTGGCTACCTGACCGCGGCTATCACCGCGGTATTCGCCGCGCTGGCCGGGCTGATCGCCTTCCGCCGCCGCGGGGAGACCGCGTCATCACCCTCCTCCCCCACCGGAGGATCGACATCATCGCCCTCCCCCTCTGGGAGAGGGTAATGCCCAACGAGCATTTCGTCGTCCCGCCGCACTGGGAGTGGTACATCCTTCTGTACTTCTTCTTCGCCGGCATCTCCGGTGGCGCCTTTGTCATCGGCACCATGCTGCGGCTGTGGGGCAGTCCGGCCGATAAGGCGGCCTCGCGGCTCGCGTTCATCATCAGCTTCCCGCTGCTGTTGATCTGCCCGATCCTGCTTACGCTCGACCTCGGGCAGCCGTGGCGCTTCTGGCACATGCTCGTGGATTCCACGGCGGGCACGCCCGTGTTCAAGGCGTACTCGCCGATGTCGCTGGGCGCCTGGGGCCTCACGCTCTTCGGCCTCTTCTCTTTCGTGATGTTCCTGGGCGCCGTTGGTGAGGGCGGGTATTTGCGCTGGCGGGTGCTCGCCGGCGCCGGCCGCGTCATGAGCAGCGTCCTGGGCATCGTGTTCATGGTGATCGGCGCGATCTTCGGGCTGTTTGTCGCGGCCTACACCGGTGTGCTCCTCGCCGTCAGCAACCAGCCAGTCTGGAGCGATACCTGGACGCTCGGTGGACTCTTCCTCGCGTCCGGTCTCAGCGGCGCCGCCGCCAGTATCTTGTTGCTGAGCAGACGGCGGCGCGATGGAGCAGTGACCGATGGCAAGCTGATGGAAGCCGACCGGTACTTCATCATCCTCGAGCTGGTGTTGATCGCCCTCTTTTTGATCACGCTCGGCGGGTTGATATCGAAGGTGCTGGGCGGTGGCTGGATCATCCTCTGGCTGGTCGTCCTGATCGGCACGCTGATCCCGCTTGTCGCTGAGTGGCGCCCGCGTACAGTGCGACAGTTGCCGCCAACGCTGGTTCCCGTTCTCGTCCTGGTTGGCGTCCTTGCCCTGCGCGCGGTGATCATCTTTAGCGCTCAGGCCTAGATGAAGGTCGGGGTCCTCCTCCCTTCCGGGTTCGAGGACCCGGGCGAGTTCCTCGCGGACGCGCGGGCGATGGAGGCGGCCGGCGTCGACAGCATATGGATAGAGGATGACGTGAGAGGCATTGACCCCTGGATGGCCCTCGCCGCAGTCGCCGCGGTCACCAGCCAAATACGTCTGGGACTAATAACGCCTGAGGGGTCCCCCTCCCCCGCTCGCAGGGGAGGGTCGGGGAGGGGACTCGACACTCTGCAGCACCTGTCGCGCCAACGCGTGATCCCGGACAACCAGCGCTGGAAGCGCGTCGAGGTTCCGAAAGATCGAGACGCGTGGGCGCGAACGCTACAAGAGACCCATCCTGACTTTGATGGGGTCCTCGTTCCGCTCGATCCGAGACTGCTCGACATCTTGCGGCATCCCGAGGACGCGATCGACCGGTCTGACCTCCAGCTGGCACAGGGTTAAGAGGGCCGCATGGCGCCCAGCGCACGAGCGGATCTCAAGGTGCTCGCCTTCGACGTCTTCGGGACCGTGGTCGACTGGCGCGGTGGTGTCGCGGCGGAAATGGCCGCCGTCGCCACGGAGCGCCGTTTAACGGTCGACGCGGGGGCATTCGCCGACGCGTGGCGGAGCAAGTATCTGCCATACCTCCTCCGCATCCGCAACGGTGAGATGCCGTGGCAAGTGCTCGACGGAGTGCATCGCGCGTCATTGCAGGAGCTCGTGAGCGAGCTGTCGCTGAAGTCGCTGACCGAGGCGGACCTCGACCGCCTGGTTCATGCGTGGCATCACCTGCCGGCGTGGCCAGATTCCGTCGAAGGGATGTCTCGCCTGCGGCCGGGCTACGTGCTGACCACGCTCTCGAACGGAGGGGTGGCGCACCTCGTAGAACTCAATCGGGCCGCTCATCTGCCCTTCGACTCCGTTCTTTCGGTCGAGCTCGTACGGACGTACAAGCCCGATCCTCGGGTCTATCGCCTGGTACCCGACCTGCTCGCCGTCCAGCCCGAACAGTCGATGATGGTTGCGTCTCACGCCTACGACCTGGCCGCCGCCGCCGGTCAGGGGATGCGCACCGCCTTTGTGCGCCGCCCTCAGGAATGGGGCACCGGCAAGCCGGAGAAGCTCGACATCTCGGTCGATATCGTGGCCGATGACTTCCTCGATCTGGCGTCCCAGCTCGGTGCCTAGCGGCATGCCATGCTAGGCAAGATGGCGACGGGCGTGCGGCCGGCGTGGACGATCCACCGACAGGAAGGCAGCCAGATTCCGCCCGAAACCGAGGCCGCCCGTCGATACCTTCGTCGCGGCAACGTGGCTGAGGCATTGCTACGAGGTGGACCAGGCCCGGCGCTCGTCGCGGGCGATCTCGCCCTTTCCCATAATGAGCTGCGGGCTGCCGCGGGTCAGGCGGCGAGCCGGCTCCAGCAAGCGGGCGTCACCACCCAGGGGACGCACGTTGCCATGTTTGCCGAGAACTCCGGCGCCTGGATTATTTCGTACCTCGGGCTGCAGTTGCTGGGGGCG
>WNGO01013044.1_pt1 | contig 10118 bp, 13 predicted proteins | sample 5400511 | NCBI WGS metagenome assembly WNGO01 (sample SAMN13153380, study PRJNA577476) | soil metagenome | isolation source: 20 cm soil or saprolite under Garry oak tree replicate 2 | place: USA:California | collected 2016-06-15
GAGCGCGGCCGGCGTGAGCGGATCGCAGTTTTTCATCACGCTCGGCGACGCTCCCTTCCTGGCCACGAACGGCGTCTACAACCGTTTCGGGCAGGTCCGCTCGGGGATGGACGTGATCGACAAGATCCAGGTCGGCGACACGATGCGCTCCCTCGACGTCAGCAGCTCGTGAGGAGGGTTTTCCTCACCGTCTCCCTGCTGGCCGCGTTCGCCGCGACGGCTTGCGGCTACGCCGACCCATACGCCGGCTCGCCGCCGATCGCCAACGAGAGTCCCAATCCATCTACGTCGCCGAGCGTTTCGCCTGGCGTGGACGACTTCGGCACTTGCTACAACTCCAGGGGCGTTACCTATCCGGATGGCCTGAAGAGCTTTGACCTCAAGGTCGGGACCGGCGCGGCGGCCAAGAGCGGCCAGAACGCCGAGGTCCAATACACCGGCTGGCTGACCGACGGCCACCCCTTCGATTCGAGCCGGTTTGCCGGCCGCACGTCCTTCGCCTTCCAGATCGGCGTCGGCCAGGTGATCCCGGGCTGGGATGAAGGCCTCCTCGGTCAGAAGGTTGGCGGGAAGCGGTGCCTGACGATCCCCGCCGCACTCGCGTACGGCGCGCAGGGGCAGCAGGACCAGACGACGGGGGCGGTCATCATCCCGCCCAATGCGACGCTGGTGTTCGAGATCGAGCTGCTGAGCCTCAAGCCTGGGCCGAGCCCGTCGCCCTCACCCAAAGCATCCCCGTCGCCCTCGCAATCGCCTAGCAAGTAACTCTTCCCCATCTATGGGGAAGTACCGCGCGAAGCGCGGGGATGGGGCTACCTAGGTGACCGTCAGCTTTCCCTTCATCCCGGACTGCTCATGCCCGGGCTGGTCGCAGAAAAACGTGTACTGGCCGGCCGCGAGGTTGTCGACCGTGAAGGCCTCCGAGTTGCCCGCCTGTATGAGCTCGCTCGCCGCGACACGGTTGTTGTTGCTGTCACGAATGATCAGGTCGTGCGCTGCCGATCCCGAGTTGACCAGCCAGAAAGTCGCCTTTCCGGCCGGGACGCTGATGGTGTCGGGGCTGTAGCTGAACTCGGTCATCTTGACCGCGATGGACCCTGCGGGCTGACTGCCGCCTCCGCCGCAAGCGGTTAGGAGAGCGACCGTGGCGAAAGTGGTAAGCGCGACTGCAACGGCTCTCATTTGAAGGCGGTCACTCCCAGATAAAGAATTCCGAACAAGAAGATCCACACCACGTCGACGAAGTGCCAGTAGAGGGTAACGGCGGCCGGGCCCACGTGATTCCGCGACGAGAACTGACCCCGCGCCGAGCGGTAGAGCACCAGCGTGAGCAGGATCAGACCGCCGAGCACGTGCGCGCCGTGGAAACCGGTCATGGCGAAGAAGGCGCTGGCGAACGTGTTCGCGGTCAGCGTCAGACCACGGCTGAACGCGTTGATGAACTCGTACAGCTGGCCGAACTCGAATCCAAGTCCCAGCAAAATCGTCGCGACGAGAAGCACAAACCACCGGCGCCGGTTGTCGTGCGCGAGCCCCTCCAGCGCGAAGTGACACGTGACACCGCTCGAGAGCAGGATCACGGTGTTGATGGCCGGGATCGGCCACCAGTTGACGTAGTACTCGGGCCGGTCGGACGGCGGGATCGGCGGCCACGTGGGATGCGACCCGACCAGGTAGAAGTACATCGCGAACAGGCTGCCGAAGAACATCACCTCGGACGCCAGGAAGATGTACATCCCCATCATCCCCGGCTTGATCGCCGGGTACTCAGGGGTTGGCTCGCGGCGAAGGGCGGCGACCGCCATCAGTGAGGTGCCTCATGCGTGGAAGGCGTTTCTGACGGGTACATGCGCACGTCTTCGACGAGCACCCAACCCACGATGCCATACAGGAAGATCAGCCCGCCGATCACCGCCAGCACGAGGCGGACGGTGCCCGAAAACGGAATCGCGGCGAGCGCCAGGAACAGCGCGCCCACGCAGATGATGAAGGGGTAGTTGCTGTTGGGAAACAGGTGGATGCCGAGCTCATGAGCGCGGGCGGCGTAGTCGATCGTCACGTCCGCGGGCTCCTCCGGAACTTCAAGGTCGAAGCGGGATGCGTCCTTGCGCGAGGGGTCGGCGTCACGCCACGCTTTGAACGCGGCTGAGGCCATCTGGCTCGACGGCCAGAGTTTGTAGCCGCAGTTCCGGCACTGGTCGATGAACCGGGCTGTCAGCAGTCCACAGCGTGGGCACTCGACTGACAGGCTCGGGTTGGCCACGTCGACGTAGCGAGGCTTTCGGGCTACGGACACAATCGATTTCGGATTCTATCGGGTCGGGTGAGGCGAGGCCGGGTTGCACATCGGGCCGCCGATATACTTCAAGCTCGTGAAGCACGGCGTACGCCTGCTGCTCGCCCTCGCCGCCACTGCGGCACTGCTTTTTGTGCTCAGCGGCTGCGATCTCGGCGGCGTCCATCCGATCTTTCCCGAACCGGTCTCGCCGAACGGGCAAGGCATCTACAACACCTACATCGGCATCTCGCTGCTCGCGATCATCGTCTTCGTCGGTGTCGAGGCCGCGCTGCTTTGGGTGGTGATCCGGTACCGGCGCTCGGTGCAGCCGGTCGGCTACGTGCCGCCGCAAGTCCACGGGCACACCGGCCTCGAGATCGCGTGGACGATCGCGCCGCTCGTCATCGTGCTCGCCATCGCGGTGTACAGCTTCGCCGAGCTGCAGAAGGACTTCCAGCCGATCAGCAATCAGCAGATGACCGTGATCATCACCGGACACCAGTTCGGGTGGGACTACGACTATGGAAATGGCGTCGTGGTGCACCAGGAGGGCAGCCTCACGTCGCAGGTCACGCCGTTTGTCGTGCCCACGCAGACGCTGGTCAAGCTCCAGTTCCGCGCCACCGACGTGATCCATTCGTGGTGGGTGCCGGCCGTCTCGGGCAAGACCGACGCCGTGCCCGGTTACGACAACTTCTCCTGGCTGAAGATCGACCAGACGGGCCAGTGGCGCGGCGAGTGCGCGGAGCTCTGCGGCGCGGGCCACGCCTCGATGCAGATCATCGTCCAGGCCATGGATCAATCCGAATTCGAGGCATGGATGACAAAACAGAAGTCGGCCGCTTCCCCCTCAGCTTCTCCGTCGCCCTCAAAGTAGGATAGAAACCGGATGGCCACCACAACCCTACCGAGGCCAAAGGCTTACGACGACACCTTCTTCAAGCCGATCAGCCTCTGGCTGACGACGACCGATCACAAGCTGATCGGGATCATGTACATGGTCACCTCGCTGATCAGCTTCGTCATCGGGGGGATCTTCGCGCTGATCATCCGGCTGCAGCTGTCGCAGCCAAACCTCCGCATCGTCGACGCTGAGACCTACAACCAGCTGATCTCGGCGCACGGCGTGACGATGATCTTTTTCTTCGTCACGATCTTCGTCACCGGGGTCGCGAACTACATGGTGCCGATCATGATCGGCGCGCGCGATATGGCGTTTCCGCGCGTCAACCTGCTCGGTTTCTGGCTCGTTCCGGTGTCGATCATCCTTTACTACTGCGGCTTCTTCACCGGTGGCGGGCTGAACGCAGGATGGACCGGCTACGCGCCGCTGACCGAGAAGGCGTTCCAGGGACACAGCCTCGGCGTCGACTTCTGGGCGATGAGCATCATCGTCTGGGCCATCAGCGGGATCATGGCCTCGACCAACTTCCTGACCACGATCGTCGCCCTGCGCGCGCCGGGCATGCGGTTCTCGCGCCTGCCGCTTTTCGTCTGGGCCCAGATCTCGACCTCGATCCTCCTCCTCATCGTCGGCGCGCCGCTCGCCGCCGCGATGATCCTGGTCGAGTTCGACCGCCAGCTCGGCACCCAGTTCTTCACGACCGCCGGCAGGCCGGTGCTGTATCAGCACCTGTTCTGGTTCTTTGGTCACCCGGAGGTCTACGTGATGATCCTCCCGGCGTTCGGGTTGATCTCGGAGATCGTTCCGGTGTTCGCGCGCAAGCCCATCTTCGGCTACATGTCGATGGTCGCCGCACTCTTCGGCATCGTGTTCCTGTCCATGACCGTGTGGGCCCACCACATGTTCACGGTCGGCATGAACACCTATGTCGAAGGCTTTTTTATGTTGATGACCATGCTCATCGCGGTGCCGACCGGCATCAAGTTCTTCAACTGGATCGCCACCATGTGGTGGGGCTCGATCGACTTCACCGTCCCCATCAAGTTCGTCTTCGGTTTCCTGGCCACCTTCCTGATCGGCGGCATCACCGGGATCTACCTCGCCTCAGTTCCGGTGGACACGCAGCTGCACCAGTCGTACTTCGTCGTGGCCCACCTCCACTACGTGCTGTTCGGTGGAAGCGTGTTCGCGATCCTGGCTGGGATCTACTACTGGTTCCCCAAGATCACCGGCCGGCTGCTGAACCGGAGGTTGGGCGAGTGGAACTTCTGGACCGTGTTCATCGGCTTCAACGGCACGTTCCTGATCATGCACACGCTCGGGCTCGAGGGAATGCCGCGCCGCATCTGGACCTACTCGAACGAGGCGTGGGCGGCCACCAACATGATCATCACGATCTCGTCATTCCTGATCGCGATCTCCATCCTGATCTTCCTGATCAACGTGATCCAAAGCTGGACCCACGGCGAGATCGCGGGCAACGACCCGTGGCAGGGCAACACCCTCGAGTGGGCGACGACGTCTCCCCCGCCGCCCTACAACTTCGAGCGCGTGCCGCCGGTGCGCAGCTTCATGCCAGTACGCGACCTGCGTGAAGCCGGCGAGCTGGCAGAGCACGAACCGGTGCCGGTCCCCGCCTAACGACTAACTCCTCCCCATTCATGGGGAGGTGGCCCGGAAGGGCCGGAGGGGCGCCGCGGATGGGGGCTTGTTAGTGGTGCTCCACCGCGTGGGATTCGGTTTCTGTCTCGAGCAGCGCGTCTTCCGCCGCCCGATTCCGAGCGTCACCGCGCAGCACCCACCAACCGAGGCCGCCTACGCCGAGGGTCGCCACGAGGAACGTCATGCTCATCCAGAGCCACGCGGGCACCCACTCCCCGGCGAGGTACACCACGCGTCAATTATCGCGGAGCCACATCGCCCCGGTAGGGTGTTACCAAGTAGAGCCCGTGATCAACCTCATCGACGTCCTCATTCTCATCGCCGCCCTGGTCGGGCTCGCGAACGGATACCGGCGCGGCTTCTGGCTCTCGCTGGCCCAGTACTTCGGCCTGTTGGTCGGCGTTCTTCTCGGCGCCGCGTCCGCCAGGTTTGTCCTCGATTACTTGCAGATCAACAACTCCAGCGCGCGTCCGTTGGGCGCGGTGCTTGTGCTCGTGATCGGAGGAAGTCTCGGCTCGAGCATCGGCTTCGCCGTCGGCGAGCCGATCCGGCGCAACATCCTGCGCACTGGAGTCCACACGTCGACCGACTCGGTCGCCGGAGCGGCACTGTCCGCATTTGCGGTGTTGATCATGTGCTGGTTCCTCGGCCTCAGCTTCTCGCGAGGCCCGAGCGCTCGGTTCTTCTCCGCGGTCTGGACACGGTCGCGCCACGTCCGCCCGCGTTTCTTGCGAGCGTCGCCCAGGTCCTGGCCGGGGTGCAATTCCCGCCGGTCTTCGCCGGCCTCGAGCCGAGCGGCCTGCCTGGCCCCTTGCCCATCCCCTCCTCGGTCGACAAGCCCGGTGTCAAGCAGGCCGCGGACGTCGTCGTCAAAGTCTCGAGCGTGGGCTGCGGCGGCATCGTCACCGGCAGCGGATTTCCGGTCGGCGACGGCTACGTTGTGACCAACGCGCACGTGGTCTCAGGCACGGCCTCTCACGCGATCACCAAGCCAGACGGGACGACGATGCACGCTGACGTCATCTTCTTCGACCCCGAGCGCGACGTCGCGGTTCTCCACGTGCCGGGTTACACGGTCGCAGGCCTCACGTTTGGTCCGGCTCAGCGGGGGACGCAGGGTGCGGTGATCGGCTATCCCGGCGGCGCGCGCAGAACGACGGTGCCGGCCGTGGTCGATGGAGCGATCGCCGCCCAGGGCCGCGACATCTACAACGCGAACTTCGTCACCAGGCAGATCTATGTCTTGCAAGCCAGCGTGCATCCGGGCAATTCGGGCGGGCCGCTGATCGACCTCGACGGCCGCGTGCTGGGGATGGTTTTCGCGACATCGGCGAGCGATCCGAACCAGGCTTACGCGCTGACCGACGACGAGATTGCGCCGGACATCCACGACGCCGAAGCCAACCCGTCCGTGAGGGACACCAGCCGCTACGCCTGCGCGGCGTAACTAGCCGGCTTCCGACTCGGGCTTTGCTTCTTCGATGAGCATCACGGGGATCCCGTCCACGATCGGATAGAGCACCTTGCAGTGGGGGCATCGGAGCTGATCCGGCTCCCTGAGCTCCACTTTGGTATGGCACTTGGGGCAGGCCAGGATTTCGAGCAGTTCTTGAGAGATCACCCGCGCATGGTAGTACCGTTGCGCCGATGATTCTGAGGCGCCTCTACCTCTATCTCGTGAGCGCCGCGGCGCTTGTGGTTTTGGCGACCGGTCTCGTCCTTCTTGGCGGCACCGCCTTGCTGTTTGCCTTCAACGATCCGACCGCCGAGACGAGCCGTGGCCAGCTCGCGATCTTCACCGCGATGACTGTGGTCGCGCTCCCCGTCTGGGGCATCCATTTCTGGTTTGCCCAGCGCTTTGCGTCACGCGATCCCTACGAGCGCGCCTCCGCCCTGCGCCGTCTCTACGTCTACTGGGCGTGTCTGCTTGGCTCGATCGCGGCGATGATCGCCGTGACGGCCCTGGTCGTGCAGCTGGTCCAGCCGTACCTCGACAACCTCCCAATGAACACGCTGTCGGCTGCTCAGATCGCATGGGCGGCGGTGGTCTTCGCGGTCATTTGGGCATTCCATTTCTGGATCGCCTGGCGCGACCGCGCCACCGCCGGCGAGGAGGGCAGGTCCTCGACCCTGCGCCGCTGGTACATGTACATCGCGCTCCTGGTCGGCCTGCTTACGTTGTTGGGAGGCACCGCCTCGTTGCTGCAGATCGCCTGGACGAGGCTGGCGCTCGACTCGAGCGAACGCTTCCTTTCCCTGGCCGGCCCAGCGGGCCTGGCCGTCGGCGGCGGGCTCCTGTGGGGCGTGCACGCACGTGTCATCGCGCTCAAGCACATCAGCCAGGACCGCCACTCCACGCTGCGCGCGCTCGAGGGATTCATCGTCGTCGCGTTCTGCATCGGCTCGGCGTTGTACGGCGCAACCCAGATTCTCTATTACGCCCTGGCCCGCGGCTTGGGCGTGAGCGACCCAGGGAACGCGGGGACCAACCTCATGGCGGCGCTCGCCAATCCTGGATCGCTTCTTCTCGTCTACGGAATCGCCTGGGTCCTGATCAGCCGGCGGCTCGCGCGCGACGCCGGGACGCAGGAGGCGGACCGGCAGGCAGGCATCCGACGTCTGTACACCAACCTCGCCTTGCTCATATCGCTAGCCGCATGGGCATACGGCGCATTCGGGCTCTTGACAACACTGGCCAAGCTCGCCGAGGCGCCGATCATCGGGGTCGCGGCTCCCGATTGGAAAGATCCAATCAGCCTCTCCGCCACGCTGCTGATCGTCGGCGCCGCCGTGTGGGCCGCCCACTGGCGCCACTCACCGTGGGCGGCCGACCGCCAGTCGCTGAGCCGCAAGCTGTACGTGTGGGCCGCGTTGCTGGGCAGCGTCCTCGCGGTGCTCGCCGGAGGCGTGGGCATCGTCAACGCCGTCCTCCAGCAGACCTTCAGCGCCCGTCCGCGACTGGACGACCCGGCGAACCTCGATTTCGCGCAATACCTCGCGCTGATCGTGGTGGCCGGAGGTGTCGGCGTCTATCACTGGATCGTCCTGCGGGGCGACGCAGCGGCTCGTCCACCCAAGCCCGCCACCGCGCCAGCCGCTACGAGGGTTGCGGTCATAGCGGCTCCAGCCGCGACCGAGCCCGCGCATGCGCCGGAGGCACTGGAACCTCACGGCCGGCGCTACACGCTGATCGTCACGGACGCGACAGAAGATGACGTGCATTCCGCGCTCGCGTCCCTTCCTCCGCAAGCCGGCTACAAGCTGACCCCGACCGAACAGGCAGTTGACGGGCACTGATCCCCAGCGTTACCTCGACCTGGTCGACTGGCGCAGGCAAGTCGGCGCCCTCTACCGCATCACGGGCGCAGATGCGCTAACCCGATTTCGCCAGGGACGCGACGAGCTGTTTCGCACCCACCCTCAGTCGCCGATCGAGCCTGAGGAGCTCGCCTTGTTCAGGGGCCTGCACTACTTCGACCACGACCCCGCTTACCGCGTGCGGGCCAGCGTCGAGCCGGCCGACGGCAGCGAGCTGGTCATCGACACCGGAGGTGAAGACGGAGCAGTCCGCTACCGGCGTGTGGGCCGACTGGTCTTTGCGCTCGGCGGCCAGGAGTTCGGGCTGACCGTACTGAGTCTGGTCCAGTACGCGGGTGGTCTGTTCGTGCCGTTTCGCGACCGGACGTCCGGCCACGAGACCTACGGCGGCGGCCGCTACCTCTTCGACACGGCCAAGGACACGGACGGGCTGGTGCTCGAGATCAAGCCCGGCTCATCGGATGTGGTCCTCGATTTCAATTACGCGTACAACGCGTCATGCGCGTACAGCCCACGCTGGGCATGCCCGCTGGCCCCGCCGGAGAATCACCTCGAGGTCGAGGTGCCCGCCGGAGAGAAGGTCTACAAGACCTACTAGACGGCTACCGAGCTCCCGCGCATCGTCTTGATCAGCTCGCCCGCTAGCCCGATCGCCTCCACGGTCGGGAGCGCCGGGTTGCTGAGCGTGAAACCGCCAAAGCCGGCGTCGACAAAGCGGCCCAGAAATTCCGCGGCCTGGGGAACTCGGGCCGCCATCACCATGGGGCGTCGCTCGGGCGGCACCCGATCCAGGATCGCCTTCGCGTCCGTCTCGTTCTCGACCAGGATGATGCCGACACCGACCGTCAGCAACACCGTCGACGGGTCGCGCCCAACCACCTCACAGTGCTCCTCGAAAATCTGCTTCTTGCGTTTGGTCGTCGAGCGGACCGCCGAACCAGTGCCCGATGTCGCCGTGCCGCGCCAGCAACCGCAGCGTTCGCTTCTCGCCGCCGCCGCCGACCAGGATCTTCGGTCCTCCGGGCTGGATCGGTCGCGGCACATTGAGCGCGCGGTCGATCCGGTAGAACTTGCCCTCGAACGACGGCCGGTCCTGCGTGAACATCAGCTTGGCGATGGTCAACGCCTCATCAAGGCGATCCAGGCGACGGCCGATGGGCGGGTACTCGAAGCCGTAGCCGGCGTGCTCGTCCTCGTTCCATGCGGCGCCGATGCCAAGGATGGCGCGACCCTTGGAGATAACGTCCAGCGTCGTCACCTGTTTGGCCAGCAGCGCCGGGTTGCGGTAAGTCACGCCGGTGACCAGGGTGCCGACCTTGATCTTCGTCGTGAGCGCGGCGATGCCCGCCAGTGTCGTGTACGCCTCGAGCATCGGCTCCGTCTCGGGACCCACGCCGCGGATCTGATAGAAGTGGTCCATCACCGTCACGAGGTCGAAGCCCGCCCGCTCGGCGGCTCTTGCGTTTTCGACCACGCGGTCGAAGAGCTTGTCGGCGGGGACTCCGGGAAAGGTGAAGTTGGGTATGTGAAAGCCAAAGAAAAGAGCCATGTTTAAGGACAATACGAGCCCGCGGTCTACCATTCCGCTCGAGATGAACTGGAAGCTTCTGGCGCTCCTCGCCCTCGGCGGTCTTTTGCTCCTCTACGGAACCGTGGCCGTCTTCGAGGCTTTCGACCGGGTCTCACATTCGAACAGCGACACCATCCGGCCGTTCGTGATCACGATGGCACCGGTGTGGATCGTCGCTGTGGCGGCAGCCCGCGTCCTGCTGAGAGGCAAGCGGAGCTAGCTCAACTCTCCCCATTTATGGGGAGGTGGCCCGAAGGGCCGGAGGGGCTCGGGGATGGCCCGTGGGCGGGTACCTATAGATAGAATTTGTAGCGTCCGGCCATGGCCATAGAAGAATCCCGTAACGGGAAGCCAAGTGGCATCCAGCTCGTCCAGGTCGAGGGCTT
>WNGO01009677.1_pt1 | contig 10117 bp, 6 predicted proteins | sample 5400511 | NCBI WGS metagenome assembly WNGO01 (sample SAMN13153380, study PRJNA577476) | soil metagenome | isolation source: 20 cm soil or saprolite under Garry oak tree replicate 2 | place: USA:California | collected 2016-06-15
ATTGCCAAAGCAGTGAGGGCGAGCACGAAGCAGAGTCCAAGCCGTGAGAACGACTTGCTAACCGCCCCACTCTGTACTTGTCCTAACCGCTCCATCTGTAGGTCTCGCGGCTTCCAGTCTGCATGGCAGACACTCCCCTTCATTCACTAGAGACATAGCGAGTATGAGAGACATAGCGAGTATGCAGATGGTCGATTGGATGGGGGAATTCCCCGGGAGTGGAAGTTAGTTACGACCAAAGTAGTAGGTCCCGACCAAATGGACCAGGAGCGCCGACCGATCGCAAGGGCGGAAGAGCGTATGACCCGAATTCACGGCGAACTGCGCATTGATAGACGTGGAGGGGACCTGGCAGATGAGCGCGGACGGGACCGATCTCTGCCAAAGCCGTTCTGCGCGACCATCAACGCAAACACGGCGCTCGTTCGCTGTCCTTTAGCTGTCCAATAACGATTCCTTAACACTTCTTACAAGGTTTTTCGAGGGCCACCCGCGTCTTGTAAGTTGTTGAAATTACTAATCGTTTTGGGCTCATAACCTGCCGCTCCTAAGGATTCCTTGGAGTTTCCTGGACATCCTTATTATGGGAGCTTTTGCAAAATTGGGCGTCCGGCGTAGCAATGCGCCGGAAGATCACTCGTCAAAGTCGGTGGAACCTACATCGCGGAAGCGACAGGGCAATACCGAACCAAGCCCCCGAAATCGGGGAAGGCGTAGAGACTGGATGGCGAGCACCCCACGCGGGTGAAGGTACAGTCCGACTCTCATCGAAAGGTGAGTCAGATCGCATAACCCAAAGGTCGGCGGTTCAAATCCGCCCCGCAACCATGAACGCCATTGCAAAACAGAGCAGTGGCGTTCACCGCTTGCTTGTTGCGCACCACGAAGTCAAGGCTGCACACCCCAATTTGGCCCAAAAGCACCCAGAATGACTCGCCTCTTGTGTGAACCGTCAGCGTTCATAGTCCAAGTATCAAACGACCCCGGCGACAACCGGTCGCTCATGTACGCGATCTTCTTTCCATCAGGCGAGAAGACCGGCAGCGTGTCCATGTGCCCCTCGGAAGTGAGTCGGGTCACGCCGCTGCCATCGATGTTTATTTTGAAAATGCTAGTGGGCTTGGGTGTGTCCTGATGAGTGTAGAAGACCACCTGTTTTCCGTCGGATGAGACGTCCGGAGGTCCGGCTTCGAGCTCAGGATCAGTTAGTCGCTTCTGGTGTTTGCCACCAGTGTCCATGATCCACAGCGCCGAAATGAGTCCGCCCTGCTGGCTTGAGAAGACGATGTGTTTGCCATCAGGAGTGTAGCTGGCACCGAGACTGTCCCAAAAAGGCGTCGTAAGCACTTTCAGGTCGGTTCCATCAGAACGGCTTGTGGCGATCACCAAAGTGCCATGTTCTCCTACTGTTGCGAAAAGGATGTGACTGCCGTCCGGCGACCAGCGCGGCGCTCCGCGGCCCCGCCCATCATGAGTAATCTGGGTGAGGTCCGTGCCATCTGCATTGATCACATATAGCTCAAGTGCTCCAGTCATATCGTGGGGAAAGACGATCCGCTTGCCATCCGGGGAAAAATCTGGGGCTAGCGCAAATGGATCGTTCGCCAGCGGCAGATTTGTAACCTGGAACAGGTCGGTCCCATCGGGATTGACCGTATAGATCTGACTCGTACCGGTGAGGTTGCGAGCAACAGCAACGCATATCCTGAGCTCACGGCGTAATAGCGAAATTTTCTGAGTGTGTTCACTTTGCACCTCATAACTTTTTCTTGAAAGTGACTGAGCGAGCCATTTTCAGTTCTCTGCAGGACCCCACTGTGGCAAGGCGCCGCCCTCTTCGATTTGTTTCAGGCGACGTGCGGCCCGGCTATCGAGACTGAGAGTCCGTTGACTTTGCAATTTGCTTTTGCGTGCGGAACTGCCAAGTGAGAGCACTTTCTTCAATCCGCTTCCATCGGCCTTCATGATGAAAATCCCTGAGCTGGAATAATCCGGAGCGTCACGTTCGAAGACGATCGCATCCCCTTGCGGTGACCAGGAGGGATGGACGTCATGAGGTCCCGAGAAGTAGTCGTCTCCGTTCTTCGTGAGTCGCAACAAGGCGTCTCCTTTAGCGTTGACCGTCCAAATCTCTTCGTTTTCAGGATTGCCATCAAGGCCTCGGCAATGCGTCGAGAATGCAATCCGTCTTGCATCTGGCGACCAATCTGGCTGTCGTGCAGCGAGCGGCGCGGGTGTGAGGCGTTGTACATTTCCACCCTGCGTGTTCATAAGCTGGATGGCACAAATAATCCCATTACGCCCAACACCGGTGAATGCAAGCTTGCCGTCAAACGAGTACTCAGCTGAAACGTCCTGAATACCTAATTCCAACTGAGTGATCGCATGCAACCCAGTTCCATCGACTTCAAGCTGATAGAGGGCACAAGTGTCATGGTCCCGACAGCGCGTGAATATCACCGAGCTGCCGTCCGAAGTAAAACTCGGTCTTTCCTCATCGAAGTCAGCCTCAGCGAGAAGCAAGCGTTGATTGCTGCCATCGGCATTCATCAGCCAGAGCTGACCTAGGAAGTCCGGAGGACGGTGTTCATTAAATACGATGAGCTTGCCGTCCGGTGACCAGGATTCCCAAAAAGCAGTGCTATCGGGCCCGAGGTTTGTAAGCTGCCTTACGTCACTTCCGTCGGGGTTCATCGTATAGATATCGGGGCCCAGAACGAATGCGATCCTGCCATTCTTGCCGGGAAAACTGGCGCTAGCCGGCAAGGTGATCGCGAACAAGCCGATTAGCAACCCGAGGACAAGTACGCTGTTGGTGCGAAGTCGATTCATGTTCGATACTCCTAATTTTTCTTGGCCGATCGTGGTAAACCCGGCCGCCACTCTCTACAAACCTTGCAATCGGTTCAATGCAAAATGGATCACCGACAGGTCACATTTGAATCACAACAGCAGCTCATTTTATTTCAGCAACTTACGAAGGTAGGACCAAGAAGACGAGGACCAACCGCTGTTAGCTTCAATGCTAGAATTGCCACCATTCTGGGGTGTTGCCATGTTGGGGATTGGGCGATCGGAAGGGGTTGCCAGGTTCGATGGATTCGAGCTAGACCTTCGAAGCGCGGAACTCCGCAAGCCGAATGGCACAACCATCCGCCTGTCAGAACAACCCCTGCGAATTTTAATCGCACTTTTGTGGCTATCGTTGGAAGACTGCCGTAACGTGGGTGCAGCCCCAAATCGCTCCAGTCCCGGCTAAACCGGCCAATGGAAATCTAGTCGGTAAGAAGGTTTCTCATTATCGCGTCTTGCAAGTCGTGGGCGGCGGTGGCATGGGAGTGGTGTACAAAGCTGAGGACATCAAGCTCGGACGCCCCATAGCCTTAAAGTTCTTGCCGGAAGAACTGGCCGGCGAACCCGCTGCCATGCAGCGGTTTGAGCGCGAGGCTCGGGCAGCTTCGGCTCTGAACCATCCCAATATCTGCACAATCCATGGTGTGGAAGAACACGAAGGCCAGCCGTTCATTGTGATGGAGCTGCTGGAAGGGCGAACGTTGCGCGATGTTATCGCCGATTGTGCAAATTCAAATTCAACTCTGCCAATGCCGACTCTGCTTGATATCGGAATCCAAATCGCGCAAGGCCTCGACGCCGCGCACCAGAAGGGCATCATCCATCGGGATATCAAGCCGGCGAACATCTTTGTTGCTAAACACGGGCAAGTGAAAATCCTGGATTTTGGCCTCGCTAAACTTCACCAGTTTGAAACTTCCGAAGTGGACTCTCCTGAGTTAACGCAACCGGGGTGCGCGCGAGAATGGAATCCACTCTTGACACTAACCCGAGAAGTTAGACGCACGGACAGATCTTTTTTCCTTTGGCCTGGTTCTCTACGAAATGGCAACCCGGCAGCGTGCCTTCGCTGGAGACAGCGCTCCAGTGCTTCATCAGGCGATCCTCAACGAGATTCCGTGTCCGGTCCGGGATCTGAATCCTGGGATTCCATCGAAGCTCGAATCCATTATTAATCGAGCAATTCATAAGGATCGAGACGCCCGCTACCAGGCTGCTTCGCGAGTAATTACCGAATTGCAGAAGCTGAAGGACGAGATGGAACCGCGCGTCTCTCGCCGATGGTTGTTCGGCGCTGCAATCGTCATGCTGTTCCTTGTTTTTGCAAGCTTGTGGTTCGCCCAACGACATCAACGATCACTCTCGCCTCCACCTGACTTGAAGCTGAAACAACTCACATCGAATTCTTACGAAAACCGGGTCACGGATGGTCGCCTATCTCCCGACGGCAAGTACCTGGTTTACAACGATCCCACAGGCATGCACCTCAAGATCATTGAGACAAACGAGACTTACACAATTCCTTTCCCGGAGGCGCTCAGACAGCCAAAGATGGAGTTGTCACTTGCAGATGCCGCCTGGTCTCGCGATAGTAGGAAGTTTTTGGCGAATGCTCGTCCCGCGGGGCTCGATGTGGAAGCCGTAAGTGAGGAAGATGTCATCAAGCGAGGCGGCCTGAGCATCTGGGAATTTTCTGTCCCCAGTGGGAGATCTCGGATGCTTCGCAATATGGCCTGGGCAGATTCATATTCGCCGGACGGCTCACTGATTTCCTTCAATGCAAATAAAGGAAGATACGGTCCACGTGAAATCTGGCTGATGGATTCGAATGGGGGGCACGCTCGCAAAATCCTGGACGGAGGGGACCAGTATGGCATCGACACTTTTTCTTGGTCTCCCGACGGTCGGAGAGTCAGCTATATCCGCCACAATGAATCTACCTTTGAGCCGATCAACCTTATTTGGGAAGCAGACTACCTTGGCAAGGAGCTTTCGGGAAACCCGACAGTTCGTCCATTTGGAACACTGGATGTGCTTGATGGCGTGGAGCTGCCCGATGGGAGAATTATTTCCTCCGTGAGAGATAGCACGAGTGGCGGTAACACTTGTAGTTTTTGGACATTCCATGTCGATCCTAAGACCGGTAGCCCGACCGATAAACCTGTGCGGCTGACGCACTGGCCTGGGTTCTGCATGAGCCAGATCAGTTTTTCGGCAGACGGGAAGCGGCTAGCTTTTTTGGAGTGGGCTAGCCACAGCCACACGACAGTTGATGTGGCGGACCTCCACGATGGTGGAACGCCCGTTCGCAATCTGCGTCATTTCACAATGAGTGACAGTGCGGACTGGCCATGTGACTGGACGCCGGACAGCAACACACTCATTTTCCACTCCAATCGCGACGGTCGCGAGGCGATCTATAAGCAGTCGCTGAATGCCAATTCGCCCGAGGTGCTGGTGGAAGATTCGGGATCTCAGGGATGCGGTAAAGTGAGCCCTGATGGGAAGTGGCTGCTCTATGTGCATAGTCCGGGGTCCGACGTCCGGTCTGCGCCGCACGAACTCATGAGGGTCTCCATCACTGGCGGGCCTGCACAGACACTCTTCTCGTTTCCGCATGGCCATGGGGAACCATCCTGTGCCAGGATTCTGTCAAGCAGTTGTGTCATTTTCGAGCGGACCCAAGATCGTAAGGAGGTCATTGTCACGGCTTTTGATCCCATTAAAGGGCTCGGCGACGAGCTTACGCGAATCGGCCTCGATCCAAACATGGACGGTTGGGATGCTGCCCTTTCCCCTGATGGGACGAGCGTCGCCGTGATTTCGGGATCACCAGGGCAAATCAGAATTGTATCCATGCGTAGTGAGGCGACACGTGAATTGCAGGTAAAGGATTCGCCCAGTCTCCTGAACTCCACTTGGGCGGCAGACGGTAAGGCATTATTTGTTAGCGCCTCAATTTCGGGTGGATATGCACTTTTGCGAGTAAGTCTAGACGGAAAAACACAGCCTCTAATCACGAATCACACGCCTGACGTGGTGTTGGGATTGCCGTCCCCAGACGGTCGTAATCTCGCCGTCATGGCTGCGACCTATAACCAAAACGTGTGGATGATGGAGAATTTCTGAGCCAATTAGACTAGACCCAGTTGACATCGCAGTCTTTGGCCCTGAGGAACTCGGGATACCTGATTGAATTTCATTAGGGGCGGTTCGATGAAGATCTTGCCAGCGAGTCTGTTAACCCTCCCACTGGTACTCCTAATCAGTCTTCTTTTCCTCTTTGAACTTAACGCGCAAACCACGGCGTCGGGTGCAGTGGCCGGCGTTGTAACGGATCAGAGTTCGGCGGTTATTGCCGAGGCAGAGGTTGAGATTAGGAATGACGCCAAGGGCACGACTCAATCAGCACGAACCGACAGGGACGGAGCCTACCGCTTCTTCTTCGTTGCGCCGGGAGCCTACACGTTGATCATAAGGCATACCGGTTTTCGGGAAGCCAAGCGGACTGTAAATGTTCTCCTAGGTCCCGCGGTCTCAGTGAACATCACGCTCGAGATTGCGGAAGTAAGTAGTCAAATGACAGTAAGCGATGAAGCACCGTTGATCCATGCAGAGAACGGAGATGCCTCGGCTACTCTGACCCAGCAGGAGATCTCTGAAGTCCCGAACCCAGGCAACGATCTGACATACGTTGTGCAGACTACTCCGGGCGTCGTGATGAATACGGACGGCCCTAACTCGACAGGGATGAACTTCTCGATTCTCGGGATGCCGAGTACTTCATATCTGTACTCAATCGACGGCGTGGATAATCCAGCTACGGGCGTGCTCGGACTTATGCTCGGCCAGAACCAGATCCAGGAAGCCACGGTCGTGAGCACCGGCTACTCTGGCCAGTTTGGAAACGCTGCCGGAGGAAACATCAATTACCTAACGAAATCAGGGAGTAACCAATTTCACGGAAACGCTCAGTATTATTGGAACGGGCGCGTGCTCAACGCCAACAATTGGTTCAATAATGCCTTTGGTTTCCCCCGGCCATTTGATATCGCAAACCAGTGGGCCGGCTCATTTGGAGGTCCGATCAAAAAGGATAAGCTTTTTTTCTTTTTTGACACAGAAGGCTTGCGAGTGTTGATTCCTTCTATCGCGCAGGTCCTGATCGCAAGTCCCGAGTTTCAGGCCGCTACGACTCAGAACATTGATAGGCGCTTCGGCGCCACGTCTGCCTCACACACGTTCTATCAAAAGGTTTTTGAGCTTTACAATTCGGCGCCGGGCGCAAGGTCGGCGAAGGGGGGCAGTTTCGTGCCTGGGGATCTGGGTTGCGCTGGACCATCGCTTGTATCTCTGCTCCCCGCCGGCGTCCCGTGCGTGATGCATTTTCTGGCGAATGTCGGCGCGCCCAGTCAGGATGCTTTGACCGCTGGCCGCATAGATTGGAACCCAGCCAGGAGCGATCGCATCTTCTTGCGGTTTCAGAACGACAACGGTCACACGAAACTCTTAAGCCCCATTAAGTCTGTGTTCGATATCGCCACTCAACAGAGATGGTGGCAAATTCAAGCCGTCGAAACTCACACACTGAGTGCGTCGGCCGCAAACCAAGTCCTATTCGCCTACGGACGCATCAACTTTTCAAGCGGAGTAGCGGACCTTGCAAAAGCCGTTGCGGCGCTTCCAACTCATCTGTTCTTTAACCCTCCGGAACAGCTTGCCGACCCAGGCTCTAGCTTTCAGAGCGGTAACAATCTGGTGCAATACCAGATTTCGGAGGATTTTGTAAAAGCGGGACAAAAGCACAAAGTCGGCGTTGGGTTAAATTTGGATCGACTTAGTTCGAATTTGTCCCTGTCTGACGATGTTGGATGGCTAGGAACGACGCTGGACGCCTTCTATCAAGGGGGGGAGGATCCGAATTCTCCCGCCGACTTCAGCCAACTATTCCAGGGTTTTCAGTCCCGCACGCGATATCCAACCTCCTGGTATCACTTCGGGATCTACGCCCAAGATGAATGGCGTGCCCGTCCCGGACTGACGATAACAATGACAGTCCGTGCCGAGCATCAGTCGAATCTCGTGTGCCAAACGCACTGCTTTGCCCGCTTGGCTGGGCCGTTTAACGAAATAAGTCACGATCCCAATGAACCGTACAATCAGGCGATCCTCGTTAATCAGAAACGAGCGTTCCAGGGCCTGGACAATATTCTTTGGTCACCTCGACTCAGCTTCGCCTGGCAGCCATTTGGTGTGAAACACAGTGCGGTCCTCCGCGGTGGAATTGGTATCTTCTACGATTCGGTAGATAGCGTGGCATCCTATTTTGTGAACAATCCTCCGCTCGTGAATTCCTTCACAGTCACGGGAGACGTTCTGTCGCCAGGTGAAAACAACAGCCTGTTAGCGAAGGCTACCGCCTCGAACGCCGCATTTATTAACGCTTTTGCCGCCGGAGAAACGCTGTCGCAGATTGAAAATTCAGTACCCAACTTCTTTCCTCCGAAGATAAATGTCTCCGAAAAGCACACCCACGAACCTCAGTATCAACGATGGAGTCTGCAATTACAGCAGTCGTTTGGCGCGCATACGTCACTCAGCGTCGGCTACTTCGGCCATCATGGAATCCACGAACTCGTGCTGAACCCTAGCGCAAACGCGTGGGGCTTCGGCACCCTGCCTGCGGGGCGATGCACCGACCCAATTCCGGACTGCGCCCCTGACCCCCGATTCAGCGGAGTGCAACAACTCGATACAAAAGGTATCTCCAACTACAACGGCATGGTGGTTTCTTTCCAGCACCGATTCAGTCGCTGGAGCCAAGGCCTTTTCCAAGCCAATTACACCTATGGCCATGCCCTTGATGAAGTATCGAATGGCGGCATTGCTCCGTTCTCAAACTGGGCGAGACAGCCCTTCACCGTAAATTCGCAGGACCCAAACAACATGCGCGGAGCTTACGGGCCGGCGGACTACGATGTACGCCACTCATTCAACGGAAGCTACGTTTGGGAACTCCCCGTTAAGGCCGCCATGCGTGGACATGGGCCCAATTTTCTAGTCAACGGTTGGCAAATATCCGGTGCCATTTTTGCTCGCACCGGGCTGCCATACACAGTCTTGGACATATTCCCGCCACCTGATCTCATTTCGAAAAACTACTTCTCGATTCTTTATGCCGTACCGGTGAGGCCACTGGGAGCAAATCGACCGTGCGGCGAGGGCGCCGCCGTTCCACTTGCTCCGCATCCTTGCCTTCCCACCGAGACCTTATGGGACGGGATCACGCCCGGTCCAAATGCCCTTTTTGTGCAACCTGGATGCGAAACCGGATTTGATGTTGGGCGCCTAGGAGCCGTGGGCGTCTGCGACGGCCCAACGGTGTCCTTCAGTCAAGGCCGCAATCGTTTTCGCGGGCCACACTATTTCAATACTGATTTCGCAATCATGAAGAGTACGAAAATTGCTCGCTGGGAAACCGCTGCGTTTGCCGTTGGCTTCCAATTTTTCAACTTCTTCAATCATCCCAATTTTGGATTCCCGGTCACCGGATTAGGGCCTCCAACGGGTTTGATCACGTACCAGCAACAGCCGCCAACGAGCCTCCTGGGCACTGGGCCTCCATGGGCCCCGATCGACGTGGCTCCGAGAATGATCCAGTTGAAGGCGGAGCTAAAATTCTGAGGAGCAGCTTAAAAGTTCTCCATCATCCAAATGTTTCTACTCATCCCATCGCCCATGATAGCTAGATGCCGGCCATCGGGTGAGGGAAAGGCAACGATCGCATCCAAGCCACGGCTGCCGAGCAGCGTCTGAATCTGGTCCTCCAAACTGATGCGCAGGAGAGCAGATCTACCTGCTGAGACAATGAGGGCTCTTCCGTCCGACGTCCAAGCAGGGCTATTGATGCCTCGCGAATCTCTTACATCGATTTCACGCAACAACTCCCCCCGCAAGGACAAGATTTTCACCCGATTGGTGTTCTGAGCTAAGGCGATGCGCCTTCCGTCGGGAGAGAGTTCCGCCGCCTGGGACGGCAGTTTCATGCCGCCCGCAACCTATCCCTGGAAACCACGACTCGGGTCGAGCGGGATTCGTGTGAGCTCCTGACCAGGCCCTTTGATCGGATCGAAAGGGGTCACGACAAGCTCCTTACCATCATCGGTGCGCTGGAAGAGTACGCATACGCCTGAGCGCAGGCGAGGGCAGGACGGTTGTCCGTAGTCACGATTCCGTCGCGGCGAAATGGCCGAGGCCGAAGTAT
>WNGO01012838.1_pt1 | contig 10116 bp, 10 predicted proteins | sample 5400511 | NCBI WGS metagenome assembly WNGO01 (sample SAMN13153380, study PRJNA577476) | soil metagenome | isolation source: 20 cm soil or saprolite under Garry oak tree replicate 2 | place: USA:California | collected 2016-06-15
CGACGCGCTAGTCGGCCTGGGGTTCACAGCCGTGAACTTCCGCACTTATCCTGGGGGGCATGGGCTGAGCGGCGCGGAGGTAAGTGACTTGGTCACGTGGTGGCTCGGTCAGTGAGCACGAAACGACGGGGATACCACGGGCGCACTGCGATCGGCCGTCACAAAGACTCCAGGAACGCGATGATAGCGTCCCGATCGCTCTGGGTCAGCTTACGAAACCGGTTGGACACACCGCTCGCTTCACCCTGATGCCGCACGATGGCGTCGCGTAATGTCAGCGACGCCCCGTCATGCATGAGCCGCGGGCGCAGGCGCACTCCCCATAATGGCGCCGTCCGCATCTTGTTCCTGGTGCGGCCGACACTGTCGATCGAAAACTCCCTCCACTCGACCTTATAGACGGCTGGCCCATAATGCTCCGGCATCGCCATGACGATCCCATCGCCGGTGCCGACATTGTGCAGCAGGTAATCGCCGAAAGGGTGAAATGCCTTCTCGCCGAGCGCCGGCGGGATGGTGTCCGTACCGCCGTTCAGCACGGTCCCAGCGGCAGCCGTGATCAGGGTGCGAACGTGGCAGGTGGCACAGCCGATCGCGTCGAACAATTCCGAGCCGCGTCGCGCCGCCGGGGTCGCGGCCAGCAGCGTGTCGCGGGCGGGCGCCTTGGTGGCCCGCATGAAGCGGGTGAACCGGTCGATATCCGCAAGCCCGGAGGAGTCGGTCGTGTTGTTCGGCTCGGATACCGTATTGCACAGCGTGGTCACTTCGTCGGGGAACAGCCGGCTGGTGATGCCCATCTCATTGAGGTAGGCATCGGCCGAGAACGAGAGCAGGCTGGCGTGCTGATCCTTCCACCCGAACCGCCCGATGCGCGTCTCGCCCGGGGCTTCCAGGATCGGTACATAGAGCGCCTGGCCGCGGATCATGCCGCGCGTCGTCCGGCGTTGCGCGCGCGCGATCTCGATGAGGGTCTCGTCGGCCACGGCCTCCACCAACCCGTCGCCCAGCAGATTGAGGGACGCGCGCGTGGTGCGAATGGTCTCGGTGTCGGGCACCCGCTCTTGAATCTCAGAGTCCGGGAACGCCGCGTTCGGGCAAATGGCCCGATCGTTGACCAGCGTGCGACCGGAGATGACAACCGTCCCGCGCGCGATCGGGATGTCGGCATTGCGGAACCGCCCATCCGGTCCCAGATGACCCACCCGCAATTCCGTGATCTGACTCGCCCCGCCCGAAGTGGGGTTTTGATGGCACTCGCGGCAGGCCTGCGCGTTGTAGAGTGGTCCCAAGCCATCCGCGATTTCTTCCACCTCGTCGAATGCGTCCTGATCGGCTTGGTGGATGGAGTCATTGCCCGCGCCGTTGCTCCGGTTGTCGAATCCGGTGGGTGCCTCCGCAGCGCTCGTTGGAATCGGGACCTGAATCGGTGGAGGGGACGCACCCACGCCGCACGCCGCCAGCGTGAACGCTGCGGGGGCGAGCCACACCGCGGGGCGCGAAAGCCTGATGCCAACCATGCGAACCTCACGAAACGAGGGGTCGAGAACGAGCGTCGATGGCGGTATGTGCAATCGATCGCGGTCAAACTGCTGGTCATCCACGCACTGACGCAAGGGTCTGGACCAGAAGGTCCCGGGCTCAAATCCCGGCTTCCCGACTTGAAACCCAGGTCCTTTCCCAATTGACAGCCTCCCATGGCACCCCTCAGGTTGCAGACATGGAGCCAATCCGTGACGCCGTGCCGGGCGCCTGGGCCCGTCTCAAGCAGGACGTGAGCTGCGGTCTCAGGCGGGGCGCGTGGTACCGCGTCGTAGGCCTCACGCCGGACGACGCCGTCCTCCAGGTGCCGCGGCGCGAGCGCGTCCGGGTCCCGCGGCGGTTTCTGCAAACGCTCTTCTCCCGGCCGCGCCACTGGACGCTCGTGGCGCGTCCCTCTCCCGCCGACGAGCCACCGGATCCTTGGCGCTCCCGTTACGCGGTCTGTCCCGCCTGCCGCGCCCGCGCGCCCGTGACAGCCCACACCCCCGACATGCGTTGCCCGAAATGCAACGGTGAGTTCGGGATCGCATGGGATGAGCGGTATTTGGGCGTAGGCTAAAGCGCTAAGGAGCGGGAACTTCCGAGCGGCATCGGTGGTTGATACAGTCGTCACGGCCACGTGGCGAGATCCCTATGACGACCAAGAAAAGCGACGTCACTAAGCGCCGGTCGCCCAATGCGTGCCGGCATCCACAACAGTACGAAACCGATTGGCTCGGCCGCACCTATATGGGCTGCCCGATCTGTAACCGCTGGAAGCGCTTGAAGGTCAAACCGGCGCCCGCCGACGGCAAACGTCTGGCGGCGTAGGCGTAAATGATAGAGGGGCCGGGAGATGCTTTCCTGGCCCCTCTTTCTCTGTTCTCCCCTGCGCGTCTGTGCGTCTAGTTTTTGCCTGTCCTACTCCCCATACGGTATCCAGATGTTCTTCACCTGCGTGGCCTCCCTGAGGAATTCCCGCCCTTCCCCGTGCGTGGCGTCCATCCAGTCTCTCGCATGCCACTCCACCCACGTTCGCTTCATGTTTCCCGCCGACGCCCGCTCGACCACGGCGCCGGCCGCCTGATTTCCGAAGTACCACACCGCATCCACGTCGTCGTGCTCCGCGAGCACTTGCGCGAGTGCGTCCTTCGCCCCGGTGACGATGTTGATCACACCGGCGGGGACGTCCGAGGCGTCGAGCACGGTGTACAGCTCGGTCGCGGCGAGCGGATGCGCCTCCGAGGGGATCGCGATGACCGTATTGCCCACGGCGACAGCGGGGGCGACGAGCGACACGAACCCCAACAAGGGCTCCTCTTCGGGGCAGGCGATTCCCACGACGCCCATGGGCTCGTTCATGGCCAGGGTGACGCCCCGGATCGGCGTTTGATGTACCGCCCCGTCGTACTTATCGGCCCACGCGGCGTAGGAAAAGAGCCGCGCGATGCTCGCGTCCACTTCACGGCGCCCATCGGCCACGTCGTGGCCCGTCATCGCGGCGACCCGCTCTGCGAATTCCTCGGCACGTTGCGCCAGGTTCTCGGCCACGTAGTACAGCACCTGTCCGCGATTGTGGCCGCTCGCCTTCGCCCATTCGTCGGCGGTGTGCGCGGCTTCCACGGCGTTCCGAATGTCTTTGCGGTTCCCTTCGGCGACTTCGGCGAGGAGAGCACCCGACGGACCCAGGATTTTTCGACTGTAGCCTTGATCGGGGCGCACCTGTGCGCCGCCGATGAACAGCTTGTAGGTGCGGTCGATGGGCGGGATGCGAGATGCGGGATGCGAGGTGCCTGTCTTGATGCGAGCAGGGTGCGCCGTCTTCTTTTTCGCATCCCGCATCCCGCTTCCCGCATCTCGCTTCACATATTCCCACATGCCTTCCCGACCACCCTCCCGCCCGAATCCCGATTCCCGGTACCCCCCGAACCCCGAGGCCGCGTCGAACAGATTCGTGCAATTGACCCACACGACGCCCGCTTTGATCTTGGGCGCCACGTCGAGCGCGAGGTTGATGTTCTCGGTCCACACGCTCGCCGCGAGTCCGTACGGCGTGTTGTTGGCGAGCTCCACGGCCTCGGCGGGTGTCCGGAACGTCATCGCTACGAGCACCGGCCCGAAGATCTCGACCTGGGCGATGGTGGCGGCAGGCGACACGTTCGTGAACAGCGTCGGCGGGTAGAAGTAGCCGTCCGTCGGGCAGGCCCATGACGGCTGCCACATGGTCGCGCCCTCGGCTACGCCCGTGTTCACGAGTGTGCGGATGCGCTCGAGTTGCACCGGCGCGACGATCGCGCCCATGTCGATGGCCTTATCGAGCGGCGGGCCGACCCGCAGCTTCTCCATCCGGGCGCGTAGCTTGGCGACCAGTCGCTCGGCGATCCCCTCGTGCACCAGCAAGCGGGATCCCGCGCAGCACACCTGCCCCTGATTGAACCAGATCGCGTCCACCACTCCCTCGACTACACTGTCGAGATCGGCGTCGTCGAACACGATGAACGGGCTCTTCCCGCCGAGCTCGAGCGAAAGCCTCTTCCCCGATCCCGCCGTCGCCTTGCGGATGAGGCGACCCACTTCGGTCGAGCCCGTGAACGCGATCTTGTCGATGTCGGCGTGGTTCACGATCAGCTCCCCCGTCCGGCCGTCCCCCGTCACCACATTGAGCACGCCCGCCGGGAGCCCCGCCTCATCCGCGATCTCGGCGAGGCACAGCGCCGTGAGCGGCGTGAACTCGGCGGGCTTCAGAACCACGGTGTTTCCGGCGGCGAGCGCCGGCGCGATTTTCCACGCCACCATCAGCAACGGGAAGTTCCAGGGGACGATCTGCCCGACCACGCCCAGGGGTCCGTAGCCCGCGAACTCAGCGCTAGCGAGCTGCGCCCAGCCGGCATGGTGTGTCAGGTGGCGCGCGACCAGCGGAATGTCCAGGTCCCGGGTCTCGCGGATCGATTTGCCGTTGTCGAGGCTCTCGAGCACCGCCAGCAGTCGGGAATGCTTCTGGACGGCGCGCGCCAGGGCGTACAGGTGACGCGCTCGGGCGTGGCCGGATAGCGCAGACCAGCCGGGGAAGGCCTTCCGTGCGGCGGCCACGGCCGCATCCACGTCCGCTGGGCCGGCCTGGCTGACGCGCGCCAGCCGGGCCGTCGTGGCGGGGTTGATGACGTCGAACCCCGCGTCGCTCTTGCCGTTGGTCCAGCGCCCGCCGATGAACAGCCCGAATGCCCCGTCATGGCGCGCGATCCACTCGAGCGCCGGTTTGTCGCTCTCGGGCGCCGGCCCGTACGCCATCGTCTCGAAAATCTCCGAGACAGTCGTCACGTTTCCCGTTTCCCCTTTCCCGTTTCCCGTCTCATACCATCGGATGGTGGTGCGCCGCCGAGTACCGGCCGGTCACGAAGTGCTCGAGCTGACGCTCGATGTCGGTGAGGAGCGCGGAGGCGCCGAGCCGGAACAGGGTGGCTCGCAGCCAGCGCTCGCCCAGCTCTTCCTTCATCAGGATCAGCCAGTCGAGCGCCTGCTTGGCCTTGCGAATCCCGCCCGCCGGCTTGAACCCGACGGCATGTCCGGTGCGCTCGTGGTAGTCGCGGATCTGTCGCGTCATGACCACGCCGACGGGGAGGGTCGCGTTCACGGATTCCTTGCCTGTAGACGTCTTGATGAAGTCGGCGCCGGCCATCATGGCGACCTGGCTGGCGCGCGCCACAGTCACGAGCGTCGCCAGGTCGCCCGTGCCCAGGATCACCTTCATGCGGGCGCTCCCGCACGCCTCCCGGAAGGCGCGCACCTCGTCGTACAGCACCTCCCACGCTCCGGCCAAGGCGTGCGCGCGCGTGATCACCACATCGATCTCCTGCGCCCCCGCCGCGACCGAGGCCTTGATCTCGTCGATGCGCTGGGGCAGCGGGTTCAAGCCCGCCGGGAATCCCGTCGACACCGCCGCGACGGGGATCCCCGAGCCTTGCAGGGCCTCGACAGCCACCGCGACGAAGGCGTGGTAGACGCACACCGCGCCCACGGTGATCCCGAGGTCGGTGGCGCCGAGGGGCTCTTCGCTTTGGCGCACAAGCGGAGCACGTTGGTCGGGGTGTCGTCGCCCTGGAGCGTGGTCAGGTCCATGCAGGTGATTGCCCGCAGGAGCCACGCGGCCTGCCATTCCTTCTTTACGGTGCGTCGCGTGGGGATGGTGGCGGCACGACGCTCGACGGCGCTGCGGTTGATGCGCAGGGCGCGGACGAGATCCAGGTCCAGTGGAATCCCCGGGTTGCGCTCGGGCTGGGTGAACACCCGCAGTACTCGCTCGGAGGCGACGGCCGCCGGCGCACTGCCGGCGGTCGGGGTCGGGTGCTCGTAGCGCCGCTTGGTCTCCATGGGTTTGGCTCTAATCTACGACGGCTTTTTCTCCTGCGTCGTGTCCCGCTCGACCTTGCGATCCCTCCGTGGCCGTTCTTCGGCTGGCGGTCGGCGCTCCGGCTGCTGCGGCTTCGGCTCCGCGCGCGCCGGCGGCGGCGTGGGCGCGATCCGTTGTTTCTTCTCTTCCTTGGGCGCGGGACGCTCGGCGGGTGCGGCCGGTTGTGCGGGCCGCTCTGTGGGCTGCGGGCGCTGCGTCGGCCGGGGGCGCTGCGTCGGTTGCGGCCGTTCCTCGCGTGCCGGGCGGACGGCACGGTCGACGGGGGCGGGCGCCGGTGGTGCCGCGTCATGTGCCGGCGGCGCCCGACGGGTGGGCTGCGGCTCGGCGACGCTCGGTGGGACCGACCGCGGCGGAGGGAGCCCGTCACGGGCGGGGCGCAGCGGAGCCGCCGGGCGCACCAGTATCAGAGGCTTCGCCCGCGCGGCGGGCGTGCGGGCTCGGAGCGTGCCCAGCGTCGTGTCGTCGAGCGGCCTGCCGGGTCGAGCGCGCAGGGCCTGTTCTCGCGCCGCGAACGGGACCGGGGGCGCTGGGGGCTGCCGCTGGACCACCACCTGCCGCGTCATGACGTACATGGGGGGCCGCCGCGTCTCGACGAGCGCGGGCTCACCCAGCACGCTCCGTCGACGCGGTGCCACGCGGGCCGCGGCACCGACCACGCTCGCCCGGTCGAGCCGGTCGCGCGGCACCACGATCACGCCCTGGTTCACGGGGCGCGAATCCACGAACGTCTCGTGCGACACGACCGTCACGCCATCCCGCTCGTGGCGATTCCGGTAGTTGATGTTCGTCACGTTGACGTTCGTCACGTTGATGTTGGTGACGGTCACGTTCGTCACGTTTACGTTGCGGATGTACGTGTTGCTCACGCGATAGGCGGGCACGTACGGCTCTTCCGGCGCGAGCGGGAACCACGCCACACCGCTGCCGCCGGCGATCGCCAGGCTCCAGTTCCGGCCGCCGACGAACACCACCAGCGCCGGCGCGTACACCGGTCGCGCCACGACGCGGCCCGGCACCCAGGCCCAGCCGCCGCCCACGTAGACCCAGCGACCGTAGTGGAACGGCGCGAATCCCCAGGGCGCATCGTCGATCCAGGTCCAGCCCCACGGCTCCACCCAGGCCCAGTGGCCGTAGCGGTACGGCGCCCATCCGGTGGCGACCCGGCGCGGCACCCAGACCGCGCCGTAGTCCGGCGTCTCCTGCCAGTCGCCGTTGTCGTCCAGGTCCTCGTAGCCGATCACGCCGCGCGACACGTAATGGGCGGAGCGCGAGTCGTCCCCGCGACGGTCGCGCGACTCGCACCAGTCTTCGAAATCGTCCGACCGGATCGCGTCCTGCACGTCGTAGCTGGGCGAATCCCTGCCCGCGATGACGGCGGTTTGCTTGTTGCGCACCGGGAACGCGGAGCCCGCGGCAGTCACCTCGGCTTCGCCCTGCCGCACCGTGACCGAGGTCGTGTCGCCCGTGGTATCGACGTCCACCCGGTAGACGCCCGAGCGGAGCAACGACACGGCCCCGCTGGGCGTGTCGATCTCGAGGCTCTCATCGTCGTCCAGGTCGCGCACGCGCACGTTGAGCGACCCTTGAGCCAGTCGCACCTGCACGGTCCGGTCATCGAGGGCGAGGAACCCAAACGCGCTCTGCGGCGCCAGGCGGAAGGCGGTGGAGCCGACCGTGATCTCGGCCCGCGCATCGCTGTCGGTCCAGAGGTGGTCCCCGTCATGCAGCGGATAGTTGACCGTGGCGGCGACCCAGTCGTCCACGTCGCCGGGTCGGAAGGAGACTGATCCGGTTAGGAAGCTCAGGCGGCCGACGCGACTGGGCGGATCCCGATCGGGCCGGTCGGCGTTGGGCCGGTCGGTCCCCTGAAAGGCGGGGAGCACGGCGAGCATCAGCAGCGGAGCGAGGCAGCGGGCGGTGCGCATCGTAATCTCCTCGTGCGGGCCCTAGTCGGCGGCGGCGAGACGTCCCTACAATATGATGTTGTGCCACGCGCACCAAGTCACCCTGTGCGGCGGGGCAGGGACGATTAAGTTTGCCATGCGCGCTCATCGCGCCCGTAGCTCAGGTGGATAGAGCAGCAGCCTTCTAAGCTGTTGGTCGGAGGTTCGAATCCTCCCGGGCGCATCAGCATTTCACCTATCTTTGGGTCGCGCAGCCGACGCGCCGTCGGCTAGGCCGTAACGCAGCAGACTAGGGAGACGCCACCATGCCCGCTGGGTCGCCGCCCCAGCCGCCGCCCCCGCCGCCTACGCTGTACGAGTGGGCCGGGGGAATGCCTGCCATCGAGCGTCTGATGGATTCCTTTTATCGAAAGGTCCGCCAGGACGCCGTGCTCGGGCCGCTCTTCGCCCACATGAGCGAGGACCATCCTCGCCACGTGGCCCACTTCATCGCCGAGGTCCTGGGGGGGCCGCCGCGCTACACCAAAGAACGCGGCGGGCATCCACACATGATCTCCCGTCATCTGGATCGTCATCTCACCCAGCCACAGCGCGCCCAGTGGGTCCGACTCCTGTTGGAAACGGCCGATGAGCTCGCTGTCCCGGACGATCCGGAGTTCCGCTCGGCCCTGGTCGCGTATCTCGAGTGGGGCTCGCGGCTCGCGGTCCTGAACTCGCAACCCGGTGCCACCGTCGACCCCAACGCGCCGATGCCGCAGTGGGGGTGGGGTGTGCCCGGCGGGCCATACCGCGGCTGAACCGTGGAACTGCGACCGCTCAGCCCATCCGACGATGCCCTTCTCAGCTCCCTCGAGCAACAGGAGGACGTTTGGGAATTTGTCGGCACCCTGCCGTTGCCCGATGAGGAGCATCCTCACCACTTGTTCGCGATCATCGAGGGTCGGGCGAGTGTGGGAGTCGCCGGACTCGTCAAATCGCAAGCACTCGACGGCACCGATTTCGAGCTGCTCTGCGCCTTGAGATCTGAGGCGCAAGGGCGAGGCTTTGCGAAACAAGCGTGTACCCTGGTGATGGCGTGGGCATTCGACACCCTCAAACTCGAGCGCGTCATCGCGTCCATCGGGGAAGGGAATGACGGGGCGCGCTCCATCGCGACCAAGCTCGGCATGACGGCCGTGCGCAGTGGCCCTCCCGGCAGAACCGTCTACGTCAAGGATCGTGAGACGCGCAAACGCGGACTGGAAGCAGGGTAGAGATCCCTAATTCGCGACGCCGTTCTGCTGCGCCTCTGCAACACTTGCCAACTTCTGACGTCGGAACGACACTGATAATACCTGAGCACACGCGCGCACCTCATGACCGGCTCCGCGATGCACTCCGTCTTAATGGTCGACGACAACGTCGCGATGCGCGAGGCGCTGGCGCGTTCGTTGACGCGCCGCGGCTGCCGGGTCACCACCGCCGCGAGCGGCGTCGAAGCGTTGGACGCGCTGAAGCAACGATCCTTCGATGTCGTCATCACCGACCTCAACATGCCGGACCGCGGGGGACTCTGGCTCTGGCGCCAGGCGCTCATCCTGCGTCCGGAGCTGCGTGGTCGGTTCGTGCTGATCGCGTCGGAGCCGCTGCCGGAGCCGCGCAGCTTGTCGATCTTCATGGCAACAGAGCGATTCGTCTTGAAGCCGCTCTCGCTGGACACGCTGTGGCGTCAGGTCGAGGAGGTCATGCAGGGTGTGCCGAGCAGTCCGTCGAGCTCGCGTGCCGAGCCGGACGAGAGTGCCGCTCGTCCTTAGCTGCGCGCCTCTAATCGATCCAGCGCAAACCGCAGTCGGAACATCGCCGCATCCAAATCCCGCAGACTCTCTTCGTCGAGGGTGCCCGACTCGGCGACATTGGTGAGCAGCTGCAGGGCGTTGCGGATGTGCTCGCCGGCGCTCTCGGGCGCGCGTCGCTCGGGCTGCGCCCGGCGCTCCACGCCGGTCCGGCGCTCTTCCACGACCACCGTCACGACCCGGCGTCGGTCGGCGGGCGCGCGGCGATCCGTGGTGAGCCGGCGATCGGCGTGCGACAGCTCCATAGCTCGCAATGTGGCACGGGGCCTGGGCTTCGGCTAGCACTCCAAACGGGTAGGTGGAGGACGGCGGTGGAGGGGGGTCGTATCTTCAATCACCAGACCCCCTTGACTCGGGTCCGGACATGCGGTTAGCATTGGCGTCTGCGCACGAACTTTTTGCGCGCGGCTCTTTGAGAACTGATGGTCGAGCGTGTGGAGTGCGGACCCGTTTG
>WNGO01005170.1_pt1 | contig 10114 bp, 10 predicted proteins | sample 5400511 | NCBI WGS metagenome assembly WNGO01 (sample SAMN13153380, study PRJNA577476) | soil metagenome | isolation source: 20 cm soil or saprolite under Garry oak tree replicate 2 | place: USA:California | collected 2016-06-15
AGTAATTGAGAGGGCTAGTTGTTCATACATCGAGCTGATGGCAGTATTGGTGGTGGCAGTGACAGGGAGGATGTGCATGGCAGCAGTGGCATCAACACTGTATAAATGGCAGTATCAATCAACTAACATATTAGGATAATTTATGATATGATAATTCAAGTACCTCGTTCTTGACTTCAATGCACACCTCCGATGTGATGCAATGACAAACGCATGAACAATTTGCACCTGCCATCATTAAGCAATTGGTTGTAATTTAGTTCAATATCCATACTTACGTTGCCTTCATCAGATCTGACCACGTAGGAGTGAGAAGGTTAAGAAGTGATAGTCAAGAGAGAAAGGGTGGTATGAAGGCGATGAGAAATGTTGAAGTTCTTATTATTCTTGTCTGTTGATGGTCTGTGCGTGAGGATGGACCAACAAACAAGCAAGACCACACACATGACTTGCGCTTTTTCTACATGCAGTCAGATCACGTCCAAAGCCTCATAGGAGTCATCCAATTTGGGGCCTTTCACTGAACTCCTCAAATGTCATCACAGACTTAGTAAGTTCTCAAACTTGGCACCTTTGCTTCAACCTCACCAACCCATGTCAACAGCCCCCATTCAATGTAACCTCTCAGTCCTCTCGATTGCTTTCTCTCCAGATAGCGTCATGCCTGCCTCTCTCATACCATGCAGCAACTCATACGACACCCGCACCCATGACATGGCCATATCGACTTTAAGACCACCAGCGTCCCCACCAAGTCAATGCGCAATGAGATCAGCAGGCTCATAGCCATATGGGTGGCATTGGCGGCATCATTCGCCACCTAGCAAGAGCAGCCTTCCGTTCGAAGTCATTTTCAACTTCAAGGCAAACTATTGAAAACCAAAGACATCGGTCAACGCACTGCGGGATTATAGACAAACCCAAGCCCAGCACCACATGCTCTTCAAGGTAATTCTCACATTGTCAACATGATTGAATCCACATCTAATGTTGTGCAAAGCATCCACCCCTCCTGTCCTCTGGGCAGTTAGAATATTGATTGTAGCGCGTTTGGTAATTACCATCACACTTATAATATCGGGTCTTTCAGGAATTTAGGCCAATTATGTATATTTGGGTTTAATTGGGTGGATTCATGTATTTTATGGGTGTGGTACCAGCAGTTAACGTCCCAGTGAAAAACGCGGCTATTAGAGCCGATTTTCCGTCGATTTATGCCATTATTTTGGATTGTATTCGATTGTGGGGAGTGTGGGAGCCAGCCAACAGATATCCGTAAATAGACTATCTATTTTAAACGTTTATATCACTTTCTACAATCGAAGAAAATACGATTTTCACGCGTCCCTCAGCAGGCAACTGACTTAGAGGAATTTCGCGACGCCGCGCCCTATCAAATGAGGCGCTCTCGCAAAGATATCAAGCCAGAGTCTCAACGCCGCGCGATACGGCGAAAATATGCACGTGAAGACCATGAAACCTGGATTCGAGAGTTCTGCTTACAGAGGGGCGTTATAATACCACCACGCGGCGAAGTGGGACAAACACATACTGACACAGGAGGGTCGAGTGCTGGCCCAACCCCGGACACCCGTGTTGATGATAATTCGCAAAATCCGTCTTCCAATGTAGGTGTTACACATTCCTCACCAAGAATGCTTACTTACAGACGTGTAGACCAATGCTCATGTTAATAATAATGTTGCTTCTACTGAAGGGAATCCCTCCGACTCTCGCAATGACTCCTTGGAGCTAGCACACAACGAGGAAACTCAGCTCGGAGAACAAGAACACTTAACTGGTCATCAGGTGCGTTATACTTCATGTTTTTCTCTTAAATTCTTATTTTATTACGTCTAGGGAAGCGATGGCATTGATATGCACGACGACGAGAGCACCAATCACCCTCAAAATGAAGAATCACCTGGAGGTGTTAGTGATGATGTGCGCCGTCCTTCGGACAATACCCAGGTCGAGAATGAACGCGATTTCTCTATGTTTGAAGATGGAACAATAGGATTTGGCTCTGATATACAACGCAACCTCTCTATGTTTGAAAATGAGACGATAGGCTTGGGTTCCGAGATCGACGATATCAAGACAGCTGCGCAATTCATTGAGGAATTAAAGCATGCCAAGCTTGACAATAGCAACATGCATCCCAGTGATATAGCCCGTTTACGTGAAGCACCGAAAGACTTTCCATTCGACGTGTGCGACCCCGACTTTCTGCTTTCACTCCGAACATTCCTCGCCGTTAACAACGCTTCTCAAGAAGTTTACAATTCGTTTCGTGACGCCTATCTCATTCGGCACCCCGAAGATGTCTTCTTGTCGTACGATCAAATCAAACGCCGCATTCAACAAATTAGCGGCATTGTTCCAATTACCCATGACATGTGTATTGACACATGTGCTGCATTCACCGGTCCTTTCAAGGACCTCGAACAATGTCCCCTTTGTTCCGAACCTCGCTACCAGTACAGCACCGGCCCACGTCCGAAACGAGTCCCAAGGCGCCAATACCATACAATTCCACTCGGCTTTGTATTACAAGCGCTCTACCGGTCACCCGAGATCGCCCACCGAATGCACCATCGTCGTCAACGAACTGAACAAATTATTGCTCATCTAACCAATAGCAATGGTCAAATCGACGTATATGACGATATTTATATAGGAAGTGACTATCTGGAAGCTGTTGTAAATGGGGAAATCAAGCCGCACGACATCATGCTCCAGATTTCGCTCGATGGTGCACAGCTTTTCAGAGACAAGGACTCCGATTGTTGGATGTACATATACGTCATCCACAACCTTCCTCCCGATTTTCGCTACAAGAAAGACTACGTTATTCCTGGTGGCTTTATTCCTGGACCCAAAAAGCCTAAGCATATCGACTCTTTCCTCTTTCCTGCGCTATATCACTTGTCGGCCTTACAACGAGAAGGATTACATATATACGATGCATCGACTGAACAACGCATCAAGAACGTTAGGCCTTTCCTTGCATTTGCAACAGCGGATACGCCAGGTATGGCAAGCATGGCAGGCATGGTTGGACACCAAGGAAAGTACGGGTGCCGGCTTTACTGTGGATTACCTGGCCGACATCGGGAGGGCGACGGGCACTATTATCCTGCCTTGCTAAAGCCATCAAACTACAACGTCGAAGGCTGCGACCACCGTGATGTATCAAAATCCGATCTCAAGCATTTTCGAGCAAATACAACTGAACGCTATCGTAAAAATCTCGAGACTTTGTGCCAGTCAGCAAACACGAATCGGTTCAATAGTAATCGGCTTGAAACCGGCATCTGCAAACCGACAATATTCAGCGGTCTGATCGGAACACTTGGAATCCCAAACATATTTGTCCTGGATATCATGCATCTCGTTGCTATAAATGACCCTGACCTCCTTCTCGGACTCTGGCGAGGAACGCTCAAATGTTATGGGGATGACAAACATGAGAAATGGCCATGGTGTGTATTGAAAGATAAACGTGTCTGGAAGGCCCATGGGAAGACGGTATCGATGGCGGCACCTTATCTACCCACGTCATTTGATCGTGCACCACGCAACCCAGCAGAGAAAATTAACTCCGGATACAAGGCTTGGGAATTCCTCCTGTACATTTTCGCCCTCGGACCCGCACTTCTCAAATCCATCCTACCAGTACCATACTGGAGAAATTATTGCAAACTCGTCCGTGGAATACAATTACTCCAGCAACGATCAATACCATACGACCAACTCCAGGGGGGGATGCGCCTCCTTAACGAGTTCCAGCAAGAATTTGAACAATTGTATTATCAAAGAAATCCCGACCGTATCCATTTTATCCGACAAAGCATCCACCTACTCAGCCATATTGCTCCAGAGATCTCTCGTGTTGGTCCGTTAGCTTGCTACTCTCAGTGGACAATGGAAAATGCGATTGGCAATCTTGGTGAGGAAATCCGCCAAGACTATGACCCGTATGCCAACATCTCTCAACGTGGCATCATCCGAGCACAGATGAACGCAATACACTCAATGATGCCAGGTTTATCTCTCAAGAATAAGGAGAAACTTCCCAATAATTCAGTGGACCTTGGTCAGGGTTACACATTGCTGCGAGCGTGCGATTCTGTAGCACGCGTGGTTTTGACTCAAGAAGCTCAAGCTATCCTTGACTTATGGGATAAGGAAAAATGGCCGAATCGCGATGGATGGGCCAATCACAAAACAATCATACGCTGGGCACGGCTTCGTCTCCCTAATGGCCAGAAAGTGCGTTCAGCTTGGGGGGAGGGGCGGTCACATCGTAAGCATAAGCGAACGACGATTGTAAGGGTATGTGCCTCATAATACAATCTCAGCTACCTACACTGACATGTCTAGTTCATTCTCAATGACAAGATCGAGTTCGGCGAATGCAAGTATTTTTTTCGGCTCAAATTTGACAAGATTATACATACAATCGTGGTTCTTTCGAAATTTTCTCGTCCAGATGCACAATTACTGCAAGAATCAAATCATACAGTATACTCATGTCATTATCAGGGCGATAGTGCGCTAGTAGCGTGCAACATCAGCTGCATCAAGATGCTCGTGGCCATGGTTCCCTACTTCAAAGTGGTTCCGGAGACTGGAGAGATACAAGTGTCGCCAACGGAGCATTTCCTTGTAGAGAAACCATATTTAGAGCTCACTTACTTTCGTCAATCGGACGAACAGGATAGCGAAGATGAATCCGATGGCGATACAGCTAATGGGGATACAGCCCAATTATAATAATCGTAATGTTACTAAAACACCATTGTCTGTATTGTACAATGCTTGTTAACATAACTCTTTCTTGACCTGTCGGACCACTACGGAATTCGAATATTCTGCCTTAAAGACCACCCCATCCAATCTAGCATCCATATCCTTCAACACATCTCCTACATCACTTTCTTCAATGGCCTCATCATCGTCATGGACAAGCGTCTTGTTAACTTCGCTTACATCTAATTTTTCAGTGAGCGACAGAGCAGCGTCCGCGAGGGAAATGGCTGCAGCTGCAAGCGATCCAGCAGCGACTACATGAGGTTGGGAAAGTGGGCTGCCAAGCAAGCGTTTGGCAGCAGCCGTAATTAATTCCGCTCGGTGGACGAGAGCGCGCGCCTGGTTGCTGAGAGATCTCTCGGCAGCGAGAGGTTCGGTGGGTTGTGCAGAGAGAGATTTCAGGGCCGCATCGAGTGCTTGATCCAGATCATATTGGCTGATAAAATTCCAACTTTCCTTGCCATTGGGATATACTATGGGTCGCTATAAGTGTCGTGGCTACCATCAGGATTGTGGAAATCAAGACTCAGTACATTATCACACACCTCAACTGGTTCTACCCGTCCTGAGACAGTATACACCAAGGGATGCCCACCCTCTCGATAAGATACTCGACGAACGACCTTCATGGATGGATGAAGTCCCTGCAGTGTTTTTTGAATGATTTCCATGATGCGCTCCCGCTCCACATCCATTTATACCTGGGTTCTTGTTTTTGGTACGCGTTTGTGGTTTGTAACAAGGAGGATATGAGCGGATGAATGGAAACCGTAGTGGGGATACGTGTCAGGTAGTGACAAGCTTCGATGTCCAAAATTGGAATTCGCGCTGCCATTCTGAATTTTGCCGCCGAGTTTGGGCAGGACACATCTTGAAATTATATTTACATCATAAGATACATACATACGGGTTGTAGCAATAGAACCCATGAAAAAGGGTGCATCGGTAGCAGTAGCTGGGCAGGATGATGAGGGGGACGTCGGTAGGACGGAGTCATGAACGGGACAAGAGCTGTTCCCATAAATTCAGAGAAATATATCTCGATTTCATTGTGCATATACTTACCTTGCCTTCTACTGTCATCTGCGCCCCGGCTTCCCTCTAGTTCCCCCTCCTCTCGGATAGCTTCCCATGACATGGACCCCAACGAATTCGAAGTTTTGAGGTGGGCAACGGCCGAACTGCTTTCTAGTCATAGGAATGAAGCGTACCTCAACTCTTTGGCGACAATCGAATCCCTGAAGCAACAAAACGAACTCCTTCAGCAAGAGAATCAGGAGCTTCACATAACTGCGAAAGTGACAGAGTACGTACCTGTTTTATATTCGCCAATCATGTTACTACCACCGTGAGTAGGAAGCTACTTGACCGTATGACCACGGTCACGATATCGCGGACAGGCCAATCAAATGCCTGTGAACCTCCTGCTACTTCCGTTCAACAATCAAATTTACCAACAAGTAACCTTGAAATGCCGCCACCTCTGCAAAAGGAGAATTTCCCCAACGTTCGCTTCTGGACTCGAAGCGCATATACCCGCTGGTCAACACAGCAAAAGGGAGTTACTGACGGTTTGTCACAACAGCAGGCTAGGCGCGGGCGGCCCTCCAATGCTTCTCAGAACAATGAAGATCGTCACCCATACATCGAGGACGCCGATGGGAAACCAGTTGATAACCACAGGCTCTATGACATCTCAAAGAAGGCCCGGCGGCTATGGATTGCTTTGGATGATGCAGGACTCGCTCCTACAAGTTCTACGGCGATGAGCGAAGTTGCATACGATTATTATTCAAGAGGAATGCTCAACCACTGCTTCGAATTCCAACTGGGTGACGGAAATTGGAAACTGGATCTCTGGACCAGTAAAAACTATTCATCCTGGTATCAGACAAAGCAGAAGAAAAGAAAACGAAATGATACGGTTTCATCCCCCTCTGGCTCAAGCAATGTAACCGGCAACACCTCTCCCAGTTCTTCCAATGGCCCTTCAAACTCCTCTGATGCTCGATCCACTCCTGGCAACGATCCTGATGACGATGACTCAGATGATCGACGTGTTTCTGGTGACGATAGCTCAGATAATCGACGTGCTTCGGGAAACGATGACTCGGATAATCAACGCGACGGTCACGCTCCTGGCAACGATAGCTCGGATAATCAACACGCTCCTGGCGACCATGACAACAACTCAGATGATCAACATGCTCCTGGTGACGACGACTCAGATAATACTAGACGCAATAATGATGATGGCCCCGGCACTGGAGGTACTCACAGCGACAATGGTTTGGATAACGATAGGATGCCTGAAGGTACAGGCGCCAATAGCGGAGCAGACTCATCTGCCAACTGTACAAACCCTCAAGGTACCAACTTTTCAGGGAATGCTGGAGGATTGAGACGCATTAGATTGAGAATCAGGAGACCATGGTAAGATGTCTACACCACATCTACTCGATACTGAGCTGAGCGGCCTGGGTAAACTAGTGATTCGGACATGAATGAACCAGATCGTGGCATGGATAAAGATGCAGGTACTGTGGGTGAGGGAGGTGAGCAGGGAGGCGAGTCCGAGGGTGAAGGCGGCGGTGAAGATGAGGAGACTGGGCAGCATCAATCACAGGATACTACGGAGCGGCCATCCAAGCGGCCCAAGGTCCTTGTCCCAGGGACAAGAAAAACAGCTAAGTAAATCACGAACTCAATTCCGTGGGCCACACTAGACAGGATTCGTTAGGAACATCGCAAGGCAACAATGGTTGGACCAGAATCCTGGTGGTCTCGAAGCCGACTTCGAAAAATACTACAAGAGCCAACGGAAGAAAGGGGATGGCACGCCGCCGGTACGTATACCGTCAAAAATGTGATCATTTACTCAATTACAGTCAGGCCACTGCCGCTGCCACGAAAACTACTAAAGCTGTACGTCGCCGACGTTTCAATCAACCACACATCTCACAGCAGCACAGAAGTCACGTCAGAAGAACATTGCAACTGCATTATTCGCAGCTGGAGCAGCCTGAGGTATGTAATACAAATGTACTCACTAGTACAGTCTTGCTCACCGTTGCTTTCATTTAGGTTGCCCACATTGTTCGTGTTCGTTACTAACTCAAGAAGGTACGTAATGCATAACCACAACAAAACCTCGCTGATACCTTGCACCGCCATCATTCGCTCTCGCCTATCACTTGCTCCTTTGTGCACCTACGCTTTCAGCTCAAGATAACATGCTCGCTCTCGCTTTTGGCAAACACTTGACTTGGAGAAAAATGATTGAAGACATCAAGGTTAGAGCAAAACCAAAGGGAATGGGTGGGAATAGATGGAATAGATGGAAATAGATGGAATTGGGAATGATGGGGAGCATCGGAGGGAATCGGGATAAATTGAAACGTAGATTATAGAATAGATTGCAATCGATGGTGGTCTAGAACGACGATAATGTGTGAGAATTGAGATTAATCAACAAAAATTGAGGGAAATCAACAGGTGGGGAGCAGGAGCCTGCAGGGCAGAGCTATTCGAAATCTCACGAAATCTACCAGAATCAGATTTCTTCTATTAACAGGACAACAGCGATTCCTCTCTATTCTATCGACGTAAATCTGAAACAAATCGTGGGAAATGCATCGAAATTGCCGCGTTTTTCACTGGGCGGGTCGATTCTGGCGAGGCGTGACAGGCTGGGCGTGCCCTGGTTAGGGGTCGCCAGGCCCGGCGCTACCCGACCATCCGATTTCGACTCTAATCCCAACTGCCACCATCGCGCTTGCAGCCTTGCACTCCCTGCCTCCAAGTATGCACGTTACCTCACTCCCAATTGCTCATGATCCACTGCCCAAGGTCGATGTTGAAATATCGTTGACGCTCACACACTGAATGCGTCGCATGCCAATGTGACAATGAGGTAGTAGTATGTGCCAGTGTTGACTATATATATGCGCATTAAACCACAACTAACCAGCTAAACTCTTCCCACCTTCTCACCTGGTGCGTGAACCAGTGGACATCACCAACGCCTACCAATACCTCCGAACGAACCGGTTACAGTACGGTCGAGTGGGTACATATACTCTTATTCACTTCTTGCCCCGCTCACGAAACCATGCAAGTCACCTACAGCCACAGTGCAGTTCCGCTCACCCTGCCTAGGTCATTTACAAACCAATGTAAGTCATTTTACATGCGCTATGACTTAGTGAGTTGACTAGGGTTAAAAGGAAAAGAAGTGGAGGAGGGAGAGGATGAGGGGGTGAGGGGGTGGGAGGCAAAGGAGAATAATATTAGTGGAATGGGGAGGACGAGAGTGGATGAGAGCAGGAGACAGCAGATGAAAGAGGAAGGGAGGATAGGAGCAGAAATGGGTGGATTGGAGAGGCCTCGGGCGGCTTTGTCATTTCTCAGATGAACAATGAAAAAAAAGTTCAGTGGCTACTTTTTCTCGACGACAGCCTCAAAAAAACGTGAAAGCGGAAAGGTTTTCCGCTGTCATCCGCGATTGTGGCCCAGGTCGGATGGTCCTAGACATTCTCAGAATGACGTCATACCGCCAGAAGAGGATATACGAAGAATATTCCAAGAATGCTCCATTGGCATGGGGAATGTTGCTTTACTATCAGATGCTCTTGCTGTTTGTAAGCCTGAGAGACTACATTCTGTGTCTTAAGCAGTACGAAGACTTGGAGGATATAAGTCGTAAGCAGACATGGATGGACCCTCGGGTGCGTCACGTTCTTATTCTGCTGCGGTAACATCTATAACTTTGTGCAGTATTTCCAGGATACACTGGAGCCATGACATCGTTCGGATCATTTACAAAGCCTTACCAACGAAAAACAGAAATATAAGTGGTGGAAGATTGGATTCGCGCTCGTGGACATGATAGAACCTTTTCATTCATAATTTTAAAGTAACATTCTCCCCGCCCACCTTGGTATGGGTATTGCCTCCCTCACATTATCAACACCACCAACCCAAGCTACCAACCTTTCAAATCCCATCCCAAACCCTGCGTGCGGTGCCCCTCCGTACTTTCTCAAATCTCTATACCATTCATATTCGGGGCCGCCCATCCCGGACTTCTCCATCCGATCGCTAAGCACATCCAACCGCTCTTCTCTTACGCTTCCACCTACGAGCTCTCCAACATTTGGTACGAGAAGGTCGAAACACGCGACTGTTTCTGCTTCCTCCGTAGGTTGATGAGAATTCAAGCGCATGTAGAAGGGTTTTAAAGACGCCGGATAATCGGTCACGAATACTGGCCCCCCAACTAGCTGGCTAGCCAGCCAAT
>WNGO01003498.1_pt1 | contig 10112 bp, 10 predicted proteins | sample 5400511 | NCBI WGS metagenome assembly WNGO01 (sample SAMN13153380, study PRJNA577476) | soil metagenome | isolation source: 20 cm soil or saprolite under Garry oak tree replicate 2 | place: USA:California | collected 2016-06-15
GATTTGAAGATAGACACTGGCGATCTCAACGAGCATCAGGAGGCTACCCCGATGACACTTGCGATTCAACAGCGCGTTCGCGCCTCTCCAAGAGCTCTTTTTGAAATGGTGCTTGATTCAGGAAGCAGGCCGCAGCCCTGCGAAAATCAGCCGAAGATCTAGTGGGTCATGGAGCGCACCTGGCGGTCAAATCGGCGGGATGAATCTGTTGCTCATCCAGCCCGGATGGTGGTGCAAGCGTGGCGCGCGGCCCACGGAGGAAAAAAGACGTATCCGTCCTGGTCCGGAAATTCAGCAAAGCTCCGGGCGTGGGGCGCGTGGACCTCGTGCATGCAGCCATCCCAAAGTACGACCACCAAGGTGTGCGCGAAGGGTGGGTGAAGTATTACTGGAAACCGTTCGAAGAATTATCTAGCAGGAAAAGCGTGGGGACGGTCCGCTATTGCTAACCGCCGCCGACGAATTGCACGATTTCATAGCGGTCCCCGGCTTGGACTTTCGTTTCGGCCCACTTCGCCCGCGGCAATATTTCCAGGTTTCGTTCGATGGCCACGCGTCCCCGGTCGAGTCCCAACTCGCGAAGCAAGTCCGTCACGGTGGCCTCGGGCCTCGTCGCGCGATCTTCTCCGTTCACCACAATTGAAAGCGTTGTCTGCATCCGTCAACTCGCCGAAGGCACGCGCGGCTTGGTGCGCAACTGAAAACGCAAATGCCCCCTGGCATTTCCGTGCGACGCTTCGATGACCAGCGCCGGCTCAGCACCCGCCAGCCGCGGCATCGCGAATTCGAGCTGCGCATGTCCGAAGGGCCCGGTTTCCGTAGAATACTCTGAAATTTCCGCCGCGCCATCCACGCGTGCCGTAACTTTGGCGCCTTGGACTGCCTGATTGGTCCGATTCCGCACGGCAACCTGCAGCAACGCGCGCTTGCCAGTGAGCCAGGTCTTGGCGTTGATCAACTCGAGCAAGAGAGCCTTGGGTGTTGGGGCGGCGGCGCGCGCAGCATCGTTTTCGTCCCGTGGCAGCGAGAGATGCAGGACGCCCGTTCGAATCTCCTTGACCACAGCGTGGTGCTGTTCATCGAGACGCAGCTTCAGGGCTTGTTCGGTGTCGGGATTCAGAGGCAGCAGGTCAAAATAATTATTTGTGCGCCGGTGCAATACGCGTCCGTGGAAATAGACGGTGGTATCGATGAGCGCGTTGGTGGTGCCGCGATCTTCCGTTTGGACATGATACGTGGTATTCCCTGCTTTCACGTTCGAATTATGACCGAAGAGCATTCGCCTATTAGCCCTGACCTGCGCTTCCGATGGAGGCCGCTTCGCAGGAATCCAGCCGCCGCATTTGACCGACTGGCTGTTGAGTCGTTATTATAGCAAGTCGCCCATGAGTGGTTCTGGCTTACATAGTTACGCTCCGCTTCTCTTACACCTGCTGACCGCCGCGGCGCTTGCCGGTGCGCTGACGGCTGTTTCCGTTTTGGTGGGATGGCGGCGTCCGAGCCGGGCCAAGCAGCAACCGTACGAGTGCGGCATGGAACCCACCGGCGACGCGCGCCAGCCCTTCTCGGTCAAGTTCTACCTCGTGGCGATGGTTTTCATTCTATTCGACGTCGAAGCCATCTTCCTGTACCCCTGGGCCTACATCTTTCGCAGTTTGCGGTGGTACGGCTTTGTGGAGATGATGATCTACATTGCCATCCTGTTGGTCGGTTACCTGTATCTCTGGAAAAAGGGCGCGCTGGACTGGCACAAATAGCCGGCGCACGTGGGATTCCAAATTGTGACTGAGTCTTCCCGCCAAAACACTAATGTTGTAGCCGGATGCCTGCGTTCGTGGAACCCGAAAGCGGTCGTAGATGTGCTTGAATTCCGGGGCGAAACCACGATCGTGGTGCCGCGCGAACTCCTCCGAGCCACGGCAGAACGGTGTCGCGAGGACGCCAAGCTGCAATACAACTTCCTGACCGACGCCACCTGCGTGGACCGCTACCCCGTCGAGCCGCGATTCGAATTGAACTATCACCTGGTGGCCATTCCCCGGCGTGAAAAAGTGCGATTGCGGGTGTGGCTCGGTGGCAACGATCCGGTGGTCGATTCACTGGTACTGGTTTGGCCGGGCGCGAACTGGCTGGAGCGCGAAATTTTCGATCTCTTCGGGATCCGCTTTACGGGGCATCCCGACCTGCGGCGCATCCTGCTTCCCGATGATTGGGAGGGCCATCCCTTGCGCAGGGATTATCCCGTGGAGGGCTATCGAGACGTGCCGAACACGGGAGAACTTTTCAGGAAAAGCAGCACGCCATGACCACCGTCGAAACTGCGGTGGGAACGGCGAAGACGATGGTGCTCAACATGGGGCCGCAGCATCCATCGACGCACGGCGTGCTCCGCATCCTGCTGGAGCTCGACGGCGAAACGGTGGTGAAAGCGATCCCGGATCTGGGTTATCTCCACACGGGAATCGAAAAGTCTTGCGAGGACAAGACCTATTCCCAAGCCATCACGCTCACCGACCGGATGGACTATCTGAATCCGCTGGGGAACAACCTGGTGTACTGCCTGGCGGTGGAGAAGCTGCTGGGACTGGAAGTGCCTAAGCGCGCGCAGTACATCCGGGTGATGATGGTCGAGCTGCAGCGAATTTCTTCTCATCTGGTGTGGCTCGGCACGCATGCGATCGACCTGGGTGCGATGTCCGTTTTTCTTTACTGCTTCCGGGAACGCGAAGAGATATTGAAGATTTTCGAATTGTTTACCGGGCAGCGGATGATGACCAGTTACATTCGAATCGGCGGGCTGGCACTAGATCCACCGGTGGGCTGGCGGCAGGCGGTTGAACGTTTCCTGAAGATGATGCCGAGCCGAGTGGACGAATACGAATCGCTGCTCACGGAAAACCGCATCTGGATCGGGCGCACGAAAGGCGTCGGGTACATCTCACCCGAGGATGCGATTGCTTTGAGCATGAGCGGGCCAACGCTGCGCGCCGCGGGCGTGGCGTACGACAACCGAAAGGCGTTTCCGTATTCGAGCTACGAGGAATTCGATTTCGACCTGCCGACGCGGACGGAATCGGATTGCTACGCGCGGTACTTGATTCGCGTAGCGGAGATGCGCGAAAGCCTGAAAATCATCCGCCAGGCGCTGGGAAAGATTTCCAATGAAGGGCCGATCAAGGCCGACGCGCCAGGCATCATTCCGCCGCAGCGCGAAAAAATGAAGACGGAGATGGAAGCACTGATCTACCACTTCAAGATTTTCACGGAAGGGTTTTCACCGACGCCGGGGGAGGTCTTCGTTACGATCGAATCGCCGCGAGGGGAACTGGGCTGCTTTATCGCGAGCGACGGTTCGCCGAAACCGCTGCGTGTGCATTTCCGGTCGCCTTCCTACATCAATTTGCAGGCGCTTCCGAAGCTGATCGAGGGGCAGTTGATTTCGGATGTCATCGCCTGTATCGGAACCATTGATATCGTTCTCGGAGAAGTGGACAGGTAAGCTCCGGCGCCCGAAGCTGGATGTCTTGGATGGCGGCTCGGTTGGCGCGCGCCGAAGCTGAGGATGTCGGCCGGAATTGGTTCGACGGGACTTTGCGTTGAGATCCTTCGCCTATCCTGGTTGGACAGGCTTAGGATGACAGGTTGTGAGACTTTCTGAAAATGGTGCCAGGTCGAGGAAAATGGACCTTTCGCCGCAGCTAACAGCCAAATTTGAGAAGCTGCAGACCAGCTATCCGGTGAAGCGCAGCGCACTGATCCCGATGCTGATGTATGCGCAGGACGAGTACGGCTACGTCAGCGATGAAATGATCGCAGAGCTCGGCCGCCGGCTGGACCTGAACAACGTGCAGATCGAAGAGACGCTAGCGTATTACTCGATGCTGCACCGGAAACCCATGGGCAAGCACCACGTACAGATTTGCACCAACGTGGCATGCATGCTAAAGGGCGGTTACGACCTGCTCAACCGCGCTAAGAAGCGCCTGGAGATCGGGCACAAGGAAACGACGAACGACGGGGTTTTCTCCCTCGAAGAAGTGGAATGCATCGGCGCTTGCACGGGCGCGCCGGCAATGCAAGTCAACTACGATTTCTACGAAGAACTTACGCCCATCAAATTCGACCGCATCATTGCGGAACTGGATGCCGGCCGACGCCCGACGCCGGAAGCGGTCATTTCCGGCGCGCTCCACGAGCGTCATCCGGACGAAACTCCGCTGATCAGCCGGCGGTGGGGCATGAAGGACTCGCACAAAATTGACGTTTACCTGATGCAGGACGGCTATCAGGCGCTGGAAAAAGCGCTCAAGGAGATGACTCCCGAGGGCGTCATCGAGGAAGTGAAAAAGTCGAATCTGCGCGGGCGCGGCGGAGCGGGATTCCCGACGGGGATGAAGTGGTCGTTCGTGCCGAAGGATTCGCCGAAGTCGAAGTATGTGATCTGCAACGCGGATGAATCCGAGCCCGGCACCTGCAAGGATCGGCCGCTGATGGAGATGGACCCGCACCAGCTGATCGAGGGCATGGTGATCGCGGGACGCGCCATTCATTCGCATCAAGGCTTCATTTATATTCGCGGCGAATACCGGTACGTGCTGGATATCGTGGACGCGGCACTTGCCGAGGCTTATGCGCGCGGGTACCTGGGGAAGAACATTCTCGGGTCGGGCTTTGATTTCGACCTGCTGGCCCATACCGGGGCGGGCGCATACGAATGCGGTGAAGAGTCCGCGCTGATGGAATCGCTGGAAGGCAAGCGTGGGTACCCGCGCATCAAACCTCCCTTCCCAGCCGTGGTGGGATTGTACGGCTGCCCAACGATTATCAATAACGTGGAAACGCTGAGCGCCGTGCCAGCGATCATCCGGGAGGGAGGCGACGCGTACGCGAATCGCGGGACGCCAAAAAACGGCGGCACCCGGATGCTGTGCATCGCAGGACACGTCAACAGGCCAGGGATTTACGAAGTGCCCCTGGGCATGAACATGAAAAAGTTTATCTACGATGTGGCGGGAGGAATTCCGGGAGGAAAAAAGCTAAAGGCTGTGATTCCCGGAGGAAGCTCCTGCCCACTGTTAGCGGCTGACGAGATCGATATTCCCATGGACTACGATGCGGTGGCGAAAGCGGGGTCAATGCTGGGATCCGGCGGCATGGTGATCATGGACGAAGACACCTGCATGGTGGACATGGCGCGCCGGATCATGCACTTTTACGCGCACGAATCCTGCGGCTGGTGCATCCCCTGCCGGGAAGGAACGTCCTGGCTGCACAAGATGCTGGAGCGGTTTCATGCCGGGATGGGCTGTCCGGAAGACATCGAGATGATCGCCGACCTGGCGAAAAACATGTTGGGTCGCACGTTTTGCCCGCTCGGAGATGCGGCGGCCATGCCGACGATCAGCATCATGAAGAAGTGGCGCGGTGAGTTTGAAGACCATTTGAAGGGACGCTGCGCGTCCAAATCCGCGGGTCTGCTGGTTGGATCGCGCTAGGAATCCATGGCCGAACAGAAACTAATCAAGCTGAAAATTAACGAACGCGAAGTGCAGGTGCCGCAAGGGACGCTAGTGATTGAAGCGACGCGGCGCATTGGGACGGAAGTGCCGTCGTTCTGCTACTACCCCGGGCTGTCGCTCCAGGCGGCGTGCCGCATGTGCCTGGTGGAAGTGGAGAAGGCCCCGAAGCTGCAGACCGCGTGCACGCTGGTGGCCATGGAAGGCATGATGGTTCGAACGGACACCGAGCAGGTGCGGCAGGCGCGCAAGTACATGCTGGAATTTCTGCTGACGAACCACCCGCTGGATTGCCCGGTGTGCGACAAAGGCGGCGAGTGCGAATTGCAGGACATGGTCTTCCGCTACGGTGCGGATTCCAGCCGCTTCGTGGAAGAAAAGATTCACCGGCCGGAGGAAAAATGGTCGGAACTGGTTTATTACGATGCACCGCGCTGCATCCTGTGCTTCCGGTGCGTGCGCGTATGCGATGAAGGCATGGACGTGAAAGCGCTGGGCGTGGGGATGCGTGGCGCGAACAGCGTGATCATTCCGAATCGCGGCGATCATCTGGAGTGCGAAGAATGCGGCATGTGCATCGACATCTGCCCGGTTGGGGCACTGACGAGCGGGACGTACCGGTATAAAACGCGGCCGTGGGAGATGTCCTACGTTTCCACGGTGTGCACGCACTGTTCGAATGGCTGCAAGACCACGCTGAGCGTGCGCAATCACGAGATTATGCGTTCGAACAACCGAGACCTGAGCGGGATCAACAAAGATTTTCTGTGCGTGAAGGGGCGATTTGGGTTTGACTTCACGAAACACGCCGAGCGTATCCGTCAACCGATGGTTCGCAAGGGAGACAAACTGTATCCCGTGTCGTGGGAAGAAGCCGCGCAGGCCGCGGCGACGAAACTGAAGGCTGTCTACGACGCCAGCGGAAAAGATTCGATCGGGTTCATCGGTTCGAATCGCGCTTCGAATGAAGAGAATTATTTGTTGCAGCGGATGGCGCGCGCGACGTTTGAAACGAACAACATTGATCATCACCGGACGGTGGATTACACGGGATTGATCACGGCGCTGGGCGAGCGTGCCGGCGATTCCCTGCTCACCATGGAGCAGTTGTATCAGTCGAAGGCGGTCTTGCTGGTAGGAAACGATCCTACGAATCAGAACCCGCTCGCCGGGTGGCAGATCCGAAGCGGCATCCGCCATCACGGCACGAAGCTATTCATCATCAACGCCAACGAGATCAGGCTGAAGCGCAAGGCCACGCAGTTTGTGAAAGTGACGGCGGGCCAGGAGGCCGCCGCGCTGCGGTGGCTGGCGCATGAGGAAGGACAGCTCTCGCCGGCGCTCGTCGAACAATTGGTGCAATTGAAGGCCGGGCTTGAGGCGGAGAGCGATGTTGCGGTTGTTTTTGGCGCGGAAGTTTCCGGCGCGGCGATCGCACCGTTGGTGACTTTTGGTTCCAAGCTCCCAGGCAAGACGCGATACCTGGCGCTAGGCGATTACGCGAATTCGCGCGGCGCGGCGGATATGGGCGTGCTGCCTGACCGCTTGCCGGGTTACGCGTACGTGGGCAATCCCCAGGCGCACGAGGCTTTTGAGAAGTTGTGGGGCTGCGGGGCGATTCCGACGAAGCCCGGGCTGACAACGCCTCAGATGGTGACGGCGGCGCAAGCCGGGAAGCTGAAAGCCCTGTATGTAGTGGGCGCGAATCCGCTGGCACATTTCGGCACGCTGGGATACGGGCGGGGCCAACTGGAGTTGCTGATCGTGCATGAGATGTTCCTGACAGAAACGGCCAAGGTGGCGGACATTGTCTTTCCCGCGGCTTCCGCGTACGAAAAGGACGGCACGGTTACAAACACTTCGGGCGAAGTTCAAATGCTGCACAAGGGCGCGGAAGTGATGGGGCCGCGGGGCGACTTCGATCTGCTGAGGATCCTGTCGCATCAACTGGAAAAGTTGGGACGAGGGAAGGCGTTTCACTACAAGACGCCAGCGGCGGTGTTTGAAGAAATTCGAACCGCGGTGAGCGGTTATAACGTGCGGCCGGCGGGGCTGCTGACTGGCGGCGCAGAACCGACGCACGTGCAGTCTGCCAGAAACGGCCACGCGCCGTACGACGTGCCGGTGGGACTCATCCGATCCGCGAAGGACACTTTGTTTACCAGCGGGACGCTCGGGCGCTTCTGCACAATGTTGGCATCCCTGCCGGAGGCCACGACCGAGCCGTGAATTCTTTCTTAAACGCGAATGCTGAGCTGGTTATCACGCTCGTCAAGATTGTGCTGTTGCTGTTCATCGTCCTGACCGTGAATGCGTATCTGACGTGGTTCGAACGGAAAGTCGTGGCGCACATGCAGTCGCGGTGGGGACCGCACCGCGTGGGCCCGCACGGATTGTTGCAGCCGCTGGCGGATGGCGTGAAATTTCTTTTCAAAGAGGACCCCACGCCCGCTGGCGTGGACAAGTTGGTCTACTATCTTGCGCCGCTACTGGCATTGGCGCTGGCGCTGACGTCGATCGCGCTCATTCCGTTTGGGCCGGAGCCGATCCGATTGTTCGGGCACGACATCTACTTGGGGATCGCGCCTCCCGACCTCAATATCGGGATACTCGCGCTCTTTGCGGTGACGGCGCTGGGAGTTTATGGCGTTGCGCTCGCGGGATGGGCTTCGAACAGCAAGTATCCGCTGCTCGGCGGGCTGCGCAGCTCGGCGCAGATGATCAGTTATGAGCTGGCGCTGACGATGTCGGTGGTCGGCGTGCTGCTGATGGCGGGCAGCTTCAATTTGAAAAAAATCATTGAGGCGCAAGCGCACCATCCCCAGTGGGGAATTCTTGGTTGGAATGTGTGGCCACAGATTCTGGGCTTCTTTTGTTTTTTCATTGCGGCGGTCGCGGAAACAAATCGCGTGCCGTTCGATCTTCCGGAAGCGGAGTCGGAGCTGGTCGCGGGGTTCCATACGGAATACTCCAGCTTCAAGTTCGCGATGTTTTTTATCGCGGAGTACACCAGCATGATCACGGTTTCATGCCTGTGCTCGATACTGTTTTTCGGCGGATGGCTGTCTCCCTTCCCTGCTTCGTGGCTGTTCACCCATTACTTGCCGTCCGCGATTCTGATTTCGTTTGGATTGTGGGTGATTTGGGACGGAATACGATACGAGACGATTTTCGGGCGGATCATATTGCCGGGCTTGGGAGCGGCAATTACGGCTCTTGGTGTGGTTTTTGTTTTGCTGCCCAAGGTAAACGAGTTTATTCAAGGGCCGTTCTGGCTGCTGTCCAAGATTCTTGTTTTTCTGTTTGTGTACGTGTGGATGCGCGGGACGCTGCCGCGTTTCCGCTACGACCAGCTGATGGCCTTCGGGTGGAAGCTCCTCCTTCCGCTGTCCATCGTGAACGTGATTGTCACCAGCTTTGTGATCCTCGCCAAGATGCAGTGGTGGGGTGCGAAATGACGGCGTCACTTGCAGTTTTCTTCGCACTGGCGGCGCTCGCAGTGATTGGCGCGGTCAGCTTGATCGTGCAAAAGCATCCGATTCATAGCGCGCTGTCGCTGATCGTGGTCATGATTGCGCTGGCGGGCCTGTACCTGCTGTTGGGCGCGGAATTTGTAGCCGCTGTACAGATCATTGTTTATGGCGGCGCGATCATGGTGTTGTTCGTGTTTGTGATCATGCTCTTGAATGCGGGCGTGGAGGAGCACACCAGCATTTCCAAGATGGCGGGAGCGCCGGGTTTGCTACTGGTCGTGGCTCTGGCGGGGTTCGTGGCGGCGACGATTGCGCGGTCGACGGAAAGCGTTGAGACCACGCTGCAAACCGGAGAAATTGCTTCGACGCTCGGAATTTCGAACATGATTTTCAAGGATTTCGTTTATCCGTTCGAGCTGACTTCGTTCCTGATTCTCGTGGCGGTGCTCGGAGCCACGGTGCTGGCGCAGCGGGAGAAAAGTTGAGATGGTGCCGACAAACTATTACGTGATCCTGAGCGCGATCCTGTTCGGTCTGGGCGTGCTGGCATTTATTTTCAAGCGCAACATCATCACCATCTTTATGTCCATCGAGCTGATGTTGAACGCCGTCAATCTGGCGTTCGTGGCTTTCAGCCAGGCGCTGGGGAAACTCGACGGGCAGGTTTTTGTGCTGTTCGTGATTGTGGTGGCGGCAGCGGAAGCGGCCGTGGGATTGGGGATCATCATTTTGATTGCGCGCAGCCGGCAAACGCTGAACGTGGAACGCGTGGACCTGCTGAAACTCTAATGCCGAAATACCCGATGCTCGAATACCTGTGGATTGTTCCGCTGCTGCCGCTGCTGGGCTCGGCCGCGAATGGAATTTTTGGCGCGAAGTGGCCGAATAAGATTGTTAACTGGGTGGCCATCGGATCGACAGGACTATCGTTTCTCGCGGCCCTTGAAGCGGTGCGCGAGTTTTTCGATTACTTCGCCGAGAATCACCATCCTTTCCAGAAAGCATTCTTCACCTGGATCGCGGCGGACAATTTCCGCGCGGGCTTTGACCTGCAGATGGACCAGCTCACGGTAGTGATGGTGCTGGTGGTGACCGGAGTGGGCTGGCTCATTCACATTTACGC
>WNGO01003501.1_pt1 | contig 10109 bp, 9 predicted proteins | sample 5400511 | NCBI WGS metagenome assembly WNGO01 (sample SAMN13153380, study PRJNA577476) | soil metagenome | isolation source: 20 cm soil or saprolite under Garry oak tree replicate 2 | place: USA:California | collected 2016-06-15
GCCGTTTCTGCGCAAGGTGCTAAGCAGAGCCGTCAAAACGCGCCGGCAAAAGTCGCCGATCCCGCGTTAGTTCGTTCGATCTGCGAAGCGCGTCGCTTCAGGAGTGGAGGCGCAAGCGCGCGTTTTTGTTGCCGACGTTGGAAACCTCGCGCAGAATCGCCGCACCAATGCTGGCATACTATCTGCACGATCTCGATCCGATTATCTTTCGGATCTACGATAACGTCGGGCCGCGTTGGTACGGCCTTGCTTATGTGCTCGCTTTTATCTCCAGCTACATTCTTCTCCGGTGGCTGGCCAAACGTGGGTTTGCCGATCTGCCGGTGGCTAAAGTCGGAGACTTTATTACCGGCGCGGCGCTTTTCGGGGTCATCATCGGTGGGCGGCTCGGTTACGTTTTTTTCTACAAACCCGAAATGCTGCGGGAACCGTTGTCGATCTTGCGCGTCTGGGAAGGTGGAATGTCGAGCCACGGCGGCATGATCGGGCTGTTGCTCTTCACTTTTTACTACGCGCATCGACATAAAATTTCGTGGCTGAATTTGGCCGACAATCTTGCCGTGACCGCGCCGGTCGGTCTGTTCCTAGGCCGCTGCGCCAATTTCATCAACGGAGAGCTTTATGGGCGCATCACAAGCATTCCGTGGGCGATGCAATTTCCAAAGGAGTTGCTCGATCATCCCACCGAAGCCGACCACGCGATCTCATTGTGCACACAAATTGATCCGTCGCTCACAACGCCGGAAGCAATTGTTGCTGCTGTAAACCGACAATCACAGGTCGTGGCGACTTTGCGCTCGATTTTGACGCCTCGGCATCCATCACAGCTCTACGAAGCCTTTTTTGAAGGCATCGTTCTATTCGCGATTTTATGGCTCGTCCGCACGCGCACGCGACAACCGAATGGGTTTCTGGCGGGACTTTTTTTTGTCTGCTACGCGATTTTTCGGATCGTGATCGAATATTTCCGCGAACCTGATGCGACGTTGATTGGCCCTTTTACGCGCGGCCAGTTTTTCTCGTTGTTCTTGTTTATGATCGGGCTCGCGTTCATCGCGGCGGCCAGACTACGGCCGAGCTTTCCAAAAAAAGCTTAACAGCGGCGTACGGAAACAGTTCGCTTTCCGCGAAATTGCGCTATTACTTATGCAGGTGACGCGGAGATGCTCATTGCGAAGTTGTTAGCGGCCGGCGGTCTGCTTTTCGCGTTCGATCACGCGACGATCGCAGGAAAGCTCGTCCTGTCTCTTCTCGCCATTGCCTCAATCTTCAGCTGGTCGATCATGATCACGAAGTTGCGCGTTATCCGGTTCGCCCGACAACAGAACGCCCGCTTCCTCGGCGCGTTTCGGCAAGATCGACAGCCATTGCGTCTGTTTCAAAAGCATGCGCGGTTTCCAGGATCGCCGGTGTTTAATGTGTACCGCGCGGGGTGCGAGGAAATGACCTTTCATCTTCTCGGTTCGCCAGAAGTGGATGAGACATTTCGTGCACGGCTCGAGATTGCGGACAAGATTTCACCGGCCCAGATGGGCGCGGTGAATGCGGCCATGGAACGCGCAGTGGGCGAGACGGCGCTTGGCCTCGAGTCGCAAATGATTTTGCTCGCGACCGCGGTGAGTGGTTCGCCATTTCTCGGCTTGCTCGGCACGGTCTGGGGTGTGATGGACGCGTTTACTGGCGTGGCGGAGGCTGGTTCGCCTAGTCTGGTGTCAATGGCGCCCGGTGTTTCCGGTGCGCTCATCACCACCGTGACCGCGCTGTGCGTCGCTATACCGGCGATGTTCGGCTACAATTTTCTCATCACCAGTATTCGTGGCGTCATCGTTGAGATGGACAACTTTGCCGCGGAACTCGCTTCGGAGTTTGAGCACAAGTATGTCGATCACAATGTGCGCGCGCCGGAGTTTCGAAGATGATGATGTTTGAGGGGCCAGGCAGCGCAAAACGCATCAAGAATCTAATTTCAAACATCGAATTTTGGCCATGAGACGGTATTCGGAGCGCAGCAATCTCACAACCCTTAGCGAGATCAATGTCACGCCGTTGCTCGATCTCGCGTTTGTGCTGCTTATCATTTTCATGATCACGACTCCGCTGCTCGAAAACAGCATGAATCTGGTGATCCCATCCAGCGGCGCGACGAACCCGCCGATTAGTTCATCGCAAGTGCAAACGATCTCGATCGATCGTACCGACACAATTCGGTTGAACAATCAAGTAGTCGATTCGGAGAGGCTCAGCGCGCAATTGACCCAGTTGAAGCAGGCAAATCCAGATGTGGCGGTTGTAATCCGACCGGATCGTGAATTACCCGTGCAAAAGCTGGTTACGTTAATGGACGCGTTGCAGCGCGCGCAGATCACGAAGGTGGGCATCGCGACGAGAGCGGAACCGAGATAGACGATGTCGACAGACGCCCGTTTCTGGCGAAACGTCACCCTGATAGCGCTTGCGCATATTGCTGTTCTGGTGGGATTGATCCGCTGGAGTCACCAAACAAAGAGTTCGAACGCGCAAAGCATCGTTTGGATAAGTCGTGGTGCGTGGGATGGCGCTGCCAGAGAAGCAAAGAGCGGCGCCGCGCCGCAACCGACAAAAGTTTCAACTCTCCCGCCTGAACCGAAACCGTTGAAACCGGACGAGACCGAAGAGGAAAGTCCCGTCTTAACACCTGCGAGCGAAATCCAATTGCCGACACCACCAGCTACTCCCAAGGCGACACCTAAGCCAACGCCGAAGCTGACATCGACCCCCAAGGCAACACCAAAACCAACTCCCAAGAAAACAGTGTTGGCAAAGGCTTCGCCAAAACCGTCGCCGAAAGTGAAGCCGACATCGGAGGACCCAGATAAGAAGAAAGAGGAGGCCGAGGTCAACACAGAGAAAAAGAAGATTGCGAAAGCCGCTCCAGCGAAGACGGATGCTGATGATAATGATCTACCTGTGAAGAAGGCGTCTCCTTCTCATACCGCGGGCGGCAAAGGGGATTCAGCGGGTACGGGTGGGCACGCCGCGGGCGCATCGGAATTCGGCTGGTATGGCAATATGTTGCATGATCGTTTTTACAGTGAATGGGTCCAGCCCACGACGAACGTAAATTCCGGCGCCAAGATTTCGACGCTTGTCAAAATTCGAATCGAGAAAGATGGACGTGTGTCCAATTTCGAAATCATCAAGCCGTCAGAAAATGTGTTCGTCGATGAGTCGGTAGCGACGATTGCGAAACGAGTCACACACGTTGATCCCCTGCCAGCCGGGCTCGGCAACGGCGATCATTACGATGTGAAAATCAATTTCGAGTTGAATTCCGAACAATGAGACGAATTGCAAATTGCAGATTTCTCGCTCAAGGGCTGGTGTTCCTGCTGCTTGCTGCTGCATCCTGCCATTACAACAGGGCAAGCGATTTGCCTTCGCGATGTTCCACCTGTTCCATCGTGCATTGACGAGGCGCTTTGTCCGGCCGCCATCGCAAGATCCTTGTGCCGTGCCGAAATCGGCCGCCGGTAAAATGGTCATAGGCAACTTCGACCACTACTTTGGGATCGACCGGTTCCCATTCACCGGTGCGATCCGTGCTCCAACGACTCGGTCCACCTGGCGCATTGCCAGTGAATCCGGGCGGCTTTTTTAATGCCTCGAATTTTTTCGTCAAGGCGCGGCGATCGCTCGCTTTGAAAGAGGACGTGAATCCGACGTGATGAAGCAGTCCATCCTCGTCGTAAAGGCCGAGCAAAAGCGAGCCGATTAAACGCGCGCCACTCGCGAATCGGAATCCGCCAACTACGCAATCCGAGCTGCGGATCTGCTTTACCTTGATCGCGGCGGTCCGCTCGCCGCAAGCATAGGACGCATTAAGTTCCTTCGCGATCACGCCGTCGAGATTCCCGCCAACCTTCGCGAACCATTTCTTCGCCGTGGTCAGATTCGTTGTCGCCGGCGATAACCGAAGCGCGCTTTTCGTTTCAAAATTTTCGCGGGCAAATTCTTCAAGCATATCGCGACGTTCTTTCAGCGATCGCTCCACATATGATTGTCGATCTTTGCCCAGGAGATCGAAAATGATGAACATAGCAGGATGCGCTTTGGCAAGTTTTTGGACGCGACTCGCCGCGGGATGTAGACGCAGTTGCAGTTCATTGAAAGAAAAGGCGCTGCGAATCGGAATAACCAATTCGCCATCGATGATAAACTGTTGTGCCGGTAACCCAGCGAGTGCCTCGACGATGTCTGGAAAATAACGCGCGAAGGGCTGGCCAGCTTTTGATTGCAAATAAATCTTCCGACCGTCGCGAAAGGCGATGCAACGAAACCCGTCCCATTTCGGCTCGTATTGCCAGCCATTGTCGGCCGGAACCTCTTCCGCCGAGCGCGCTTCCATCGGCGGCAACGGTGGTTTTAAGAGCATTCTTTCGGGTATCTTCGAGGCGCGAGTTTGGGCGGTCGCTTTCCGTTAACAATCGCGCCCGCCACCGCGACATAGGGAAGCTCTTGTCGATCAACCGCGCAGCGCAACATCAATCCGCCGCGACTCATGTCGCCGCGACCGATGAAGTCAACGGGGAAGCGCAGCCGGTCACCAAAGTTCCTCAGCAGAACGTCAACATATTTTCCCGTGGCAATGCTGCCGAGCAGAATGATTTCGCTCCGGCGCGGTATTTTGTTTACCAGACGCCGCGCGTCGCGCTCAAGCGGTTCTCGATAACGCGGATTACCTTCGTGAATGTCGACCAGAGCGAATTCACGCAAGTCGTTGAGACGAATTCGCGCGTGCGCTTCGATCAAGCCACGCGTTGGCGTGATAACAAATACGCCCGAGGTTCCTCGGATCGGACGCGCAAATGCATTTGCGTAGGCAATTTTTCCGCGAAAATAGAGGCCGCTCAGAAAAGTAAACACCTCCGCGATTGTCGCGCCTTGTTTGTTGCGCAATCTTTTCGCGAGTTCGAATTGCGCTCTCTCGCTCAAAATCAGGCGCGCTCGCTCACCGGCAGCGTACGCGGGTGAAAGGAGGAAAATGCGGCAGCTGATCTCGTTATCCATCAGTTGCAATTGTCCGATCGGCCAGCGGCAACGCAAGCTGCACACGACATTACCAGCCAATTAAGTACGCTCGCCAAATTGGCCATCCATCCTCGTGAGGGCCATCTTAGCTCCCGTTCTTGCTTTTTGGGCTGAGGAAGGAATATAACGCAAAGATGCATTTCGCTTGGCCGTTCACAGCTCGCGTCGGTGATAACCGCGACAAGGAGGAGAAATGGTCGTCTACCGCTGACGTGCAGCCCGATTTCCTTTGTGTCGGAGCCCAGAAAGGTGGAACGTCGTGGCTTTATCAACAACTTGCTTCGCATCCGGATTTCTGGATGCCTCCTATAAAGGAGGTGCGCTATTTTGATAAATTGAGTAGGACTAAAGCACCTCCGCGTCCGCGGGACCAGCGCGATGTTCGTTTTCTGGAAAGCATAAAAAGCTTGAGTGAACGACCCTATATCGACCTGGAGAGTTATGCGCGGTTGTTCGAAGCCAAAGGATCGCTTCTCTCTGGTGACATTTCGCCAACCTATTCCACCCTGAACGACGAGATCATTCAGCGAGTCATCAGTTATTTGCCGAACTTAAAGGTGATCTTTATTGCCCGTGATCCGGTTGAGAGAGTCTGGTCGCAGTTGTCCATGGGGGTACGTCTCGGAATGATTAGTCCGTTTGACGTCGCCGATAGCGACGCAGTGATTCGGAATTTGCTTAACTCAGGGGTGCTCTTGCTCTCGTACCCGAGCCGAATCGTCGCGCGATGGAAACGTTACGTTCATCCAGACCTGTTTCGTACCTACTTTTTTGATGACTTGGAAAGAGATCCCGCTGAACTGCGTCGTTCCATCCTCGATTTCTTGGGCGCCGATCCGAACAAGCAAGGCGGCCGACTGAAGGCGGATTACAACAGTGACGCAGGCAAGAAGAAGCTTCGGTTGAACGAGAAAGTGCGGTCCGATGTGGCTCAGTTTTTCAAGGAGGAGCTAAAGCTGTGCGCTGCGGAATTGGGTGGGCCAGCGAGAAACTGGCCGGGGCGATATGGCTTTTCGTTTCTCTCTTTTTTGGCCGTGTTGACCGACAATTTTGATCTCTTCCTATGGTGTGATTGGATCGCGTGAACCTTTTGCGGATTAAACTGTTCCGCCTCACACAACGAGAGGACGCCGGTCACGCAGCGAGATCGCAGATGACCTTTTTGCGAAGCGCACATCAGTCGTCAGGGCAACGAGCCGGTCAAGCGTTTCGTTAAAGCTGCCAGTAGGAACAAAGACTCCGCGATGCTTTTTCATCGAATGAGCGGCATGTTTTGCTCCCGTCCTTGCTTTTTGGAGCCAGCAAAGAAGATAATGCAAAAGTGCGTTGGATCTGGCCATTCAAAGTTCGCGTCGCCCACGACCGCGACAAACAAGAGAGTGGGTTTGCTCGGGGCGATGGCCGCCCCGATTTCTTGTGTGTCGGAGCTCAGAAGGGTGGAACGACATGGCTTTATCAACAGCTCGACTCGCATCCCGATTTCTGGATGCCTCCTCGAAAGGAACTGCACTACTTTGATGAGCTGAGCAGGACTAAACGCGCATTTCCTCCGCGTCGCAGAGATGCGCGCGATCTTTGGTTTCTGGAGAGAATAACAAGCTTAAGTGCAAGGTCCTATATCGATTTGGACAACTATGCGCGGCTATTCGAGCCCAAAGCGTCACGTCTCTCCGGCGACATTACGCCAGCCTACTCGATGTTGAATGACGAGATTATTCAGCGGATCGTCGATCATTTTCCAAGGTTAAAGGTGATCTTTCTGGCCCGCGATCCGGTTGAGAGAGCCTGGTCGCAGTTGTCCATGGCGGTGAGTGTCCAAATGATCAAACCGTTTGACGTGACTGATATCGACGAAGTGATTCGGAATTTGCTCCATCCAGGGGTGCTCTTGCGCTCGTATCCGAGCGCGATCGTCGCGCGATGGAAACGCCATGTTCATCCGGACCAGTTTCGTACCTATTTCTTTGACGACTTGAAAAAAAATCCCGTCGAATTGCGATGCTCCATCCTCAATTTTTTGGGGGCCGATCCCGACAAGCCAGGTGGAGGACTTAGTGCTGATTACAACAGCCAGGCGGATAAGAAAAAGCTTCGGCTGAGCGAAAGAATGCGGTCGCATCTGGCTCAGTTCTTCAAGAAGGAGTTGGAGGCTTGCGCCGTGGAACTAGGCGGGCCAGCCAGGGAATGGCCGGCGCGATACGGCTTTTCACTGCTCTGTTTTTTCGCTTGGCTGGCCGACAATCTTGGATCTTCTTTTGTCGTGTGATTGGATCGCCTGAACCTTGGCCAGCGAAAAACGTGTTCCCACTAGTATAAGAACAGAACGACGCCCCCCGAAAGCGTGCTTTCAACCCCCTGTCAAGCGCGCTTCTGCCAGGTCGATCTCGCGTTGGATACGCCGCAACGCTTCGTCATTTGATTATATGCTCATTTTGCAAACGGATGCGGAACGGAAAGCCGGCGGATGACAGCCGTTCGCGAGGAGCAGAATCGGGCGCAGGTTTCGCCGAAAGTCGCGCCATAAAGAAAACGGCGCTATTGGATAGAGCAGCGGCGGCAGAAAATAGAACACGATCTCGGGATTGAGTTTCACTTCCGGCAAGCGCGGAACGAAACTCAACGCGAGTCCGCTGATGACGAGAACGATGGGATAGAGGAGGGAAGCTTGCGCGCGATCACTACCAACGCCCCTACCGCCGCGAAAAGAAGGACAACGATTTGCGCTTGATGCATCGCGATTGACCGCCGTTCAGGCTGCGGCCGCGCGGTCTTGCAGCGCCGTCTTTGCCTTTGCCCGTGCGCGATTGGACTGCAGTTCTGCCAGATGTTTTTCCGACCAGCGACACAGCGTATGCAAAGGCTCGATCAACGTTCGCCCCAACCTTGTGAGAGAGTATTCAACTTTCGGCGGCACGACAGGATGCACTTTGCGTTGAACCAGACCGTCGCGCTCGAGGCTGCGCAGAGTTTGGGTGAGCATTTTTTGCGAAATGCCCCCGATCTCGCGCTGAAGCGCAGCGTAACGCTTGGTGCCGTGAGCCAGGACCTGGATGATGAGCGCGGTCCATTTATCTGCGATGCGATCGAGCACGAGCCGCGAAGGGCATTGCGCATCCATAACCGAGCCGACTGAGGAAGACTTTCGTATGGCCCCTTTTTAGAGCATTATCAATTCAGGCGCAAGAAGAGAGTAGTAATCTAAATGTCCTGTATAGAATCAAACGACTGTAGTTGACGGCGAGTTACCGTGGTCGATATTTTTGGGAGACTATTATGAGAGATTTTGTTGTATCAGAGCAAAATGAGGCGACTGCCGTACGCTTGTTGGACGAGTCGCTGCAGCCACGAAATGGCTCGGGGTTTACAGGCAGAGACGACGTGCCCACGGATTATTCGTTGCTCGACGAGTATTCGCGCGCGGTGGTGGCCGCAGTCGAGCGGGTCGCATCTGCCGTTGTGAATATAGAAATCCAGCAGCGAAGCAAAGGCCGGCCGCGCGATATCGCTGGAAGCGGGTCAGGATTCATCATCACTCCCGACGGCTTTATTTTGACCAACAGCCATGTCGTCCATAATGCCACGCGAATCGTGGTGAACCTCTCTGACGGGCGCGATTGTCCGGCACAACTCATCGGTGATGATCCCGATACGGATCTCGCGGTGATTCGGATCGATGCGCCCCAGCTTGCTCATGTGCGTTTGGCCGATTCTGAAAGTTTGCGCGTCGGACAGGTAGCGATTGCGATCGGCAATCCGCTCGGTTTCCAGGCGAGCGTGACTGCAGGCGTGATTAGCGCACTTGGGCGCTCGATGTATTCACAGTCCGGTCGCTTGATCGACAATATTATTCAAACCGACGCCGCGCTGAATCCCGGCAATTCCGGTGGACCCCTCGTTAACTCAGCTGGGGAAGTCATCGGCGTAAACACGGCGATGATTCGACCGGCGCAAGGCATCTGCTTCGCCATCGCAAGCAACACGGCTAAGCTTGTCGCAGGCTGGTTGATTCGTGATGGAAGAATCCGGCGCAGTTACATCGGGGTCGCCGGTCAAAATGTGCCGCTGCATCGGCGGGTGATTCGATTTTACAATTTGCCGCTGGAAACTGGGGTGCTGGTTGTGTCGGTGGAAAAAGACAGTCCGGCAGAGCACGCAGGTCTCCGGGAGGGCGACGTCATCGCTGCCTTCGATGAGCGACCGATCGGCACGATTCACGAGCTGCACAAAATGCTGGTCAGCGAACAAATCGGCGTTCCCGCGAGGTTGTTGGTCATTCGGCACACCGAAAAATTAGAATTGTCGATATTGCCAGCCGAATCACCGCCGCACCCTTGAGTCCGAAAGCGTTCGCGAGTTGACCCAGAAGGCCTGCGGGGTTGACCGTCAGCTTGCCTTTCGGCTCGCGTTAAAGCACGCTTCTCGCAATGATGCTGCGCGCTTTGCTGTGAAAATTCTTGTCATTGGCGGCGGCGGCCGCGAACACGCGCTCGCATGGAAACTGAGGCAATCTCCGCATGTAGAGCGCATTTTTTGTGCGCCAGGAAACGCCGGAATTGCCGAGTTCGGGGAGAACATCGCGATTGCCGCGGGTGACGTGGCGGCAGTGATTCGTTTCGCCAAAGAGAATCGCGTCGATCTAACGGTAGTCGGTCCAGACGACCCACTTGCCGCCGGGATTGTCGATCTTTTTGCCGCACAAAACCTGCGCATTTTCGGACCGACCAAAGCGGCCGCGCGGATCGAGTCATCAAAGATTTTCGCGAAGGAACTGATGCGGGAGCAGGGAATTCCCACCGCGCAGGCCGGCACGTTTGAACGCAGCGATGCCGCGCTCCGATTTTGCGACCGGCTACAATTTCCGATTGTCATCAAGGCCGACGGCCTTGCGCTCGGCAAAGGAGTAATCCTTGCGCCCGACGCTGCTGCCGCAAGATCGACAATCGACGAGATGATGAATCAAGGCCGCTTCGGCGAGGCGGGCCGCCGCATCGTGATCGAGGAATTTTTGCGCGGCGCGGAATGTTCGCTACACGCGCTGGTCG
>WNGO01003502.1_pt1 | contig 10109 bp, 6 predicted proteins | sample 5400511 | NCBI WGS metagenome assembly WNGO01 (sample SAMN13153380, study PRJNA577476) | soil metagenome | isolation source: 20 cm soil or saprolite under Garry oak tree replicate 2 | place: USA:California | collected 2016-06-15
GCGCCATCAAGTTGGCAGTGAGCGATTCCTCGACTCCGCTCCGCTGCGCTCGGAATGACAAACCGTCGATATGAAATTGATTTTCTTCCTCTCGCTACCGCTGTACGCGGTCGATCAATGGACGAAACACTTGATCCTGCGGTCCATTAGTCCCGAGGAGCCTCTCATCGTGATATCGGGTTTCTTCCACTTAGTAAATGTCACGAACACTGGCGCGGCGTTCGGTTCATTTAGGAATAACAACACTTTCTTCATCGTAATTTCATCTATCGCTCTTCTCATTGTTGTCGTGTTCCTCCTCCGGCGGCGATCACGCGATGTTTGGCGTGATGTGTCTCTCGCGCTCCTGCTCGCTGGCATCCTGGGAAATCTTACTGATCGCCTTCTTTACGGGCACGTGATCGATTTCCTGCTTATTGATCTGCACATTCCCTACGCGCATCCCTGGCCCGCGTTTAATGTCGCCGATTCCTGCATCTCCATTGCCGTCGTTTTGTTTATTATTCAATCGCTTTGGCAAGGTAAGAGCTCGCCGACAGGTGGGCGCGATTGACCGCAATCGCCTGCGCTCGCAAGATAGATGGCGGTTCGGTGAAACCCGCCCATCAAATGAAAACTGCCTCGCCGATGGAAAAGACGGCGCGCGAAATTGTGGAGCGTTTGCGCGAGAACGGCCACATCGCGTACTTTGCTGGCGGTTGCGTGCGCGACATTGTCCGCGGCGAGACGCCGAAAGATTTCGACGTCGCCACGGATGCCAAACCGGAAACTGTGCAAAAGCTTTTTCCGCGCACCTACGCGGTCGGCGCCCATTTCGGCGTGATCCTCGTGATGGAAAACCGCTTCCAATTCGAGGTGGCGACCTTTCGTTCCGATGACGCATATGTCGATGGGAGACACCCGAGCGCGGTGCATTTTTCGTCGCCAGAGGAAGACGCGAAGCGCCGCGATTTCACGATTAATGGAATGTTTTATGACCCGCTCGCGGAGAAAGTGTTCGATTTCGTCGGCGGCCGCGCTGACATCGAAGCGAAATTGGTGCGCGCGATCGGCGATCCAGCGCAGCGTTTCGCGGAAGATCGGCTGCGAATGCTGCGCGCGGTGCGTTTCGCCACGGTGCTTGATTACAAGATCGACAATAAAACCTGGGACGCACTCGTCGCGAATGCGGTCTCGATCAATCAGATTAGCGCGGAGCGAATTCGTGAAGAACTGGTGCGCATTTTCCTTTCACCGAAAAGAACACGCGGCTGGGATTTGCTCGATTCAAGCGGGTTGATGCGTGCCATTCTGCCTGAGATCGACGCGATGAAGGGCTGTGAGCAGCCAGAGCAATTTCACCCCGAAGGTGACGTTTTTCAGCACACGCGATTGATGCTGCAATTTCTTCCAGAAAAAGTTTCTGTGCCGCTTGTTTTTTCTGTATTGCTTCACGATGTCGCGAAACCGCGCACCGCAACCGTCGATGAGACGGGGCGAATTCGTTTTAACGCGCACGATCGTATCGGTGCAGTAATGACCGAAGAAATCATGCGACGTCTGCGATTTTCCGGTGCGGAGATCGACGCAACGGTCGAGATGGTGCGGCAGCACATGGTTTTCAAGGACGTACCTAAAATGCGGGTCGCGAAATTGAAGCGGTTCATGGCGCGACCGACCTTCGACGAGGAGCTCGAGCTGCATCGAGTCGATTGCGAAGGCAGCCATCGCATGCTCGACAATTACGAATTCCTCCTTCGCAAACGCGAGGAATTCGCGAACGAACCGATCATTCCGCCGCCCTTGGTGCGCGGGGACGATCTGATCGCGCTTGGTTTAAAGCCGGGCCAAAAGTTTGGCGAAATTCTCGAAGCGGTGGAGACGCGACAGCTCGAAGGAACGTTACGGACGCGCGAAGAAGCACTGGATTGGGTGAAACGTGAGTATTCGTTAAGTAAGAACGACTGAAGGCAACATCGAGCACCGAATGAGAATCTTGATGATCAGTCCGGAAGGGCCTCCGTTGCAGCGAACGGGCGCGCTGATCGATGTGATGGAGGCGTTGCCGCACGAGCTGCGCGCGCGTGGCCACGAGGTAAGCGTGGCGCTGCCATTTTATCGTGAAGTTCGAGAGAACCCGAGATTCAAAGAAGAGGACACGGGAGTGACGGTCGATGTACGAGTGGGCCAGAAAACTTACATCGCTGAATACCTTGAGGGCCGGAGTGCAGGCGGGGTGCAGCTGTTTCTGATTCGCTGCGACGAGTTCTTTGATCGCCCGGGAATTTACGGCGAGCACGGCGAGTCTTACGAAGACAACGCAGCGCGATTCATTTTCTTTTGCAAAGCAGCGTTGGAACTCGCACGGCGATTAACGCCATCATTGCAAATTTTGCACGTTCACGATTGGCCGGCCGCGCTCGTGCCGGTCTTTGTGCGCGCGCACCATTTGCCGTTTGCGACGATGTTGACTATCCACCACGTCGCTGAGCAAGGCAGTTTCTGGGGACTGGACTTCGCCCTCACGAATCTGCACGAACGATTTTTCACTCTGCGGGGCGTCGAATTTTTTGGGCGTATAAATTTTCTCAAAGGTGGAATTCTCTATGCCGACAGAATCACAACGGTAAGCGAACGCTACCTGAGCGAAATGCAGACACCGACCAGCGGGTGCGGTCTTGACGTGGTGCTACGCGAAAATGCGCATCGCCTGACGGGGATTTTGCATGGCGCGGATTACACACGCTGGGATCCGGCATCCGATCGTCTCCTACCGGCCCATTACGATGCGGGCACGCTTCGGGGAAAACAGGTTTGTCGTGACGCCTTATTGACACAAATGAATCTCGCGCCCGAACCGCGCGGTCCGGTCTTCGGGATGGTCACACGCGTGGTTGAGGAGAAAGGCTTCGAGATTCTTATGCCGCTGCTTGATCGACTTCTTTGGGATGATGTTCGCCTGATCATTCTCGGTGAAGGCGACCCGGCCTATGAAACTGCCCTCGCCGTCGCAGCGCGAAAGTTCCCAACCAAGTTTGCGTATCAAAAGGATTACGATGAGAAACTAGCGCATTTGATTGAAGCGGGCATGGATATCACTCTTATCCCATCGCGCTTCGAACCGGCCGGTTTGAGCGCGATGTATAGCCTGAAATATGGTGCTCTCCCGGTCGCGCGGGCAACCGGCGGCATTCAAGAGATTATTGAGGATTACGATCCTGCGGCGGACAGCGGTTACGGTTTCCTTTGTTACGAGTATTCAACCGAAGCCTTCTGGGATGCGATCAAACGGGCGCGGGGAATTTTCCGTGATCGGGAGGTGTGGATCACGCTGATGGAACGGGCGATGGCGCGCAATTTTTCCTGGGATGCGTCGGCGCAGCGCTACGAGGAGCTTTATAGAGAACTTGTCGGTGCCGACAAGGAAGTTGCGGCCTGACGCTCTCTAAGCGAGTGCGCGTCTAGGCGGATCTGGCGCTACCTCGCAGGATCTATTGAATCTACGGTTTCGCCGCACTCATGACATTGAGCGCGCCACCGCCGTTACAGCTACGGCGTGCAAAGGGCGGCTCGAGCGATTGAGGTTATCGGCGAGAGGCGTCCACAGGTTTCCGCGAATAAATCAAGCGCGGCATCGTCAAACTCTGCCACCCAAGTCAGCATTAAAAAGCCGGAAACAATGCGATCCGAGATTGCCCTCGTCCCCAGTTCGACAAGTTCTTGCAATCTAGAGAGCTTTCCTATCTGCTCGGCGTTTCCTACTCGCGCGGCGGGCCCGGCGGTCGCGCCCTACTATCATGACGTTATGACTCGTTCGTGGTTGCTGGTGAGGCCCTTGCTCGCCGGATTAGTCCTGACCCTGCTGCAGCTCGCGATGGCCGTGGGCCTGCTCGCGCCGGACGGGCCGGCTTCGTATCGCTATTCCACCCTTATCCAGCACGATAGCTATTGGTTCATGAACATCGTCGACCACGGCTACCAAACGATCGTTCCGCCTATCGATCACAAGGTGATGGAAGTGTCCAATGTTGCTTTCTTCCCCGCGTACCCTGCAATTGCCGCCCTGCTTCGCTACGGACTTAACATCGACACCAGCAACGCCCTGCTAATCACCGCCCAGCTCGCTGCCTGGGGTTTCTGGACTTACTTCTTTCTCTTGTGCGATCGCTGGAGTCTTTCGCCTGCGCTCCAATTTTGCGGCGCACTGTTGATTGTCGCCCATCCAGCCGCCTTTTTTCTGATTGCCGGCTATTCGGAATCGCTTTTTCTCATGGCCTTGTTGGGCTTCATCTATTGGAGCAGCACGGATGGCCGTGCCGCGAGAGTCTGGGCAGCGTTGCACGGTATCGTGATGTCCGCGACGCGGATCGTTGGAATCGTCTGTGCAGGTTTTCCGGTGGTGCGATCGGTTCTCCGGAAGGGATGGAACGGTTTGGGCGAGCCCTTGGCGTGGTTTCGTAAACACGCCTCGGCGATCGGCGTGATGTTTGCGGCAACATTGGGCGCGCTTTGGTTCTTCATCTATTGCCAACTGCGCTGGGGTCACTGGGATATTTATATGCTCACGCAAGCGGCCGGTTGGGGGATCATTCCCGATTACTTGGCAGTGTTTAAACCCTCGAGTTATCGCTGGCTCGTCCCGGCTCTCAATAATCCGACAGAAGCGAGCCAGATGTCGATGACTTTGGGCGCATTGCTCTTTGTCGCTATCGTGCTTTGTGAAATGCTCCCAGCGGTTCGCCGGCGGACCGGCCGGGCGATGCGCGCTGGAATCTATTTCTGCGCTGCCGTAATCTATTACGTTTCGGTCAGCGGTGTAGCGTGCGTGGATATGGAGAGCATGCTCCGTTACGAATTTTGCGTGCATGCGTTAATCGTGCTGGCGCTTTTGAATTTTCTAGGTCAAGTTCGCATGCCGCCGGTGTTCGTTCGGGCATTTGGAATGGCGGCGGTGGCGCTACTCAGCGCTGCTGGGTTAAGCGTGCAGGGCTGGTACGTCTGGAACTTCACGCGGGGCAATTGGGTTGCCTAGAGAAGCATGAAGACAAAAGTTGCCATCATCGGTGCCGGACCAGCGGGGTTAACCGCTGCTTACCGTCTTTCGAAGGAGGAAGTCGACGTCACCATCCTGGAAGCCGATCCTGTTTACGTGGGCGGTATTTCGCGGACTGCCACCTACAAAGGTTTTCACTTCGATATCGGCGGACACCGTTTCTTTTCCAAATCCAAAGCAATCGAAGATTTGTGGACCGAGATTCTGCCCAACGACATGCTGGTTCGCCCGCGTTCGTCGCGGATTTTTTACGGTGGCAAGTTTTTCTCCTACCCGCTCAAACCGTTCGAAGCTCTGTTGAAGCTTGGCATCTTTAAATCGGTTCTCTGCGTCTTTTCCTGGCTGAAAGCGCGGTTATTCCCGGTGCGCAATCCCCGTAATTTTGAAGAGTGGGTCAGCAATCAGTTCGGCAAACGGCTCTTCAACACGTTCTTCAAAAGCTACACCGAGAAAGTCTGGGGGATGAGCTGCAGGGAAATTTCCGCGGACTGGGCTGCGCAACGCATCAAAGGCCTTTCGCTTGGCAGCGCGATCAAGAACGCACTTTTGCCGCAGCGATACAATGGCGATCGAACAAAAGTGATCAAGACGCTCATAAACTCATTCCGTTATCCGCGCAGAGGCCCGGGCATGATGTGGGAAGCCTGTGCTGAACAGACAAAAGCGATGGGCGGCAAAATCGAAATGGGCTGCAGAGTCAGTCGCTGTTCTTACGACGACGCTTCCGCCAGTTGGACGGTCGAATATAAAGATCAACAAGGTGTTTTGCACGCAATCGACGCCGAGCACGTGATCTCATCTGCCCCGATGCGAGAGCTAGTATGCGGATTATCGCCGGCGATCTCTGAGCGAACAAGACACGCAGCGGAAAGCCTGAAGTATCGCGACTTCCTCACGGTCATGCTCATCCTGAAAGATCGACAGATGTTTGATGACAATTGGATCTATATTCATGATCCAAGCGTCAAGGTCGGTCGTGTCCAAAATTTCCGCTCATGGTCGCCGGAGATGGTGCCCGATCCCGATAAGGTCTGCTACGGCCTCGAGTACTTTTGCTTTGAGCACGACGGGCTTTGGGAATCGAAAGATGAAGCTTTGATCGACCTCGCCAAGCGCGAACTAATTCAGATCGGATTGGCGAAAGAAGGCGACCTCGTTGACGGCTGCGTTGTGCGCCAGAAGAAAGCGTATCCAGTTTACGACGATGATTACGCGCGGAACGTTGCCATCATTCGCCAAGAGCTGGATGACCGCTATCCGAATCTGCACCTCGTTGGGCGCAACGGCATGCACAAGTATAACAATCAGGATCACGCCATGATGACCGCGATGCTCTGTGTCGAAAATATTTTGGCCGACACGAAGCTTTACGATCTCTGGCAGGTCAACGGGGACGCCGAATATCACGAGGCCGGTCCCGCAGCGACCGAGGAAACAATCGGCACAGGGCTGAGGCTTGTCCCGACCCGAGTCGTCGCCGCTCCCGAGCTCGCGCCTGAAGGGTAATTATCCTTCGCTGAACTCTTCTACTGGCGGACAGGAGCAGAATAAATTTCTGTCCCCATAGACATTGTCGATTCGCGCGACGGCCGGCCAGAATTTGTATTCGCGCGTCCAAGGCGCGGGAAAAGCCGCTTGTTCGCGTGAGTAAGGCCGGTCCCACTTTTCGGAAGCAATTTGCCGCGCAGTGTGCGGCGCGTTTTTCAGGATATTGTTTTCCCGATCCATCTTTCCGTGCGCGACCGCTTCGATCTCTGCGTGGATCGAGATCATTGCTTCGCAAAAACGGTCTAGCTCGTGCTTTGGTTCGCTCTCCGTTGGTTCGACCATCATCGTGCCGGCGACGGGCCAGGAAATTGTCGGGGCGTGAAATCCGTAATCCATCAACCGTTTCGCCACATCTTCCACTTCGATTCCCGCGCTCTTCCACTGTCGAAGGTCCAGAATGCATTCGTGCGCGACGAGGCCGCGTTTGCCTTTGAAAAGCACCGGGAAATAGCTATCGAGTCGTTTCGCGATGTAATTGGCGCTTAGAATCGCCACCTCGCTTGCCCGTTTCAATCCCTCCGCGCCCATCATCCGAATGTACATCCACGTGATCGTAAGAATACTCGCGCTCCCGAACGGCGCCGCCGCGACATTGCCGACTTTTCCGCCGCCGTGACGATAGTTTGGTCCATTGCCAGTTGGCGGCCGCTTGCCGTGTTCACCTTCGCCAAAAATGATTTCGCCGGTTTCAGGATCGAGAATGAATTCTCTCGGCAAGAACGCGGCAAGATGTTTGGCAACACCGATTGGTCCCACGCCGGGCCCACCACCGCCATGCGGAATACAAAAGGTCTTGTGCAAATTCAGATGGCAAACGTCCGCGCCATAATCACCAGGGCGGCAAAGACCGACTTGGGCATTCATGTTTGCGCCGTCCATGTAGACCTGACCGCCGTGCGCGTGCATGATTTCACAGATTTCGCGAATTGTGGTTTCGAAAACGCCATGCGTTGAAGGATATGTCACCATTAACGCAGCAAGATCGCGCGCATGTTCATCCGCTTTGGCGCGTAGATCGGCAAGATCGATATCTCCATCCTTCAAACAGGCAACCGGGACAACTTCGAATCCGGCCATGACGGCACTGGCGGGATTTGTGCCGTGCGCGGAAGTCGGGATGAGGCAGACGTTACGATGGGCTTGTCCGCGCGATCCATGATATTCTCGGATCGCCAGCAAGCCGGCATATTCTCCTTGTGACCCGGCGTTCGGCTGCAATGAAACCGCGGCGAACCCGGTGATTTCAGCGAGCCATTCTTCGAGCTGCCTGCAGATGTCCGCGTACCCCGCGGTCTGTTCCGTGGGCGCGAATGGATGCAGCCTCGAAATTTCCGGCCACGAAATCGGAAACATCTCCGCCGTGGCATTTAATTTCATCGTGCACGAGCCGAGCGGAATCATGGAAGTGGTCAGCGAAAGATCGCGCGATTCGAGTCTTTTTAGATAACGCAACATTTCCGTCTCGGTTTCGTGCGTGTTGAAGACAGGATGGGTAAGAAACTCCGAAGTGCGGATTGCGAACTGCGGAATGTGGAGCGGCGGCTGACCAAGATCGTCATCCGTAAAATCGCGGACGGGCGTGCCTCGAAAGATCGACATCAACAACTCGATGTCGCCGGATGTTGTGGTTTCATCAAATGAAACCCCAACGGCGCGTGCGCCGAGTGCGCGCAAGTTGCAGCCCGCTTGTTGCGCGTGATCAATCAGCGTGCTGCTCGATTCGACCTCCACGCGAATCGTGTCGAAGAAGTTCTCGTGCGTGATTGTGAAGCCGAAAGAGCGCAGGCCGTCCGCAAACTGGCTCGTTAGGCGATGAATGCGTCCCGCGATTGCGCGCAAGCCACGCGGGCCATGATAGACCGCGTACATCGAGGCAATAACGGCGAGGAGAACTTGCGCCGTGCAGATGTTACTCGTGGCTTTATCGCGGCGGATGTGCTGCTCACGCGTTTGCAGTGCGAGGCGATAAGCTGGGCGGCCTTCGGCATCGTGCGAAACCCCGACCAGACGTCCGGGCATGTGACGCTTGTATTGGTCACGGGTGGCAAAGTAGGCCGCATGCGGCCCACCGAATCCGAGTGAAACGCCGAAACGTTGCGTGTTGCCCACCGCGACATCGGCGCCGAATTCTCTCGGTGGTTTCAGGAGCGTCAGTGCAAGAATATCCGCAGCGACAACGACCAACGCGCCGGCATCGTGCGCTTGCCTAACGAATTCGCTGTAATCATAGATCGCGCCGTCCGTGGAGGGATACTGGACAAGAGCGCCAAAAACAGCGTCCTTGAATTTGAAGCTCGCGAAATCGCCGACGACGAGCTCGATACCGAGCGGTTTCGCGCGGGTGCGCACGACTGCAATAGTTTGCGGGTGACAATTGTCTGCAACGAAGAAAATTTTCCGGCTCGGAACAGCGGCGTGACAAAGCCCCATCGCCTCGGCGGCGGCGGTGGCTTCATCGAGCATTGATGCGTTGGCGATGTCGAGCCCGGTCAAATCGGTCACCATGGTTTGGAAATTTAACAACGCTTCCAGTCGCCCCTGCGCCAGCTCGGCTTGGTAGGGGGTGTAAGCCGTGTACCAGCCCGGGTTTTCGAGAATGTTTCGCTGTATGACCAGTGGCGTGATGCAATCGTAATAACCTGTGCCAATGAATGAGCGCGCGACTTTGTTTTTCTTTGCGATTGCGCGCAGTTCGGCCAACGCTTCGCTTTCCGATTTTGCTTCCGGCAAATTTAGTTGTCGATCGAGGCGAATATTTTTTGGAATCGCCGAATCGATAACGGCATCGAGATTTTCGAAACCAAGTTCGCGCAACATCGCGCGAACTTCGCCTTCGTCCGGGCCGATGTGACGTCGCGCAAATGAATCGAAATCAGTCGTTCGTTCGCGCAATTTCATTTGAAGAGACTACGAAAGGCGAATCGCGCTTCAAGTCCTGTAGCGGCGCTCTATGAGCGCGGGAAGAATTAATGCGACGGTCACAGACCGCCGCTGCATCGGAGGATCATTTGGAGTCGTGCGTCTCGACACCGTGACTTTTCAACTGCGCGCGAAGCTGAGCGAGATGCTGGTGATTTCGCGTCTCGACCGTGCAGAGGACATTAACGGCCGAAACGTCGGAACTGGCGAACGCGCGATCGTGCACGACCTGTTTGATGCTCGCACCAGTCGACGCGATTTGCCCCGCGAGATCGGCAAGGCCACCAGGCCGATCACTGATTACAGCCGTGAATCGGCAAAGCCTGCCATCGGCGACCAGACCGCGTTCGATCACGCGACTGAGCACGTTGGGATCGATGTTGCCGCCGCAGAGTAAAAGGACCACTCGCTTGCCGTCGAGCTCGTTTAATTTTCCGGACATACATGCGGCGAGCGCAGTTGCGGCCGCGCCTTCGACGACGCTCTTCTCCAACTCGACCAATCGCAGGATCGCGAGCGCAATCTGCTCCTCGGTCACAGTGACGGCAAGATCGACAAGCGATCGCGCGATCTGAAACGCATTTGTTCCAACCTGGGGAATGGCCAGCCC
>WNGO01003503.1_pt1 | contig 10109 bp, 9 predicted proteins | sample 5400511 | NCBI WGS metagenome assembly WNGO01 (sample SAMN13153380, study PRJNA577476) | soil metagenome | isolation source: 20 cm soil or saprolite under Garry oak tree replicate 2 | place: USA:California | collected 2016-06-15
CTTCAATCGCCGGAACGGCTGCGAGATCGAGCGCTGGAACCGCGTCGCCTTCCTGTTCCCCGCGGCGTAGGCCGGCAGCGAACGCGAGCGCGTCAAAGCCCTTCCTCGAGCTCGTCCACACAGCCATCGACCCACGGCTGCGAGCACCTCAGTAGCATCGCGCGGCTGATGCGCGACATCACCGTCCTCGTCACGGCGTCGGGGGCGCCCGGCACCGCGGCGCTCCTTCGCGCGCTGCGCACGAACGGTGAGCGCGGCGTCCGCATCGTCGGGATCGACATGTCCCCGCAGGCCATCGGCAGACAGTTCTGCGACCGGTTCTACGTCGTCCCGCCCGGCCGCGACCCCGCCTTCATCGACGCTGTGCTCGACATCGTCCGCCGCGAGAACATCGACGTCGTCCTGCCGCAGTCGTCCTTCGACCTGCTCGCGCTCGCCGAGGGGCGCGAGCGCTTCATGGCGACGAACGTGCTGGTGTCGCCGCCCGAGGCGATCCGCACGGCGAACGACAAGGCGGCGGCGTACGCGCTGCTCGAGCGGCTCGGGTTGCGCGCTCCGGCGTGGCGCAAGGTCACGGGCGGGCGGGCGCTCGCGCTCGCAGCGCAGGAGCTCGGCTATCCCGAACGGCCCGTGTGCTTCAAACCGGTGTTCAGCTCCGGCTCGCGCGGCTTCCGCGTGCTCGACGCGAACGTCGACCGCGCCCGGCAACTACTCGAAGAGCGTCCCGGCAACCTCGCAATGCGGCTGAACGACGTGCTCGAGCTCCTACCGGAAGAAGGCGGTCCAGATCTCCTCGTGATGGAGCTGGCGACGGGGCGCGAGCGCACGGTCGACGGCATTGCTCGGGCCGGCCAGGTCATCCTCGGGCACGCCAAGACGCGGGAGTCGATGCGCGCCGGGCTCGCGATGTACTTCGAGACGCTCAACGACCACTGGCTGCTCGAGGTCGCGCAGCGCATCGTGGCCGAACTCGGCATGGAGTACTTCTTCAACATCCAGCTCGTCGGCGACCACGTGATCGAGATCAACCCGCGCATCTCGACGATCGTCTACCAGGAGGACCTCAACCTGCCGTACCTGGGCGTGAAGAGTGCGCTCGGCGAGATCTCGCACGAGGAGCTCGCCCAGCTGGGTGCGCGCGTGCGCCCGTCGCGGCGCGCGCTGCGCTACTTCGACCAGGTCGAGTGGGACGAGAGCTCGCCCGCGGACACGCACGAGCCGCCACGAGCCTGGACGCCGTCGAGCACTCTCGAGTAGAGCCGGTCCCACCCGCCGGAGCTCAGCGGATCGAACCGGTCGGGATGCCAGAGAATGGCGAACGCGCCGCCGTTCGCGGCCGCCCAGTCGAGCAGTGCGTTCAGCCGCGGCGCGGCACGCTTCGCGGACAGGCCGAGATAGCGCTCTTCGGCCAGCGTCGCGTCCATCGCGGCGAGCGGGATCTCGAGGACGTCCGCCGGAGCGTCGCGCTCGAAGTCCCACGGGTGGAACGGACGGGCGATCCCGGCGCGGAAGCCGAGCGCGTCCGGAAATCCGAGCGTCGTGTCGTACCTGAACGGCAGCCCGGCGAGGTTCCTGTGGGGATCCGCGCGCAGATAGTGGTAACGGTGGCCCGCGACCGGGCCGGCAAGCGCTTCGAGGGTCGCCTTCTCCTCCGCGAGACGCCCGGGATCGCCGGCAGCCGTGTAGCTGCCGTGCAGCCCGATCTCGGCACCGACGTCGCGCAACGTCCCGACGAGCTCCGGCCGCAGCTCGTCGTACGTCTCGGGCGAGGGGCCGTCGTGCGGGTCGTGGTGCCCCGTGAGGACGAAAAAGGTCGAGCCGTGTGCCCCACGCCGCCGCTCTTCGGCGACGATCTGCTCGAAACGCCAGTTCGGATCGCTGCCGCGCACGCGATGCACCGGCGCGGCCGCGAGCGCCGTCGCCTCGCGGAACGCCGGCCCGAGGCGCGCGCCGAGCACGTTGCGCTTGAGGCGCGCCGCCGAGCCGCGCACGCCGATGCGCGTCCATCGCCACGGGTTGTCGACGTCGTGCGTGAGCGCGACCGTGAACGACGGATCACGGAGACCGAGCTTCTCGCGCAGGCGCTCGAGCGGTGGATCGAGCGGGTCGAGCCGCGACCATTCGGCACGGAAGCGCCCGTGCTCGTCGCGCGGACCGTTGCGCTCCTCCACCCGCGCGAGATGGAAGAAGCCGGCGGCCAGGTCGTCGTCGGGCAGCTCGCCGCGGCCGGCCTGCTCCCAGGCCTCGGCGTCGTACGAGACATCGTCGCCGAAGCCGACCTCAGTGGCGCCGATCGAGTCGAGCACCCAGCGCGCGCGGCGCTCGACCTCGGGCGGAATCACGTGACGACGCTCCGCGCGACGCGCGCGAGGTGGACGAGGGCCGGCTTCGGATCGTCGACGGCGAAGACCGCGTCGACGTACGGCGGCCGCTGCGGCGCGGGCCGCTCGCCGGGAAGCAGCGTGATCGCCCAGCGCTTGCCGTCGCCGTCCATGTGCGCCTCGGGCGGCGTGTCGCCCGTGAGATCGGCGTACGCGATCCGCGGCAGGTCGACGCCGCACGCCGTCGCCAGGCCGTGCCACTGCCACAAGCGCGGGTTGATCTCCATCAGCTTGTAGCGACCGTCCCGCGCGTCGCGCTTGAACTCGACCTGCGAGAGGCCGTGATAGCCGAACGCGCGCAGCAGCTGCAGCGCCGCGTCGACGACCTCCTGCACCCAGACCGCCTCGCCCACACGGCAGGTGCCGATCCCCGGGGGCGTCTGTCGGAGCTTGCGGCCGCAGAAGACGCCGAGGGCGCGCCCGTCGGACGCGAGATAGCTGCCCACGGTGTAGAGGGCGTCGTCGCCGCCGGGAACGAGCTCCTGAACGATCGGGCCGAACTCCTCCGCCTTCGCGAGCGCCTCCTCGAGCTGCGCCGGCGTGTCGCAGCGAAACGCCTGGCGCTTGTAGCGCCGCTTGAACTCGACGGAGCGGTCCGGCTTCACGATCACGGGGAAGGTCCCCGGATCCGCGGCCGGAACGTCGACGCCGGCGGCTTGCGCCTGCTCGAGCTGGACGCGCTTGCTCTGCACGCGCTCGAGCAGGTCCCACGAGGGAAACGGCGTCAGGACGTCGAGATCGTCGGCATACCGTGCGATCGCGTTGAGCACGTTGTCGTGCGTCGGGAAGACGACGACCTCGCCGAGAGCTCGAACGACGTTGATGAAGCGGTGCTCCTGCTCGAACGGATCGGGCGCCAGCAGGCGCTCGGCGTACCTCGACCGGAAGCCGAGAGCGCTCGCGCGATGGTCGACGGCGAGCACGCGAATGCCGGCACGGCCGAGCGAGCGAATCGCAGCAAGCCCGTTCACCCAGCCGACGTCGACGACAGCCGCCGCGATGCTCATGCCGGACGTTCTAGCGGAGCGCGTCGAGGGCGGCGACGTCGTCGTCCGACGGCTGCCACTCACCGGCCGCTGCGTTGGCGCGCGCCTGTTCGGGCTTCGTCGCCCCGGCGATCACGGAAGCGACCGCTGGCTGGGCGAGCAGGCCGCCGATGGCGACGTCGAGCAGCGAGACGCCTCGCTCCTCCGCGAAGGTCTCGAGCGCCTCGAGCCGGTCGAACGTCGCGTCGTCGAAGACGTCGTCCCGATCGGTAAGCCGGGTCCCCTCGGGACGCGGCCGGCCGCGCTTGTACTTGCCCGTCAGCAGGCCGCTGGCGAGCGGGAAGTACGGAAGCACGCCGAGGCCGAGCCGCTCGCAGACGGGCAGCAGATCGTCCTCCGGGTCGCGGTACAGCAGCGAGTAGCGGTTCTGCGCGCTCACCGGACGCCCCCAGCCGTTCTCTCGGGCGAGCTCGTCCACTTCCTCCACTTGATCGGCTGTGAGGTTGGAGTGGCCGACGTAGCGCACCTTCCCCTCCTGCACGAGCTCGTCGAGGGCGCCGAACGTCTCCGCGAACGGCGTGACGCCGTCGGGGCGGTGGTACTGGTAGAGGTCGATCCGGTCCGTGCGGAGGCGCTCCAGCGAGGCGTCGATTGCCCGGCGGACGTATTCCCGCGAGCCGCGCGGCTCGATCCCGTAGCCCATGTCGTGGCCGAACTTCGTCGCGAGCACGACGCCGTCGCGCCGTCCTTCGAGCACCTCGCCGAGGAACGACTCGCTGCCACCCTCGTTCCCGTAGACATCGGCAGTGTCGAAGAGGGTCACGCCGGCGTCGAGCGCCGCATCCACGACGGCGCGCGTGCCGGCGAGGTCGACGCGCCCCCCGAAGTTGTTGGTGCCGAGGCCGACCACCGAGACCTCGGGCCCGTCCTTACCCAAACGCCGCGTGCGCACGAGGCGGGATGGTAAAGGCGCCGACCCGGCGGCGCGGCCTGCTACTCATTCGCTATGCGTTACCGCCGACTCGGCTCGAGCGACCTCGAGATCTCGGAGGTCAGCCTCGGTTCCTGGCTGACCTACGGCGGCGGCGTCGAGCGTGCACAGGCCGAGGCGTGCGTCGCCAAGGCGTTCGAGGTCGGGATCAACTTCATCGACACGGCAAACGTGTACGCGCGCGGGGCCGCCGAGTCGTTCCTCGGCGAGGTGCTCGCAGGCCGGCCGCGCGACTCGTACATCCTCGGGACGAAGCTCTTCTGGCCGATGAACGGCGACCGCGGGCTCTCGCGCGAGCAGGTCTTGAAGCAGCTCGACCTGTCGCTGCTGAGGCTGAAGACGGAGTACGTCGACCTGTACCAGTGCCATCGCTACGACCACGACACGCCGCTCGAGGAGACGATGGAGGCGCTCACGGAGGTCGTGCGCCTGGGCAAGGTGCGTTATCTCGGCTTCAGCGAGTGGCCGCCCGACCGCATCGAGGCGGCGCTCGAGCTGCCGAACGTCGAGCAGTTCGTCTCGAGCCAGCCGCAGTACTCGATCCTCTGGCGCGAGCCCGAGCGCGAGGTGTTCCCGCTGTGTGCGGCGAACGGCATCTCGCAGATCGTCTGGTCGCCGCTCGCCCAGGGAGCGCTGACCGGCAAGTACAAGCCGGGCGAAGCTCCGCCGCCCGGCACGCGCGCCGCGTCGCAGGACATGGGCTGGGCGATGGACCGCTTCCGCGACGACGACGTGCTCGAGGCGGTGCAACGGCTCCAGCCGATTGCCGACGGCCTCGGCATCACGATGGCGCAGCTCGCACTCGCGTGGGTCTTGCGTCGCGAGGAGGTTGCCTGCGCGATCATCGGCGCGAGCCGGCCGGAACAGGTCGAGGAGAACGCAGCAGCCTCGGGGATCGAGCTCGACGACGAGTTGCTGCGCGCGATCGACGAAGCGGTGGCGTCCGTTGCCGCGGCCTAGCGCCTGACGACGATCGTGCGCGCGGCGCGGTCGCCGAGGCGCTGTCCGCGCGCCGAGAGGAGCGCGGAGACGAAGCCGACCAGGTAGAAGAAGAGCGCGTCGACGAGACGCACCAGATTGCGCACGACCGCGGCGCCGAACGTCACATGCTCGCCGTCTTCACCGACGACGCGGATGCCGACCAGGCGCTTGCCGAGCGTTGCACCGGTCGCGGCCTCGCACACGATGTAGTAGCCGAGCCCCAGCGCAAGCAGCAGCAGGAACGCGCTTCCGCTGAGGTCGATGCCGACGTTCGTCTGGCCGTTGAATTCGCGGCGGTAGCCACCGCCGCTCATCAAGCCGACGACGACGAACAGCGGGGCGAGCACGATGAGCGCGTCGAGGACGACGGCGACGAACCGCAGCGGGATGCCGGCATTCTCGAGGGAGCTCCAGCCGCGCTCGCGCCTGCTGTCGTGCATGCGGTCCGTGAACGAGGCGCGTGTGCTGTGCTCGTCGCGAAGCTGCGCCGCGATCCGCGTCGCCTCGAAGAGCGGGACGCCGGCCTGGCGGTTGAGCACGTCGACGAGGTCGACGTGGCGCCAGCTTTCCATGGCGGCCGCGACAGGCCGGTGCTCGGCGTCGAAGCGGTAGACCGAGACCGTGTCGCTCTCGCGGTCGACGAGGACCTCGACGGTGCCGACGGACGTGTTGAAAACCTGCCTCATGCCGACCGAAATCGGCATTGAACGCCGAGACCTTTACTACTACGCCACTACGACCCGGTAGACCTCGAATACCTCCGCGTACTCGCGATTCACGTTGATCCCGTGCGTCCGCGCGACGTTGCGGATGTACTCCGGATCGCTGTAGCGCCGGTGCTGCTGGGACTCGTACTTCGCGAGAGCCGCGACCTTCTTGTCGACGTGGGCCTGCTGCAGCGACACGTATGCCTGATAGGCGAAGTCGAAGTTGTTCCACGGGATCTCGTAGCCGAGGATCGTCGTGCGCTTGAAGGCGCGCATGCTCTCGGCAGCGATCACCTGGTGGTCCTGGTGGATGTCGTTGAGGCTCGGCTGGAAGACCGCGTCGGGGCGCCACTCCTCCCAGAGCGCCACGAGCAGCTCGAGGATGTCCTGCCGGTGCTCCGGGAAGGTGCGGACGTCGAAGTCGTGCACGGTCAGGTTCTCCGGCGAGATCCCGAGCTCCGCCGTCGCCTCGCGCACCTCTCGCGCGAGCGCGTCCGGCGGGAAGCCCTCGGGCAGGGAGCGGGTCGCGATCGAGAAAGCGACATAGCGCACTTCGGCGCCGCCCTCGACGAGACGGGCCATCGTGCCGCCGGCCCCGAACTCGCCGTCGTCGGTGTGCGGTGCGAGCACGAGCACTCGCTGCCAGGCGCCGATCACGCGGCGTTTCCTATCACGCCTCGCGCAGGCGCAGCCTGCGCGGCCGTCCGAAACGACCGCTCGACACGCTTGAACCGACACCTCCACCGTAGGCTTGGTGCTCCATGCCCGTGCCCCACGGCGACCTGGCTCAGCTCGCGGCTGTCGTCGGCGCCGTCGGCGCGGCGATCCTGCTGCTCGCACGCACACGCGTCGAGCTGCTGTCGGGCGTGGCGGTCGCGGCCGCCGGCGAGGCGATGCTCGCGGTCGCGCTGATTCCCGGACACGACCTCAAGCGCTTCGTCACGCCCGCCACCCACCTCGGGGCGCTCGTGTTCGGGCTGCTCCTGCTGGGCGCGATCGCATGGGCGTTCGTGCGCTGGCCGGTCGTCGTGCCCGTCGCCCTGCTCGCCGCCGCGCCGTTCCGGATCTCGACCTCCGTCGGCACGCAGACCGCGTACCTCCTGGATCCGCTGTACGTCGTGCTCGCGGCGGCGGTGCTCGCGCTCGTCGTGCGCACCATCCGTGGACAGGGCGACCGCGTGCTGCCGCGGCTGATCGCAATTCCTGCCGCAGTGTTCGTCTTCTACGCCGGCCTCTCGCTGCTCTGGACGCACGACCTGCGGGCGGGAAGCATCGAGTTGCTCTTCTTCCTGTTCCCGTTTTCGGCGCTCGTCGTCGTCGTCGTGCGCACGCCGTATCGCTCCTGGCACCCGCGCGCGCTCGCCGTCACGCTCGTCGCGTTGGGCGCGCTCTTCTCGGCCGTTGCGCTCTTCCAGCGCCTCACGCACGGCCACCTGCTGGCCAGCGACGTGGAACGCGCGAATGCGTACACGTCGTACTTCCGCGTCACGTCGCTGTTCAAGGATCCGAGTGTCTTCGGCCGGAACGTCGTGATCGCGATCGGAGTGCTGCTCGTGGCGATGTGGCTCGCGCGCGTCCGCTTCTGGGTCGCTGCAGCGCTCATCGCCTTTCTCTTCGTCGGGATGCTGCCCGCGTACTCGCAGTCGAGCTACGCCGCTCTGTTCGCCGTCACGGTCGCCGTCTCGTACGTGCTCGGCGGCCCGTTGCTCCGACGCGTGCTCGTCGTGGGCGCGGTGGCCTGCGTCCTGGCGGGCGCGGCGTTCGTCGCCGCGACCGCCGTGAGCGACTCTGCGCGACAGGCGACGAGCGGTCGTACCCGGCTTGCGCGCGTGACGTGGATCGTCTTCGAGCACCATCCGCTCGTCGGCGTCGGCATCGGCGGGCAGCCGCAGGCGAGCAAGGCGGAGGCGAAGACCGAGCTCTCGGCGAAACGAGACAAATCGCACACGACGCCGCTGACGGTCGCGGCTGAGCTCGGCATCCTCGGCTTCCTCGTCTACGTCGCGCTCATGGCCGCAACGGCTCGGGCCCTCTACCTCGTCACCAAGCGCAACCGCGCGTTCGGGCTCGGCGCATCGTCGGTCTTCCTCGCGCTGTTCGTGCACTCCCTCTTCTACGCGGGCTTCTTCGAGGATCCGATCGCCTGGGGAGTGATGGGCGCCGCCGCGTGGGCTCTAGCCGCCATGACAGCAGCCGCCGCTGGCACACTTGCCCCCGCCGGGTGCGTCGATGGATCCTCCTCAGTCTCGCAGTCCTCGGGCTCCTCGTCGCCGGTGCCGCCGTCGCCGTCTACTTCAAAGCCCGTGACCGCCCCTCGGGAAAGCTCGACACCGAGCTGAAGGGCGTCTCGGTCGGCACCGCCGACACGCGGGCGATCACGGCCCCGAAGAAGAAGAAGGGCTACCACCTCGTCGACGACAAGCGCTGCTGGCTGAACTTCGGCGGGAACCCTCAGCGCACGCTCTCGCGGCCGTCGATCGACATCGGGCTGCCATACCGGCGCTTCTGGTCGGTCGGCCTCGGCAGCTACATCGAATACCCGCCCAGCTACTGCGGCGGGATCCTCTACGTGAACACTTTCGCCGGCAAGACAGTCGCCTTGAACTCGCACAACGGCACCGTCATTTGGCAGAAGAAAGGCGGCCGCAAGCCATCGACGCCTGCGATCGCCGGACCGCGGCTGATCGTGTCGTCCCACGACGGCTACGTGACGGCGTACAACCGCTTCAACGGGCGGCGCCTCTGGCAGCTCAAGGTGGCGGCCAAGGTGGAGTCTTCGCCGGTCGCCGTCGGCCGGCTCGTGTACTTCGGCGCAACCGACGGCCGGCTTTTCTGCGTCTACGTCCGCACGGGCCACATCAAATGGGCGTACGACACCGGCGGCCGCATCAACTCGAGCCCGTCGATCCTCGGCAACAGCATCTTCGTGACCACGTACGCAGGCTCGATCTGGCGTCTCAACCGCGACAACGGCCACAAGATCTGGAGCAAGTACCTGAGCAGGGACTTCGTCCGCTACGCGAGCTTCTACGCGAGCGCCTCGACGGACGGCAAGCGGCTGTTCACCATCTCACGGTCGGGCGGCGTCTACGCGCTGTCGGCCAGCGACGGCCACGTGATCTGGCGGTCGAGCGTCAACTCGTGGGGCTATGCGACGCCTGCGGTCGCGCACGGACGTGTCTTCTTCGGCGGCTTCGACGGACGAGTGCGCGCTCTGCGTGCGAGCACGGGCCAGGTGGTCTGGAGCCGACGCCTCGGTGGGCGCTTCCTGGGGCCGGCGTTCGTCGCCGGCAAATACGTCTTCATCTCCAACCTCGAGCGGAACACGTACGCGTTGCGGGCGGCGGACGGAAAGGTGATGTGGCACCTCGACATCGGCAAGTACTCGCCGGGCATCGTCACCGAGCGGCACTACTTCTTCACGCTCAACGGGATCGTGCAGGCCTGGCACGGTCGCCGCGCCCCGCAGATCCTCGCGCTTCAGCGGCGGCAGCTAGCCGCGAAGCACCGGGTGACGTCGGCGCCAAAGAAACGATCGCCGTAGCGCGAAGCTCGCGCCGCGCCAGGCCACCGCGCGCGTGTCATACCAGGCCCGCTGCGCTCGACCCGCGACATCGGGCGAGCGGGACGTCTCGTAGCCGAGGTCGCCCAGGAGGTCCCCGGCGATGTGCTCGAAGGCCGAGACGCCCGCGGCCGGCATCTGCGTGCGCCAGTCGCGCACCCCCTTGCTCGGCGGCTGCTCGAGCCGCTGCTGGTGCGGCTTCGCCGACACGTCTACGTTGCCCGCGTAGTCCAGCATCGCCGGCTCGTACTCGAGGCCGGCGAACGCACAGACGGTGCGAAGGGCCGCATCGGCATCCGCGACGAGGTCTTCGTAGCGAAGCTCGAGGTAGCGCCGCCCGACGCGGCCGCCGAGCCGGCGCGCGGCCGCAACCTCCGTGCGCCACTGGCAGGCGAACTCGGCAGGCGTCCCCGGGTGCATCCATGTCTCGGTGACGATGCCGCGCGGCATGGCGAGGAACGACAGCGCGGCGTCCCGCCCGTCGCGGATCAGGTGGACGAA
>WNGO01005803.1_pt1 | contig 10104 bp, 10 predicted proteins | sample 5400511 | NCBI WGS metagenome assembly WNGO01 (sample SAMN13153380, study PRJNA577476) | soil metagenome | isolation source: 20 cm soil or saprolite under Garry oak tree replicate 2 | place: USA:California | collected 2016-06-15
GCGGTCGCCAGACCTTCCGACTACCTGTGGCGGATGGCCATGCTCGTGGAGACCGGCGACCGGATATTCGATACGATGGATTCTTGTGATCGTCGTGCAGGGCACTCTTCGAGGGGTCGCAGGATGCGACGGGTCGCCGCACTGTGATGCACATCAACGCTGCCGCTCCGGAATGAGAGCATGATTAAGCTGGCGCTGGGGATTTGAGGGCCCAGCTCTAATACGCGACGCCGCCGAGCGATCATATTCCGCTCAGGCGGCGTTGTGCGTTTGGAGGGGTCGATCCCGCACACCAAACGACCCCGTCTTGGCGGGGGGGGCAAAGGGGCGGGGCCGCTGGGCGGCGGGCGTGCTTTAATGAGCACTTTATGCAGGGTTCCCGCTGCAAAGGTTACCTGGCGTGAATAGGCTTCGTTGCAAGGGCTCAATTTGAATCTGCGACACTTCACCGCCCCCCTTTCGGGCCGGTGTCCGCGAGATCCACGTTACGCCTGTGCGCAGGTGTGCGCGGGCGGGGCGGGGCCTATATGCATATGCCTCAAAACCCGCCTGTTCACGCCGGCCAGGTTCTACTTCGGTGGGTGCAAATCGCCTTGGAGCCAGCGTCCAAGGCCCCTGGACTTCATGGGGTCTTCATACGCGACAAGGGTCTTAAGTTCGTGATTGCAGATAGCGCATTCAAACGTATGCAAGTCGACGCCCGCGTGTGCTGGCACAATACTGGCGAGCCTCATCCGGGCCTTGCACTTCGGACAAGCGGGGCGCTCAATTGCAACGAATGGAATGGCGGACGAAAGGCTTTGAGACTGGGGCATGATGCTTCCCTCGAATAGGCGGGAGCGCAACACTCTCTGTCACCGGTAATGCCTGGGAGGCGGAGCGGTGATTCTCTCAGTATGCGCCTCCAGGGGTCTCAAACGCGAGTTAATTCGCGGGGTTGGGGTTCTTCCCTAGGGCACTTGGGATGGGCTGTCATTCGGCATCCCTAGCTGGACAGGCAATGAACTGATACCGAGGCACCCAAGCGGAGTTCCAATTCTCGATAGTTGCACCGCACACAGCGCATTCAAAGCTGCTGATCTCGCGCTCCGCTACCATGTGCTCGCTGCGGTCATAAACCGCGCCGCATTTGCAGGATCGATGACCGGTAGATTCTGACATGTCCTAAATATGCGCCTCGGGCTGTCAGTTTTCCAGTTAACAATCCTGCTACAATCAAAATGACCCAAGCATTGAAGCCGGCGCGCGTCACTCGTCTCTCTTCAACTTACGGCGTCCCCAATGATGCTCTTTGCGGTCAGGATTAAACACGCGCTCAACGTGGCGGTTTAACGCTCGCATGATGCCGATCCGCGCGAACATCGTCGGTCCGCCCGACGTCGCAACAAGCATCAAAGCTTCCACGGCTGCTTCGGCGGCGGATGTAACCGTTTTGAGCGCGCCTTGGCTTATCAAGAACCGTTCGCGTGGTTGAGGTTGGCGACGACGGCAAGGACCTCTTATAGGCAGGCGACTGAATGGGAACAAAGCGCCGGGTTTTTTCGCCAACGCGGACGAATGGCGAGCGTCGCAGGCTGCGGCGTGACGTGAATTTCGTCGCGCAGCTCAGTCAGGTGGCACGCGAATCTTGATGTCGCGGCGATGGTAAATTAGGCTCGTGCCTTCATCGCGAACGTCTCACGCACCTTTTTGAATAGTGCAGCAGCGCGGTCTTTCAGCTCGCTCGGCAAATCTGTTACTTCATTCCAGCTATCGAAAACCTTTAGCAACTCACCTAAGACTCGTGACTTATCAAGTTCGCTAAATCCTCGCGACTTGATTAGCTCATCTACAGCGACGGAGATTGGACGGACGCCGAGGCCAGTCAGTTCAGATTCATCGATTTTAATTTTGTAGGCGTTGCTTACGCATTCCAGATACAATTTGCGCGGTAGCAAGTCTTCGATGGCGATGCTGTCGTCTTTCCGTCCGATTGCCGGACCTAGCGTCATGACAGGAAAGCCATCGAGGGCCGTACAAATCCTTTATCTTCTTGGCCGCCGCTTGTCCTTCTTCGTCGCTATCCAGTAGGACGCCACCCTTCCAGCCATGGCCGATCAGAAATCCCGCGTACATCGGGGACTTGGATGCGCCGTGCGCGGGCCACAGGTACACTTCAGCGGGCAGTGCCAGCGAAACCCGGTCGCTGGCGTGATGGAGAAACGATACCTTTGATAACCCTCGTGTGATGATTGCGTACTTCTACGATCCGCACCCGTTCTGGCGTTCCAGTGTCAATCATGGAGGGAAGATGGGTGGTGTAAATTACCTGATTATTCTCGCCTAGCTCGTTGAAAAATTGAACAAGATCGCGCTGGCCAGCAGGATGCAGGTGAATGCCGGGCTCCTCCAATAACAAGATTACATCCTTAAATTCGCCGGCGGTCGCGTGCGTAAATCGCCACGCGAACGATACGTACCAGCGAAACCCGGTCGATCGTCGGTCAAGGCGAACGGGCATCGAAAAGCCCACGTCTTGAACAAAAATGTTCAGCGTCGGTCCATCGATCTCAATATCAAAGTCTACTTTTTTCTGCTTCCACAACTCTTGGAATTTTCGAGTAAGAAAGGCCGATGCCTGCCGCTTGTCGTAGGAGCGCAGCGTCCGCCCTATCGGCGTATCGCCCCTCTTTAAGAAGTCATCGATGTCGACCTTTGCTAAATCGAGAATGATCTTGATGGTCTGTTCTTCGGAAGTCAGCTTCGAATATCCGACTTGTTGAATCCTTTGCGCCAAATGGGGCAGCTCGATTGTTTGGCCCGACATATCGTAGTCAAAAATATAGACAAACTTCGGAATGCTTCCGCTCACGGTCTTCCATGCGGTATTGCAGTCATACTTGCCGGCGATGTTTTCGAAGTGAAAGAAGAAGCCGTCCGAATAGTCTCTGCCAAATTCAACGATGATTGGCTTTGCAGGGTCTGTTTTGGCAACAACAGGAGCGACGGGGGGCGGCGCATCGGGTGTTTCAGGGTCTGGTTTGGGCGGCTGCAATGCAGCCAGCAGCACTGCTTCTTCCTCCGTACTTAGTTCGAACCGGGCACGGCAGACGATGGCCTTCGGGTCTTTCTTCTCCCAAAGATCAACTGGCCAATCGAAGTTGACGTCGTATTTCGAGTCATCAAATGGATATAGCTTGAACAACGCCTCGCAGAGGTTGCTTTTTCCAGCTTCATTCTGGCCGATTAGCGCAGTCACCCTTCCTGCATCGATCCAGTCCGAGTCATGGACGTTGCGGAAACTGGTTACCTTGAATTTGGTAAGCTTGGCCATTTGCCCCCCGAGTCGGAATACGCCACCTGATTAGAAAGTAGTTGCAGAGCCTTGGCGTAGCAACCCGAATTGCTCTCCGTGCGCGAATTGTACTTGTATTTCTGTTGCTTTCTATCAGCTACCCACAAGGCTCTCAAATCGATGGGGGACGTGGCAAACTGCGGAATCGCCGGGACGCTTAAGCGGATGTCATCAGGCCATCGATCGCCGCTGATTTTTGCAAAGTGAGAGCATTTGTAATCCGCGCAATAGACCAACAGGCCGCGAACGCCTGACGATCGCATTTCCCCGAGCGTGATTTTCTGGTCGCGTGTCACCCGGTTGATACCGGCATTCCTATGTTGACGTCTGCAGCCGGTTTGCCAGCCGCTTCCTTCCTAATCATTTCGTCAACCACCTCGATGGCATCTGTCACCGAAATAAATTCGGCCGCTAATTCTCTGGTGTATTTGGAGGCGAGCCTAGTCAAAATTTCGCTTTGCCGAACACGAAGCTTTTCACTCGCCTTGCTCAAATTACCCGACTTCGCCTTCGCCTTCGCTTGCGCCATTTTCTCAGCCTCCCCAATCTGAAACTCGGCGAGCCTTATCATGTCCGCGCGTACCTGTGCGCCCGTGTGCTTCAGCATATATTGGACACAAGTTGGACGCCTCGTAATTTTCAACAGCTATCTATTTGATACACAACATCTATTTGTCTTTCCCGATCACCTTCAAGCCGCCCATATAGGGCTGCAGCACATCGGGAACAGCGATCGAGCCGTTTTCCTGCTGGTAGGTTTCCATCACCGCGATCAGCGCGCGGCCGACGGCGGTGCCGGAGCCGTTGAGCGTGTGCACGAAGCGCGGCTTGCCGTCGGGCCCGCGATAGCGCGCATCCATGCGCCGCGCCTGGAAATCGCCGCACACCGAGCAGCTTGAGATTTCGCGGTAGGCGCCGCCCTCGCCCTGCCCCGGCATCCAGACCTCGATGTCGTAAGTCTTCTGCGCGGAAAAGCCCATGTCGCCGGCGCACAATGTCATCACCCGGTAATGCAGATCGAGCTGCCGCAACACCTCCTCGGCGCAGGCGAGCATCCGTTCGTGCTCGTCCTTGCTGGTTTCCGGTGTCGTGATCGAGACCAGCGCGACCTTGGTGAATTGATGCTGGCGGATCATGCCGCGGGTGTCGCGCCCGGCAGCGCCCGCCTCGGCGCGAAAGCACGGCGTCAGCGCCGTCAGCCGCATCGGCAACTCTTTTTCGTCGACGATGGATTCGCGCACGAGATTTGTCAGCGGCACTTCGGCGGTTGGGATGAGCCAGTAGACTGACTTTTCAAGCCAGCTAGACATAACATTTGAAGTATATTCTACCATCGAGGAGCCAGATTTGGCTTCCTTCCCTTCCTCATACGAAGCGAGAATTTGTTTGAAGCTTCTTCCGTCTACCGTCGCAAATTGATCGTCTTCAAATTTTGGTAGCTGAGCGGTACCGTACATTGCGGGAGTTCTAACTAGTAGCGGGGGATTCACTTCCGTGTAACCGTGCTCATTGGTGTGCAGATCGAGCATGAATTGGCCGATTGCACGTTCCAGCCGTGCTAGACCCTTTTTTAGAACGACAAATCGCGCGCCTGATAGTTTCGCTGCCGCTTTGAAGTCCATGAGGCCTAACGCTTCGCCGAGATCATCGTGCGGCTTCGGCGCAAACGGATAGCTGCGCACCGCTCCGAAATGATGATGCACAACATTGGCGTGCTCATCGAACCCATCCGGGACGTCATCAAGCGGCAGATTCGGAATTGAGGAAAGTCTCGCGTGCAACTCTCGTTCGATAGCGGTGGTTTCCTGCTCTAGTTTTGGAAGACGGGTCTTCAGATCGGCAACTTCAGCCATTAGGACGCGAGCGCGCGTATCATCGTTCGCTTTCTTCGCCTCGCCGATTTCCTTTGACGCAGCGTTGCGTCTCATCTGTGCGGCTTCGATTGCGACGATCGCTTTTCTTCGTTGCTCATCTAGTACCGTGAGCACGCCAGCCTGTGGCTCCAGCCCGCGCCGCTTCAGCGCGGCATCGAAGGCGGCGGGATTGTCGCGGATCGATTTGATGTCGTGCATGCTGTAGTCCCGTGGCGTCACAAATCTTCAGGCATCATGCCCGCGAAGGCGGGCATCCAGTAGTCCGGAGCAGTAGTGATGGAGCCGTGAGGCCGCAGCGTACTGGATACTCCGCTTTCGCGGAGTATGACAGCCAGTATTGGACCTGACGATTGCGCTACTCCGCCGGATTGGCTTGCGGCGGTGGCGGGGCGGCGGCGGGGGGCGTGCCGGTAGCCGCGGCGGTCGCGGCCTTCTTCTCCACGATGCGCACCGCGAGGATCGAGCCTTCGTACAGTGCCAGCAAGGGGATCGCGAGCGAGGCCTGGCTGAGCACGTCGGGCGGCGTCAGGACGGCGGCGATGATGAAGGCGACCACGATGAAATAGCGGCGTTTTTCGCGCAGCTGTTTCGAGGTGATGATGCCGATCCGGCCCAGCAGCGTCAGGATCACCGGCAGCTGGAACGCCACGCCGAACGCGAAGATCAGCGACATCATCAGCGACAGATATTCGCCGACCTTCGGCAATAGCTGGATTTGCGCGGTCTCGGCGCCGGCGGCCTGCTGCATGCCCAGCGAGAAGCGGATCAGCATCGGCAGCACCACGAAATACACCAGCATCGATCCCAGCACGAAGAACACCGGCGTCGCGATCAGATAGGGCAGGAACGCGCTGCGCTCATGCTTGTAGAGGCCGGGCGCGACGAATTTGTAGATTTGGGTCGCGACAATCGGGAACGAGATGAAAGCGGCGCCGAACAGCGCCAGCTTCAACTGGGTGATGAAATATTCCAGCAAGGCCGTGTAGATGAATTTCGAGTTTTCCGGACCCGCGACCCAGACGAACGGCCACACCAGAACGTTGTAGATCTGCTTGGCAAAGAAGAAGCAGAAGATGAAGGCAACGCCGAATCCAAGCAGGGCCTTGATCAGCCGCGAGCGCAGCTCGATCAAATGATCCATCAGCGGCGCCTTGCTGGCCTCGATATCCTCGTCGCTCATGACGCTTTGGCGTCCTTGAGTATCTCAGGCGCTGCGGGCGCCGCATCCTGCGGCACGGGCGGGGCCTGAGCTTCGCGCGTGATCGCCAGTGGTTCCATCGCAGCCGCGTGCGCATCCGCTTCGGTGAACGTTTCAGGAATGGGCATTTCCGGGGTCGTTGGCATCACCGGCGCGTCGAGGTTCGACGTCGCCGGCGCGTCGAGGTTCGACGTCGCCGGCGCCTCGAGCTTCGGCGTCGCCGGTGGTTCGATCGCCGGCGTTTCCGTCGCGGATGCCGCTGGCTTGTCGATGCCATCAATGTCAAGCGCCTTGCTGACATCCTTCTCGAGCGAGGTCATGACGTTATTGCCGGCAAAGCCGGTTGCGGCTTCCTTGACCTCGTCAAAGCTCTTTTTGAGGTCGGCCATTTCGGCCTCGCGCATCGCTTCCTGGAATTGGCCCTGGAATTCGGCGGCCATCTTGCGCGCCTTGCCCATCCATTGCCCGACCATGCGCAGCACGCCCGGCAATTCCTTCGGGCCGATGGCGATCAGCGCGACAACCGCGATGACGACCAGTTCACTCCACCCGATGTCGAACATGAAAAATTCCGCTCACGCGAGGCGATTTCGCCCCAATACTTGCTTGAACAAGATTTGGGCCGCCCGCGTCTCCCTCAACCGGTCTTGCTCAACCGGTCTTGCGCGTCTGTCGCACCATCAACGCGCTGCAACCGCTTTTGCCGCAACATGCCGCAAGATGCTCAGACGACCTTGCTGCCGACGTCCGATCGCGCCGCCGTGGGCGGCGTTGTATTGTTATGATCGATCGTCTTCACGGGCTCGGGCTTTTCCGCAGTCTTGTCATCGTCCTGCATGCCCTTCTTGAAGGCCTTGATACCCTGCGCGACATCGCCCATCAGATCGGAGATCTTGCCGCGTCCGAACAACAGCAGGACGACTGCGATCACGACGATCCAGTGCCAAATGCTAAGCGAACCCATCCTGCAACCCTCCAAACACGGGAGGCCGGCGACCCGGCCTTGTCTTTATCGGAAACTAGGCTCGGCAGGTGTCAAAAACAAGGACTTAAGCCGCGTCAAATCGCTGTTAATGCGACGCCTTGCCACCAGCGTTAACCGGGCACCATCGCGCGTTCGAAGCTAACGGCGAATTTAATTTTCGCCCCCGCTTTCCGGCTCCGCGGCAGGCGCCAGCGCGAGTTCCAGATCGCCGATTTCCAGCGGATCCTCGTCATCGCGCAAGGCCGGGTCATCCGACGGCGTTGGAACGCTGAAGCCGGACGGCAGCCGCGAATCCACCAGGCCCGTTCCCTTCAGTTCCTCGAGGCCCGGAAGGTCGCTCAGCGCCTCCAGGCTGAACTGCGACAGGAAGGCTTCCGTCGTGCCGAATGTCAGCGGCCGGCCCGGCGTCTTGCGGCGGCCGCGCGGACGAATCCATCCGGTTTCCAACAGCACGTCCAGCGTCCCCTTGGAGGTAATGACCCCGCGGATTTCCTCGATCTCCGCGCGCGTCACCGGCTGGTGATAGGCGATGATCGCCAGCATCTCGATGGCCGCGCGCGACAGCCGCCGCGTCTCCGTGCTTTCCCGCGTCATCAGCCAGGACAGATCGCCCGCGGTGCGGAACGTCCATTTATTCGCGATGCGAACCAGATTGACGCCGCGCGAGGCGTAGTCGGCCTGCAGCTGCGCCAGCGCCGCCTTGATGTCGACGCCATCGGGCATTCGCTTCGCCAGCGTCGCCGGATCGAGCGGCTCGCTGGAAGCGAACAACAGTGCTTCCAGAAGCCGCAATTCCTCAGGCCGCGCTTGTGGATCCACAGCACGCTCCTCGGCGTCGTCGTCGTCGGCTTTGCGTTTTTCCGCCAGGCTTGCCATGGCGCGGTCTCCTTCTTCCACTTACTCGGCCGGCAGATCCGACGCGCTCATCGGGTCGGGTGCTGGTTGCGGCGGACGCTTTCGAAAATACAACGGCGCGAACGCCTCTTTCTGGTGCAGCTCGACCTCGCCTTCCCTGACCAGTTCGAGAGCGGCTGCAAAGCTGGACGCGAAGACGGTAGCCTTTTGCGAGGGATCGACGACGTAGTGCATCAGATATTCGTCGAGGCGGCTCCAGTCGTCGGCCATTCCAATCAGGCGCTCCAGCGAGGCTCGCGCCTCGGTCAACGACCACACCGTGCGTTTCGCCAGATGCACCGACGCCAGCACCCGATGCTGGCGTTGCGTGGCATAGGCGGTCAGCAGGTCGAACAGGGTCGCGGTGAACCTCGGGTGCTTGATCTCCGCGATGGCTTCCGGATTGCCGCGCGGAAAGATATCGCGCTGCAATTGCGGACGGTTCATCAGCCGGTTCGATGCTTCGCGAATGGCCTCGAGCCGGCGCAGCCGATTGGCCAGCGCGGTGGCCATCTCCTCGGCGCTCGGTCCGTCCGCCGTGGCGGGTTCGGGGAGCAGCAGCCGCGATTTGAGGAACGCGAGCCACGCCGCCATGACAAGATAGTCCGCAGCCAGCTCGAGGCGAATTTTTCGGGCCGCCTCGATGAACACCAGGTACTGGTCGGCCAGCGCCAGGATCGAAATCTTGGCGAGATCGACCTTCTGCTGCCGCGCTAGCGCCAGCAGCAGGTCGAGCGGGCCTTCATAGCCCTCTACATCGACAACCAGCGACGGCTCGCCGTCCGAAAGTTCAGCCGGCCGTCCAGTGTCAAACGATAGAATTTCCGCGGTCATGCGCCCGCCATTCCTGCTCGTTCAATCAACGCATCCAGTTCAGCGCGCGCAGCGACATGGTCGAAAGCCTGCGGAGCCTTGCGCGCCGCCAGCGCCCGTTTGGCGCGCTCCAGCGCCTCACCCGACAATTCCGGCGTCTTGGCCGCGACTTCGCGCATTTCCTCGAGCTTGCCGTTGCAGTGCAGGACCAGATCGCAGCCGGCACTAAAAATAGCTCGGGTCCGCTCGGCGACCGATCCCGCCAACGCATTCATGGACACGTCATCACTCATCAACAAACCCTGGAACCCGATCACGCCGCGAATCACTTGCTTGACGATTGTCGCAGAAGTCGTCGCCGGATGGGCGAGGTCCAATGCGCTAAACACAACATGTGCGGTCATCGCCATTGGCAGGTCAGCCAGCGGTCGAAAGGCGGCAAAATCGGTCCGTTCCAGCTCCGCTTTCGAGGTATCAACCACCGGAAGCCTGAAATGGGTATCCGCGGTGGCTCGCCCATGCCCAGGAATGTGCTTGAGCACCGGCAAAATGCCGCCCTGCTCCAGCCCCTCCGTCACGGCACGCCCGATGGCTGCGACCTTGTCCGCCCTGGTGCCATAGGCCCGACTGCCAATGACGGCATCGGCGCCTGGGACGGGCACATCCGCCAGCGGCAGACAATCGACCGTAATTCCCAGGCCCGTAAGGTCCGCCGCGATCAACCGGGCGCTCAATCGGGCCGCGGCCAGGCCGAGCGCGGGCTCGATGTCGTAAAGCACGCCAAAGGCCGCTCCCGCCGGATAAAGCGGCCAGTGCGGTGGACCGAGCCGCTGCACCCGCCGCCTTCCTGGTCGATCAGAACCGGAGCCTCGGGGTCGCTGACCGCACTACGCAGTTCCTGAACAAGACTAATTACTTGCGTCGGCGTTTCAATGTTCCGTTTGAATAGAATAAATCCCCACGGCCGATGCATGCGGATGAATTCGCGCTCCGCGGCGCTCAGTTC
>WNGO01012439.1_pt1 | contig 10102 bp, 8 predicted proteins | sample 5400511 | NCBI WGS metagenome assembly WNGO01 (sample SAMN13153380, study PRJNA577476) | soil metagenome | isolation source: 20 cm soil or saprolite under Garry oak tree replicate 2 | place: USA:California | collected 2016-06-15
GAAGGCATCGGCGAGACCCTGATGAACCCCGGGGGCGGCGAACTGCCCGACGTACGGCTTCGTGAAGAAGTCGAGGCTCAGTGCGCTCGCACCGCGCTTGGCCACAGACCACACCACGACGCCGAGCATGGAGACAGCCGCCGCAGCCGCGAGCCAGGCGAGCAGCTCCATGAGACGGTTGACGAGCCGCCGCCTCCAGAGCCGATCGTTGGGCCGCCGCAAAGCGCTCAGATCTGTCGCGCTCACCGGTGCCCCCCGAGGCGTCGCGCCGAGCGCCGCACGATGAGCTGCGCGAGCAGATTCACGAGGATCGAGAAGACGAGCAGGATGAGTGCGCAGCCGATGAGCGCCGAGAGCTCGAGCCCCGAAGACGCGCCCTGGTAGTTGTTGGCGATGGTCGCGGCAAGCGTGTAGCCGGGGTTGAAGAAGTTCACGCTGATGCCGTAGACCGACCCGATCACAAGCGCAACGGCGATCGCCTCTCCGATGGCCCGGCCAAAGCCGAGGATCATCGCAGCCCCGACGCCGCCCCGCGTGTAGGGGAGGACAACGCCGCGGATCATCTCCCAGCGCGTCGTGCCGAGGCCAAGCGCGCCCTCTTTGAGTTCCGCGGGCACGGCCTGGAAGAGCTCGCGCGAGATGCTCGCGATGATCGGCAGGATCATGATCGTCAGGACCACGATCGCGGTGAAAACGTTGGAGCCGTAGCTCCCGGGCGGCCCGAAGAGCGGGATGAAGCCGAGCGCGGAGTGCAGTGCGGGGTCGACGTGGTCGCGCAGGATCGGGGCGAGAACGAGAATCCCCCAGAGCCCGATCACGACGCTGGGAATCGCGGCCAGCGTCTCGACGAGCGCGGTGACCGGTCCGCGGATGCCGCGCGGGGCCAGCTCGCTGAGGAAGAGCGCGATACCGATGGCGATAGGCGTGGCGAGAAGCAGCGCGCCGACCGAGGTCACCACGGTGCCGTAGAGGAGGCTGCCCGCCCCGAACATGTGGTGGACCGGATCCCACTTGAGGTGCCAGACGAAGCCGAGCCCGAAGGTCGAGAGCGCGAGCCGCGCGCCCTGGATCACCTTCCAGAGGATCAGCCCGACGAGCACGAGTGCCCCGAGGGCGGCGATCCCGGCAGCGCCCTGCAGCAGGAGATCGCCAAGACGCGCCCGCCGCCCCGGGAAGGGGCGACGGGCCGCGTCGGTGGCTACATCGAGAGAGGTCACGATCGCTCGCGGTTCTCTCCTACTACGAGTGGATCTTCTTGATCTGCTTCTTGTCGAAGGCCCTGACCGCCTGGGGAAGCGGCTCGAACATGATCGCCGGGCCGTACTTCTGTCCCTTCGTGATCGCCCAGCTGATGAGCTTCTTGATGTTGGCGGCGTTCGCCGAGTGCTTCTGCACGTCCACGTACGTGTAGGTGCAGATCGGGTAGGCATTCGCGAACTTCTTGCTCTTGGGCGGATTGACGATCGAGAGCGAGCCGTCCTTGGCGGGGTGCGTGTCGAGTGCGGCAGCCGAGAGGATCGCCTTCGCCCTCACCCGGACGAAGTTGCCGGAACGGTTCTTCATCTTGAACAGGCCGAAATGGTTGTGCAGGGCGTAGTAGACGTCGGCGTAACCGATCGCGCCAGGGGTCGTCCGGACCGCGCCGGAGACCCCGGAGCTGCCCTTCTCGCCCTCACCGGTCGGCCAGTCGACCGCCGTGCCCGTGCCGACCTGTGACTTCCACGCGTGCGACGTGTGCGAGAGGTAGTCGGTGAAGTTGAACGTCGTGCCCGAGCTGTCGGAGCGGTGCACGACCGTGATCGACGTGCTGGGAAGATTGTTCCTCTTCGGGTTGAGCTTCTTGATCGCCTTGGCGTTCCACTTCGTGATCTTGCCCATGTAGATCTGCGCCAGGACCGACCCGCTCATGTTCAGGTTCGGATAACCGGGCAGGTTGTACATCACGCCGGTTGCAGCGAGCGCCCAGGGAATCTGCACGCAGCTCGAGCAGGTCGGGTTGAACTGCGAGAGCGGCGCGTCGCTCGCGCCGAAGTCCACCTGCTTGTTGGTGATGGCGGAGACGCCGCCGCCGGAGCCGACAGGGCTGTAGTTGAGCTGGAGCCCGAGCTGCTGCTGGACCGGGCCCTGCCACTTCGACACGAGCGGGGCGACGAAGGTGCTGCCCGCGCCGTTGACGTTTGCGCTGGTGCTCTTCGCGGACGCCGTACCGGCCGTGGCCACCGCCAGGGCTGCGACCGCCGCAGCCGCGGCGACGACGAGGGTGATGCGAACGAGCTTGCCGTTTCTCGGCATCTGGTTTCCTCCTCCTCAGGGTTCGCGGGCAACGTACGGCGGGTCCTGCGGAGGGTGGGATACACCTGCGTTGCGAGGTGGAAACGAAGTGGTGACACGCCCTTGGTGCGCGGCCTGAGGCCAGGTAGTACGCTGGCTCGAGATGGCGATCGACGCAGCGCTCGAGCAGACGGAGGCGCAGCTCCAGGAGATGGGGCAGCGAGTCGTCAGCGCCGTCCACGGTGCGATGCGGGCGCTCGAGGAGCGCGATAGGGAGCTCGCCGACGAGGTGATCGCGTTCGACGACGAGGTCGACCGCCACTACCTCGCCATCGAGCACCAGATCCAGTCTCTGCTCGCCCTGCAGACGCCGGTCGCCCGCGACCTGCGGCTGCTGCTGGCGATGCTCCACATCGACCTCCTCCTCGAGCGGAGCGCCGACGGCTGCGTCACGATCGCGAAGCTGTCGCGGCTCGTCTCGGACGTCGAGCCGGACCCGGCGCTGGTCGAGACGCTGACGGAGATGGGCGAGCGCGCGGAGGAGATGCTGCGCGTGGCCATGGGCTCCTTCAGCCGCCGCGACCTCGCCGCAGCCGAGAGCCTGGTCGAGCTCGATGAGCTGATCGACCGCGCGAACCGCCGCTTCGTCGAGCGGCTGGTGGACGTGATGGCCGAGGAGGAGTTTCGCGAGTGGGGCCTGCGGATGGTCGTCGTGGCGCGGACGATCGAACGCATCGGCGACCGGGCCGTCGACATCGGCGAGCAGACGGCGTACCTGCTCACGGCCGAGTTCCGCGAGTTCACAGACGCCTCTCATCCGGTCAGCTAATACTCTGGCGCCATGGCCGCCAGAGAAGCGTTCGATCGCCACCGGAAATGGCTCGTAGTGCTCGCCGTGGTGCTCGGCATCGTCCTCATCGTCATCGCCGTGATCTACTGGGTCGAGCCTGCCGACTCGCTGCCGTCGTTCTTCCCGGGACACGAGGCCGGGTCGGACCACCACCACGTGAAGCACGGCATCGCCGCCTTCCTCGTCGGACTGGCCTGCCTCGCCTTCGCCTGGTTCAACACCGGGCCGAAGAAGCGCGCCGACCACGCGCCCGACGCCGGCTGAGTGCACCCGATCAGCTACTTCCAGAGTGTGGTGCTCGGGCTGCTCCAGGGCGTGTCCGAGCTGTTCCCGATCTCGAGCCTTGGACACACGGTCATCCTCCCGAGCCTCTTCGGCTGGAACATCCACCAGAAGGAGCCCTACTTCCTGACCTACCTCGTCGCCCTCCACCTCGCGACCGCGCTCGTCCTGCTTGGGTTCTTCTGGAAGGACTGGGTGCGGATCGTGAAGGGGCTCGGCCGCTCGTTGCGCGACCGGGAGATCACCGACCCCGACGCGAGGCTTGGCTGGCTGCTCGTCGTGGCGACGATCCCGGCCGGGATCCTCGGGCTGGCGCTCCAGGACTACCTGCGCAACCTGTTCGCCTCGCCGGAGTACGCGTCGATCTTCCTCGCGCTCAACGGCGTGCTGCTCTTCGGCGCTGAGGCCCTGCGGCGGCGCGCTCCGGTCGTGGCCGAGGACGACGACGAGCGGATCGCGCGGACGGTGGGCTGGGGTCAGGGCTTCACCGTCGGCGCCGCGCAGTCGATCGCACTCATCCCGGGCTTCTCGCGCTCGGGCGCGGCGATGGGCGGCGGGCTGCTCGTCGGCCTCTCGCACAAGGACGCGGCGCGCTTCGCCTTCCTGCTCGCCACGCCGATCATCCTCGCCGCGGCCGTCCTCAAGCTGCCCGACCTCGCGGGCTCGCAGGGGAACGGCGTGCGCGGGCCTGCGCTCGTGGGCGCGCTCTGCTCCGCGCTGACCGCCTACCTCGCGGTGCGCTTCCTCATGCGGTACTTCGAAACGCGCACCCTGATCCCGTTCGCCGTCTACTGCCTCTGTGCCGGAACGGCCTGCGCGGTCTACTTCGCGGTGACCTAGACGCGGCCGTGTTGCTCGGCGAGGTCGTGCAGGCGTCGCGCCAGCGCCGGTGTCAGCGCGCCTCGCTCGAGCCGCCAGCGCCAGTTTCCTTCCGTCCTGCCCGGACGGTTCATCCGCGCCTCGCTGCCGAGGCCGAGCACGTCCTGCGCCGGGACGATCGCGAGCGTCGCGCGGGATGCGTAGGCGAGCTCGATCAGCCCCCAATGCGGCTCGTGCGGATCGAGGCCGGTGGTGGCGCGCTCGCGCGGGCGGAGGCTCGAGAACCAGCCGGCGGCGGTGTCGGTGTCGTGCGTGCTCGTGTACGCGACGGAGTTCGTGCGGTGGTTCGCGGGCGCGTGCCGGTTGCCCCGGGCGCGGCGGAAGGCCCAGAGGAGGACGACCATCCCGGGGAGACCCAGCTCGTCGCGCAACCGGTAGACCGGCGGCGTGATGTGGCCGAGGTCCTCGGCGATCAGCGGCAGGTCGCCGAGCTCGCGCTCGACCGCACGGAAGATCTCGGCACCTGGGCCGGGCCGCCAGTGCCCGCGCTTCGCCGTCGAGTTCCGCGCCGGAATCGCCCAGTAGGAGACGTAGCCGCGGAAGTGGTCGATGCGGCAGAGATCGACGAGCTCGAACGTCCGCCGGAAACGTTCGCGCCACCAGTGGAAGCCGGTCGCGCGGTGGACGGGCCAGTCGTACAGCGGGTTGCCCCAACGCTGGCCGGTCGCGCTGAGCGCGTCGGGCGGCGCGCCGGCGACCTCGCCGTGCGCGAACAGCTCCGGCCAGCAGTCGAGATCGGCGCCCTGGTCGGCGACGTAGATGGGCAGGTCGCCGATCAGGCGGACGCCGCGCTCGGCCGCGTAGGCGCGCAGCTTCCCCCACTCCCGCTCGAAGCGCACCTGGTCGGCGAGCGCCTGCCCGCGGGCGAACTCGGCCCAGCCGCCGGCCCAGAAGGGATGGCGCGCCACGAAGTCTTCCACCTCGCCGGCTGTGACCCGCGCCTCCGGCCGGGCCAGGAGCTGCCGGGACGCCGCGAAGGCCGACGGCGACCTGTATGGCGAGCCGAACTCGTCGGGTGGCCCGAGCGGCAGGACCTGCCACCAGGACTGGCCGGCCGCCTCGAGCCAGTCGACGAAACGGTACGCATCCCGGTCCAGCTTCCCGGACGGGAGCGAGGTCGGATGCAGGAGGACGCCTGCCGAGCGAGGGAGCTCCACGTTTTGATCCTTCCTCATCAGTGAGACTCCGGGGGTGGCGATCCCGAAGACGCGTCCAGCGCGGATCCAGATCCAGGGGGTGTCGCCGCAGGTCGACTGCGGCCGCTACCCGATCAAGCGAACGGTTGGCGACACGGTCGAGGTCACCGCCCGGATCTTTCGCGACGGCCACGAGACGCTCGGCGCGGCGGTTCGCCACAAGGGCGCGTCGCATCGTTCCAGGAGGAGCTGCGGCGCAAGGTTGCAGCGGGCCAGGCCGACCTCGCCAGCGAGCTGTCGGAGGGAGCGGTGCTGCTCCGCGACGAGGAGCTGACCGTCGAGAAGGCGCTCGCCGCGCCGGCAGGCTCGCGATCCGAGAAGGCGTGGTCGGCGACGTACTCGGTGGACGTCGACCGCGTGCTCGGCCGCTTCGGTTCGTGGTACGAGCTCTTCCCACGCTCGTGGGGCGGCTTCGCCGGAGTCCGCAAGCTCCTGCCGCGCTTCGCCGAGCTCGGCTTCGACGTCCTCTACCTGCCGCCGATCCACCCCATCGGACGCACGAACCGCAAGGGCCGGAACAACTCCGAGACGGCGGAGCCCGGCGACGTCGGCAGCCCCTGGGCGATCGGCGCCAAAGAGGGCGGGCACGACGCGATCGACCCGTCGCTCGGCACCGAGAAGGAGCTCCGCGCCCTCGTCGCCGACGCGAAGAAGCTCGGGATCGAGATCGCGCTCGACTTTGCGATCCAGTGCTCGCCCGACCACCCGTGGCTGAAAGAGCATCCCGAGTGGTTCCACCGCCGCCCCGACGGGACGCTGAAGTACGCAGAGAACCCGCCGAAGCGGTACCAGGACATCTACAACGTCGACTTCGGGAGCGAGGACTGGCGCGGCCTCTGGCAGGCGCTGCTCGATGTCGTCCTGCACTGGGTCGGTTGCGGCATCACCGTCTTCCGCGTCGACAACCCGCACACCAAGCCGCTGCCGTTCTGGGAGTGGCTGATCGGGGAGGTGCGCCGTGAGCACCCGGACGTGATCTTCCTCTCCGAGGCCTTCACGCGGCCGGCGCCGATGACGGCGCTCGCCAAGGCCGGCTTCGCGCAGAGCTACACCTACTTCACCTGGAAGAACACGCGCTGGGAGCTGCTCGAGTTCCTCGGCCAGCTGCTCGAGTGGCGCGAGTTCTACCGGCCGAACTGCTTCGCGAACACACCGGACATCCTCCACGAGTACCTCCAGGCAGGCGGCCGCCCGGCCTTCGAGGCGCGCCTCGTGCTCGCCGCGACGCTCTCTCCCTCCTACGGCATCTACTCCGGGTTCGAGCACTGCGAGAACGTGCCCGTGCGACCGGGCTCGGAGGAGTACCTCAACTCGGAGAAGTACGAGCTGAAGCGGCGGAAGCTCGACGGGCCGCTGCTACCGCTCGTCGCGAAGCTCAATAGAGCACGAAGCGAGAACCCGGCTCTGCAGTGGCTCGATCCGCTCACCATTCTCGAGACGGAGAACGAGCGGCTCTTCGCCTTCCTCAAGCGTCGGGGGGAGAACACCGTGGTGACCGTCGTCAACCTCGACCCCGCGGCCACGCAGGTCGGCGTCTGCGTCGTGCCCGTCTCGACCGGGCTGCCGCCGGCGTACCCGGTGCGCGACCTCCTCTCGGACGAGAAGTGGACGTGGCGCATCGGCCGCAACTACGTCAAGCTCGGCCCCGGCCAGTGCCACCTGTTAAGGATCGGCCCCTGATGTCGGAGCAATGGTTCGAGCGCGACCCGCTGTGGTTCAAGCGGGCCGTCTTCTACGAGATCCACATCCGCGGGTTCTTCGACGGCAACGACGACGGCTCGGGCGATTTCCGCGGGCTGATCGACAAGCTCGACTACCTCGAGTGGCTCGGTGTCGACTGCCTCTGGCTGCTGCCGATGTACGAGTCGCCGCTGCGCGACGGCGGCTACGACATCTCGAACTTCTTCTCCCTGCACCCCGACTACGGGTCGGTGGACGACTTTCGCGAGTTCGTCGAGCAGGCGCACCAGCGCGGCATGCGGGTCATCGCCGACCTCGTCATGAACCACACCTCGGCCGACCATCCGTGGTTCGTGGAGTCGCGGGCGGATCCCGCCGGCGCCAAGGGCGACTGGTACGTGTGGTCGGAGACGGACGAGCGCTATCCCGAGGCGCGCGTCATCTTCATCGACTCGGAGCCCTCCAACTGGACGCTCGACCAGCTCCGCGGCGAGTACTACTGGCACCGCTTCTTCCACCACCAGCCCGACCTCAACTACGACAACCCGGAAGTGCGGGAGGCGATGCTCGAGGTGCTGCGCTTCTGGCTCGACCTCGGCATCGACGGCTTCCGGCTCGACGCAGTGCCCTACCTCTTCGAACGGGACGGGACGAACGGCGAGAACCTGCCCGAGTCGCACGAGTACCTGAAGCGCGTCCGCGCCGAGGTGGACGCGCGCTACCCCGACCGGCTGCTGCTGGCCGAGGCGAACCAGTGGCCGGAGGACGTCGTCGACTACTTCGGCGACGGCGACGAGTGCCAGATGTGCTTCCACTTCCCGGTCATGCCGCGGATGTTCATGGCGCTGCGGCGGGAGGACGCGACGCCCATCTACGAGATCCTCGACCGGACGCCGAAGATCCCCGACAACTGCCAGTGGGGCCTCTTCCTCCGCAACCACGACGAGCTGACCCTCGAGATGGTCACCGACGAGGAGCGGGACTACATGTACGAGGAGTACGCGAAGGACCCGCGGATGAAGCTCAATCTCGGCATCCGCCGACGCCTCGCACCGCTCCTCGACGCCGGCCGCGACGAGGGCGAGCTGCTGCACGCGATCCTCTTCTCCTTGCCAGGTTCGCCCGTTATCTATTACGGGGACGAGATCGGCATGGGGGACAACGTCTACCTCGGCGACCGGGACGGCGTGCGCACGCCGATGCACTGGTCGGGCGACCGCAACGCCGGCTTCTCCCGCGCCGATTGGGCTCAGCTCTACCTCCAGCCGCTCATGGATCCCGTCTACGGCTTCCAGGCGGTCAACGTCGAGGCGCAGCTGCGCACGCCCAACTCGCTCCTGCGCTGGATGCAGCGCTTCATCGCGCTGCGCAAGGAGCATCCCGTGTTCGGGCTCGGCACGTACGAGCCGCTTCCCGGCGACAACACGCGCATCTTCTCCCACATCCGGAAGTGGGAGGACGACGTGCTGCTGTGCGTGCACAACCTCGCCCGCTCGGCGCAGGCCGTGCAGCTCGACCTCCGCAAGTACGCGGGTATGGTCCCTGTGGAGATGTCGGGCCGAACGGCGTTCCCGCCGATCGGCGAGCTGCCCTACCTCCTGACGCTCGCGCCGCGCGGGTTCTTCTGGTTCCAGCTCAGGCAGGAAGAGCAGGTGGAGTGAGATGGACGAGCGGTCGTTGATCGAGTACGTCACCAGGCAGCGCTGGTACGGCGCGAAGTCGCGGACGGTCTCACACTCCGAGGTGCTCGACACCGTCACGATCCGGCAGGCCGAGCCGCAGCTGTCGCTCGCCCTCGTCGAGATGCGCTTCGACACGGGCGCGCACGACATCTACCAGCTCCTCGTCTCGGGCGGCGACGAGGGCGAGCAATTCGACGGGCTCGCGGAGGACGCGGGGATCGCTCGCGAGATCCTGAGCGCGATGCGAGCCGGCGTCACGCTCCAGGGCAGGGAGGGTGTGGCCGAGTTCCGGCCGGCTGAGGACTTCTCCGCACTCGGCCGAGAGCTCGGCGCCGCGCGCCTCGTCTCCTCCGAGCAGTCGAACAGCTCCGTCGTGTTCGACGAAGCGCTCATCCTCAAGGTCTTCCGCCGCGTCGAGCCCGGGATCAACCCGGAGCTCGAGATGCTGCGCTTCCTCAGCGAGCAGGGCTTCCGCAACATCCCGGCGCTTGGGGGCTGGTACGCGTACTCCGGCGGCCCGCTGACGACGACGCTCGGGCTGCTGCAGGAGTACGTCGCCGGTGCCGTCGGCGGCTGGGAGCTCGCGCTCGGCGAGATCGCGTCGGCGCCCGAGAGCTTCCTCGACCGGCTGGGGAGGCTCGGCGAAGTGACGGCGAACATGCACAGCGCACTCGGCGCGGATTCGAGCGACCTCGCCTTCGCGCCCGAGGAGCCGAGCGTCGAGTCGCTCGGGCTCCTCACCGCGACCGTGGACGAGGAGATCGCCCGGGTCTTCCTCTCGCTGCCGGAGGACGACGAGCGTCTCGCGCCGATCCTCGGCCGCGGCGAGGAAGTGCGCGAGCAGCTGCGGCTCCTCACCCATGCCGGCTCGAGCGGCCGCGTGATCCGCACCCACGGCGACTACCACCTCGGACAGGCGCTCTGGAGCAGGAACGACTGGATCATTCTCGACTTCGAGGGCGAGCCCGCGCGGACGCTGGTGGAGCGCCGCCGCAAGCGGTCGCCGCTGCGCGACGTCGCCGGCATGCTCCGCTCCTTCGCTTACGCGGCGACGGCCGCCGAGCTCACGCGCGACGCCGACGTGCCCGAGGACTGGGAGGAGCGCGCGCGCGAGCGGTTCCTCGAGAGCTATCTCGAGACAGTCGACGCGACGCTGCTGCCGCCCGGCGACGCGGCGATCGAGCGCATGCTGGCCGTATTCGAGCTCGAGAAGGCGGTGTACGAGCTCCGCTACGAGCTCGACAACCGCCCGGACTGGGTTG
>WNGO01003769.1_pt1 | contig 10097 bp, 11 predicted proteins | sample 5400511 | NCBI WGS metagenome assembly WNGO01 (sample SAMN13153380, study PRJNA577476) | soil metagenome | isolation source: 20 cm soil or saprolite under Garry oak tree replicate 2 | place: USA:California | collected 2016-06-15
TGGCGACAAAAGGACCGGCAATCGAAAGGCAAACTTGTCGACTATCAAGCAGAAGACATTTCGCCGAATGCTTCATTTCTCGAGATGCTCGACATCGTGAACGAGCAACTGCTGCTTCGTGATGAGGAGCCGGTTGCATTTGATTCCGATTGTCGCGAGGGCATTTGCGGAACTTGCTCGCTCACGATTAACGGCGAGGCTCACGGACCGGATCATCCCGGCGCGGTTTGCGAACTTTACATGCGAAAGTTTCGCGATGGCGAAACCATCACCGTCGAGCCATTTCGAGCGAAGCCGTTTCCGCTGATCAAGGATTTGGTGGTGGACCGAAGTTCACTCGATCGCATTGTGCAAGCGGGCGGTTTCATTTCCGCGCGAGCCGGTTCCGCGCCGGAGGCCAATTCCATTCTGGTTCCGAAACCAGCTGCCGACCTGGCCATGGAGGCGGCGGCTTGCATCGGCTGCGGGGCGTGCGCTGCCGCATGTCCTAATGCGTCAGCCATGCTTTTCACGGCGGCAAAGGTCTCGCATCTTTCGCTTTTGCCTCAAGGTTCTCCCGAGCGGACCACTCGAGTTCTAAAGATGGTCCGCGCCATGGACGCAGAGGGCTTCGGCAATTGCACGAACACGTATGAGTGCGAAGCCGTATGTCCCGCTGAAATCAGCGCCAGTTTTATCGCGAAATTGAATCGCGAATACGCACGGGCGAACTGGCGAAGGAGCGCCGGGGAGTCTTGATGCTGGGAGGGACGAGCAGCTTGCCCTGAGCGGAGTCGAAAGGGTCTCGACCCATATTATTCTGATGGGATAAGTGGGACGCCACAGAGGGCGTCCCTCCAGTCATAAGGTTTCGCATGCATAGCTCCACAACTTCGGATCAAGCTCTTGCCGAGCTCTGTCCGCAAGAGCATCTGCATTTTGCGATCCTTTCAGCACCGCAAAGATTGTCGATCCAGATCCTGACATGAGCGCAGCGCCGGCCTCGGATTGCTTGAGTAACCACATCTTGAGTTCGGCAAGGAAGACGAACTTTTCAAAAACAGGACGCTCGAGGTCGTTCACGAAAGTTTGCCCGCGAAATTTTTGAGAGGCGTAGGAAACTTCCGGGATTTCGTGTGAATCCTGCCAGCACGAGTAGGCCCAGGCTGTTGGCACGGCGAAATCCGCCTTTAAAAGCAGAAGCGACAACCGCTCGGCCAATGTCGCTCGCGAAACAAGTTCACCGCGTCCGTGACAGATTGCGGGCGAGGCAAAGACAAAAAACGGAACATCTGATCCAATTGTTGATCCCAGCCTGGCCAACTCTTCCCGTGACAACTTTGTCGCGAAGATTTCGTTGAGAGCAAGCAATGTTGCGGCGGCGTCGCTGCTCCCTCCGCCCAGACCCGCGCCGTGCGGAATCTTCTTTTTCAGATCGATCGAGACAGATGACTTGATCCGGGTGCTCTCAAAGAAGAGATCGGCCGCACGGAGAACAAGATTTTCCCGGCCCTGCGGGACCGAGGAATCGTCGCAGTGGAACTCGATCCCCTGTCCTTGATCGCGTTTATTAATCCGGAGTTCGTCGGCAATGGAAATCGGCGCCATGAAAGTTTCGATTTCATGAAAGCTGTCGTCACGCCGGCCAAGGATTCTCAGTGAAAGATTGATCTTCGCCGGCGCGAGCACTTCCATCGCTTGCAATTTGTCCAGCAAATCCGAAGAAGAACAGGATGAATTCACAAGTCGCCGACAGAATCATTGTCGCGCTCGACGTGGCAACGAACCAGGAAGGGCTCAAGCTTGCCTCCGAGCTATCTCCTCATGTCGGCTTTTTCAAAATCGGCCTGCAACTTTATACAGCACAGGGTCCCGGCCTTGCGCGGGCCATTCCTTTTCTCGGCCCAAAAGTCTTTCTCGATCTCAAATTGCACGACATTCCGAACACCGTCGCGAAGACGGTGGAAGCCGCTGGCAAGCTAAGTGTGAAGATGCTGACTATTCATTTGACCGGCGGAAGCGAAATGATTCGGGCCGCAGTCGATGCGCGGCCAAACGACATGTTGATCTTGGGTGTAACCGTTTTGACGAGCGCGGACCAGGGAACGCTGAATGAAGTGGGAATAGCGGATAACATCGACAATCACGTTCTCCGACTGGCGAAACTTGGCGTGAGGGCGGGAATCGACGGTCTTGTAGCGAGTCCGTTTGAGGCGAAACTTTTGCGGGCGCAGTTTGGCGACAAAATTAAGATTGTCACACCGGGCGTACGTCCAAGCTGGTCGGACGCCGGCGACCAAAAGCGTTTTATGACGCCGCGCCAAGCGATCGATGCAGGCGCAGATTACCTCGTCATTGGACGGCCCATCACTGCGCATTCAAATCCGCGTGAAGCGATCGTGAAAATCCTGGAAGAACTCCGCGACTGATAAATCGACCATGCCGATTTTCGCCGCTCTGGATGTTTATACGGACTTTGTCCCGCGGACTGCGGCCATGAACATGGCGATAGACGAGGCGCTACTGGAATTTGCCGCGAGAGCGTCGATTCGCTTTTACCGCTGGGATCATCCGGCCGTTTCATTCGGCTATTTTGGAAAATACGTCGCTGTCGCTGAACACGTGCCGCAACGTGATTTGGTGCGTCGCTGGACGGGCGGCGGAATTGTCTTCCACGGAGATGATCTGACCTATTCGATCATCATTCCAGCCGCGGCTGAGGTTTTTGCCGCATCGTCAAGATCTATCTACGCCGCAGTCCATGATTCTTTGCGCAATGCGTTGGCCGCGAACGGCCAGCACGCGGAGTTGGCGGAAGGTAGGGACGCCGCGCCGCGGCGTCCGCGGACAGCGCAGCGCGCTGTCCCTACCAATGCCTGTTTCACACACCCGGTGCCCGCAGATGTGATGCTGAATGGACGCAAGGTCGCCGGTGCGGCACAGCGCCGCGTCCGGCACGGATTGCTCCAGCAAGGCTGCATTCAACAAGTTGAGCTTGCGGAGGATTTCGAGAAACGATTTGCCGATAAGCTATCAAAGGAATGCGTTGCGCAAAATTTGAGCGACCCAATCTTGGGGCGCGCTTCGGAGATCGCCGCACAAAAATACGGAACCGAAGCATGGTTACGTAAACGTTAGTTGCTTTCGAGAGGCTGCCGAAAACTACGGGGCTGACAGCCTGTCGGCCCAGAATCAGCGATTTGCGCGACGTGTTGTTTTGACAACCTACAAGGCGCCCCTCTATTCTGCGCCTGTGGAAGCTTTTGCACGTGCAGCTGCAGCGACTGCCCCTCGTGTCGCTACGCTTGCCCGGGTGATGCAGCTGGTGCAGCCGCACCTGAACGAAGTAGATGCTCGCATTACGCAACAAGCCGCGGCATTCGATCCTGCAATCGAAGGTTATGTCTCCTACGCCATTGGGGGACGCGGCAAACGTCTGCGACCAACCATGGCGCTTCTGGCCGGCGGCGCCACTGGCGAGATCAGCTCCAGTCACGTTGACCTAGCTGTAATCGTCGAACTGATCCACCTGGCCACCCTTGTGCATGACGACATCCTGGATGAAGCGGAACGGCGTCGAGCCCAACCGACCGTGAACGCACGCTGGGGCAACTCTCTGAGCGTGTTACTGGGAGATTGCCTCTTCGCGCATGCACTGACTCTGGCCGCCAACTTCGAAAATGCGGAGATCAGTCGTGCCATTGCCCGCACAGCCAGCCAGGTTTGCTCCGGCGAAATGATCCAAACTCAGCGCCGATTCGATCTGCAATTGCGAGTCGCCGATTACCTGCAGATTGTCGAGATGAAAACCGGATGGCTCTTTGCCACGGCTGCGGAATTGGGCGCAACGATCAGTGGCGCTGACGCCGCCATTGTCCGCCTTCTTCGTCAGTTTGGAATGGGAGTTGGAACCGCCTATCAGATTTATGATGACTGTCTTGATTTGGCCGGCACTGAAGCGGTGACGGGTAAAACACTCGGAACAGACTTACAGAAAGGTAAGTTTACTCTGCCGGTTTTGATGTTTCTGCAAACGGCGTCCGCGTTTGAAAGAGAGCGTTGCTCCGCTTTGATTGTGGATGGCCGGACCGATGAGGTCACCGAGTTATTAAAAAACGGCGCTACAAACGGCGCTCTAAATTCCTCCATCGCCACCGGCGTGAATCTAATTCGCGAAGCCCAGGCCACGCTTGCTTCCATGCCGGCAAATCGGTATGCGGACGCCCTCCTTATGCTGGGTGAAGCGCTAACCGAGATGCTCGATCAGCTGCGGGTGTAGCATCGGATTAAGCGGCTGGAAGCCGCTTCTACTTCAATTGATGTCGCCGCTCAAAATTCGGGAGATGCCGGCTGATGAGCGGCCGCGAGAAAAACTGGCCGCACACGGCGCATCAGCCCTGACTGATCCGGAACTTCTGGCAATCCTGTTGCGCACTGGAGTTGCAGGGACAAACGTCATCGAAGTCGCAAGAGAACTTTTGCAAGAATACGGTTCACTCGGCGAGTTGAGCCGATGCACGGTTGACGAATTATCCAAGATCCGTGGTGTTGGTTTCGCAAAAGCCGTGCAACTCGTCGCCGCATTTGGCCTTGGGCAACGCTTGGCGCGAGAAACCTTGACCAAACGGAAACTCGACTCTCCGGAACTGGTGAATGAATTGGTCGGGGCAGAAATGCGGATGCTGCGTAAAGAATCGCTGTGCGTTATTCTACTGGACACTCGCTACCATTGGATTCGGACCGAGCCAATTTCGTTGGGAAGTATTAATGAGAGCATTGCCCATCCGCGCGATATTTTTCGGCCAGCACTAATTTCATCGGCTTACGCCGTCATTGTTGTCCACAACCATCCTTCTGGCGATGCCTCCCCCAGCCAAACTGATCATAACCTGACGCGCCGATTAGCTGAAGCGGCCGAGCTTTTACAGATCAAATTACTCGATCATATCATCATCGGTGCGCCGACCGAGCGAAACACCGGTTATTTTAGCTTCAAGGAGGCGGGCGTTCTTTGAAAATCCATCCGACGGCAGTCGTCGATCCCGGTGCGCAAATTGGAAACAATGTCGAGATCGGACCGTACTCGATAATTGGTCCGCAGGCAGTGCTCGGCGAAAACACGATCATTCGGTCGCACGTCGTGATCGAAAGCAGCGTTACGATCGGGACGGGTAACTTTATCGGACATGGCGCCATTATCGGCACGGCACCGCAGGATTTGTCGTTTTCGCCGGAAAGAAAAACAAAGGTCGAGATCGGGAACGACAATGTGATTCGGGAGCATGGCACCATCCATCGCGGCAGCCCCGAAGGAAGTGCGACCAAGATCGGCCACAAAAACTTTCTGATGGTCGGCGCGCATATCGGCCACAACTGCGAGATCGGCAATCATGTGATCATTGCGAACAATTGTCTGCTGGCCGGACATGTGCGCGTTGATGATAGCGCGTTTCTCGGCGGTGGCGGCCTCTTTCACCAATATATGCGCGTAGGCCGGCTGGCCATCACCCAAGGCGGCTCCGCTTTCGGCAAAGATTTGCCGCCATTTGTGTTGGCGGCCCGCCGCAACACTGTTATTGGTGTTAACGTCCTCGGGCTACGCCGCGCTGGTTTCAACGCGAAAGATCGGGATGAAATTAAAGAGGCGTTCAAGCTTCTTTACCGAAGCGGCCGCAATACTTCGCAGGCCCTTGCTGAAGCAAAAAAAATGAAGCTCGGCGGACCCGCCCGAGAATTCTTTAATTTTGTCGCCGAAGCCACGAAGCGTGGCATTTGTCCGTATCGCGGCGGCGGTGAAGAGGATTCGTAGACGCGACATCCTATGCGGCCAGCGGACATTCTTTCCGCTGTAGGGATTCAGCAGAGTCCAACTGCGCTGGCCACTCAAACTGAAAGACTGAAAGTCTATGTTCCCGCAGCGGAGCGGCAGGATGCCGCTCCTACTTCAAACCGAGCAGCGCGAGCATTCGGCCGGTCTTCCCTTTCTCAGCCCGGTAGGAATAATACTGATCGAGATCGCAGGCGGTGCAGACACCACTGTCGTGGATTTGCCTAACGCCTCGAGCACGGCATTGCTCGATGATGTCAGCTGCAAAATCGATCTCGTAATGAGGCGGACGAATGCAAGGACTGAGCTGGACGATCAAGTCGGAGGCATTCGATCCAAAGCTCGCCGTCATTTGCTCGATTGCTGAACCGATAATATTCAAGTCCGTGCCTTTTCGCCCGGAGTGGACCAGACCGATGGCCGGTGTGCTCTGGTCCACAAGATAAATCGCGCAGCAATCCGCGACGTGAACGCCAAGCGCGATTCGACGCTGGTTGGTGATGAACCCGTCGGTGCCGGCGAAGTGTTCATCGGATTCAAACGGTGATTCGATGATGGCGATCTTATTACCGTGCACCTGTTCAGCCGTGAGCAATGGCCAATCGCTCATTTCGAGCGAGCGACGAATTTGGTAGTGAATCGCCTCAAGTCGTCTTAACGCTTCCGCTTTGTCGTGCGATACACCGATTCCCGAAACGCGCTTGATAAAGGCGTGCCGACAAATGCCTGCGTTACTAAGCGCGGGAAATTGCTCGATCGGAAATTCGTTTGCTCGCACCGCGAATCGTTACGCTATCCCGAAATTCCAAATCCCAAGCACCAAGCTCCAGAGAAGCTCCAATACTCGATAACTCGCGTCCTTCTGTGTTTTGAGGCTTTGGAGATTGATCCCGCAACCGCGGGACTGGAGTTTGGATGTTAGTGCTTGGAATTTAATCAGCGTTGAGCAGTACGTGCCCAATTTATGGCGCGAACTTTTTTTTGCGCTTGCCGGTGGCATCGACCCCACTGCCGGTATCGTAGATTTTCGATCGAGTCGCGTGCGGAGCGATACCGTTGAATGATTCCGTATAAGTGCTTTGCGTTCCGGTGGCACGATCGAATTCCGCGAGCGACGAGTTGTAGCCGAAAAGCGCTTGCAACTTCGTTGTCTCAGCCGTGGCCAACTGCACTTGGGCGTTGAGGACATCTAACTGTGTTCCCGCGCCCGCATCCAGACGGGCCTTCGCCAAGCGCACCGCTTCTCGTGCTAGGTCAACGTTCTTTACCTGGCTTTGAACTAGTTCCTGGTTCTGAATCAAATTGGAATAGGCTTGCTGCACTTCGAGCTCAACCTGTCGAGCGTCATCGTCATATGTGATTTTGGCTTCGGATAGAAGAGCACGCTGTTCCTTGACCCGGCCGTAAACTTCACCGCTGTCCCAAATCGGCCAGCTGCCGCTCACTTGCGCCACCCAGCCTTTTGAAATGTCGTGGAAACTCGAGTTGAACGGCGAGCTGACCCATTCGCCGCCTCCGGTAGTGTTTATTGTCGGCAAGAAACCGCCCAGCGCAACGTGCACTTGCTCGATCTGATTCAAAACGTTGGCCCGGGCCTGTTTCAAAAATGGACGCCGCTGTTTTCCCAACTCAATCGCCTCAACCAGCGCTATCTTTCGGGGGTTGTACGGCATCTCGCCGACCACTTCGAGTGGCGGTTTCTCCCCGCGCAGCGGGTCAAAATCGAGGCCGAGTGTTTTGGCGAGGGTCAATTGCGCGATCCGAAAATTGTTTTGCGCGGTAATCAATTGGGGAATCTGATTGTAGAGGGCAACTTCTGCCTGCAATACATTAAAGCGCGGGACGGTGCCGGCTTCGAAACGGTTTTGTTGATCCTTGAGCTGACTTTGCAGCAGTTGAACCTGTTCCTCCTGCACGCCGATCAACGCTTTGTCGACGACGACCTGATAGAATTCCGTCTTAACCGTGGCGATGGTCTGATCGAGGATATTACGAAATGAGAAGTAAGCGCTGTCGCGCTGAAAAAACGTGCCGCGAATCGCCGGATAAGTCGTGCCGTTGAAGATCAACTGCGTTCCAATCACGCGAATACTGTACGACACGTCGGTCTCCTGAAGGTTGGGGGTAGTTCTCGAAGTAGCGGCGGCAGCCGCCTGAGGCCCCAGGTCACGAACTTGAGATTCAGACGAAGCGGCAACCGGAGTAGCCCCCGGAGTTGATCCGGTAGCGCCGGTAAATGAAGTCGCTCGCGTAAGGTTCGGATCGATCCATTGAAAATTGCCATTCGGGGTGATGTGCGGAAGCGCCTGCGCGCGAATCTCAATGATTACACCCTTAGTCCGTTCGAGTTCCTGCTTCGCGACAAGGACGGCCGGATTTTGCTGGATGCCGGTCAGGATCGCCCGATCCAGAGTAAATCTCCGCGCAGCTGCAGCAGACGCTTCAGCAGTGCGCGTTGCGGTGGAAACTCGAGTGCGCTTCGGAGTAGCAGTGGGCGTTGGGCTGGGAACTACATCGGGCGTCGGAGTAGCGGTGGGCGTTGGGCTGGAAACTACAGTGGGGGTCGGAGTAGCAGTGGGTCCAACGGAGGATTCATCGATATCCGCTGGCGGCTTCGCCGCGAGTATTCCGCTGCTAAGAATGAGGATAAAAAGATGTTTTCGCATTAAAAAGATGGAGCCCCCTCGAACTGGATGCGTGAAGTTCAACGCGTGGATTCAATCCCCGCGCTTTTTACCGCTGTGTGATAACACGGCCGCCAAATCGATGACAATTCATTTCGATTGGCAGAAATCGTAGATTTTACTGTAGATGTGCAGCCACGCCTTTTGTTCATCCAGGGTGAGATGTTGCAGAACCTTCATAAGATTGCCCACCATCTCTTCACGGATGCGCCGGACCAAGGTCGAACCCTTGGGGGTAATGCAGACCATAACTTTGCGCCGATCTTCCCTCACACTAGAACGCACGACATAATTGAGATTTTCTAGACGCGCGACCAGTCCGCTTGCAGCCGCGGTCGTGTGTCCCATTTTTTGCGCGATCGCTGACATCGTCAGGACTTCCTTTTGATCGAGGTAGGCGAGAAGGAAAAACTGCGGAAAAGATACGTTGCCCGGTGCCAGTTCCTTACAAAGATGCAACACGATGCAGCGCTGCATCTCTAAAACAATGTGGGAAAGACGCTCGGCATCGGCACGAATTTCATCAGTCGGGCTTCGTGCAAACGCGGTAGCAGGTCCCATATTCCGGCGTTAAGCTAAAATGCGTCGGTGACCTGTCAACCAATGTCGACGTAATCACGGCGCTCTGCCAGCCGCGCCGTAACCCGTTGGCGAACGCGGACGCCGTGTCTTTTTGAAAGCGTCCCGACCCGCCTTCACAGCGTTCGGCGCGAACGGCTGGGCGGGCAGCTACAAATGTCCTCAATCCCAAATCTCCACCTCCACCACCGCGCCGGACTTCAATTCCACGCCGGGCGCAACGCGGAGCAGCGCATTGGACTGACTGAGCCCGAAAAGAGCGTGTGATTCCTGGCGCCCAACTGGCGTAAAATTCCCGTCCACCAATTTTCCGCGCATGTAGTGAACACGATCACCGTCGTTTCTAATATCGAGAGCGAGCTGCGCGGCGAATTTTAGAAGCTCGAGCCCATCACCCAATGCGCCCATCATCTTCAGGATTGCGGGACGTACGAACTGCAGAAAGGTCACGAAGGCCGACACAGGATTGCCGGGCAAACCGAACACAGCGCAGTCGCCCAAACGACCGAAAAGAAATGGTTTTCCCGGTTTAATCGCGACGCGCCAAAGATCGATCTCGCCGCCTAAAGATTGCAAGGTCGCCTTGACCAGGTCGTGCTGGCCAACTGAGACGCCGCCGCTGATGATCAGCACGTCATTTTCGGCGCCGCGTTTGATCACGCCGGTTAATCTTTTTGTTTCATCGGCACAATGTTCGGCCGATCGGACAAGCACGCCCAGCCGATCGGACGGGCACGCCCATCCGCCGCAGAAGCGCCTCTAGTAAGACTGAATTGCTTTCGTAAATTTGACCGACCTGGATTTGTCCACCCCCTCTGACCAGTTCGTCACCGGTCGAAATGATAGCGGCGTCCACCGCCCCCCCGACCATGGCCTCAGCGAGGCCTTGTGATGCGAGTAATGCGAGAACAGTTGGTCGGATGCGTTCTCCTTTTGTCAGGACTTTCTGCCCTTCAGCGAGATCGCACCCTCGACGACGAATAAAATCGTCCTCGGTGACTTTGGCGTTTATCACGACGTCATCACCA
>WNGO01003512.1_pt1 | contig 10096 bp, 9 predicted proteins | sample 5400511 | NCBI WGS metagenome assembly WNGO01 (sample SAMN13153380, study PRJNA577476) | soil metagenome | isolation source: 20 cm soil or saprolite under Garry oak tree replicate 2 | place: USA:California | collected 2016-06-15
TTGTGCTCCACAGCCTGATCGATCGAAGTTGCCGTGTGCCCATTCCAGATCCATATCTTGTGCGCGTCAATGACGTCTGCCTCGGATAAGGGCAGAGAAATGGTTGGCGCAAATAGAATCTGGCCTTGACGATTGACGGAAATGTTCGACGGTGATTTCAAAGCTTCGGGCGGAAGCTTGACGTGCTGCTTCGGGGCGAATGTTGTGGGATCGTATTCGACCATCTCGCCGGAGGATTGCAGGACCCAGAGACGCTTGGTCTGCGTGATCAGGGGAGTGGACATGAGCAGCAGAGCGATGACGTATCCGACCTTCTTCTGCATGCAGGAAACCTGATTGGCTCGTGCCAGAGTGCCGTCCGCTGAAGCGGACTCGGTTCTCTACGCTCCCTTTCCCGGCACTTCCGTGCCGGGCTTTCACATCCCGCCGCTACCCGGCTGCATTGAGATCGTGTGCACCACGTTGTCTCGATTCGTGTGCATCACGTTGTCGCGAGTGGGCAAACAATTCAAGCACGCCGACCTCACTTCACTTCCGCTACTGGCAATTCGATGAAACTCGCCTGCTCGGGGGAATGGAACACGCGCTGTACGGCTTTCTTATAGTCTCCGGGCTTGGCCCAGAAGATGTTTGGCACAAATGTCTGGGGATTGCGGTCGTAGAGCGGGAACCAGCTCGATTGCACTTGCACCATGATGCGGTGTCCCGGAAGAAAGACATGATTGGCGGTCGGCAAGGTCCAATGATAGAGGAGAGGCTTGTCGGGTGCGATCGGCTTTGCCGTCTCCAGGCTCTCGCGGTAGCGGCCGCGGAAAATATCTGCCGAAACCATCAACTGATATCCACCCATTTCTTCCTGGTCCGGAACCTCATCGGGATAAACGTCGATCACCTTCACCACCCAATCCGAATCCGTCCCGCTGGTGGAAGCAATCAGATTCACCACCGGTTGCCCGCTGATCTTCACCGGATCCTTCAACACGTCAGATGCAAAGGAAAGGACATCAGGACGCCCGGAGGCTTCGCGCTGATCGTCGACGAGCCACTGTGGCCACGTGAAACGGCCGTTGTATCCGACCGGTTGGTTCGGGCGCGCGCGATATGGCACAGGCTTCGCGGGATCGGAAACGTACTCGTCGAACGCAGCGTCGCCGGCGTTGGGAGCGTCAAAGCTCAGCTTGAGTCCGGCACCAAGATACAGCGGCTTGGCGTGCACGGCGCATCCAGACTCACATCCCGTCGGCCAGGAGGGTAAACGGCGCCAAGTGTTCGTTCCGGTCTCGAAGGCCGTTACTGTCGCCACGTCGGCTTTCGGCGCACCCTCTTTCAAGTATTGATCCAGAAATGGCTTCAGAATGTTCAAGCGGAAATATCGGCCGGTATCGCTGCCGAACTTCAGCGCGCCCAGAGAGCTGCCGTCTTCAATCTCTTGCCCGTGATGCCATGGACCCATGACCAGAAATATTTTGTCGTTGGCTTTGTCATTGGGCTTAAGCGCCTTGTATACGGCGGGCGCGCCGTAAATATCTTCCTGGTCCCAAAGGCTGTCGACCAGCATTGTCGGGACCTTGAGGGGCTGGGCTGCGAGGATTTTGTCCATCGCCTGCTGCTGCCACCACGAGTCGTAACTGGGATGATCGAGCAGCTTGCGCCAGAATCCGACCTGCTCAAGGCCGTGCCGCCGTCCTAACTCGCCCGCCGATCCTGCGTCCATGTAGACGTCGTAATCGTCAAAGTGATCTGTCCACCAGTGTTCGGAGTTCGAGCGAGTCGCTTCCTGCTCGTAGATGTAGGGCATGTTCTGCTGGCGAAATGCGCCGTTGTGGAACCAGTCGTCGCCCATCCATCCATCGACCATGGGATTCATGGGCACCGCGACTTTGAGAGCAGGATGCGGATTCACCAGCGCCATCAAGGGCAGAAATCCGTCGTAGGAAATGCCCAGAATGCCAACCTTCCCGTTGCTCTCGGGAACATTTCTTACCAGCCAGTCGATGGTGTCGTAGGTGTCGGTCGAGTGATCGACCGGCGTCGGATTCAGCGGCCCATGCAGCGGGCGCGTCATGACGTAGTCTCCTTCCGAGCCGTACTTGCCGCGGACGTCCTGCACGACGCGGATGTATCCGCCCTCGAGGATCACTTCCAAGGCGTTGTCGTATCCGTTGAGAATCGGGCCAAGATGCGAACTCGCGGCATGACTGGTCAGCGCACTTGCGTTGTAGGGGGTGCGGGTCAGAAGGATGGGTGCGTTCTTCGCGCCCTTCGTAATCACGATGACGGTGTGCAGCTTGACTCCGTCGCGCATCGGGATCATGACATCGCGCTTAACATAATCGAAGCTGCCAGTGACCGGCGCAAGTTTCTCGGGTGTTTCGTTCGGCAAAGAGGCCGCTTGTTGAGCCGCGATTGGATGTGAAGCAGCGCATAGAAGAGTGAGAAGACACACCGCACGAACAGCAAGCAAAACTCTCATGAACAGGTCCTCGGAAGTGGACGATGTTAACTCGTTCTGCGGCACTTGCCAAATCAAGCGCTCCCGCCGGGTACGGGCGGTCGAGGTGTCCAAATCATTGCCGAAAGTGATAGGCTACACAATTCTTGTCCAGGATCCTGAGATGAGCGGCGCGTCGTCGTGAGGGGCTCCTCTATAATAACGAGGAATTCCATGGGGCTTCGACCGATCGTCAACTCATCCCAGGCCCTGCCTCTCACTCTTTGTGCTTATGCCGGTTGATTGCATCAACCCCAAACCCGGACTCGAGGTCGCGAGCCTGACTGACATCGGGCGCCAGCGCATCAACAACGAAGACTCGTGCCTCTACTGGGAACCCGACTCCGACGAAGAATTCTCGCGGAAGGGCCGGCTGGCCGTCATCGCAGACGGGATGGGCGGTTACGAAGGCGGGCAGGAGGCGAGCCGCCTCGCGGTCGAAACCGTGCGCTTCGTGTATGAGCGCGACTTCAGCGATGACCGGCAGAATGCACTGGTGACCGGACTTCGCTCTGCCCATGAGGCGATTCAGCGCTTTGCAGCCGAGCATCCTCAATTCGCGGGGATGGGCACAACCTGCACCGCCCTTTCGATCGTCGAGCGGCGCCTCTGTTTCGCTCACATTGGAGACAGCCGTCTATATCTTCTTCGCGCCGGCGCCGCGTCGCGGCTTACACGCGATCATTCCTACGTTGGCCGTCTGGTGGAAAGCGGCATCGTCCGCTTAGAAGATGCCGAGTCACACCCGCAGCGGCACATCCTTACTGCCGCGCTTGGATCCGGCCACGAGGTGATTCCTCATACTCCCGAACAGCCTGTGCCTCTCGAAGAGGGCGATGTACTTGTGCTTTGCACCGATGGGCTCTGGAGCGTGGTGGGGGAGGCTGAACTCACCCGGATCGCGCTGGCCGAACCTCCGGCCGAGGCCTGCCTGAAGCTGGTCAACGCTGCGTTGGATCGCGGGGGCCCCGACAACGTCACGGTCATCATTCTTCGCGTCGCGCGTAATTGAGGTTTCGACGCCCGTCGGCTGTGTGAAAAAAACTGCAGACTAGCGACTTTTCCACAAAGATCCCCGGCAGGACTGGGGAGAAAAACTGCAGTGACTTGCACATCGACTTTTTCCCGAATTATCGCCTCTGTTTTTAAGTTGCTGATTCAATAGCTCGTAGCACCAGCTTTCGCGTGAGCCAAATGGCACAAATCTTGCTTAATCTACTATTGCCATAATGTCTATTATTTTAATCATGTTTATGGAATAATTAGCCAGATGACGATCTTACGAAAATGCTTATGCGCGTTGCCGAAACTGGGCCCTGGGTTCGTGTCCCTGCTGGCCCTGTCGATTTCAACATGGGCACAGGGAAATGTGACAACCATTCGTGTGGGAGCCTTTCCGAACATCACCCACGCGCAGGCGATGGTTGGAAAAGCCAATGGATGGTTCGACAAAGCCATGGGCCCCAACGTCAAGGTTCAGTGGACAAGCTTCAACGCCGGCCCTTCCGCGATTGAAGCGCTCTTTGCGGGTGCGATCGATATGACGTATGTCGGTCCGAATCCTGCGATTAACGGCTACGTCCGGTCCAACGGTGAGGCACTCCGCGTGGTCGCCGGTGCAGCTAGCGGCGGGGCGTCGCTGATCGTTCGCAATGATGCCGGCATCCAGGGGCCGCAGGACTTTCACGGCAAGCGTGTGGCGTCGCCACAATTTGGCAATACGCAAGATGTCGCCTTGCGTAATTGGCTGAAGAAGAACGGACTAAAGACCAACGACAAGGGCGGGGACGTGCAGATCGTTCCGATGGCCAATCCGGACCAGTTGACGCTCTTCCTCAAGAAAGATCTCGACGCCGCGTGGGCACCGGAGCCCTGGGCTACCCGGCTTATTCACGAGGGCAATGGCCGGATTTTCGTCGACGAGAGATCGCTCTGGCCCAACGGGCAGTTCGTGATCGGATTACTCGTGGTCAACAACCAGTTTCTCAAAGCGCATCCCGACCTGGTGAAGAACTGGATTCGCGCTCACATCGAATTGAGCGACTGGATCAACGCACATCCGGCCGAAGCCAAGAAGCTATTGAACGAGCAGATTCAGCGCGAGACGAACAAAGCGCTGCCTGCCGACGTTCTCAACGAGGCTTTCTCGCGATTGCAGATCACGTACGATCCCTTGCACTCCGCCCTGAACACCGCCGCGCAGCAGGCATTCGAAGACGGATTCCTGGGGCGGCAGATGCCCGATCTTTCCGGACTCTACGATTTGACGCTTTTGAACCAGGTTCTTGCAGAGAAGAAGCGAAAGGCCATGCAATGAGCAACGCACAGGTTGTTCCGCGCCGCTATCCCATTCCGGCTGAACCGCGCGTCCCAGGGCGCGCGGTGAAGTTGGGCCCCGTCTCAGTTGAGCATCCGGACGGTGCAGCTTCGACGTTGGTATCGAAGGTGGGTCTCAGCGAAATCTGTCTGAGCTACCGGGCGCAATCTGGGGAGCGGCTTCTCGCGCTGGACCACATCAACCTGCAGGTGCGAGCGGGTGAGTTCGTTTGCATCGTAGGACCGTCTGGTTGTGGGAAATCGACGCTGCTGCACCTGATCGCCGGCTTGCAGGCGCAAACATCTGGACAGGTGCTGGTCGACGGCCATCCCGTGCAAGGCCCCGGCACCGATCGGATTCTCATCTTCCAGGAGCATGGACTCTTCCCTTGGCTGACGGTCGCCGAGAACGTCGAGTTCGGAATGAAGATGAAAGGAGTGCCCAGAGCTGACCGGAGGGAGCGGACCAGCCACTACCTTCGACTGGTTCACCTTGCCAAGTTCGAGAAGAGCTACATTCACCAACTCTCAGGCGGCATGAAGCAACGGGTCGCGATTGCCCGCGCGCTTGCCACCGAACCCGATGTGCTGCTGATGGACGAACCTTTCGCCGCGCTGGATGCGCAGACTCGCGATCTGCTGCACGATGAACTCGAACGGATCTGGCGCGATACCGGTCGCACCATCATCTTTGTGACGCACAACGTCCGGGAAGCAGTCCGGCTCGGCGATCGGGTTGTCCTTCTTACCTTTCGGCCCGGGCGAGTGAAGAGTGAATTCCCTGTGCAACTGCCCCGCCCGCGGAGCCTGGAAGATCCTGAGGTCGCTCTCGCTGCCCGTGAAGTGCTCGACGAACTGCGCGAAGAAATCAACCGCTCCCTCGAAGCCGAGTACAACGAAGGCGTCAAGCCACACATTAAACCGGGAGGCCAGGCATGAAACGCGCCGCTCGCTACGTCATCTTTTATGCCGCATTGCTCGGACTCTGGACGCTGCTTGCAGAACTGAAGATCTGGCCGCCGTATCTGTTCCCCACTCCGTGGGGCGTGGCTGAAGCGCTGTACGCCGGGTTCCAGGATCACACTTACTGGATCGCGATTCGCGTGAGCTTACAGCGGGTGCTGATCGGATACGGAATCTCGGTCGTGCTCGGGATGATTCTGGGCCTCGGTGTGGCCAGCAACAAGTTTCTCGAAGAAACCATGGGTGGCCTGCTGGTGAGCCTGCAGAGCCTGCCGAGCATCTGCTGGTGGCCGTTGGCGCTGCTGTGGTTCGGGCTGAATCAGAATGCAATTCTCTTTGTCGTGATCATGGGGTCGCTGCTGTCGGTTACGCTGGCGATGGAGGACGGCCGCAAGCAAATGCCGAGGATCTTTGGTCAAGCTGGAAGGAATCTCGGCGCAAAGGGATTCAAATTGTTCTGGTATGTCCTGCTGCCGGCGAGTTTGCCGTTCATCGTTTCTGGCCTGAAGCAAGGTTGGGCGTTTGCTTGGCGCTCGCTTATTACCGCGGAAATGCTTTACCTCAGCCTCGGTCTGGGCCAGGTGTTGATGATGGGCCGTGACTTGAATGATATGAGCGCGGTAATTGCCGTTATGTTTCTGATCATCGCGATCGGGTACATCGTCGATGGCGTGGTGTTCAAAGGAATGGAACGCCATCTGCAGAACAAGTGGGGCCTGGCTCCCGCGAATTAGGAAGTTGCGAAAGATTCGTTCCGCGGTTCCGTCTGAAGAATTAACGTGGCGTTAATGATAAACAGAGCGCTTTTCATTTAATGTCTACTATGTTTATAGTATTACTGACTAAGCGAGCTGCCGGCGGACTCCCAAGCTGTCGGTGCCACTTGGAATCCGGGAGATTCCTTGTCGCCTGTTGAGCGACGAAGAATCCTCCAGTTGTCTCCCCTACAGATGCAACCCTACACACTCAAAAGGAGAGGACCGCATTTCCATGAAAGCGACCAGCAAACGACTCTTAACCGCTCTAGCCCTTGCCACTTTGACGGCAGGAGCCTGGGCACAAGCCCAGACCGCATCGAATGTAGCGCCCACAACACGCTCTGCGGAGGCGCCCACATCGCCCTCCTCTTCACCGGATCAACAGCTTCGATTGGACGTCGAACAACTGAAGCAATTGGTCCACGAGCAACAGCAGCACATTGACGCGCTCGAGGCCCGGCGCAAAGGAGATCCACAGCCGCCCGCAGTGGTTGCTTCGGCAATGCCGGTCGTCAGCGCTCCTGCCAAGACTCTGGATTCCAGCCCTGCTCCGCATGCGGACGGGTCCCAATCCCAGACCGCGCCCCGCGCGCAAAACGTCCAGGCGGGAAGTTCCGACGAACGCATCCGCAATCTCGAACGACAGATCAAAGGAATCGGGCCGATCTCGTTCAGTGGAGACGTGCGCGTTCGCGCGGAACCCTTCTTTGGCGGCCCCACCGACCACTCGCTGGAGCGCGCCCGCGCGCGCATCCGCGCCCGCTTCAATGCGGTCGCCGATCTAGGTTCGCAATTCCGAGCGGGGATCACGCTGGCAACAGGCGATGTCAACGACCCGGTTTCGACGAACGCGAACGTCACCGGCTTCTACACCCGTAAAGCGATCGCTCTCGACCAGGCGTTCGTGGAGTTCAATCCCAAGGACTTCAAACCTTTGACGCTCACCGGGGGGAAATTTCGCTACCCGTGGTTCAACACCGAACTGACGTGGGACAAGGATTTAAATCCGGAAGGCGCGGCTGAAAGTCTGGGATTCAAATTGGACAATCCGGTGCTCAAGCGGCTTGCATTTGTTGGATTTCAGTTGCCGTTCGCCGAAGTTGCCGGGACGTCACCCACCGACAAACGGATCGCTCAACAGATCACGTACGGCGGACAAGTGCAGACAAGCTGGGCGCTCGGCCCGCGCGTGACTCTGAGCGCGTACTCGGGTTTCTACGATTTTCGCGGGGCCGACGCGATCGCGCTGGCATTGTCGCGGGCCAGCAGCAAGAATCCGCAGACTCCGCTGAGCGGACTCCTTCCGCTGAATTCCAGCAGCCCGGTGCAGAACTCGCTCTACACCACCACTGCGAGCACGATCATTACGGTCAACGGCACCGCGTATCCAACGGGAGTTTCGTCGGTGACGAATGCCCAGTTCGGCTCGAAGTTTGCGCTGTTTGATAACCTGGCCAGGATCGACATCAACACGGGGCATGAGCGCCTTCCGCTGAGCTTCATCGGAGACTACGTTCAGAACACGGAGGCTTGCGCGAATGTGAGAAATATCGTGGCTGTACCCGCAAATACGACTACGCAGACGTTCAAACAGACGTTGAACGCGCCCTGCAACTCGCATCAGCGGCGCGGATACTGGGCAGAGGGCAGAATCGGTCGTTTGCAGCAGAAAGGCGATTTCCAGTTTGGATATGCGCGAATCTTCATCGAGCGCGAGGCCGTGCTGGGAAACTTCAATTACAGCGAAATCCGCCAGGGAACGAACGTGACGGAGCATCGCGTCGACGCCTATTATCAGCTAGACAAGAGCGTCCAGTTGGGATTCACCGCGCTGGTCGGCCGCCCATTGGCTAGCACTGAGCCGTGGCTCACGCGCTTGCAGTTTGACACGATCTACATCTTCTAAACGTCGATGTCGATCATTGCCAAACTCTGAAGAGTATCTTCAGCAAGATTGCCGGTCCGGTTTTGCTTCTCTCCTTTTCCGGACCGGCGATCTCATGTACCCTGACTGGAACTTCGTTCTGCACAACACCCATGGATTCAAGACGAGCTTTCCTGAAGAACTTGTCGGGAGCTGCGGTAGGAGCGGCAGCTTTGGTGGGATGGCCTGCTTTGGCGCAGATCAACGAGCCGAGAAACTCTATCGAACTTCCCGGCGAAGACGGGATGATCGTGCGCTCCCTGCGATTCCTCGATCTTGAAACGCCGATTGAGGATTTCAATAGCTGGCTCACGCCGGCGTCGCGCTTTTTTGTTCGCAATCACATGCACGAACCGGTTGAGCTCAACGCTGAGGATTGGAGAATGACCGTGGGCGGAGAAGTCGACAAACCCGGCACGTTTTCGTTGCGGGAGTTGGCAAAACTTCCGGTTCACTCGGTCGTCAATACGCTGGAGTGCGCGGGCAACGGACGCGGATTGTACCGTCCGCAGGTTCCCGGCATTCAGTGGCAGAAGGGAGCGGTAGGCACAGCAAGCTTTTCAGGACCGCGCCTGGCTGACGTTCTTCATCACGCTGGCGTCAAAGCGAATGGCAAACATGTTATGTTCCGCGGGCTCGACGAAATCCCGGGCAAAGTCCCTCCGTTCATTCGCAGCATTCCGATCGAGAAGGCGCTCGATTCCGAAACGCTCATCGCCACGCATATGAACGGCGCTCCCCTTACAAAGCATCATGGCTTCCCTGCCCGCGCGCTGGTGCCGGGCTGGATTGGGGCTGCGTCGTGTAAGTGGCTGACAGAGATTAAAGTCCTCGAATCAGAGTTCGTGGGCAACTTCATGAGTCCGGGCTATCGCTTCCCGAACCAGGTGGTTAAGCCCGGCGAATCGGTGAAGCCGGAGGATACGCACGTGGTCACGGGATTGAACGTGAAATCAGTGATCTCCGGGCCGATCGATGGATCGAGCTTAAAGTTGGGCAAGGTGACGGTGCACGGTGCCGCTTGGGCCGGGGAAGCCGATATCGTCAAAGTGGAAATCTCTACCGACGGCGGTTCGACCTGGAATCCGGCAAAGCTGGGTCATGAACAATCCCGCTATGCGTGGCGCCTGTGGGCTTACACCTGGAATGCGAAGGGAGGAGATTACGTCTTACAGTCTCGCGCCACCGACAGCCATGGCCGTGTGCAGCCGACTGAAGCGGTATGGAATCCGAGTGGGTATCTTTACAACGCCGTCGACCAGGTGAAGATCCATGTCACATAACAATTCAGTCATCGTTGGTGTGCTGATCGCGCTGAGCAGTCCGGCACTGATCCCTGCACAGAACAGCGCGAAGCTGAACGAGGAATTGCCTGCCGGAACCATGCAGCAGAAGGCCACGACCGCGTGTCTGGAATGTCATGAAGCGCGCATCATCATCCAGCAACGTCTGAGCAAACCGGTATGGACCAAGGAAGTGGACAAGATGGTGAAGTGGGGCGCTGTCGTAGATGCGAACGATCGGGATGCGCTGATCGATTACCTGAGCGGGAATTTCAGCCCGGACCAGCCTGAATACAGCGCGCTACGAACGGCGCGTGAGAAAACGACCGTCAGGAGCACGCGCCAGAAATCAAAGTGATAT
>WNGO01003513.1_pt1 | contig 10095 bp, 9 predicted proteins | sample 5400511 | NCBI WGS metagenome assembly WNGO01 (sample SAMN13153380, study PRJNA577476) | soil metagenome | isolation source: 20 cm soil or saprolite under Garry oak tree replicate 2 | place: USA:California | collected 2016-06-15
TTCTGGTCGTGGAGCACGCGGATGGCCGCGCGCGTCATGTCGTAGACCGAAGGCTCGCTGCTCTTATCTCGGTCGATCTCCATGCTCATGTCTCTGAGGCTGAACAACCCCAACACTTTTCCTCGCGACAGCGCATCGAGATCCGGCTTCGTGGCGACGGAGCGATAGCCCTTCTTCTCAAAGGCGGCGACCATGTCGACGTCGTCCGAGCGCCGACTGCCGGGCTTTCCCTTCGGTAAGAATTGATCCTTACCGCCGCCCAACAGAACGTCCGGCGCGAGGTCGAGATAGCGCTCGATGATCGCGGCGTAGTCGCGCCGATTGGGCACGTGGCAAACGAATGCCGCTGGGCTGGCATCATAAATTGTCGCGTTTGTGATCAGTCCGAGGCGCATGCCGCGGCGACGGGCAAGCTCCATGGCGCTGATCGTAAGCGTGCCGTCGGCGCACATTCCCAACGCTCCGACATTGGCCTTGCATCCCCCCGCGAGCGCGGTTGCCGCAGCCGCGGAGTCAGTCGAAAGCGCATCGGCGGCGTGGGTCGTCATCACTCCGACGCTGCCTTCTTTTATGACTTTGTCGACGATGACGAAACCCTCGTTGTGAACTAACCGGCTATACTGGCGGGCGATTTCCAAATGGGTCATGCCGCCGCCGTCGGAAAGGAAGAGAAACACGTATTTCGGGATTCCGGATTCCGCGCGCGGCTGACCCAAGGTCGACGACGCCGGAAACAAAAGAAGAAAGAAAATTATTAAGGTCTCGCAGGTGTGAGTGACAGAAATATCCCGGACGCGTTTATGCATCATTAACCTCGCGGCGATGATTGAGTCATTAGTCGACGATACTCGAGCCAAAGCGACAGCGCCGTATAGTAAGCTGGAAAAAATAGGGAGGCAAACGCGAGTGCCCGATCACTCTGCGGCAGCCGGTAGATCATATATAAAACGACGCCGCCCCAGAGCGCGCCTAAAACATTCGTCTGCGCGCGAAAACGCGGACTGCGGCTCGGGTAAATGAACTTGATCGGAGCAAACACCAGAATCGACAGAGCGATGATAAGAAAAGCGTTAATCCAGAGCGGCGCCTGAAGCACATAGAGATAGAAAACGACGATATTCCAATAGGAAGGGAAGCCGAGAAAAAAATTATCCGCGGTTTTAGCGTCCGTTCGACAGAAGCCGTAAGCGCTCGCGAGCAGCGGCAGGACGGCCAGCCAAAGCGAGTCCTGGGGCGGCAAGAGGCGGGCATGAATCAGAAAAAAGCACGGAGCGATGACGAAATTCAAATAATCGACGATTTCATCGAGCAGGTTGCCGTCGAACCAGGGAATCACTTCCTTCACGCGAGCCGCGCGCGCCAACGTGCCATCGGTCGCATCGATGACGACCGTCAGAGCCATCAAAAAAAACGCTTCGCGAAAAGAACCTTGTTCGATAGCGAGGATACTAAAGAAGCCGACGATGGCGCCGAGGGCGGTATAAAGATGGACGAGCCAGGCGAGGATCAGACTCCTGGACATCCGGCCGATCTACGTCGCGGAAGCGGCGAAGCTGGGCCGGGCCTTGAGCCGATTGATCCAGGCGGCGGTTTGGCCGTATTTGCCGGCATCGACTGGGATAGCAAATCTCTCTAACAATTCGAGGTTGGCCATGAAGGCGATATCGGCAAGGCTAAAGGAGCCCGCCAAGTATTCGCTGCCGTTGAGCTCGGTCTCGATCCTGTCGAAGGCTTGGATGATCGCTGCTTTGGCATTGTCAATGCGCTGCCCATCGCGTTCTCCCTCGGGCTTGCGCATTTCCTGCATGATGTGAACACAGGAGACATTAAAGTGCGTGTCGCGAAAATCTTCCATGAGTCGCGCCCTCGCCCGGCCTTCGGAGTCTTTGGGCATCAATGAAGGATAGGGATATTCATCTTCGAGATATTCGTTGATCACCGTCGAGTCGTAAATGATGAATCCTTCATCGTCCAATGCCGGAACTTGGCCGAACGGATGAATTTTGAGATATTCAGGATTTTTCTGTTCCCTTTTAGAAAGATCGACGTTGATCCGCTGGAACTCAAGCCCCTTCTCCAAGAGAGCGATTCGAACCTTGCGAGAGTTGGTCGAGGGCGGAAACGTATACAGCTTGATCATCGACAGCTATCCTCCTTAACCTTCACCATCTACCTTAACATAAACACTGTGTTAGCTGCGAGCATTATTTCCAAAATTCGGGGGCTTGGAGTCGCGTGACAGACCAACCCAAGGTCGGAATTGGGCAGGAAAATCACTGACCGCGGCTTTTCAACGTCGCTTTCAACGTGAGCGGCTTATCGGTGCGGAGAACCACTATTTCCACCTCGTCGCCGGTTTTGCGGTCGCTCAACGCGTCGGTCAGGTCTTCGATGTTTTGGATTTTTTTGTCGTCCAAGCGAATGACTACATCGCCTTCCTTTAGGCCGGCGAGCGCCGCCGGGCTGCCGCTGGAGACTCCGGCAAGTCGCACACCTGCGGCCGTCGCGCCATAGTCCGGGATGGTGCCGAGATACGTGCGAAATCCTCGACCGGCCGCGGCGCCAGCGGCAGGTGGGCGCGAAGGCAGGCTGACAAAATTGATCGGTTCCTTGGCATTGGCGATCTGCAACGCGGTCAGCATGACAAGATCGCTGACTTTTGCCATCCCGTCGACGTTCAGTTTTTCCCAGGTATCGGTGGCTCGGTGGTAGTCATTATGAATGCCCGTAAAGAAATGAAGCACGGGAATTTTCTTGCTGTAAAAGGACATGTGGTCGCTGCGTCCAACGTCGTCGGATTCGCCGATTTTGAGGCCCAATTGCTGAGCTCCTGCCAGCACCTCTTTGCTAAAATCGGTGCTCGAGCGCGTGCCAAACACGGTTACACGGTCGTCGCGCAAGCGCCCGACCATATCTAAATTCAGCATGGCCTTTATCGCTGAGATGGATGCGGCATGATCGACATAATAGCGCGAACCAAAAAGGCCGAGCTCTTCAGCCGAGAAAGCGATGAACACGATCGTCCGGGCGGGTTTGTCCGCCAGACGGCTGAGGCGGCGAGCTAAGTCGATAATCACTGCGGTTCCCGACGCATTGTCGTCAGCGCCAGGATGAACCAAACCTTCCGATGCCCGGTCTCGCGCGCCAAAATGGCCCAGCCCGAGGTGGTCATAGTGGGCGCCGATGACGATCGATTCGGCGCTCAGCGCCGGATCCGCGCCGGGGAAGATGCCGACGACATTGTCCGCGTGCTGGCGATTTTCTTTTAAGTTCACTTGCAAGGTAGCAATAGCGTTGGGAATGGCCATTGAAGCGGGTTTCCCGTCGGTGTCGATCTGTTCTTTAAGAGACTTAAGAGAAATTCTCCGGGTGTCGAGCCATTTTTCCACAACCTGGCGCTTCACCTGGGCTGCGATCAGGCTGTTTCCGCCCCGCCATAGGCTATTTTGCGTCGACAGCAACTCGGTTTTCGCGTCATCATCGTGATTCAGGTCGACCAAGATCATGCCCAGCGCGCCATGATCGCGGGCGTTGTTGGCTTTCGTGCGGAGCGCGGCGTAATTCGAGGAGTCGGGTAGTTTCCTAAACGGGCTCTTGTCGCCTTTCGGTGGCGGTTCGTAGCGCAGCACCAGGACAATCTTTCCTTTAGCGTCGATGCCATCGTAATCGTCGTAGCCGTAGTCCTTGGCCGTGATCCCGTAACCGGCGAAGACCACCTCTGCTGATACTTTATCGGATGTCGACAGTCCAAGCGGAATCCACTGCTGGTTTAGTTGCAGGGGCGCGTCGGTTCCAAGGATGAGGCTGCTCGGCTCGACTACGGCGACGCCGACGGCAACATCGAAGGTTTGCAAGAAACTGCCGTTGTCGCCGCCTGGCCGCAAGCCAGATTTGGCGAATTCGGTTCCGATGTAGTCTCTCGCCAGCTTGATCCCGGGAGTATCGATGCCCCGTCCTGTAAGCTCAGGGGAGGATAAGAATTTCACGTGGCGCGACAACTCCTCGGTTGCGCTCAAGTCTCGGTTGGCCAGCTCATCGGTCCAACCTGAAAGAGCGGCGATAACCGTCAGGCCGAGGGTTAGAGCGCCGAGGAAAAACTTAAGCTTGAATTTTAACTGATCGCTACGCGGCATGTTATGAAGCTCACCTTAGCATGCTTATCGGCCTTTGTTGAAGGTCGGGGGACCAAATCCGTTCTATCGGACGAGCCCGAAAGGTCTTGCGCATTCGCTCGTCGCCATGCAGTCGAGACCCTTCGCGTTGCTCAGACGCATTCCCAGTTTTAAACTGGGAATGCGTCACTTTTGCGCGCTAGTTGGCCAAGTGTTATAGATCTAAATATGGAGGACGGAAGTCATGGCTAAATCGGTAGTCGTCTATACCCAACCTGGGTGAGGACCGTGTCATAAAGAGGTGGAGTTTCTATCTCAAAAAGGCGTCGAGTTCGTGGAGAAAAATGTGCGTGCGGATAAAGCGGCCTTGAAGGAACTGCTCGATCAAGGATTTCAAAGCACGCCGGTGACAATCATCGACGGCCAATCGGTGGTCGGTTTCGATCAGAGTAAAATAATGGAATTGCTAGGTCTTTAATTATCGACGCAGACAAGCCGGCACAACGCGAATCCTTCACCCTACGTCGATAGCTTTCTATGCGTACGACGTGAATTCGCAGTGACCCTTGAGAAACGCACTGCTCGATGGTGCTTTTTTACTTAACCTGCGACTTCCAACCCGAGGAGCTGAGCATCTTGCCCGTAACTCCCTTGGATTCGTCCGAAGCCAGAAACACGAACACATCGGTCACCGATTCCGGTTTGCTGCCGTGAAAACCGGTGAGCTTGGTGGCGACGTAGCCGGGCTCGACGGAGTTGACTCGGATATTGCTCGAGCGCGTTTCCGCCGCGAGAGTTTGGGTGAATCCTTCTAGCCCCCATTTCGATGTCGCGTACGCTATGAAATTGGCGTACGCGCCGCGGCCGATCACCGATGAGACGTTGATAATCGAGCCGCTTTTTTGCTTCATCATGATCGGCAAAACCGCTTGCGTGATCAGGAAGGGGCCGCGCAGATTCACCGCGATCGTGTAATCCCATTTTTTTACGTCGAGTTCGGTGATCGGAGTCGGCCGGGTCATAACGCCGGCGTTGTTGACCAGAACGTCGATTCGACCGAATTTTTTGTCCACGTTGGCGATGAATTCTCGCGCGGGCTCTTCCAACGAAACGTCGCAGCTCCAGCCTTCAGCTTCGACGTTCATGGCGCGTAATTCTCGCACGGTCTGATCCAGTTCCGTTGCCGTGCGCGCGCATAGCGCGAGCTTTGCGCCTTCGCGGGCGCAGTGCACCGCGATCGCTTTGCCGATACCTCTGCCGCCGCCGGTGATGAGAGCGACTTTGTCTTTCAACTTCATAAAATATCCCTTGAAATATTCGAATATCGGAGAAATGCCGGTATTATTTTCTACATTGATTCATCGATCAAACCAAGACAAAAGCACTTGAGCCGACAAGCTTGTGGCGATAAAAAGGAAGGCGACGGGGAGGACAGTATGGACGTACTGAGCATTACCGGTTACCAGCGCAGAACGCCGCATGTCGTTGCAGAATACAAAGGATTTTTCGCCAAGGAAAATCTCGAAGTGAAATTTCATCACACGACCTACGCGCCCGACCATAATCGTGGCATGGCGGAAGGGCGCTGGGATTTTACTTTGAGCAGTGCCGACACGATGATCGCGCGGACAACGACGGACGGCGTCGACTACATGCTCTTCATGCAGGCTGAGGAAGGGCTCAGCGCGTATCTGATCGGCCAGCCAGGTGTCGATTCGATCGAAAACCTGCGCGGCAAATTACTCGCCGGCGACCCTGGTGATTCCAATCTCGATCTTATCCGTAAGAAGATTCTTCGGACTCGTGGCATCGACGACACGGAATACAACATCGAGATCATCGGCAGTTCACCGGTGCGTCTAGAGGCTTTTCTTAACCGGCGTGTGGCGGCCGCTATGCTCACGCCGCCTGCTTCAGATAAGGCATTGGCCGCCGGCGGCGTCTTGCTGGCCGATTCTGAAAATTACGTTCCCGGCTGGCCTCTCACTTGCGGTTGGACGCTGAGACGTTGGTTGCTCGATCATCGAGAGCTCGTCGTCCGCTTCATTCGCGCCTGGGCGGCGGCTACGGACTGGCTCTTGTTGCCGGAGAACCGCGACGAAACGATTGCCCTGGTGATGGAAAAAGAAAAGCTCAAACGCGAAGCCGCCGAGGATGCTTATCGTAAGGTGGTGCCGAAAGCGCAGATCAATCCGGCCGCTTTGCAAACGGTAATCGAATTGCGCAAAGAAATGGGCGTCTACAAGCCACCCTTCGATCCGCCGGAAAGATTTTACGATGCGAGTTACTGGGCTGAGGCAACCGGACTGTCGATTAAATGAAAAGCCCCATCATGCGAGCAGCGAGCTTAGAATCGTACTGACGATGCTGAGCACGATGGCACCGAAGAAAGCCGACCAAAATCCGTGGATGATAAAGCCGGGTACCAGAGCCGAGGCCAACAGCAGCATGAGCGCATTTATCACCAGCCAAAAAACTCCGAAGGTTAAGAGTGTAAGCGGAAGGGTAAGGATCTTGATAACAAGACCAATAGTCGCGTTGACAAAACCGATCACGATGGGTGCTATTAACGCAGTGCCGAATCCGCGCACTTCGATGCCGGGGAAAAGATAGGCAACGATCATCAGACTCGCGGCGCTGATGAACCAGTGCATAAGCAAGTCCAGCATGACAACTTATAAACTATCAAAGGACTATGGGTGAGACAATGGAGGCGCCGGTAAAGCTTGCCAAGGAATGGGTGGAATGTAAATATGGAGGCGTGCAACATAAGGAGGAATGAACGCCATGTCTAAACAGGAACTCGAATCTGTCGCTCAAGCGATGGTGGCCAAAGGCAAAGGGATTCTGGCTGCCGATGAGAGTATGGGCACCATCAAAAGGCGATTTGACAGCATCAAAATAGAATCCAACGACAACAATCGCCGCGCCTACCGCGAAATGCTTTTTTCCACCAAAGGTGTCGAAGAAGCGATCAGCGGCGTAATCCTGTTCGACGAGACGATCCGCACGGCGGCGAGCGATGGCACGCCATTTCCCCAGTTGCTTGCCAAAAAAGGCATCATGCCGGGCATCAAAGTCGACAAGGGGCCGGTGGATATTCCCGGTTTTCCCGGCGAAGTCGTCACCGAAGGGTTGGACGGCTTACGCGGGCGACTGAAAGAGTACAAAGAGCTCGGCGCCAAGTTTTCTAAGTGGCGCGCGGTGATTACCATCGGTGATGGCATTCCGACTTACACTTGTTTAGAAGCCAACGCGCATGCGTTGGCGCGCTACGCCGCGCTCTGCCAGGAGGGCGGCATCGTGCCGATCGTCGAACCGGAAGTTTTGCTCGACGGGAATCACACCATTGAACGCTGCCACGAAGTCACCGAGCAGACGCTAAAAATAACCTTCACGGAGCTTTTTTTGCAGCGCGTGCATCTTGAAGGGATGATTCTCAAACCGAGCATGGTTGTTTCCGGCAAGGACAACCCCCGACAAGCAGGCGTCGAAGAGGTGGCCGAACGCACGATCCGGTGTCTCAAGCGCACCGTGCCGGCGGCGGTTCCCGGTATCGCTTTTCTGTCCGGCGGACAGAGCGCGGTGAGTGCCACCGAGCATTTAAACGCGATGAATAAAATCGGTCCGCACCCCTGGCAAGTTAGTTTTTCCTACGCGCGGGCACTGCAGGATCCGGCGTTGAAAGCTTGGAAAGGTGAGCCCGGCAACGTCGCGGCGGCGCAAAAGATCTTCTATCATCGCGCTAAAATGAACAGCGCCGCGCGTTCCGGCAGTTATACCAAGCAACTGGAAGAGGCCGCGTAGTATCTTGACCGGCTTGGCTCAAGCACACGAATCACTCGTCGAACATCGCGGCGGGTGCCACTGCGGCCGGGTGCGTTTTGCCGTTGCGGCGCCGGCCGACATCGAAGCCACCGAGTGCAACTGCTCGATTTGCCGCAAAAGCGGATTTCTTCATCTGATCGTTCCTAAGGACCGGTTTACGCTATTGCAAGGTTCTGAGTTCCTCGCCGAATATAAATTCAACACCGGCGTCGCCAAGCATCTCTTTTGTAAAATTTGCGGCATCAAATCCTTTTACGTGCCGCGCTCCAATCCCGACGGCTACAGCATCAACGTGCGCTGTCTCGAACCCGGCACGGTCAAGCAGATTAGAATAAGTCTGTTCGACGGTATGAATTGGGAAGAGCACGGCCATGAGCTCGCCCATTTGTCGGCGGCGAACCTAAGCCAAATCGATCCAAGAAAAACTTAAGGAGAGGAGTCGACGGATGGACCTCGAAGGCGCGGGATTCGTTATTGGCCTGATCGGCGCGATCTGGATGAAAAGCTCGATAAACTTGATGCGCGACTACAAGGACCGGCCGGAGCTCAAGATGATCGGCCGCGAACCTGAAAATCCGGCGCTGAAAGCGTTTATCCGCGGCCTTGGATTGGTATTGGTCGGCTTGGGGATCGAAACCTACGCGCGCTTGTTTTTAAATTAAACGAAGTGGTTTAACGTTGCCGCGGCGCAGTGAAGCGACCCGGCGCGTCTCCAATTAACTTGCCATCGTTCTTGGCAACTCGACTCAAATCTATTTTCGCCTCTGGCCCGGCTCTTTTGAACCTGAAAAATATTGCGACGCCAGTCGTGACGCTCGACGAATGAACTCACCGACTCGGTAACAACGACCTCATGAAAGAACCGCCAATCGTGAATTGTCCGCGTTTAAAGGGCGATGCGTGATCCTGCCGTTCTTTTATGGGTGGCTGATCGTCGCGATCACAATGGTGGCGGGTTTTTTAGCCGCCGGCGTCAGCAATATCACCATGGCGGTGGTGCTCAAGCCGATCAGCGAAGACTTGGGTTGGAGCCGGACGTTGACGGCGGCGGCGATTACGCTCGGAGCCTGTCTCGGCGGTCTTTTGTCGCCACTGTTTGGGCCGATCGCCGACCGCTTAGGGCCGCGTCTTCTCTTGCCGGCAGGCGGCGCCTTGGTTGGCCTGCTCGCTTTTGGCGTGAGTCTCAGTACGGAGCCCTGGCAGTTTTACGCGACTTTCGTGCCCGCGCGAGCGCTGACCGAGTTCCTCTTGTGCGGTATAATCGCCTTTACCACCGCGGCCAATTGGTTTTATCTAAAACGGCCGCGCGTGATGGGCTTGGTCGCCATGTCGACGCCGCTTGGATCGGCAGTCCTCTCGCTGGTTTATCAATTTTTCGTTCTGCGCTACGGCTGGCGTAGCGCGTTCTTGGCTTTGGGTGTTGCTTTGTGGGTGTTTGTCGTTATTCCCGGGCTCATTTTTCTTCGACGCCAGCCGGAAGATCTGGGCCTGTATCCCGACGGACTTGCCGTGCCGCCGCGTCGGCCGACCGAATCGATGGACCTACACAACTCCGCGAGTGTTGCCGAGCAAAGCTGGAGTCGTGCTGAGGCGGTGCGCAGCCCGACGCTCTGGCTGCTCGTGAGCAGCGCGTTTCTCGCCGCCATTGGCACCGGCGGCGTGGCATTTCATACCGCCGCCTACTTCACCGATGTTAGGATCGCGCCGACGATCGCCGCGGGAGCGGTAAGTGTGATGGCGCTCTCCGGCGCATTCGGCAATGGGCTCTGGGGCGCGCTCGCTGAACGTCTCCATCCACGCCGCTTGAGCGTCGCGACGATGATCGTTTCCGCTGCATCGGTCGGGTTGCTGATGCAAGTGAGCACGGCCGGCGCGGCTTATTTATTTGCCTTGCTCTTCGGTTTAAACGCGCGTGGCGCCGGCGTGCTTATGCAAATTTTAATTGCCCGCTATTTCGGGCGCGGTTCTTTCGGCGCCATCAGCAGCGTGCTCGATCCTTTTCACAAAGGCGGACTCGGTCTTGGCGCGCTCATGGCTGGAATCGTTTTTGATTATGCCGGCAGTTATCGACCTGTCTTCACGATCTTTTTGCTGAGTTATCTGCTCTCCGCGCTGCTGATCTTTCTGGCGCGGCGCCCGCGCGCGGAAGCGCGTG